>WNGL01009928.1_pt1 | contig 23608 bp, 16 predicted proteins | sample 5400591 | NCBI WGS metagenome assembly WNGL01 (sample SAMN13153377, study PRJNA577476) | soil metagenome | isolation source: 80 cm soil or saprolite under Garry oak tree replicate 1 | place: USA:California | collected 2016-06-15 | reverse complement strand
CAGTGGCGGCGGTGTTCATGCTCGCGGCGCTTCATATATCAATCGGAGTCTTTCTCGACGTGACGGCTCCAGGTCTGCTGGTCGCAATGGCGGTGGGCCGGGTGGGATGCTTCTTCGCCGGCTGTTGCGGAGGGCCGCCGACGGTGTCCCGCTGGGGTGTGTGGTCATCCGATCAACGCGTGGGAGCGCGCCGTCTCCCCACCCAGCTGCTGGAGTTGGCGCTCGCGGGGATACTGGGGCTGGTGGCGCTGGTAGCGGTCTTGCGTCACGGGTCGGCGGGCGGCGCCTTCTTCGTTGCGGGGCTGGCGGCCTACATCCTGGGGCGACAAGGTCTGCTGCGTCTGCGCGCCGAGGCGCGCAAGACGAGGCTGGGTTGGCTGGTCACCGCGGCCCTGGCAGCACTCGTGCTCGTCGCAGCCGTCGTATCGCTCGCTCGGTAACCGAACAGTCACGCCGTGGCGTGCTGCAGTCTTTCGGCATAGAAGTCCGTTTTTATAGCGATCAGGAGAAATAACCATGGCTACCCAGAGAATGACGAAGCCTATCCTTGCCCTACGGGGGCTGCCAGTGCTTGGCAGTCTCGCCGAGAGCAACAAAGACCGCCTGGGCTTCATGCTGCGTGTCGCCCACGAGTGTGGCGACATCGGAAGCTTTCGCCTGGGCCCTTTCACCGCTATTCTGCTCAACACATCGGAGCTGGTTCACGCTGTCCTGGTCGAGCATGCCTACGACTTCGACAAGGGGACCGTCATCCACAAGGCGTTTCGTCCCGTCTTTGGCAACGGGCTCCTCAACAGCGAAGGGGACCTCCACCGGCGACAACGCAAACTCATGGCCCCTGCCTTCCAGCCCCGGCACATCGTCACGTACGCCCAAACAATGGTGAGCTACGCGCAGCGGATGCAAGAGGGGTGGAACGATGGGGCAACGATTGATATTGGCCACGAGATGACGAAGCTGACCATGAGCATCGTTGGGAAGGTGCTCTTCGATGCTGAGGTGTTTACCGAATCCGATGAACTCGGCGCGGCGATAACGAGTGCCATCGAACATATGACCTACGTAAGCTCCCACCTCTTCCCTCTCCCGCTCTCCTGGCCCATCCCGCGTCACCAGCGCACCAGGAGAGCGCTCGCGCTGCTCAAGAGCAGAATGCAGGAGATGATTGACGAGCGACGAGAAAGCTCTGAGGAGAAGGACGACCTGCTCTCTATTCTCCTCCAGACCAGGGAAGAGGACGGCTCTTGTTGCATGAACGACGAGCAGATACGCGATGAAGCGGTCACGCTCTTCGGGGCGGGCCATGAAACCACTGCCACGGCGCTGACCTGGGCGTGGTACCTGCTCGCCAGGCACGTCGAGGTGTATCAGCAGGTGCAACAAGAGGTTGACAGGGTGCTCCAGGGCCGCATCCCCACCTACGCCGATCTAGCCAGCTTGCCCTATACGTTGCAAGTGCTCAAGGAGACGATGCGTCTCTATCCGCCTCTGTATGCCTTTGGGCGAGTGGCACTTCATGATGTCGAGGTGGATGACTATGTGATACGCGCAAAGCAGGGAGCACTCATCTCACCCTACACGCTCCACCGCAGGCCAGACTACTTCCCCGACCCAGAGCAGTTCGAGCCGGGGCGCTTCACACCAGAGAACGAGAAGAGGCTCCCTCGCTACGCCTACCTGCCCTTCTCAGCCGGGCCACGCATCTGCATCGGCAACCACTTTGCTCTGATGGAGGGACATCTGCTCCTCGCAACGCTGGTTCAGCACGTTACCTTTGAGGTGGTGCCAGGACAGCGAATTGAGCTTGACCCACAGGCAACCTTACGACCGAAGGCTGGCATCAAGATGGTGGTGCGACGCAGAAACGCCGCGAACTGATCGAAAGGAGCTTCTCAAGGCGTTCTAGCTCTTGGCATACACAAAGCATGAAATGATTCGCTGACACCAATAGAGATACTGCCGAAAGTCAAACATTCGGCAGTATCTATGCAACGTTTACCGTAATGCTATGGTAGCCCGATGACCCATTTGGTAGAGGAGGTGCTTCGTTGGGGTCCTGGACATTGCCTTCCAGGTCAATTGCACGCACGATGATACTATAGCTACCAGTGCTTGTTGGCTTCCACGCAAGTTCCCAGAGTACCCATGTAAGGCCCGAGAATGGCTGCTTGAGCGTGGCTCGTTGCCAGCTTTGACCCGCATCGGTGCTCACATCGACCTCACTGATGCCTTTGTTCCCTGAAAAAGCGACGCCTGCAAGAGAGGTGCTACGATTGACGGGCGCGTTTGAGCCATCCAGAGGAGTATCGATGCGCGCAGTCATACGGATAGGTGCGGGATCACTCCACCCGCGCTGCTGCCAGTAGCCCTGGTAATCATAGTTGACCACTTCAATGCGTGTGACCCATTTGCAGTGCTTCATGCCGTAGATGCCGGGTACCAGCATGCGAGCTGGAAAACCGTGTTCCTGGGGGAGTTTGACACCGTTCATGCGCACTGCGAGCAAGGTGGTTGATTCAAGCGCTTTCGTGAGATGAATACTGTCGGTGTAGTCATCGGCGGCGTGGAATACGACTTTTGTTGCGCCCGCCTTCACGCCTGCGCGTTGCAAGAGGTCCGCCAGGGGGATGCCCTCCCACAGAGCGTTACTCATTAATGGCCCCCCTACCTCGTTGCTGACGCACATCATCGACTCGTATTGCTGCTTCATCGGCAGAGCCTGTAATTCCTGGTAGGTCAAGGTCAAGGGGCTATCCACCTGCCCATCGACTCTTAAGCTCCAGGTGGCGCCATCAACTGTTGGGTCGGCGAAGAGATTTTTGGAGACAACGTAATATTGGTCATTCGAGGTAATTTCAGGAGAAAGAAATGGGACAGGTTGAAACTCACCATAGTTTGGCGTTGGCGGCGGCACGATTTTACTGCGGTAATGCTGCAACAATTGAGCTACCGGTACCTTCGATGTAGCGATCCCAGCGGTAATAAAGCGCCATAAACCTACACCCACTACTCCTATACCAGCGAGCACCGCACCTCGCTTCAGTACAGTCCGGCGCGATAGTTTACCGCTTGTCTTGACGTCTTGGAGATCATCGCGACTTCCTCTGTCAGAGACAGCCTCATCCGGGACTCGTGTCACCAGCCAGCGCTCGATGTAAACGAAGAGTAAGCCAAAGACCAGACCCACCACGGCCAGGCTGAGCATACCGGCGCCCAGGCCCACCTGCAGGTCTGCGCCAAAGAAGCCAGCTCCTGTAAGTGGTAACAGTACGCCCCCTGCGAAAAGCCAGAGGATGAACGCCAGGAGCAGACCATGATGCGATTGCAAACGTCCGCCCTGCGCATTGATACGTAGATTATACATTGCGCCGCTCAGAGCAAATACGAGGCATTGTCCGACGAGAATGCCATAGAAGAAGATGTGCTTGGCACCCGCGCCTATCGTTCGATGTAAATAATCAAACAGCGGCAGAGGCATGAGGGCGGTGAGTTCTGAGCCAACGGCTTCCGGCAACGCTATGCCGCCAAACGAGACACTGATCACGAGCATCACACCAGAGGCAATAGCACCTGCCACCAGGCCAGCCGTAAATCCAATCCAAAATGGATGATTTCTGGACAAGAACTTTGTTTTCATAAAGTAGCCCCCCTTTAGGTCGCCCCGCCGATTTTTCCCATAGTTTGGGTGGCTTGTCTCTGCTCACCTTCACATCAAACATCGATGGGAACCTCACCCTTCTCCTGTTGGAGGTCTTCAGCGCTTTCAGCCAGCACGCAGCACCCAACCGTGCCATAGCCAGTCGACGGTGAATGTCTGTGTGTGGGCGACACGCAGCCCCGCCTGCGCGCAGAGCGACCGCGCCTCCGCCAGGGTATAGGCCCGCACATAGCTCCCTTCAATCCCCTTCAGCAGCCACTCGAATGCCGCCCAGGGAAATGGAAGCTCGCGCCGTGCGAAATCCTCCACCACCAATTGTCCTCCTGATACCAACAGTCTTCTCAATCCTGTCAATGTCCCCACCAGGTCTAGCATATCATGCAGTGCATTTGTGCAGGTGATCAGGTCAAAGGTCTCAGGTGCGTATGGAAGGCACGCTGTCTCGCCAGCGCCAACCTCTGCCTGCTTTAATCGCACATTTGGTTGACCGTTCAGGGCACTATGGGCTTGCGCCAGCATGTCCGCGCTTGCGTCCACCGCATACGCCTCCATATTGGGCACCTGCTCGAGCAACTGTTTGAGCAGGATGCCCGTCCCACAGGCCACATCCAGCACATGCGGCGGGCGTCCCAGTCGCTCAGGCACGCTGCGTAGCGCGGCAACATCAACCATTGCCAGTGTCTCCGCCAGTGTTCTCTCGGTGAACCTGCGCCAGCGCCTGTTGTAGTGCCGTGCCCGCCATCCCGTATAATAGCTGCTCATGTCCGCACTTTCTGATGAAGTAGCGGTAGTGTGCTATTGTGCATACTTTATTATAAGTACCTATAGTATGTATGTCAATAGTACTACAGGAGATAGTAGATACTCTGCAACATTCCTCCTTCCTATTGTTCTCAAGAGTGCTGCTGTATCGCAGACAGTGATAATCTTGTCGAATGGCTCATAAGTTTTACTATCATCAATAGTACCCTTGACGATTGTACTATTGGCAGCTATAATCCAAGGTGTCAAACTGAGAAAGTGGTAATATTGGCTACTCAGTTGGTTTATTCAGGCTATCGTAAGGCGTAGCTATCTCGCTGCAAGTCAGGTATCAAGCGCAAGCAGTAGAATCAACCTGAGATCATCTCCTCTGCAGAAAGTGGCACGTATGGAAACGGAAGAGAACACACCTGAAGGCATATCACCTGATGAGGTATACGTCGGGAAGGGAACAAGAGGACATAGAAAACATGTCCGCAAGCGCCGCATCATCATATTTCTCCTGGTAAGCCTCTTCAGTGTCGCACTGCTCGCCTTGCTCGGCTCACAACTGCTCATCCCTGCCCAAACTCAAGGGCAAAATGGCAATGCAGGGGATAGCCCCCTCGTCGGGCATCCCGCGCCGGATTTCACCTTACCAGCACTCAGTAGCCATGCTGCACCAGCTATACACCTGACAGGCTTCAGGGGAAAACCTATGATGCTCAACTTCTGGGCGTCGTGGTGCGTACCCTGTCAGCACGAAGCGCCTCTCCTCGAGGCCACCTGGCAGCGGGTGCAAAGCCAGGGGATGGTCTTTCTCGGCATCGACTTTGAAGATACACAGAGTGATGCATTGAACTTTTTGCAGCAGTATGGTATTACCTACCCGAACGTCGTAGACGCAACTGGCTCTGTTGGCATCAATTATGGAGTCACGGGCGTCCCGGAAACTTTCTTTATTGACCGTCATGGCGTAATTATTCACAAAGTCATTGGGGAGCTTACCGAGCAAACCTTGCAGAGCAACCTCCAATTACTTCTACGCGCAGCCCCGCATCGAAACGGCGAAATCGATAGTAACATCCCCTCCAGTCACCTTGGCGATGAACACATCCCGCTTGCAACTCCCTCAGGCCTGTGCTATAGTAGATGTAATATAGTTGCATGCTTGTACAACTATTCACAAGAAGAGGGGATTTGGAATGCTCTTTCAACCTCTAGAAGCAGTAACAACAGCAAATGCCTTGCAAGAAGATGTGTGCCAACAACGCTGTATCCACCCTGAACATGCACTGGCTGTGCGGCGACATCTGGTGCCTGCCGACAAGGCCATGCGCGTAGCGGCACTCTTTGCAGTACTCTCTGATTCGACACGTTTGCAGATTATGTATGCGCTCCTGCATGCACCGACCGGGGAGTTGTGTGTCTGTGACCTGGCAAGTGGACTTGGTCGTGACGATACCACCATTTCACACCAACTCCGGGTGTTACGCCACCAGCAGATCGTTGCCACACGGAAAGTCGGACGGGTCGTCTACTATCAGCTCATTGATGAACACATTCGCGTGTTGCTGGAACTGGGTATGACCCATGAATCCGGACCTTCTCATCATGACGCATGAGCAGAAATAGGCGAACAGGAAGGAGTATAACAACAGTGATTGAAAATGTAGGAGAACGTGATTAAACATGTTCACTTTGCAGGCTACTTTACATCCTTGTCCGCCACCATTGACAATCATATACATATGTGGTAGCATATAGACATGGAAAAAATGTATTCAGTCTCACAATTTGCCACATTACTTGGCAAGTCCGTTAAGACTCTGCAACGATGGGATAAGGCGGGTATCCTCAAAGCCTACCGCACTCCCACCAATCAACGCTACTATACCCATACACAGTACCTTGAATATCTTCAGAAGGGAGGCAGCTCCGATGCTGCTTTGCAAGAAAATCAAACTTGAAATCAGCGAACAAGACGCTGCTAGCTTGGAATTCATGCAAGGGAAATGTCGTGGATTGTACAACTGGTGGGTGATGCGCTTGCGTGCTGGTGAGAAGTGGCCTGGGGTCTACGAAGCCAAGAAGTCCTTGCAAGCCTCGAAGCGGCATGACTCTGAGCTAGAGTTCGTCTATGGCAAACTCTTGCACGAGGTATTCTATCGACTTGATCAGGCCATGAAGGCCTTCTTTCGGCGGGTGAAAGCAGGTGAGACCGCAGGCTTCCCACGGGTGCGCCCGCGTCACAACTTCTTCACGCTCTGTTATCCTGCGATGTATCTCAAGATTGAGGGCGACAAACTCCTTCTGCCAACTGGCGGCAAAGGCAGAAACAAGCGATTTCCCAATATCACTGCCCGTCTCACTGAGACGCCACCAGAAGGGTTTCGCGAAGTTGCCATATCGAGAGACGCCAGAGGCAACTACTACGCTTCATTCGGCTATCGAGAACAGGAAGATGAACAGCAACCTGGGCAAGTCGTCGCCTTTGATCTAGGTATCAAGCAGCTTGCAACCGGCGTCAACGAGCAAGGCAGAGTCTACCGCGTGGGCGGCTTCAAAGGCTCTCGCTGGTACAATAAGCAACTCGACAAAATCAGATCAAAGCGGGACAAGTGCAAGAAGAAGTCACGGCGCTACATCTATCTCAGCAAGGTCTACAAGCGCGTCTCTGAGCAGAAGCGCAACAAGCAAAAAGACTGTCTGCACAAAGCATCGCATCTCATCGCTCACAAACTGGTTGAGAGAACCGTGGTGATCGGTGATCTTTCCCAACGGCAGATGGTCATGAAAGAGCATGCAGAGCGGAACAAGCATCTGAACCGAGCCGTCTTCAATGACTGGGGACTCTATGGCTTTGTGCAGATGCTCGTCTACAAGTGCCTGCTCTATGGGAAAGAGTTAGTCTTCCTAGATGAGAGAAATACGTCCAAGATGTGCTCAGGCTGCGGACACCTGCAACCGATGCCACTCTACAAGCGGACGTATACCTGTACCGAGTGCGGATTGGTGTTAGATCGTGATGAGAATAGCGCGATCAACATTTTAGCGCGGTACCTTGCCCGGCTAGGGCCACACACGGGCGATCCCGTGCGGTGTGCGGACGTTTTCACCGCAATCGAATATGTTTGAACACATTTTGAAAGGCAGCACGATGATGGCGCAGCCAATCAAGGTAGCGAATGATACACAGTACGTTCAGACAGGAGTCCGCGCCAGACAAGTGCGCCTGGGTGTGTGGATTGAACTCTTCACTCTCCTCTGGATGACCATCGAGGCGAGCGTAGCCCTCATCACAGGCTATGCAACACGTAGTGTCTCCTTACAAGGCTTCGGCATTGACAGCATCATCGAACTCATCACCGGGGGTGTGTTGCTTTGGCGATTGCTCGTTGAGCAGCGCGGGGGTACTGTCGAAGTGATTGAGTGGGCGGAGCATCGCGCTTCGTGGATCGCGGCAGTGAGCCTGTTCGGGCTTGCCGTCTATATTGTCGGTGATAGCGCTTTCACCTTTGTTACGCAGAGCCGACCGGAGGCATCCTGGTGGGGGATAGGCCTGGCGCTGGTGGCCGCGATTGTCATGCCGCTCCTCTGGCAAGGCAAACTGCGGGTAGCGCAACGCATAGGCAGTGCCGCTCTTAAAGCTGATGCTGTGTGCAGTGTCACCTGCGCTTATATGGCCATCACGCTACTGGCTGGCCTGCTGCTCAATAAATTCTTCGGCTGGTGGTGGGCCGACCCACTGGCCGCGCTCGCCCTGGTCTACTTCATTGTGCAGGAAGGTCGCGAGGCGTTGCACGAGGCGCGTACGGGTGAGACGTGTGGTTGTGGTGGGGAAGAGTGCTCCTAAATCTTTAGAATTCCCCTAACTTTTTCCTCTTGACATTCCTCTTGACATTTCTCTGACTATCGTGTAAAATAATGACTAGCAAGTCATGAAAATTCTTGTAAGTCAAAACGTCTCTATCATAGTCATAGAATAGCGTGTTGGTCACTAACTATTCATGGAGGTTTACAAATGCAACCGGTGACAGCACATCGTTCCTTAAAGGAGAAGCAGCGCCAGGAGCGTGAGGCGCTCATTCTCCAGGCGGCAGAGGAAGTGTTGATGGAGAATGGCTACTATGAAATGTCAATGGATGAGATTGCTATGCGTGTAGGCATTGCCAAAGGCACCGTCTACCTGCATTTTCCTAGCAAAGAGGACCTGGTTATTGCAATCTTCGAGCGCGATATGCAGAAGCTCTTGCAAGACGTTGAAACAACGATAGCATCAGGTTTAACTGCTCGCGCAAAAATGGAAGCCATTCTTCAAGTTATCTATGGAAAGATTTTTAGCAAGCGTATTCCACTGTTCTATTCTATGCACAATAGCTCAGAGTTACGGCGGCTTTTTCTTGAAAAAAAGGGGTCAATGCGTGACTTGTGGGAACAACTTGCCGCACGCATAAGCTCTCTGCTAGAGGAAGGGAAGACTGTTGGTGAGTTTGATGCCACGTTACCAACTGCTGTTATGCTCAGCGCCTTTTTCTGTTTGGCATTGTCAAAAAACTATGAGCGGCTGATGGCCGAGGGGCAGATGTCTGCGGACGAGTTGGTGAAGCATCTAGGACACATTTACTTTAAAGGTATTAAGGGAGATCACTCATGAAAAACGTATCATCTGAGCCTGGTGTTGCAGATTTGACATCAGAGCGCCCGGCTCCATTAGAGGAGTTTGAGCAACCACGCTATTCACGGCGTGACACAATTTTGACCATGGTCGGTGTACTTATGGTCATGTTGCTTGCCTCGCTTGACCAGACGATAGTCTCAACGGCATTGCCGCGAGTCATTGCCGATCTGCAGGGCTTCGATCGCTATACCTGGGTCTCGACGGCCTATTTGCTGACTTCTACGGTGATGGTGCCTATCTATGGCAAGCTCTCCGACCTGTTCGGACGAAAACCCATCTTTCTGTTTGGTGTGGTGGTATTCCTCGTTGGTTCGGCGCTATCGGGCGCGTCGCAATCAATGAATGAGTTGATTGCATTCCGCGCCTTGCAGGGTATCGGTGCAGGCGCTCTCATGCCGATTGCTATCGCTATTGTCGCTGACCTGTTTACCCCCCGCGAGCGTGGCAAATGGCAGGGCCTCACAGGCGGTGTCTGGGGACTCTCGGCTATTATTGGCCCAACGGCTGGTGGCTGGATCACGCAGAACACGTCGTGGCGCTGGGTCTTTTATGTGAACTTACCTGTTGGCATACTTGCTTTGCTGGTATTGATCTTCCTCATGCCAACGCTGCGTGGGAGGGCAAAGCAGGTCTCGATTGACTACGTTGGTGCCGCGCTACTCGTGCTTGGTACAGTACCACTATTGCTCGGCTTCACATGGGCCGGGACACAATACGACTGGCAATCACCACAAATTATAGGTCTTTTCGCTGGCGCGTTTGTCGCATTAACCTCCTTTGTGCTCTACGAGGCCTGGCTGGAGCGACGTGGCGGGCAGCCGATTATTGAGCCAAGCCTGTTCAAGAATAGCATCTTTACTGTCTCGACTATCGTGACAATCATCTTTGGTATGGGCTTGTTCGGAAGCATCTTCTTTATCCCGCTCTTTGTGCAGGGTGTAGTTGGTACTTCTGCCACCAATAGCGGCCTCATTCTGACTCCTTTGATGCTGACCTCGATTGTCGGTAGCGTTGTCTCTGGTCAGTTGGTCTCGCGCCTGGGCAAGTACAAGTGGCTCGCCATTCTAGGTATGGTGGTGAGTGTTGCAGGCGGGCTATTGCTGATACGTCTGGATGTACATTCGAGCAACAACGATGTGTTATTGGCGATGCTCGTGCTGGGCCTTGGTATGGGCTTTGGTATGTCGCTGTATACGCTGGTCGTGCAGAATGCTCTGCCACGAAAAATTGGTCAGGCGACTTCGGCGCTGGTCTTCTTCCGCTCGATCGGCGGTACCATTGGCCTTGCTGCTATGGGATCGGTGATGACTTCAGCCTACTTGCCAGCGTTTAAGAACGCGCTGAGCAATGCACTTAACGGTACGCCGCTTCCATCTACAGTGAAGCAATCAGTGTTTGCACAGTTCGTGCAAATCTTCAACAACCCGCAAATACTGCTCTCACCAGATGTCCTGGCAAAGATGCAGGCGGGAGCTGCTGCACGCGGATCGCAAGGTGTGGCGCTCTTGAATACGGCAATAGAGTCGGTGAAGGTAGGTCTGGCGCAAGGCATCCATAATGTCTTTGTGCTGAGCCTGGTGATTATGATCATCGGTTTGGTGTCCGTACTCTTCCTGAAGGAGATCCCATTGAGAGGTGGACGTAGTCGCAAGGCAGAGACGGCTGAGGCCGTTGAGGATGAGGCTCCGGTAACTGAAGGTAGTTTGGCGACGATGGGGTGAACAATGCATGAGTCACCTCGAGCTTTAAGGACAAATGTTTGGATCAGACTAAATACATGGATTCCCCGTGCTACTCGATGGACATGGCTTGGCCTCGAAGGTCTGAGTGGATGTTTGAGAGATGACCGCATAATAGACTCGCCTGCTGAGGTCAGGGTAAGGAATATCGGGTGTTGAACCTACATCTTCTTCAGTAATGAGAAATAGGTTGCCTGGAACCAGCAGATTGGTGTGTTGTATATCGCCGGAGTAGGAATCCTGCACGACACCGTGATTGACGTGTAATTGCCAGTGTGGAACCGCTTGTGCCTCGCTATTATTGGGCTTCTCTATCCAAGCATAATAGGTTTCGCCAGCAGGAGGTTGAGGAATATGGTGAAGGTTAACCTGCACTTGATCAAAGACTCCCCGGGGTGCGTTCTGACTACTGGTAAAGGTAATATGGCCTACGGCCAGACCAGACGGATTGGGGGTGGGAGTTGTAACCTTCTGAGCAGGGGGATAGAGCAAGGAAAATGCGCCTAGACCTATACCAACCAGCGTGACGAGGCAGGCCGCCAATGCCAACACTCTGTAAGGCGCTTTTTTCCGCGTTTGTTCTCCGGGAGGCGATTGAGATATCGCAGACGAGGAGGGTACTGGCGACGTCTGCACAGGAGTTGATGCAGGGTAGTTTATGCCAGGGCGACGATTTGTAGGTGAGATAAGTTCTGACCCTCTACTGTCTCCTGGGGATGGTGTGAAAGGTGATGCAGCAAGATGAGGGGAAAGAGGGGTGATCCCGGGAGATGGGCTGGTCGGTTGGAGAGGATTGTAAGCGGTCTCCACGTTCATGATGCTGGGTCTGTTCAGAGCGGCAGGGACTGCTACGTTGAGCACCTGGGCCAGGGCAATAGTCATGGCGGATGCGGTGGGAAAACGTACCTCTGGATCTTTGGCGATGCTTTTGAGAATAACCTCGGACAGCACAGGAGGAATGTTTGGGTTGATGAGATTTGGAGGAGTGGGCATTTCATGCAAATGCTGCATCATAATGGCGATTGGGTTGTCCCCTCGAAATGGGGTAATGCCTGTGACTATTTCATATATGATGATGCCAAGTGAGTACAGATCAGTACGCTCATCGCCTGGAAGCCCTTGTGCCTGCTCTGGTGAGGCGTAGAGAGGAGTACCGAGCATAGCACCGGTCAGGCTGCCCGTGGCAGTCCCTCGCAATTTCGCAATACCGAAGTCGGTGATGATAGGCTCACCCATCGGCCTCTTGATGAGATTGTGCTTGTCGAGCAGGATGTTCGCGGGTTTGATGTCGCGGTGGATCATCCCCCTCTGATGAGCATAATCAAGGCCAAGGCTGATCGCTGTAAAGATAGCAACAATATCGTGGGCAGAGGGAAAGACATTTTTGCGGGAAGTGTTACGAATGTAGTCGGCGAGCGTCCCACCCTCAATATAGTCCATGACCATGTAGGCAATGGTATTGTCGCCTTCTTGTGCATCGCTGAGTTGGAAGTCATGAATCTGCACGATGTTAGGGTGGTGAAGGGATGCAATAAACTGAGCTTCGCGAGTGAAGCGTGTTACGAAATCCGGATTGTCTTGCAGATTAGCGTGGAGGAGCTTTATTGCTACATAGCGCCGCAGTTGGGTATCGCGAGCCTTCCAGACTTCGCCCATGCCCCCTCGTCCCAGGGGTTCTTGCAGTTCATATTTGCCAAGGCGTTGTGGCCGGGTCATGCTTACTCCTCTCAGATACTTTGTGGTAACTGCTTTGTAAGGTTGAGAGTTGCTAGCTGCTGAATATCATATGATCCATCATGGTAAGCGCTGCTGGCTGTGACAATTGATTCCTATCCATCTTCACAAGCTGCTGTGCATACGTGCGTGCCTCTTTTAACCACTTTGCCGCGTTATTCAGAGCATCAATGATTTGAGCGGCGAGTTTGCGTAGCTGCGGCGTGGCATCGGGTGCTTTCACCACACCATTGAGATGACGAGCGACGTGATCGAGATAGCCGGGAGGATTATGAGCCAGATCAGTTCCCTCTTGCTGCGCTGGGACCACCGAAAGCAGACCCACGCTGGAGGTAACAGGGTCAAGTATCACTGGATCATTGGTATCTATGTGGACGTTTGGAGACCCATCAAGATAGTCCAGGATACGGTCGAATTGGGCGTGTATTTGATCAGCCTGTGTACCTTGGGTATCATAGTCGTCCCTCGCGCTGACTGCCCACTCCAAAAGCGCTTTTGTATTTTGGAAGAGCCAGATGTCTAACCCACCGGCTAATCCCAGGACAGCCACCTTGGTTTCTTTGTAAAAGAGGTGACGAATATGATCAAGCGCACTCAAAGGGGGGGTCCCATACGGTGTTTGAGGAATCTCGGCATAGTACCGCCAGGTGCTACGGTCCGCGGCAGGACCACGTGGGGTCCCATTCGTGTCCTCTTCAGTAATGAGCATGCGACTTGCCAATGAGAGCAAGTTGTCATGTTGCGAGGTACCTTTAAAGAAGAAACTCACTGACCCGCGATTGACAGGCAGTGGCGCGGGCGTGAGTAAAAGTGGCAGCGTGAACTGCGGCGTAGGTTGGAGTGGATTATCCTCCGCTTTAGGCTGCCTATCAGCTAACAACCATGCATAATAACCTTTACCCGGTGCCGGATCAGGAATGTTCTGCAGGTCAAGCTCTAGTTGATCGGCAATGCCTTGAGCACTGCCAGACTTCAACTGTCCACTACTGATCAAGAAGGCATTCCCTATTAGCGGAACCGTTGGTGAAAGGTGTATTGGGTTCGTAGTATTATTCCGAAAGAAGAGGAAGTATGAGACCGTTCCCGAACCAATCAGTGTGCTGATAAACAAGACAATTAAAGCTGTGTACCAGCCTCTCCATCGTTTTCGCGGATGTAATGGCGGTATTGAGGGAGCACTTGGTAGGGGAGCGCCAGGGAGAGCTGCTCCCTGTGGGTACTCTCTCCCTCCAGATCCACCAGGAATCACCGCCGACTGTGGTTGGGAAAGAGTTGGTGGAAGAGGACTCTGGGCCGGATGTGACTGGAACGAGGCACCTGAACTGCTGCTAGCAGGTGTCATAGAGACCACCTGTCCACTACTCGAAGTGGGTGATAGTGGAGAAGGCGAGGAGTATGGTGGGGACGATTCTTCCAATCGCTCTGCTAACGGCGTCATCCCTTGTTGCGGGAGCGGATTAGTTGGACTGAGATGCGTGGGCATATCCCAGGCATCCTTTGGATATGCAGGCTGACCAAGACTCTCAGGAACTAGCACGTTAAGTGCATTAGCGACGGCGGCTGCCATTGAAGAAGCACTGGAGAAACGTCTATTTGGATCTTTCTGCAGGCTCTGCAATAAAACTACGCTTAGTGCAGGTGGTATATTCGGATTGATAAGCACAGGAGAGGGAGGCATCGCATTGAGGTGTTGCGAGACTACGGCGGCTGGGGTATCCCCTCGAAAAGGCGTTACGCCCGTCACTATTTCATACAGAATGATACCAAGTGCATAGAGGTCACTACGCTCATTACCAGGGTAGCCGCGAGCTTGCTCTGGCGAGGTGTAGAGCGGAGTACTCATCTGAACTGCACTGTGGGTGCTACTGGACATGCCAAGCAATCTGGCTAGACCGAAATCGGTGAGAATGGGTTCACCCATAGGGTTAATCAGTGTATTGTGCTTGTCCAGCAGAATATTCGCGGGTTTGATGTCGCGATGAATCATTCCTTTCTGGTGAGCGTAGTCAATAGCAAGACTAATTGAGGTAAAGAGGTTTACGATCTCGACAGGAGAGGGATATTTCCCTCGGGCAGACGTGCTGGAGATGTAGTCAGCTAGTGTCTGACCTTCGACGTAGGCCATCACCATGTAGGCAATAGGGGTGTCTGACTCAGGGGAACGGGATACCCGGAGGTCATGAATCTGCACAATATTGGGATGGTGGAGGGAAGCAATGAGTTGTGCTTCCCGCTCGAATCGTGCGATGAAGGTAGGATCTTCCTGGAAATTTGCATGGAGAAGTTTAATGGCGACATAGCGTTGTAACTGCGTATCGCGTGCCTTCCAAACCTCAGCCATGCCACCTTGCCCCAATGATTCCTGGAGTTCATATTTCCCAAGGCGTCGTCTTGGCTCTATGCTCATTGTTGAGTCCTCTTCTTTCTACACACGTAGATAATGTGACTGTATGATTTGGTTCTTTTACCCCCTATAGGGCGCAGGGATTCGCTGATGTGCATGCTCGAATATCAAACGTTGCTAAACGTTGGATGCTATAGTGAATCTGGACCACCCCTTCACTTACCTGGTTGGTGCGTGGGTTGATCTGACCGACAAATGCGTAGTTTGCTAGTGTTGCCAGGTCATTCAGCAAGGCCCGGCCATCAGATCCTAACAATTGGTCATTCGTCATGTTCATCAGCTTCACGGCGTCATCACGTATGCCATGTAACCAGAGGTTCACGTTATTAATGGCTACATTGATGTGAATAGCAAGTGCCTTCTGCTCTGCTGTAGCCTCAGGAAGCTGAGCTATCTCATGGAGATGTTTGGTGCCAATATGGTAGAGATAACCAGGCGGGTCTTGTTTCGATACGTCAAACGTCAGCAAAGGGACTCGCGCAATTGTTGAATTGACCAGCAGAGGGGAAGTGGGGAGATCCGCCTGAACGTAGGTTGCTCCATCGAGATAGTCCAGGATACGTGTGAGTTGGCGGCGGATGAAATCGACACTCTTCGATTGCCAGGCGTCTCTGGCGCTTCCACTCCATTCCAGAATCTTTTCTGTATTTCTGAAGAGCCAGATATCCAGACCTCCAGTCAATCCCTGGGCTTTGAGCGTAGGATCCTCAGCAAGCAAGTGGCTGATATGGTCATACAGGCTATACTTCTTTGGGTTCCGGGGGTCCGGCTTTTGGGAAAACTCGGCATAGTAACGCCATGCGCTGGGATCGAGTGAAGGACTGGTTGGTGGTATTGCTGCGTCCTCTTCGGTAATAAGGAAGCGACTGTTACTTGCGAGCAGGTCAGTAGAATCACCTGGATAGGAGAAATTTACTGTACCGGAATTGACGGTGAGTTTTCCAAGAAAGATTGGTGTGAAGAACTCCTGCCCTTTCTTGTTCAATAACCAGGCGTAATAGCTTTTGCCAGGATGGGGCGATGGAATACTTGATAGATTGATCTGTAATTGATCAGCAATTCCTTCCCTTGAGCTTGGATTAGGATTTAACAGCCCACTACTGACAAAGAAAGCGTGCCCGAATATCGGGATTGTTGTAGGCGTAGCAGCTTTGTTGCTCCCCGCTGCAGAGAGCGCGAAATATGTTCCCACGCCTGAACCGATTAGCACTAAGATCAATAAAACTATCAGGGCGATGAGCAAGCCTCGCCGCCTTGGTTTCTGTGGTGGACTCTTCGGCCAAGGTTGCGTTGGAGCATTGGTGGGAAGATCGGGTTCTGAACTTCCAGGGAGAAACCCAGGTGACATAGGGGTAGTTGGTCCTCCAGAGTGAGCTACCGGAGTTGGTTGGGATACGGCTGGCGTCATGCGGCTTGTTCCCGATTGTGCAGGCGGTAAAGCTCGAGGGATGTTTCCAGGAGAAGTCATTTGAACAGGAGTACTCAGATTTGGTGTTGCGGGCGATGTGGAAACGAAAGGTGGAGGTACCTGGGAACTGCTCGTGCCTTGTAAAGCAGGTGAAGATGGCCCCATTGCTGATCGCGAAACGGGTGTGATGTATGTTGGACTATTCATTGGGTCGACAGGACTATTCAGTTGGCTGAACTTCCTCTCTGGGACGGACACATTCAGCGCCTTATCCAGTGCTGCAACCATCACATTGGCACTGGGGAAGCGTGAGGCAGGGTCTTTAGCGAGACTGCGCATAATGACGTCTGTGACTCCAGGACGAATGTTTGGATTAATAAGTGCCGGTGGCGGAGGTGTAGCATTGATATGCTGCCTCATGATGTCCGTTGGGTTATCACCCTGAAAAGGCGCCACGCCGGTAAACATTTCATACAGAATGACCCCAAGCGCATAGATGTCACTGCGTTCGTTGCCGACATACCCCTGAGCCAGCTCTGGAGCTAGGTAGAAAACACTGCTAAGAGGCCGCTGAACTGTTTTTACTATCTCAACCATGCCAAAATCGGTGAGCATGGGTTCGCCCGGCGGATTCTGTGCAGTGTTGTGCTTATTCAGCAGAATGTTTGTTGGTTTGATATCGCGGTGAATAATACCGCGCTGATGTGCGTAGTCAACAGCCATAGCCATTGAGGAAAAGAGGTGAGTGATATCTGCACCAGGAGGGAATTTTCTTACATGAGAAGTGTTACTCATATAATCAGCCAGAGTCTGACCTTCGATATAATCCATCACAATGTAGGCCGTGGTGCTCGCCGACTCGGGGGAGTGAGAAATAGAGAAGGTCTGGACCTCTACAATGTTTGGGTGGTGCAGTGAAGCGATTACCTGCGCTTCACGGAGAAAACGAGTCGCAAACTCAGGATCAGCGTGTAGATTCGGGTGGAGGAACTTGATAGCGACATAGCAGCTCAATTGGGTATCAAAGGCTTTCCAGACCTCGGCCAGGCTACTCTGTCCCAAGCGTTCCTGCAACTCGTATTTACCAAAACGATGTGGACTTGTGTTCATAGTAAATCCTGTTCTCCTCTCGAGCTAAAAGCAAATATCTTAAATCGCGTTTATGACGTACAACTCACTCTATGAGCGTGCCTAACTTGGCAGGGACCGCGTGAGGATGTCGTTCCTGATCTGGTTAAACTTTCTTCTAATCGAACTATGAACGGTGTACCATATACGAAGAAAAGAGAGTATAACACTAGTATAGGAACTTGTAGCGGAATGTCAATACCGACCACGATGCGGCAATCAACATCCTTCGGGCTGGAAGAGTCCGACAGTCGGCAATGGCTGTAGAAGCCCCTTATCTTTAGACATGGGGTACTTCACGCATTGTTCACACGTAACTTATACACCTTGATCGCCACCTGGAGGGTGAGCCAATTGCCCCGGTCTTGTAAGTCAATATCACAGAGCGACTGCAGACGCTCTAAGCGCTGGATCAGTGTGTTGCGGTGTACAAATAAGCGGTTGGAGGTCTTAGTAAGATTTCCAGCGCATTCGAGGTAGGTTTCCAGGGTAGCGAGCAGGTCTGTGCCTTTGCGTTGATCGTAGTTAGCGATGCGTGCAACCTGATCCTGGTACATGTCGCGCAGATCATCCATGTGTGCAATCTTGTAGAGGTAGCGGTACACTCCTAAATCATTGAAGTGGGTGACTTCATCCTCCATATTGAGCTTTTGTCCCATTTGCAAAGCCTCGCTGGCCTCGGCAAATCCCCGTCGGTAGTCACTGATGTTCTGGCAAGGGTTGCCAATGCCAATAGATAGGTGCATATTCTGTTCGCTGCGCACCTGGCGGGACAGGTCGCGCAGCCAGGTTTTCAGGCGTGCAGCGGTTGGATCTTTGCTGAGACAGATGACACAGGTGAGTAGATTCTCGTGCTCGTAGAGTACTGAGCCAGGATAGTTATCCTGGATGCGTCGTCGAACAACACTGCTGATGCGCCTGTATGCCGCTGATCGGTCATCTTCTGTCTGTAGAGGCTGACTACCTGCAGGTGGGACGCCAGGGGACACCCCTACAGGCGGATGCCCGTCTTCGTCACCTATTGGTGAAAATTCAATCACGGCGACGATATGCGGCTTTGTCAGGTCGCAGCCGAGAAAGTTTGCTCGCTGTCGCAATGCATCTTCCGAGTTGTACACCCCATACAAGAGATCCTCAAAGAAGCCCTTGACAAGATTCTTCTGTGCCAGTTGCTCAACCAGATGATTGTTTTTGATTGCCAACGCTGCCTGGTTTGCAATGGTGCCTAGTAATGTCTGATCTTCAGGAGTGTAGCGACGTGTTTTGCTTGAGTAGCAGTTGATCAGGCCAAGATGTTCGGTGCCAAAGATAAGCGGGGCGGAGAGCAACGCCTTGAACTGTGAGTCTTTCAGTGGGTTCAGTTGTTCATCGGGGAACTGAGTCCATGTGCTGAAGTCGTACAACTTCTCTAAGGTATGGCTATCAACGTCGATAGGCTGAAAACTCAAGGCCCGATCATTGAGATTGGGTGAAGAGGCCCGCACCGCCAGGCGGCCTCTAGCTTGATCCAACAGCATAATCACACAGAGATCGGCCTCCAGCATCTGCCCTGTTAGCGTTACCAGTGAGCGTAGCGTGTCGTCAAGGGAGAGGCTGGAGCTAAGGGCCTGGCTCAATACGGAGAGGGTCGATAGGATGTTGAGTTTTCGCTGAGTATTTTCGTAGAGTTGAGCATTTTCCTGTATACTTGCTGAGAGCGCAGCCTGCAGTTCCGCATTCTCTGCACGAAGCTGTTCAATTATCTGCGCCTCGGATGCGCCGTGTGGCTTCGCTTTCTCCGTTTTAGCAGACATGCCGACCTCCTGCTAACCAGTGAAGCGCGATCCGCTTCACGAATTGCCTGTAGTTGTCAGACGAGATATATACGATGTGTCTATGGGTACCATTGTACTCATTTTCGGGTATGCCGTCTAGGGAGTGGTTTTTACCTCAACGGTTATTTCCATTGGGATTCGTCTAGAGGCTGTTCCATTTGCTATAATAAAAACGTTAAGTAATGTAGGCAGTTATTCGTTTCCTCAGAAGCTTGGAGAACTACTGAGCGCCAGCCATCTCCCTCCGATGAGATGAGGTTCGACTGGCAGACGACCGCGAGGGTCGTCTCTACGGAAGTGTGCATTAGTTTTTTCTCTAGTTAAGGAGGACAACGACATGGCTTCCGATACTGTAGCCATCCCCGAAGAGCAGGGTATAGAGACACATGGCATTGAACGTGTCTCACCCGCCACCCGTGCTCATGTTCGTATCTTTGACAATTTCACCATGTGGCTCTCTGCTAACCTGGTGATCTCTACCGTCGCGCTGGGAGCTTTGGCTATTCCCATCTTTGGTCTTGGGTTTTGGGATAGTCTGGCAATTATCATCGTTTTCAACGCACTGGGTGTCCTACCCGTTGCCTTTTTCTCCACGCTTGGTCCCAAGTTGGGGCTACGCCAGATGACCATCTCGCGTTTCTCTTTTGGCTGGGTAGGTGGCATCATTATGGCACTCTTCAACGTTGCTGCCTGCATTGGCTGGTCCGTTGTTAACGTCATTATCGGTGGTCAATTGATCGCTGCACTGAGCGGTGGAGCAGTTCCCAGTTGGGCAGGTATACTCATCCTGGCGGTTCTCACTACCCTGGTCAGCATTTATGGCTACAGGTATGTGCATCGCTATGAGCGCTATGCCTGGATCCCCATGGCCGTTATGTTTGGCATCATGCTGATTGTAGCGGCTCCTCACTTTAGTATTGTAGCTACACCTGCGTTCGGAGCAGCCGAGATTGCTGGCTTACTCTCCTTCGGGGGTGCCGTCTATGGGTTCGCCACGGGGTGGAGTTCCTACGCTGCTGACTACAACGTCAACCAGCCTGAGAACACCCGGCCCAGCCGCGTCTTCTGGCTGACCTTCCTGGGCATCTTTATCCCCTGTGTGCTGCTTGAGACGCTCGGTATGGCCTTTACCTCCTATGGCCCTTGGGCGACGAAATTTTCAAATGGGCTTGTCGGTGATCTGCTTGCCGCTGTCGTCAATCCGTTAGGGGGCTTTGGAACAGCAATCCTGGTCCTGCTCGCGCTGAGTGTGATTGCCAACAACATCCCGAACGACTATAGCCTTGGTCTATCCGTACAGGTGTTTGGTCGTCCCTTCCAGCGCGTCAAGCGCTACGTCTGGACACTCATCGGTGCAGTGATTTACGTTCTGATCGCGCTTCCTGCTTCGGCCAACTTTGCACACACACTCACCGACTACCTGCTGATCATTGCGTACTGGCTCGGTCCCTGGGCCATCATTCTGGTCATCGAACACTTTGTCTTCCGTCGCGGGCGCTACAACGTCGATGATTGGAATACTGCCAGCCGACTGCCGATTGGTTGGGCCGCCATCGTGTCTATGGTAGTTGGTCTGGTGGGAGTCCTGCTTGGTGCTGCGCAGTTCTACTATGTCGGGCCTATCGCTAAACTGGTCAATCCACCTTTTGGTATGGACATTGGCTTCGAATTGGGCCTTGTCCTCGCTGGCATTGCCTACCTGATCTTGCGGCGTATTGAGCTGAACACCAGCCCACGAGGTGAGCTGGAAGTCAGTAGTCAATAGCTACCGGGCGCGATTTATTGTGCCCCTAGTGCAGAATCAAGAGACCATTTCGGGAATGGGGGTGCAGGGGGCATTGCCCCTTGCCGGGGGAACGGGGGTGTCCCCCGAAAAATCTCCCTTTTTTATACACTAGGCATCAAGTTAAGGGCAAACGATGCATTGCTGAGCGGGTGCCCTGCACCCGCCCTGGGGTGGGAGGCTCACCTCAACTTCCTTAACTTGATGCGAATGGGGCGCGATTTAGTGCGCCAAAAAAGAGGAACCTTATATGCACTACGATCTCATCATCCGTCATGCGCAGCTTCATCGGCAGCAGGGCCAGGTCGATATCGCCATCAAGGACGGGCACTTCGCCAGGATCGGCAGCGACCTCTCTGCGGATAGTGCGACACAGGAGATTGATGTGGCTGGCCGACTTGTTGTGCCTCCCTTCATTGATGCGCATGTTCACCTTGATGCGGTACTTACGGTGGGACAGCCGCGCTACAACACAACGGGCACGCTCCTGGAAGGTATCCAGATTTGGAGCGAGCGCAAGCCGAGCCTGACTCGTGAGGATGTCAAGCATCGAGCGTTGGAGGAGATCCGTTGGGAGGTGGCACAGGGGACGCTGCACATTCGCAGCCACGTGGATGTCTGTGATCCAGAGTTGACCGCTCTGCGCGCACTGATCGAGGTGCGTGAGGAGGTGCGCGATATCTGTGATCTGCAACTGGTGGCCTTTCCCCAGGATGGCATTCTGTCCTTTCCCAATGGACGCGAGTTGATGCGTAAAGCGATGGAGCTAGGATGTGACCTGGTGGGAGGTATTCCGCATTATGAATGGACCCGCGATATGGGGGTTGAGGATGTACACTATGCCTTTGCGCTGGCGAAAGAGTTTAACCGTGACATTGACTGCCATTGTGATGAGACCGATGATCCGCTTTCACGCTTTACAGAAGTGATGGCGGCAGATACGCTTCAGCAGGGCTGGCAGGGTCGCGTGACGGCGAGCCATTGTACCGCGATGCACTCCTATGACAATGCCTACGCCTTCAAGCTCATTCGTTTGCTCGCCCGCGCACAGGTGAGCGTCATTGCCAACCCATTTGATAATGTCGTCTTGCAGGGGCGCTTCGATACCTATCCCAAACGACGCGGCATTACCCGTGTGAAAGAACTGCTGGCCGGTGGTGTCAATGTTGCACTTGGGCATGACTCGATCATGGACCCCTGGTTTCCATTGGGGAAGGGTGACATGCTTGCTGCAGCACAGTTGGCGCTGTATCTCTGCCACATGAGCGGCTATGAAGAGATCGACGATGTGCTTGATCTGATTACCACGAATGCTGCCAGGGTGCTGCGCATTGCGGATAGATATGGTGTTGAGGAAGGTAAACCTGCTGACTTCCTTGTGCTGGATGTACCTTCAGCCTTTGAAGCGTTGCGTCTTGTTCCTGCTCGCTTGCATGTCTTTAAGGGCGGGCGCGAAGTGGCGTATACAACGCCCGCCAGAAGTGTGCTGAAAAGGGGTGGGGAGAGTGAAGGTGAAGAGGTGACGTATCGATCATGACAGTTTTTTCATAAAACGCCGCTTCTCGTGCAAAATAGATGTTCTTCTGGTATAGTTTAGAGTGGAGATAAAAGTTCTATGGCACCCGCAAGGGATGCCGCTACCATGGACGAGTGCAACAGAGCCACCGTAGCGTAGTAGTGGCATCCCTTGCGGATGCCATGCTAGACCTTTGAAATCGTGGGGGTATACGTGATGATGGAAGTGGAGCAACAATCTGAGCATCTGAACGCACCTGAGGTGCTGGCGGCTCTTCTCGATGAATTCAGTGCTGTCACTGATTATCGCACCTTGCGAGATAGTTTACCTCGGCACCTGGCGGGTTTGCTCAAGTGTCGCTGTGTCTTACTCTATCAGCGCATAGGCGAGACGCTACAGTTTGCTTCGGGTACCTTCGACGAGAAACCTGGCTGGTCAGCCTCGTTGCTGGACGTTGCTCATATTAATCCCATTGATCTAAATGGCGATACGCTGGAAGCGAGTGCCTGGCGTTTGCGATGTGCTGTCACTGCACCTGTCGAAAGTTCCACCCCGACGTTTGTTGCCGTGCCATTGATCTATCGACACCGCGCTATCGGCGTACTTGTGGCTATTCGCGGTGAGGGTGAGCCTCGTAAAACGATCCAGGGCGCGATTTCTTGGACACAGGCTCTTACATACTGGTCGAGTGATGAGTTGCAAGTGGTGGAAGTAGTAGCTGGCATTGTTGCGCTGCTGCTGGAGAATACCCGCCTGTTGGAACGCGACCGGGCGCGTATTCATGAACTCTCGCTGCTCAATAGCATCAGTAGCCAGATGAGTTGCTCAATGTACGAGCGGGAGCGTCTCCAAAGCGTTGTTATACAGCGCACGAAAGAAATCACCGCCGCCGACCTCTGTGAACTCATTGAACCATCTACCCCTCCAAGTGCTATCCCCTGGATTACACCCACTCTGCATGAGCTGCTGCTGTTGCGTTTCAGCCAACATCGGGAAGAAAGT
>WNGL01003942.1_pt1 | contig 23619 bp, 18 predicted proteins | sample 5400591 | NCBI WGS metagenome assembly WNGL01 (sample SAMN13153377, study PRJNA577476) | soil metagenome | isolation source: 80 cm soil or saprolite under Garry oak tree replicate 1 | place: USA:California | collected 2016-06-15 | reverse complement strand
TTGGGTGCTATCGGCAATTCCCGCCTTCCTCTCCTTTCACTGGATGCTGATCGGCGAACACGGTTTTATCGACAGCGCGCTGTCTGCGCTGTTCGGCATCGACGGTCCGATTTGGTTCAATGACCGCTGGCTCGCGCTCGGGTCCGACATCGCCTCCTATATCTGGAAATGGATGCCGTTCTGGACGGTGATCTTCCTTGCCGGCCGCATGGCGATTCCGCAGGAAATCTCTGAAGCGGCGGACGTAGACGGTGCCACCGGCACTCGACGTTTCGTCCATGTCACCTTTCCGCTACTGGCGAACGTCTATCTCGTCTGCACGCTGCTCGACACCATCTGGACGCTCGGCGACTTCACCACTGTGTACTTTGTCTCCGGTGGCGCGCCGTCGAGGTCCACGGAAGTGCTGGCCACGACCAGCATCCACTACGCCTTCGACATCGCCCGGCCGGATCTCGGCGTGGCGGTCGCGCTGTCGGCCCTGCCGGTGCTGATTCCGGTCGTAATTGCGCTGATGCGCAGGCTGCAGACGACGGAGGTGCAGTTGTGAGCGCGGCGCTGGCCTCCGGCCGACCAGCGCGTCGGCGGCGCTACCGGCTGCGACGGTTTTTCACCGAGGCGGCCTCGGTGGCACTTTGCCTGGTGCTCGTGATCTGGTCGCTCACGCCCGTTTACAACATGGCGTTGATTGCGCTCGATGTCGAAGGTGACACGGAGTTCACCGGCAATTTGTGGCCGCTGGAGCCGTCGCTTGACAGCTTCCGCATGATGTGGACCGAGGGGTACTGGTACCTCGAGCATATCTGGCACCAGTTCGGCAACAGCCTTTACATCGGTCTGCTGACGATGGTCTTGACTCTGTTCATCGGCTCGCTAGCCAGCTTCGCCGTGGGCCGGATGCGGCTAAACAAAGTCTCGCTCCTTATTAACGCCGCGCTCCTCACCTACGTGGTGCCGGCATCGTTCCTTGCGATCCCGTTCTCCCGGGTCGTGCAAAACTACGGTCTCTCGGACAGCCTCTGGGCGGTGATCGCGGCAGATGTAACGTTCGCAATTCCCTATGCCATCTTGATCTTGCAGCATTACGCGAAGTTGATACCGATCGAAGTCGACGAAGCGGCGCGGGTCGACGGCGCGTCTCCCGTTCAGGTTTATCTGCACATTTATCTTCCCTTGATGGCACCGGCGCTGGCAGCGGTGGGCACCTATGCGCTCCTGCTCGCCTGGAATGAGTACCTGTTCCAGTACCTGCTGCTCACCTCGCCGCAAAGCACGACCGTAGCGGTAGCAATGGAGCAGTTCTTCGACAGCGATGAGGCGCCTTGGAACTACATGATGGCCACCGCCATGATCTATGCGCTACCGCCCATTGCAATCTTTTACGCCCTCCGCCGCTACATCGCGGCCGGTTTGATGATGCGTGACCAACTCGTGTCGCGAGCGGCGACTCTTACGCTGCTGCCGACGAGGTGATCGAGTAAGCGCCCGAATGTCGCTTATTGGCCCGAAGCTGCTGTGCGAGCGGCCCAGTCCGATGTCTATTTTTGAGTGATGAACGGACTCGTCACGGATAAGCTGTTACGTCGCAGTCTGACCCCAAGTCGGAAGTCGGGAGAGCATTTTATTGTGAAGCACAACTGCGCGTACGACGTTCAGCCCTTGACGCCTCCCATGGTGAGGCCGGCGGTCATGCGGCGGCGAAACGCGTAATAGATTGCGACCGGCGGCAGCGCATAGACGATGGCCGTCGCCATCATGTAGTTCCACGGCGCCTCGTCGCTGTTAAGAAACTGCGCCAATGCCACCGGCACCGTCATGTTCCTTTTCGAAGACAGCAGCAGGAACTGATAAAGGTACTCGTTCCACGCCAGCAGCAATGCGTAGGTGCCGACCGCGACCAGCGCCGGCGCCATCAGAGGCAGGTAGATGTACAGATAGACTTGGATGGGCGAAGCGCCGTCGATCCGCGCCGCTTCGTCGAGCTCGATCGGAATGCTGATAGCGTATTGCTGGAAGATAAAGATCGCGTAGGGCGTGGCGAAGGTCACTTCGGCGGCAATAACCGACCAGAGATCGTTCGCAAGACCGTATTTCAGCATGATCCGATAGAACGGGATGGCGAGAAACGAGGACGGGATCACGTAGGTCAAGAGCGCGGCATTGCTCACGAGCCAGCCATGGCGAAGACGCATCCGCCCGATCGAGAAACTGGCCAGCGAGCCGATGAGCAGCGTCAGGAATACGGTGAGCACGCCGATATAGAGGCTATTGCCGAACTGGTGCCAAAAATATTCTAGGTACCAATAGCCCTGCGTTACGACAATCCAGAAGCTCTCGAGCGACGGTTTAGCTGGCCAAATGTCGTTCGTGAAGACATCGCCGCGAGATTCGAGCGCCACCGCGACCATGTTGTAGATCGGCGTGAGTGTCCAGATCACGATCACGACGCCAAGCCCAATCGCCGCTGCTTCGGTCAGGTTTCGCCGCAATCGGTAACGCGGCCGGCGCCGGACCGGCCGGGTGTCTGCCAGTTCCGCACTCACAGCTGCACCTCAGTCGTGCGCAGCTTGCGCATAAGGATAATGATGAGCGGGATCATCAGCGGTAGAGCCGACATCACCGCCGCCACGCCGAGTTCCGGCCGAGCGACCTCGAACGCGTTGCGAATGCCGAGCGTCGCCAGCACGTGCGTCGACAGCGCCGGCCCGCCGCCGGAGACGAAAAAGACGGTATTGAAATCGCCGAGCGTGAAGATCGTCGAGAGCAGCGTACAGATGAGATACAGGTTGGCAAGCAGCGGGAAGGTGACATACATGAACCGGCTTAGCCCGGAGGCGCCATCCACCGCGGCCGCGTCATAAAGCTCCCGCGGGATCGCCATCCGTCCCGCCAGCAAAATCACGGTCCAGAACGGCAGCCATTTCCAGATATGGGAGACGATGACGGAGGCAAGGGCCAACCACCGTGATGTCTCGATCCAGCCAGGGCCGTCGATGCCAAAGACATCCCACAGAACATTATTGAGCAAGCCCCACTGACCGTTCAACATCCAGTGGATCGAGATGAAGGTGGGCAGCGCCGGCACCGCCCAAGGCAGGACGAAGATGAGCAGCAGGCCACTCATCCACCAGCCGCGCCGCATGAAAAAACCCGACAACAATAGCGCAAGAAACATTTTCAAGTTCACACCGATGCCCAGATAGAGCAGGGTGTTAACTGCGGTGCGCTGATAGATTGGATCCTCCAACAGCTCCGCGTAGAGGCTCGGGGCATGACCAAGCCAAAGTCCGTAAAGAACGGGATAAGCCACGAACGCCAGAAAAACGCCGACATAAGGGACGACGAAGGCGACTGCCCATGCGTATTCCGAGCCTTGCAGACCGCCGCGCCAAGCGCGCCGGCGCGGCCGCAAGAACGGCAGTGCGGGGGCGGTAGGAAGCGCCTGAGTTTGGGTATAGGCGCCGTCCATGATCGGCCTCTCAGCTCTGCGCGATCGGGTATTTCGCCAGGATATCTCCGATCCGCTTGAGCGCCTTCTCCGCCGCAGCTTGCGGCGTCATTCCCTCTCTAATGACGTCGGCCTCGGCGAGGCCCCAGATTTGCTGGGCTTCGACCTCGGCATAACCTGGGTTGTAAACGGGATATTGCGGGATCGTCGGGCTGAACAAGCCCTGCCGGGTGTAAGCCGCCACGTGCTGATCCTTGGAATCGAGCCAGAAGGGGTCGTCCTTGGCGAGCTCCGTCATCGCTGGAAGCCAGCGGCCCAGTCCGCCTTTCAGGTAGGCGTTCGCCACCTCAGGCTGGATCAGGAATTTTGTAAAATCTTTAGCCACTTCGACGTTCTTGGCTCCCTTCGGGATGAAGCCGCCGCCGATGGCAAGTTGTGACGGTAGCGGCTTGTCCGCATTGTCGAGCGGCAAGCCCATCGTGACGATGTCCTCATATTCCTCTTTCCTGTGATAGAGCGCGACCTCAGTCGAAATCGTGCCGTCGAAGTCCATGATCATTTGCTTCGCGTGGAACGCGTTATTGTCGTCGGCGTCGTTCCAGCTGACTGCTCCAGCCGGCACATAGCCTTCCTTATAGGCCGTCGTGATGTAGGTCAGTGCCTTGATCACCGCCTCCTTGACGCGGGGATCATCGAGATGCGGCTTGCCGTCCGCGGTGACGATATCCTTGCCGCCATAGGCGATCAGGAAGGCATGAAACAGGTAGTTCCCATCGTTCGGCCCGGTGGTGGTGGGCTGCAGCCCGAGCGCATAGACGCCGCGCATGCCCTGGTCACGCAGCTTCTTCTGCATTGGCTTGAAGAAATCCCAATACGCATCCCAGGTCTTCGGCGCATCCGACAACTTGTAGCCGGCTTTCTCGACCAGCGAATTCCACACATGGAACGGGCAGACATTCGACTTGTAGGGGGCTAAATAAACCCCGCGTTTCTTCTCGACGTTGTTGTAGTACCGGGTGGCCAGGAGCGCCGTCGGGTGATAGTGCGATTTCTGGGTTTCCACGACGTCGGTCATGTCAACCAGCTTGTCGAGCCAAGCATTCTGCGGGACGATCCGGCGATCCGAGCCGTCGACAGAAATCAAGTCGGGGACATCGCCGCTGGTCAATGCGGAGATGACTTTCTGGTTCAGCGGCGCAAACGGAACGCTGCTGTAGTCGATCGTATTGCCGCTCGCCTTCTCATAGGCCGCGATCGTGTTGCGGAAGGACGCATCTTCCTCGGCGATGAACCCCTGGGCCCACCATATGCTCGCGGTCTTGGCAGCAGCATTGGCGATATAAGGACACGCCAACGCGCCGCCCGCCAATCCCAGTGACCCGCGAAGCACCGAGCGCCTGCTCAGCTTGCTCATCTCGATCCTCCATCGAGGCGGGATATCGAGTGAATGTTCGCCTTTTCCGCTGGCCGTTGCAAGGCAGAGGCGAGATGCAGATCGCTGCCGGCGCCCAGGCATTTGGACGCACTCCTGCCGGTGGTTGCTCTTGAAAAAACCGGACCACCGAGCGTCTCCATGGTGGCTACTAGCGCTTGCTGGGCAGTGCCGATTCCTGCTTCATGGCCGAGCACTTTACCCGGGCCGGTGCGTGCGTTCGGATTGGATTCGATCTCGACAAGTTGCCTTGGCAGTAGGGGAGAACAACGACATGAACATCGAAGCCAAATTCGCCGGCCTCGAGGTCGGATATGATGTCCCGGCTATTCCCGGCATGTCCGAGGATGAGATCCAGACGCCGTGCCTGATCCTCGATCTCGATGCGCTCGAGCGCAACATCCGCAAGATGGGCGACTATGCCAAGGCCCACAACATGCGCCACCGCGCGCACGGGAAGATGCACAAATCTGTCGACGTGCTGCGCCTGCAGCAGGAGCTCGGCGGGGCGATTGGGGTCTGCTGCCAGAAGGTCTCGGAGGCCGAAGTCTTCGCGCGCGCCGGTATCAAGGATGTACTCGTGTCGAACCAGGTGCGCGATCCAGCCAAGATCGACCGGCTGGCGCTGTTGCCGCGCTACGGCGCACGCATAGTCGTGTGCCTCGACGATCTGGCGAACGTCGCCGAGCTCTCCGCAGCGGCCGAGAAGCACGGCACGACCCTCGAATGCTTTGTGGAGATCGACTGCGGCGCGGGCCGCTGCGGCGTAAACACGGCCGCGGAGGTAGTTGCGATCGCCAAGGCCATCGACGCCGCACCCGGCCTCAGGTTCACCGGCATCCAGGCCTATCAGGGCGCAATGCAACACCTCGAGAGATACGAGGACCGAAAGGCCAAGCTCGACGCCGCGATCGCTCAGGTTAAGGAAGCGGTCGAAGCTTTGAAAAAGGAAGGGCTCGAGCCCGAGCTCGTTAGTGGCGGCGGTACGGGCAGCTACTATTTCGAGAGCTGCTCGGGCGTCTACAATGAGCTCCAATGCGGCAGCTACGCCTTCATGGACGCCGACTATGGCCGGATCCTCGACAAGAACGGGAAGCGCATCGACAAGAGCGAGTGGGAAAACGCGCTCTTCATCCTGACCAGCGTGATGAGCCACGCCAAGCCCGACAAGGCGATCTGCGACGCCGGGCTGAAGGCGCAGTCGGTCGATTCCGGCTTGCCTTTCGTCTACGGCCGGGATGACGTGAAATACGTCAGATGCTCGGACGAGCACGGCGTCATCGACGACCCGAAGGACGTGCTGAAGATCAATGAGAAGCTGCGGCTCGTGCCAGGGCACTGCGACCCGACCTGCAACGTGCACGACTGGTATGTCGGCATCCGCAAGGGCAAGGTCGAGACGCTCTGGCCGGTATCCGCACGCGGCAAGGCATACTGAAAACCGGGGGCGCTCCTGGAACGCCCGCTTCCAAGTGAGAGCGCAACTAGATCATCGTTCACGAAACGCGAAATCGCAGGGCTGATCACGCCTGCCGATGCTTTGCCGCTGTCGAGCAGGTGTTCGCCTCCATGGCAAGAAATCGGCCTGCAACTTTCCGGTCATCCGCGAGGCAATCGGCCACGCTGGTGCGCTCTACAGCTTTAAATCGGGCTTCGACCGCGAAAGCCTCGCCCCTGGCCCGGCAATGCCGCCGATTGCGAGTAACTGACTTCTGCTTTTGGCCCAAAGCGGACATCCCACGACGTCGGTCGGATGTCCGCTTTCGGGGGGTGATCTCAACTGGTTGACGCAACACTCTATCTTGAACGGAAAAGATGGAGTGTCTGATGATAGGTCAACGATATCGTCGCGGGTTTACGGCGGCGGAGAAGACGGAGTTATGGGATCGCTGGCAGCGAGGGGAGTCACTCAAAGCCATTGGCCGCGCTTTTGGTAAGCCATCATCGTCCATTTATTACCAAGTGGCACCCCACGGTGGAATCCGCCCGCCGCCACGGCGTCGCTCGCGGTTGGCCTTGACGCTGTCGGAACGCGAGGAGATCTCCAGGGGGATAGCGACAGATCGATCGGCACGATCGATGGCTAGGTTGCTGGGCCACTCGGCCTCGACGGTGAGCCGAGAAATCAGTCGCAATGGTGGCTATCATCGATACCGAGCGGCCTTGGCTGATGAGAAGGCCTGGGCCCGGGCGCGTCGTCCGAAGCGTTGTAAGCTGGCGGACAATCCGCGGCTGCGAGCGGCAGTGGCGCGAAAGCTCAGATTGAATTGGTCGCCCGAACAGATAGCCGGCTGGCTCAAGAGAGCACATCCCGAAGATGAGGCTAATCGCGTGTCACACGAGACGGTCTATCGCAGCCTCTTTGTTCAAGCACGCGGCGTGCTTAAGAAGGAACTGCTCGGCTATCTTCGATCGAAGCGCACGATCCGGCGATCCAAGCGGGCGGACCCTAATGGTGATAGACGGGGGCAAATCAAGGATATCGTCTCAATCCGTCAGCGACCAGCAGCGGTTGAAGATCGGGCAGTGCCTGGTCACTGGGAAGGTGATCTGCTGACCGGATCGAAGAACAGCTACATCGCGACCTTGGTCGAGCGTCATACGCGTTACGTGACGTTAGCCAAGGTAACCAACAAGGACACACAGACGGTGGTTTCCGCGCTCATCAAGCAGGCGAAGAAGCTACCCAATGAACTCTATAAGTCTCTGACCTGGGACCGGGGCAAGGAACTTACGGATCATCGTCGATTTACGTTGGCGACCAACATCGACGTTTACTTCTGCGATCCGCAAAGTCCGTGGCAGCGTGGTTCCAATGAGAACACCAATGGTCTGCTGAGACAGTATTTTACCAAGGGAACCAATCTGTCAGTGTACTCGCAAGCCCATCTGAATAAAGTGGCGCGTCAACTCAACGAACGACCACGTAAGACTTTGGGATTTGAAACCCCAGCAGAGAGATTCAATGCTTGTGTTGCATCGATCGGTTGAGCCGGCAGAGCTAACCGGACATTCAGCGCGCTAAGCAAGCCGGCCGTCTCAGCGCGATTAGGCACAAGGCGGAGTCCCGCGAGCACCTATAGAAAATCGTCAGAAGAAAACGTGAGCGTTTCCCGGCCGCCCAAATCACACACCTGCACCCGGCAATTTCCTAACCGACGCGAGTCAGTTGTTTCAGCGCTTTCGCATACACTATCTTTCGCGGTGGGGCAGTCGCCTGGGTTTCCTAGTATAATGTGAGGGTGAGCAATTGCCCCACTTTCGCGCAGGCCATTGAAGGCCCTCAAGAGGGGCAGTCCCTCCACTCCTGCCAGGCCCCGCTCTCACGCCGCCATCTGGTTCGACTTGGTGCCGGGCTCGCGGCACTAGGCTTTGCGCTGCCCGCCGCGGAACGAGAGGCTTGGTCGCAGGTACCGAAAACCATCAGGTTCATCGTTCCGTTTCCAGCTGGCGGCGGCGCCGATCTTTTGGTCCGTGTGCTGTCGGAGCAAATCGGCAGAAGCGCCGGCGCTGCCACCGTGGTCGAAAATCGGCCGGGCGCCGCCTCGATCGTCGGCACGGAATTCGTCTCGCGCGCCACGCCCGACGGCGGCACGGTGCTGATCGCTGCCAATTCCTTCATCATCCACCCGTTTTTCAAGAAGCTGAACTACGATCCGTTGACGAGCTTCGCGCCGATAGCGTAGCTGGCGACGTCGCCGCAAGTCATCGTCGTCAATGCGGCGTCGCCGTTCCGTACACTCGCCGATTTGACTGAGACAGCGCGCGCCAAGCCGGGCGAGCTGACCAATGCAAGCGTCGGCCCGGCGACGACACAGCACATCGCCTTCGAGCTCTTCAAGCTGCGCGCCAAGATCAAAATGATTTACGTGCCGTTCAACGGCAACGGTCCGGCCATCAACGAATTGCTGGGCCGCCACGTCGACCTAGTCATGGCGAATTATTCGGAAGCGGCAGAGTACATAAAGGGCGGACACTTGCGCGCTCTGGCGGTGGGATCGCCGGCCCGACTGGAATGGCTGCCGGAGGTGCCGACGATCGCCGAGTCCGGCTATCCCGGCTACGAGGTCAGCGTCTGGTACGGCCTGTTCGCGCCGGCCGGAACAACCGCCGCCGTCGTCGACCGATTGGGCCAATTGTGCAGCGCCGCGATGCTCGCACCCGAGCTCAAGCCGAGATGGGCGTTGCAGGGCCTCGAGCCGGTTGGCAAAGCGGGAACGGTGCTCGCCGCCCACCTACGCCAGCAGCAGGACGAGTACGGCCGCGTCATTCGCGAGGCTAACATCCAGGCGGAATGACCGGCTCCAACTCGTTGGCCGGGTGCCCCGAATCCGGTCTCGCTTGACGATGCAGCGAACCGGCAGTAGGTAACAGCCATCGTCAGCGGCCCGGTGACGGACTTCCGCGACGAACCTAATCCCCGAAAAGGAACCGCCTGCCGGTCTCGTCCTTGAGTTTGGGCGGGGGCGGCTGTTGGATGACGCGATGGCGAAAGTCAGTCCGTTCAAGTTCTTGCAGGAAGTGCGCGCGGAAGTGCAGAAGGTCACATGGCCGACGCGCAAGGAAACCACCGTCACCACCATCATGGTGTTCGTCATGGTCTTGCTGGCTTCGCTGTTCTTTTTGCTCGCCGATCAGGTGATGCGCGTTGCGGTGAGCTTTATCCTCGGTGTCTAAAGTTGCAATTGACGAGCAAAATTAACGATCTGGAATTCATCACATGACAACGCGGTGGTATGCGGTCCACGCTTACTCGAATTTCGAGAATAAGGTGGCGGATTCGATCCGCGAACAGGCGAAGCAGCGGGGGCTGTCGGATCTGTTCGAGGAAATCCTGGTGCCGAAGGAAAAGGTCGTCGAAGTGCGGCGCGGCCGCAAAGTCGACGCCGAACGCAAGTTCTTTCCCGGTTATGTGCTGGTAAAAATGGAGATGACCGACGACGCCTATCACCTGATCAAAAACACCCCGAAGGTGACCGGCTTCCTCGGTTCCGACAACAAGCCGACGCCATTGGCAGAGGCCGAAGCCCAGCGTCTCTTGCAGCAGGTGCAAGAAGGCATCGAACGACCCAAGCCGTCGGTAACGTTCGAAGTCGGCGAGCAGGTGCGGGTGTCGGATGGTCCGTTCGCCTCCTTCAACGGCACGGTCGAGGAGGTCGACGAGAGCCGGTCGCGGGTCAAGGTGGCAGTATCGATCTTTGGCCGCGCGACCCCGGTCGAACTCGAATTCGGGCAGGTGGAGAAATTGTAAGATCCGTTCGCGCTACGCAGCGACCGGGAAAATGGAAGTGAAACCGTGGGAGGTGAGGCGGCCGCCATCCGCCAGAACCGCACCACTTGAGGAGTAAAGAATGGCGAAGAAAATCACCGGTTATGTGAAACTGCAGGTGCCAGCGGGAGCGGCCAATCCGTCGCCGCCGATCGGGCCGGCGCTCGGCCAGCGCGGGCTCAACATCATGGAATTCTGCAAGGCGTTTAACGCGCAGACGCAGAAGATGGAGAAGGGCGTCCCCATCCCCGTCACCATTACCGTCTATGCCGACCGGTCTTTCACCTTTGAACTGCGCACGCCGCCGGTTTCGCATTTTCTGAAAAAAGCAGCGAAGCTCGAGAGCGGCTCCAAAACTCCGGGCCGCGAGATCGCCGGCTCGGTGACCAAGGCGCAGGTTCGTGAGATCGCGGAGCAGAAGATGAAGGATCTTAACTGCGATACGATCGAGGCCGCCATGCGCATGGTCGAAGGATCGGCGCGCTCGATGGGCTATGAGGTGAAGCCATGAGCGGTCTCGGCAAACGAACCAAAAAGGCGCGCGAGGGCGTCGACCGCGAAAAGCTTTACCCGCTTCCCGAAGCGGTGAAGATGGTCAAGGACCGCGCCAAGGCCAAGTTCGACGAGACCATCGAAGTGGCGATGAATCTCGGCATTGATCCGCGCCATGCCGATCAGATGGTGCGCGGGGTCGTCAATCTGCCGAACGGCTCCGGGCGTTCAGTGCGGGTCGCCGTGTTCGCGCGCGGCGCCAAGGCCGACGAGGCCAAAGCGGCCGGCGCCGATGTCGTCGGCGCCGAGGACCTGGTGGAAAAAGTGCAGGGCGGCAACATCGACTTCGACCGCGTCGTGGCCACGCCCGACCTGATGCCGCTGGTCGGCCGGCTCGGCAAAGTGCTGGGGCCGCGCGGCCTGATGCCCAATCCCAAGGTCGGCACCGTGACGATGGATATCGCCAACGCGGTGCGCGGCGCCAAAGGCGGTTCGGTAGAGTTCCGCGCCGAGAAGGCCGGGGTCGTCCAAGCCGGCATCGGCAAGGCCTCGTTCAGCGAGGAAAAACTGATCGAAAATATCCGCGCCTTTGCCGATGCCGTGCAGAAATCGCGGCCGGCTGGCGCCAAGGGCCACTTTATCAACCGGGTCGCTATCTCTTCGACCATGGGCCCCGGCGTAAAGGTCGAACCGGCGAGCCTATTCGCGAGCGCGCAGTCGGCGCATTAAAGCGCTTGGCAAAGGCGCCTTGGTGCGTTAGTAAAGACGCCATGGGCGTGCCGGCCCGATTTGTCGGCGCGCCTTTGTGCGCTTTTCCGAACACCATTCAGGCGAGACCGCTTCTTAGTTTCCGACTAGGATTGCCTAAGAAGTCGAGGAGCTTAACGGCGTCGAAAAAGGCGCTCCTGTCCAAGACTGCGGGCGCCGGCAACGGCTTAATCCAGCCCGTCCTGCCGCGAAAATCCCGTTGGATTTCGCGATAAGCAGGCCGGGTCCTTGAAAAAGGGCGTGTCCACTCTGACACGCTTGGCCTGCATAGACGGGTGAAGGACAAGGTGGCTGGAGCCTTAAAGGCTCGGGCGCCTTCGGTTCTGACCTCGACGGCTCGGCGCCGCGACAGCACGCCGGGGGGCAGGGTGTCAGTGTCGTCCTGCCTTAAGGGTCCCTGCCGCACGGCGGGATAGAGCGGGATGGCTGGTAATTGAGCCGGCGGCCCGCGAGGTGGACCGTCAACCGGAGAGAGCTTTGGATCGCGCGACAAAAAGCGAGCTCGTGACGGCCCTTGGCGAGGTGTTCAAAAACACCAAGGTCGTCGTCGTTGCGCATTATTCCGGCCTGACGGTTGCGCAGATGCAGACGCTGCGCCGGCAAATGAAGCAGGCTGGCGCGAGCGTGAAGGTAGCCAAGAATCGGCTTGCCAAGATCGCTCTCGAAGGCTCCGACGTCGCTTCGATCGCACCGCTCCTCAAGGGCCCGGCTTTGATCGCCTTCTCGCGCGATCCGGTCGCCGCTCCCAAGGTTGCCGTCGATTTCGCCAAGACCAACGAGCGCTTCGTCATTCTCGGCGGGGCGATGGGGACCACTGCACTCGACCCGAACGGGGTCAAGGCGCTCGCCGCCTTGCCGTCGCTTGACGAGCTGCGGGCCAAGATCGTGGGACTGATCTCAGCACCGGCGACCAAGATCGCCCAAGTGGTCAACGCGCCCGCAGCGAAGCTTGCCCGTGTGGTCCAGGCCTATGCCAGCAAGACCGAAAACGCGGCCGCCTGACGCGGCCAAAGGTTGGAGCCAAGGTTAGAACCGAAGGAACAATGTCATGGCTGATCTGCAAAAAATCGTGAACGACCTTTCCGGCCTCACCGTGCTCGAGGCGGCGGAACTCGCCAAGCTTCTCGAAGATAAGTGGGGCGTTTCGGCCGCAGCAGCCGTCGCGGTCGCTGCGGGGCCCGCGGCAGCCGGCGCGCCAGGTGCGGCGGCCGCCGAGGAACAGACCGAATTCACGGTGGTTCTCGCCACTGCCGGCGAGAAAAAGATCGAAGTCATCAAGGAAGTTCGCGCCATTACCGGTCTCGGGCTCAAAGAGGCCAAGGATCTCGTTGAAGGCGCGCCGAAAAACGTCAAAGAAGGCGTCAACAAAGACGAGGCCGCCAAGCTCAAAGCGCAGCTCGAAAAAGTCGGCGCCAAGGTTGAGCTTAAGTAAGGAGTGCTTATTTGAGCGGGGTCCCCCGGGGCGAGCGGAGCAGTACCGGGGATCCCACAAATACAAAGTATATCGGCCGGCTACCCCCGGCCGAAGCGTGCGGCAGAGCATTGAGGCGATTCGGATCTGAGCCGAATCGGCGAAACTAGGGGAAACACAAGGCGAGCGACGCCTGTCCCGACGGTCGCGATGGATTGCGGCCCTCTGGAGAGTCGTCTTGATCGCCTCGCTGCCTCGGAACGGCGGGCGCAAATACCTTCGCGGTATCTGTCGCCCTCACGTCGAGGCGATGGTTCGAATGCCGGCTTTGCCGCCGGCGCTCGAATCCGATGGTTCGATTGAGCGAGAGGATATGATGGCGCAGACGTTTATCGGTCGGAAGCGCGTAAGAAAGTTTTTCGGAAAAATCGAGGAAGTCGCGGAGATGCCGAACCTCATTGAGGTTCAAAAGGCATCCTACGACCAATTCCTGCTGGTGCAGGAGCCGCAAGGCGGCCGCCCCAACGAGGGCCTGCAAGCTGTCTTCAAATCGGTATTCCCGATTTCCGACTTCTCCAACACTTCGATGCTCGAATTCGTCAAATACGAATTCGAGCCGCCGAAATACGACGTCGACGAATGCCGGCAGCGCGGCATGACCTATGCCGCCCCGCTCAAGGTGACGCTGCGGCTGATCGTGTTCGATACGGACGAGGAAACCGGCGCCAAATCGGTCAAAGACATCAAAGAGCAAGATGTCTACATGGGCGACATTCCGCTCATGACCAACAATGGCACGTTCGTCGTCAACGGCACCGAACGCGTCATCGTTTCGCAGATGCATCGCTCGCCCGGCGTGTTCTTCGATCACGACAAGGGCAAGACCCATTCTTCGGGCAAGCTGTTGTTTGCCGCCCGCATCATTCCGTACCGCGGTTCCTGGCTCGACATCGAGTTCGACGCCAAGGACATCGTCCATGCGCGTGTCGATCGCCGGCGGAAGATTCCGGTCACCTCGCTGCTCTATGCGCTCGGCATGACCGGCGAGGAAATCCTCAATACGTTCTACAAGCAGGTGGTCTACAAGCGCGCCAAAGAAGGCTGGCGTGTGCCGTTCGATGCCAACCGGTTGCGCGGCTACAAGGCGATCAACGATCTCGTCGACGCCGACAGCGGCAAGGTCGTGCTCGAAGCCGGTAAAAAACTGACGGTACGCCAGGCCCGCCAGCTCGCCGAAAAAGGCTTGAAGGCGCTGCGGCTCTCCGATGAGGAGCTGATCGGCCAGTACATCGCCGAGGATCTCGTCAATCCGAAGACCGGCGAGATTTATGCCGAGGCCGGCGAAGAGATCACCGAGAAGACCCTCAAGACGCTCAACGAGGCCGGTTACAAGGAGCTGCCGCTTCTCAACATCGACCACGTCAATGTCGGCGCCTACATCCGCAATACGCTGGCGATCGACAAGAACATGACGCGCGAAGACGCGCTGTTCGACGTCTATCGTGTGATGCGCCCGGGCGAGCCGCCCACTATCGACACGGCGCAATCGATGTTCCAGTCGCTGTTCTTCGATCCGGAGCGCTATGACCTGTCCGCGGTCGGCCGCGTCAAGATGAATATGCGGCTCGATCTCACCGCCGAAGACACCGTGCGTGTGCTGCGCAAGGACGACATCATCGCGGTGATCCGCACCCTGGTCGATCTCCGCGACGGCAAGGGCGACATCGACGATATCGACCATCTCGGCAACCGCCGCGTCCGCTCGGTCGGCGAACTGATGGAGAATCAGTATCGCATCGGGCTGTTGCGAATGGAGCGCGCCATCAAGGAGCGCATGTCCTCGGTCGACATCGACACCGTGATGCCGCAGGACCTGATCAACGCCAAGCCTGCGGCGGCCGCGGTGCGCGAATTCTTCGGCTCATCGCAGCTGTCGCAGTTTATGGACCAGACCAATCCGCTGTCGGAAATCACCCACAAGCGGCGGCTTTCCGCGCTCGGGCCCGGCGGGCTCACCCGCGAGCGCGCCGGCTTCGAAGTGCGCGACGTGCATCCCACGCATTACGGCCGCATTTGCCCGATCGAGACGCCGGAAGGGCCGAATATTGGTCTCATCAATTCGCTCGCCACCTTTGCGCGGGTGAACAAATACGGCTTTGTCGAAACGCCGTATCGCAAGGTCAAGGACGGCCGGGTCACCGACGAGGTGATCTATCTCTCGGCGATGGAGGAAGGGCGCTACACCGTGGCGCAAGCCAATTCCGCCATCGATGCCAAGGGCCGCTTCACCGATGATCTCGTGGTGGTGCGGCATGCCGGCGACGTGCAGCTCATTCCGCCCGATAAAGTCGATTTCATGGACGTTTCGCCCAAGCAGCTGGTTTCAGTTGCGGCGGCGCTCATCCCGTTCCTGGAAAACGACGACGCCAACCGCGCGCTGATGGGATCCAACATGCAGCGCCAGGCCGTGCCGCTGGTGCGCGCCGAGGCGCCGTTCGTCGGCACCGGCATGGAAGGCATCGTGGCGCGCGATTCCGGCGCGGCAATCGCCGCCCGGCGCACCGGCGTGGTCGATCAGGTTGACGCCACCCGTATCGTTATTCGCGCGACCGACGAGGCGGATCCGACCAAGCCCGGAGTCGATATCTACCGGCTGCAGAAATTCCAGCGCTCGAACCAGAACACCTGCATCAACCAGCGGCCGCTGGTGAAGGTGAGCGATCAGGTCAAGCGCGGCGACATCATCGCCGACGGTCCCTCGACCGATCTCGGCGAGCTTGCGCTCGGCCGCAACGCGTTGGTCGCGTTCATGCCGTGGAATGGCTACAACTTCGAAGATTCCATCCTTTTGTCGGAGCGCATCGTCAAGGACGACGTCTTCACGTCGATTCACATCGAGGAATTCGAGGTGATGGCGCGCGACACCAAGCTCGGCCCGGAGGAGATCACCCGCGATATTCCGAACGTCTCGGAAGAAACGCTGAAAAATCTCGACGAGGCGGGCATTGTCTATATCGGTGCGGAGGTGCGCGCCGGCGACATCCTGGTCGGCAAGATCACGCCCAAGGGCGAAAGCCCGATGACGCCGGAAGAGAAACTGCTGCGCGCCATCTTCGGCGAGAAAGCTTCCGATGTGCGCGACACCTCGCTTCGTGTTCCGCCTGGTGTCCAGGGCACGGTGGTGGAAGTGCGCGTGTTCAACCGGCACGGCGTCGAAAAGGACGAGCGCGCGCTCGCCATCGAACGTGAAGAGATCGAACGCCTGGCCAAGGACCGCGACGACGAGCAAGCGATCCTTGATCGCAACGTCTATGGCCGCCTCGCCGAACTCCTCGAGGGGCGCCAGGGCATTGCCGGGCCGAAAGGCTTCAAGAAGGACACCAAAATCACCCGCGCGGTGCTCGAGGAATATCCGCGGTCGCAGTGGTGGAGTTTCGCCTCGCCGAACGACAAGGTGATGGCGGAGATCGAAGCCATCCGTAAGCAATACGATGAGTCGAAGAAGCGGCTCGAACAGCGCTTCCTCGACAAGGTCGAAAAGCTGCAGCGTGGTGACGAGTTGCCGCCCGGCGTTATGAAAATGGTCAAGGTCTTCGTCGCCGTGAAGCGCAAAATTCAGCCCGGCGACAAGATGGCCGGCCGTCACGGTAACAAGGGCGTGGTGTCGAAGATTGTGCCGAGCGAGGACATGCCATTCCTCGCCGACGGCACGCCAGTCGACATCGTGCTCAATCCGCTCGGCGTGCCGAGCCGGATGAATGTCGGTCAGATTCTCGAGACCCATCTGGGCTGGGCCTGCGCCGGCTTGGGCCTGAAGATCGGCAACGCCGTCGATCTTCACAATGGCAAGAGGGACTCCAAGCCGCTCAAAGACCTGCTCAAGAAAGTCTACGGCGACGAAGAGACCATCAAGTCGCTCGACGACAAGGGCCTCATGGAGCTCGGCGCCAATCTTCGCCACGGCGTGCCGATCGCAACGCCGGTCTTCGACGGCGCCAAGGAAGCCGATATCGAGCACATGCTCGATCTCGCCGGTCTCGATCATTCCGGTCAGGTGAACCTGTTTGATGGGCGGACCGGCGACACTTTCGATCGCAAGGTCACGGTCGGCTACATCTATATGATGAAGCTGCACCACCTGGTGGACGACAAGATCCACGCGCGCTCGATCGGTCCCTACAGTCTCGTCACCCAGCAGCCGCTCGGTGGCAAGGCGCAGTTCGGCGGCCAGCGTTTCGGCGAAATGGAAGTGTGGGCGCTCGAGGCCTACGGCGCCGCCTACACGCTGCAGGAAATGCTGACGGTGAAGTCCGACGACGTCGCCGGACGCACCAAGGTCTATGAATCGATCGTCCGCGGCGACGACGCGTTCGAATCCGGCATTCCGGAATCGTTCAACGTGCTGGTCAAGGAAATGCGCTCGCTCGGCCTCAATGTCGACCTGCACAATTCCAAGCAGCAGCGTGGCGGCGGTGGTGAAGTCGCCGAGGCGGCGGAGTAACGCGGTGATCGTCATTGCCGGGCTCGACTCGGCAATCCATGTGGCGGTCAGGCACCATGGATGCCCGGGTCAAGCCCGGGCATGACGGACGAAGAGAATAACCACAGCGGCCGACGGTGGTCGGCAAGCGGAGAATAAAATGAACCAAGAGATCATGAATCTTTTCAGCCCGCAGGTGCCGGCTCAGGTCTTCGACCAGATCCGGATTTCGATCGCGAGCCCGGAAAAGATTCTGTCCTGGTCCTACGGCGAGATCAAAAAGCCGGAGACCATCAATTACCGGACCTTCAAGCCCGAGCGCGACGGCTTGTTCTGCGCGCGCATCTTCGGGCCGATCAAGGACTACGAGTGCTTGTGCGGCAAGTACAAGCGCATGAAGTACAAGGGCATCATCTGCGAGAAGTGCTCGGTCGAGGTGACGCTGTCGCGCGTGCGGCGCGAGCGGATGGGCCATATCGAGCTCGCCGCTCCGGTGGCGCACATCTGGTTCCTAAAATCGCTGCCGAGCCGGATCGGACTCCTGCTCGACATGACGCTCAAGGATCTTGAGCGCATCCTCTATTTCGAACATTACGTCGTGCTCGAGCCAGGCCTCACCCCGCTGAAGGACCGCCAGCTCCTCTCGGAGGAGGACTACGTCAAGGCGCAGGATCAATTCGGTGCCGACAGCTTCACTGCGATGATCGGCGCGGAAGCGATCCGCGAAATGCTCAAAGCGCTCGACCTGGGGAAGATGGCGGCGGATCTGCGCATAGAGATCGCCGAATCGACCTCGGAGCTCAAGCCGAAGAAGCTCGCCAAGCGGCTCAAGCTGATCGAGGCTTTCACCCAGTCCCATAACAAGCCGGAATGGATGATCCTCACGCATGTGCCGGTCATTCCGCCCGACTTGCGGCCTTTGGTGCCGCTCGACGGCGGCCGCTTCGCCACCTCCGACCTCAACGATCTCTATCGCCGCGTCATCAACCGCAATAACCGGCTCAAGCGGCTCATCGAGCTGCGTGCTCCCGACATCATCATTCGCAACGAGAAGCGGATGCTGCAGGAGGCGGTCGACGCGCTGTTCGACAACGGCCGTCGCGGCCGCGTCATTACCGGCGCCAATAAGCGGCCGCTCAAGTCGCTCGCCGACATGCTCAAGGGCAAGCAGGGCCGGTTCCGGCAGAATCTGCTTGGCAAACGCGTCGATTATTCCGGCCGTTCGGTGATCGTGGTCGGCCCGGAGCTCAAGCTGCATCAGTGCGGGCTGCCGAAGAAGATGGCGCTCGAACTGTTCAAGCCCTTCATCTATTCGCGGCTCGACGCCAAAGGGCTTTCGACCACCGTCAAGCAGGCGAAGAAGCTCGTCGAAAAAGAGAAGCCCGAAGTCTGGGATATTCTCGACGAGGTCATTCGCGAGCATCCGGTGCTGCTCAACCGCGCGCCGACGCTGCATCGCCTCGGCATTCAGGCATTCGAGCCGGTTCTGATCGAAGGCAAGGCAATCCAGCTTCATCCGCTGGTTTGCGCGGCGTTCAATGCCGACTTCGACGGCGACCAAATGGCGGTTCACGTGCCGCTATCGCTCGAGGCGCAGCTCGAGGCGCGCGTCTTGATGATGTCGACCAACAACATCCTGCATCCGGCGAACGGCTCGCCAATCATCGTGCCGTCACAGGATATCGTGCTTGGCCTGTACTATCTCTCGCTCATGATCGAGAACGGGCCGGGGCAGTGCAAGCTCGAGCTCTACACGCCCGAGCAGCTCAAGCGCGATTCGAAGAAGAAGAACATCGTGCAGGGCTATTATCGCAACATCAGCGAAGTCGAGCACGCGCTCCAGGAAAAGGCGGTCGGGCTCCACAGCAGGATCAAGTACGTCTGGGACGGCGTGGACGAGGAGGGCAAGGTCGTGCGCAAGACCTACGAAACCACTCCCGGCCGCGCGCTGCTTGGCGAGGTTTTGCCCAGGCATCACAAGGTGTCGTTCGATCTCGTCAACAAGCTGATGACCAAGCGCGAAATCTCCAGCATGATCGACACCGTCTACCGCCACTGCGGGCAGAAGGAGACGGTGATCTTCTGCGACCGCGTCATGGCGCTCGGCTTTCATCACGCGTTCAAGGCCGGCATCTCGTTCGGCAAGGACGACATGGTGGTGCCCGGCTCCAAGCGTTCGATCGTCGAGAAGACGCGCGAAGGCGTCAAAGAATTCGAGCAGCAGTACAATGACGGCCTGATCACCCAGGGCGAGAAGTACAACAAGGTCGTCGATGCGTGGTCGAAGTGCACCGAGGAAATCGCCGAAGCGATGATGAAGGAAATCTCCGCCGCCAAGCCGGCGACGGAGAAGGGCGCCGAGGCGCAGGTCAATTCGATCTTCATGATGGCGCATTCCGGTGCCCGCGGTTCGCCGGCGCAGATGCGTCAACTTGCCGGCATGCGCGGATTGATGGCGAAGCCCTCTGGCGAGATCATCGAGAGCCCGATCATTTCGAACTTCAAGGAAGGGCTCTCCGTGCTCGAGTATTTCAACTCGACGCACGGCGCGCGCAAGGGTCTCGCCGACACGGCGCTCAAGACCGCAAATTCCGGTTATCTGACTCGCCGCCTGGTCGACGTGGCGCAGGACTGCATCATCACCGATGAGGACTGCGGAACCACGCGCGGCATCAAGGTGCGCGCCATCATTGATGCGGGCCAGATCGTGGCCTCGCTGGAGAGCCGTATCCTCGGCCGCACCACGGCCGAAGACGTCCGCGACCCGTCGAGCAACGAACTTCTCGTCGAGAGAGGGACGCTGCTTGAAGAGCCGCAGGTCGAGCGGCTCAAGGTGGCGGGCGTGCAGGAGCTGCGCATCCGTTCGGTGCTCACCTGCGATACGGTCAACGGCGTCTGCGCCAAGTGCTATGGGCGCGATCTCGCCCGCGGCACGCCGGTCAATATGGGCGAGGCTGTCGGCGTCATCGCCGCGCAATCGATCGGCGAGCCGGGCACGCAGCTCACCATGCGCACGTTCCACATCGGCGGCGCCGCGCAGATTTCGGAGCAGTCGTTCGTCGAATCGAACTTCGAAGGAACGATCAAGATCAAGAACATGAACGTCGCCCGCAATTCGGACGGCGATCTGATCGCGATGAACCGAAACCTCATCGTGGCCGTGCTTGATCCCGACGGGACCGAACGCGCCGTGCACCGCATTCCTTATGGCGCACGGCTTAAGGTTGCCGACGGCGATCACATCATGCGCGGCCAGCGCATCGCCGAGTGGGATCCTTATACCCGCCCGATCCTGACGGAAGTCGAGGGCGCGGTCGGCTTTGAGGACCTGGTCGAAGGCCAGTCCCTGACCGAGACGCTCGACGAATCCACCGGCATCGCCAAGCGCGTCGTCATCGATTGGCGCTCGGGCTCGGCCCGCGGCCAGCAGGATCTCCGCCCGGCGCTCGTGATCAAGGGCAAGGACGGCAAGATCCTCAAACTGAGCCGCGGCGGCGAAGCGCGTTACATGCTGGCGGTCGACGCGATCATTTCGGTCGATCCGGGCGGCCATGTGAAGGCGGCCGACGTCATCGCCCGCATCCCGACGGAAAGCGCCAAGACGCGCGATATCACCGGCGGTCTGCCGCGCGTTGCCGAACTGTTCGAAGCGCGCCGGCCGAAAGAATCCGCGGTCATCGCGGAAATCTCCGGCACGGTCCGTTTCGGCCGCGACTACAAGAATAAGCGGCGCATCGCCATCGAACCGGCCGAGAAGGATGAGCAGCCCAGGGAGTATCTCGTGCCCAAGGGCAAGCACATTCATTTGCAGGACGGCGATGTGATCGAGAAGGGCGACTTCATCGTCGAAGGCAACCCGGCGCCGCATGACATCCTGGCGATCAAAGGCGTCGAGGAGCTTGCCGACTACCTCGTCAACGAGATCCAGGACGTCTATCGCCTGCAGGGCGTGAGCATCAACGACAAGCACATCGAGGTGATCGTGCGCCAGATGCTGCAGAAGGTCGAGATCGACGATTCCGGCGAGACCGACCTCATCCAGGGCGATCAGGTCGACAAGATCGAGTTCGACGAGGTCAATGCGCGGGTGGTCGCGGAAGGCAAGAAGCCGGCCACCGCGCATCCGGTGTTGCTTGGCATCACCAAGGCGTCGCTGCAGACTCGCTCGTTCATCTCGGCGGCGTCATTCCAGGAGACGACACGCGTGCTCACTGAGGCTGCGGTCAACGGCAAGGCCGACACGCTCGACGGGCTCAAGGAGAACGTCATCGTCGGGCGGCTGATCCCGGCGGGAACCGGCGCGATGATGAACAAGATCCGCGAAGTTGCAATCAAGCGCGATCAGCTCATTCTCGCCGAACGCGAGAAGGAAGCCGCCGTGAAAGCCGAGGCGGCCGCCGAGCCGGCCGCGTTACCTGCGGCGGAATAATTTCGCCGACTGTTACGAATCGAAGGGGCCGCCATTTTGGCGGCCCTTTCTTTTTGCGGCGTGGCCGAAGGCGTTGTTATTTGGTGTGGCGCTCGCCCCAGCCGCGCAGCGCCTTCAATACCGGTCCGAGCGCGCGGCCTTTCGCGGTCAAGAGATATTCCGCCCGGGGCGGATGGTCCGCGTAGAAGCGGCGTTCAATGACGTCCGCCTCTTCGAGCCGCTTCAGTCGCGCCGACAAGATATTTGGGCTGACGCCCGACAACGAATTTTGGAAGTCTTGGAACTTCCGCGGGCTGGATCATCCTAACCTCCTGACCACGAGCTATCCGACGGTGATGACGCCCGCTTTCGCCGTGCCGCTGTCCTTGATCCTGCATGGCCTTTCGCTTTGGCAGCTACGTCGCCGAAGCCGGACGCAATCGGCAGTTCGTCCGCTGGAAAGCGGCATCGCTGGCACGCACTGACAAAGCGTGCAACGGGGTCGATTCCGACTTTCGCTTCGCGAAGGCCAGAATAGAATTCGCCGATGTCGATGAAAATCAAAATCCTCAGCGGCGGCGCCATGCGACCGCTGATGGCTGAACTCGTGCCGCGCTTCGAGCATGCGCATGGCATGACAATCGACATCGAATTCCGGCTGACCTCGGCGTTGAAGCAGGCGATCGCGGCCGGCGCGACCTTCGATATCGCCGTTCTGCCGCGGCCGGACCTTAACGATTTGATTGAGCAAGGCACGATCGCGCCCGGCAGCGCGGCAGACATGGCGCGCTCGACCGTCGGTCTCGCGATCCGCCCCGGCGCCCCAAAGCCGGATATCGGCAGTGTTGGCGCTTTGCGCGGCACGCTGCTGCAGGCTCGCTCCATTGCTTACAGCGACGGACCGAGCGGCGCCTATGTCGCGGCGCTGCTGGCCAAGCTTGGCATTGCTGAGGAAATGGCGCCCAAGACCAAGCTCACCAGCGAACCGGTAGCCGAGCAGCCGAGCTTGTCGCCCGCGGCGAGGCCGAACTCGGCATGCAGCAGATCGTCGCCATCCTGCCGGTTAGGGGCGCGGAATTGGTGGGTCCGCTACCGGCCGAACTGCAAAATGTCATTATCTATGCCGCCGGAGTTTCGGCCCGGACGCGCCATGTCGCGGCGGCCGAGGACTTCATCGCGTTCACCCGCACGAGCGAGGTCAAACGGCTGATGCGCGCCAGCGGGTTGGAGCCGGCGTAGCCGGCGGCCACGCACGAAGCCCGCCGCAACGCTCTTCGCTAGCGCCGGAATGAGACGGAAATGCTTGCGCCATCGCGCTTTTATGCCCATATCGGCTTGACTTGGGACGGTAGCGCCGATACATACCGCCCACTTTTCGGCAGGCGGTGAGCTTCGCCAGTCGGAACGGCCTGCCTGGCCCGCGTAAGCTTTTGAAAGTAAGTGCTTTCTAAGCTCGCCGGCTGCGGCCCGACGCCTCGACGAAGGAAGCTCAAACGCTGCCTCTGACTTCGGAAAGTCAGATTATCGGTGCATGACCGCGTGCCTCGCGGTCCTCTGCCAAGGCCAAGCGCCGCTCCGCGACGGGAAGCGGATGGCGCGGTTTGGTTTTGCGCGGATGGATTCGCAAAGCGCGCGCCGCAAATGGGCGCAAGCCTTAACTTGGAGTGAAGACGAGGAATGCCGACCATCAACCAACTCATTCGCAAGCCGCGGGTGACGCAGCACGCGAAGAAGAAGGTGCCGGCTTTGCAGCAGAGCCCGCAAAAACGCGGTGTCTGCACCCGCGTCTACACGACGACGCCGAAGAAACCGAATTCGGCGCTGCGCAAGGTCGCCAAGGTGCGGTTGACCAACGGTTTCGAAGTGATCGGTTACATTCCCGGCGAGGGCCATAACCTGCAGGAACACTCG
>WNGL01003717.1_pt1 | contig 23628 bp, 19 predicted proteins | sample 5400591 | NCBI WGS metagenome assembly WNGL01 (sample SAMN13153377, study PRJNA577476) | soil metagenome | isolation source: 80 cm soil or saprolite under Garry oak tree replicate 1 | place: USA:California | collected 2016-06-15 | reverse complement strand
CTGAAATGGAACGCGCCGAAATCTTCATCGGGGTGCGGATCGGGATTGATGCCGTAATCGAGGCGAATCGGGCCGACCGGCAGTTTGTAGCGCAAGCCCGCGCCTATGGCATAGCGCATATCGTTAAGGCCAACATCCTCCGAGCTTGGCAGAAGGTTCCCGGCATCAGTGAATATGGCGCCCTGCAGTTCTCCGAGAATCGGGAAAGTGTATTCGACATTAAAGACGGTAAAGAATTCTCCACCCACCGGATGACCGTGATTATCGTGGGGACCAAGATCACGTTCGGCGAAACTGCGCACTGTTGTCGCGCCGCCATTGAAAAAACGTTCGTCAATGGGAATGGCAGTCGCCTCCTCGGAGCCGCTGGTTGTGAGCGAATGAATAATGCCGACACGCGCACCAAATGCGATCGAGGACTGGCGAAACCAGCGCTGCAACGGTGTGCCGGTCGGTTGATCTTCAACTACACCCGGCGTGAGCGGTTTGGGTCCAAATGGAAGATAGTAACCGACGCGCATCGTGCCTCTGATATATTCGATATCGCTTCCGAGCGCGCTGGGGGCTAAATCCAATGTGTTGTTAATGAGGAACCCGCGCGGCGTTACATATGGGCTCTCGCGCAGATCAAGTGTGTTGGTAAGTCCGATGGTGTCTACCTGATACTGACTCGGACCAAGAAGAAAATCCGGCTTGATCTCGGAGTCGGTTATCTTCACATGGCGGATGGCGAGGATCACGGCGGCCTCATCGTTTTTCGTAATTTTGTGGCTGAGTTCGAATCGTCCGCCCAACTCGAATTTTGAGTAGCCATCATAATCAAAAGTCAGGGCGTACGCTCGCGCTCTGAAAACAAAGTCTGTGTCAAAAAAGAACGGATCCTCGTAGAGAATTTCGCCTCTATAGCTGCGCTGTGAAATCTCGATGGTTGCCGTCACTGGACGGCCGTAACCGAATAGATCGCGATCGCCGACCTGAACGCCTGCAAGTGCGCCTTCGTAAGTATCGTATCCAACCCAAAAACCGAATTCTTTGCTCTTGGCTTCCTCTGCTGAAATGTCGAGTCGCAGCAGATTTCCATCTACTGGAACAGGCTTGATTTGCAGCAGATTGAACTGGCCGGTCTTCATGAGCGTGCGAAACCGCTCATCGAGAACGTCCGGGCTGTATGTTTTTCCGCGCAATTTGGTAAAGCGTTTAGTCACGAAACTCGGATGCAGCCGAGTCAGGCCGCTAACCGTCACGCCATCGAAATGGTAAACGGGTCCCGGCGAGATCGTGATTTCCACGGGGACTCGACCATTCACTGCGTCCTCCGGTGCGCCAATCGCATCAACCTTGACGTCGTAATACCCGCGCGCTTTGAAATACGCCTGGAGGCGCCGCGGAATATCGTCAACGCGCGCGTCGGTGTAAGGACGCTGCAGCAGATCCACTATCTGCCCGCGGAGAGCGTCCGCGCCGTAAACAGTTTGTCCTGTGAATGAGATGCTACCGAACAAGTATTGTTGTCCTTCCTGAATCGGAACGACGACGACGACGTCGTTACTTTGCCCCTGAAACTTGTAACGCGGCGGATCGACTGCAGCGTTCAAGAAACCCTCCGCAACATAAAAACGCTGCACCAGGCGCGTTCCCTCCTCCATGTCGGTGGCCACAAAGGGCAACTTTTTCTCAAGCTTCGAATATCGCTCGCGAGTCGGCCCCACGATGTATTCGAAGAGTTTGTCCGTGGGCTCATGCACGTTTCCATCGAAGATCACAGTGCGCAGCATGAACTGTGGACCTTCAGTAATATCCAGACGCAATCGATCCGCCGATTCGATCACGTAGTGCACGTTCACTTTCGCGTAGCCGTGTTTCCGGTAAAAAACTTCGAGGAAGAAGGCCAGATCGTCCGCGCGCGCGGAACTTAATCCAAAATCTTCGATCGTGGTGATCTCTTCTTTCAGAGCGGTGCGCAATTCCTTTTCCTTGAACGCCTGCTCACCACGAAATTCGATGATGCTCGCCCGCTTCGCGCGTTTTTCCTGCTCTTTTACAACCGCTTGCCGTGCTTCCTGACGCTCTTCAGGTCGCGCAACATCCACTGCACTTTGCGCTGCGACTTCAAATGCTAGGGCCACGCTTCCCAGACAGAAAATGACCCCGCGTCGCATCTTAGCGAAAACGAATCAGATATTTTAGCTTCCCTCGAAAATCGCCCTGAACGCCGACATCACCGGTGAAGACGAAGCGATCGCTGATCTTAAACCGCACGGTGGCCTGCTGCTGACCTGTTCGCGGATCAACCGTTCCTAAATCCAAATCGATTCGATTAAAAGCCGTGTTGCTTTGGGTCGGCTCGCCTTTTTTGGCGATCTTGCGGTAAAGCTGCTGCACCAGCAACATGGCGGCCCGCCCGGCCAGAACGTTGCCGCTCGACAGTTCCTGTCTGGTAGCGCCAGTGGCGATCAACGAAATAATTTCTTCCTGTGCGAGTGGCGGTTCGCTCGTGAAAATCGCTTCCGGCGCAAGCACAGTCCCGTAAACATAGACACGCACTGTGTAATCACGGATGACTGATGTGCCTTGCAGATCGATCCGCGGATTCATTGGATCACTCGGATCAAAAGTGAGAGAGCCACGAGAAACCTCGAGCCGGCTGAAAGGCAAAGTCGCTTCGACATCCTGCATCTGCACCACGCCCTGTAACTCCGGACGCAGCCCCGTCCCCGTCAATTTTAGATCGCTGGTCGCGCCGCCGGTGGCCAGGTTACCGCGAATGAGCACGGGGTCTTTGGTTGTAATTGCGACATCAAATTTCCAGTCGCGAAACGGCGGGGTCGGCAGAGAAAATTCTGGACGCGCCGAGGGCGGTTGCGGTGCTGGCCGTCCCGGCAGGCCAATGGGAATAAGATCAATGTTTTTCAAAATGTGACTGTTTGTCATTGCAACCTTGCCAGTGACGGTTGCAGCCATCAGCGGCCCGATCGCCTTGAGATCAGCGTCCGCGCGTGCGGTGAGCGTATCGTTGCGCGCGACCAGCACGCTGTCGGCTTTCAGTTGCAGATCGAGGGTGGGCTCCGTCAGTTTGGGAAACGTGACGCGGCCAGTCATCTTAAATGGACCGCCGGCTAGCTCGCCGCCAAAGCGTTCTAACGTGAGAGCATCGCGGGCGAAGTTTAAGCGCGCATTAAAATTGCGAAGCGCGGGAAGCGTCGCATTCGTAAACCGGGCAACATTTACTGTCATGTCCCCTGCTCCGCTCAACATCGGGCGGCCAATGGTTCCACTTACATCGACATCCAATCTAAGCTCGCCATCCAATTGCTCGATCTCCGGCACAAATTGGCGGACAAAATTCACCGAGCTACGCGGGAGACGAGCTTTCGCGGTAATTGACGTGTCATCGGGCACCTTTCGAGCTCGCGCAATCTTTGGAATATCGAAAGGCATGTTCGCGCTGATCTCCAGCGGCTGAATCCGGATCTGTTGCAGCTTTCCTGAAATTGAGAGGCGATCATGTACGGCTTGTGCATTGAGATCGAATGTTGCCGGCTCCATTTTTGGCCACTGCTCGCTCCGCAAATCGCGCACTTGTACGTTTAGGCGCGCATCCAAGTCTGCGATCGTTCCCTGTGCGTCTAGTCTCGCGTTTAGCGTACCGGAGGTCATCGGTTTCATCCCGAGGTCTTCAAACAATTTCTTGATATCCAAGTTCTCGGACTGAAAGACCACGAACACTTGGCCCGAGGAAGGAACGACCACAGCATTCGTCCCGATGTTTCGCCAGACGAGCGGGATCGAGATATAGCCGGACGCAAACCGCGCCTGGCCCTGATCGAGTTGAACCTTGGTAATCTCAAGCGTCTCGCCCTTTGCCTGCGCGACGGCCTGAAAATCCATGTTGCCGGTCGCGAAGAAAATAATCGGGACATCGAGACCATCGGGTGAATACGACGCATCGATATTTGCCCGGAGCGATTGCAGATTGCCGTAGCGTCCCTTCTCCAAGACGAGCTTCAGTTTGCCTGAATCCTTGAAGCTTTGCGCGTTGCCGTTGCCCTCCCAATCCAGTGAGAATGAGCCTGCGAGCTGGCTTTCGTTGCCAGACGCGCGAAGCAGCGGCTGAAGTGTCGATAAGTTCGCTACACGCGCGGAAACTTTGCCGTTGTAATGATAAGGCTGCTGCAGATTGAGTGTGCCTGCCGCGTAAAAGAAATCAGTATCGTTCAGAGTTGCGCTGCAATCGTTCAGATAGATCACATTGTTAGAAATCGACGCCTGCGTGCTGAGTCGTTGCACAGTTAAATCCCGCATTTTGAGATTCGAGCCGGAAATCGATATCTGTCCGTTCGCAACTTGCTGTTTCCGCTCGATCTGCGCCGTCATCTGCAATGGTCCGCTGATTTTGTTTGGAGAATCGATTGCCCAAAAGTCACCAGCTTCGGGCGCATTCAAGGCCACATCCAACTCCGCAGGTTGTGAAGAAGCCTTGCCAACTTCTTCCGGAAGCCGGTAGCGGCCGCGAAGAGTTAACTCGTTTTGATTTCGCCGCAGCATGACTTGGTCAAACCCCAGGCCGTCATCGAGGCTACTGAGTGATCCTCGCGCTGAATCAACAACATACTCCCGGTAACGTATGCCGGTCAGATCGAGTCCCGTTCGCGAATCCAACCGCATTCGCGGTCACATTAAGATTTGCTTCAATCGTAGCGTTGGCGATGGCGATCTTACCGGCGAACTCGGCGGAGCCTGTCAATTGCACGGGAAATCGCCCCATCAACTGCTGCAGGTCTGGTGCCGTACCTGCAATTTCCAAGTTCGCAGGAGTGCGGCCAAACTCTTCGAAGGTAGACGGCAATTCGATCGTCCCACGAAGATGAAACTCGTTCTTATCTTGAACGATATCCGCCGACAGCAAAGTCGCTCTTCCCTGACCTACCGAGATTTCCATCACGCTACGGTCGAAATTAATTTCTGGCCGGTGCACGTCGTTTATCCTCAGCGACATCGCCCCGCTCCACGTGCGTGGTTGGTTGATCACGCCCTTCTCATTGAGAGAGAGCTGTTTGATTTCTCCGGAGAGAGAACCTTCCGGAGGAATCAGAAATTTGTTTAGTGAGCTCGCCGAAACTTTTTGGGCAGTGACGCGTACGTCTGTATCCAGCGAAGATTTTGTCTCGGTCAATGCGGCGGCACCCGACAATTGGCCACCGCCGATTGAGCAATTGATATTGATCGAAAGAGTTTTGGCTTCGATATGCGAGGCGTCGACGCTTAGAAGATGAATCTGTTCCTGATAAGTTTTTATTCGCGTAGGAAGTTTGAGCGGAAATCCTCGACCAGCCATTCCCGTTCGGCAGTTGCAATGTCTCGATTCGCAGCTCGCCCGGATTACGTGGACTCAAATCAAGATCGACATGTTCCGCCACGAAATCGTGTAGCTGGTTCCGGACAACCAAAGTCGTATCGATGAGGCGGATTCGTTCCGGGAAAAATTTCGGTAACTTCAATTGCGGCTTGGGTGGACGCGGTCTCAGCGGCGCGTTGGATGGATTTAAGACAATGCGCGCCGAGCGCGCTTCGACGTCGTTGAACAAGCGAGAGAGACCATGCCGCGCAAATCCAAACAAACTGTAGTCGAGATCGAGATTATCGATATCGATCGATTCAATTCCTGAAGGGCCGACCGCAAACGCGTGAAAGTTTCGGATTGTTAGATGGCTAAATGGATTTCCTTCCAAGCGAAAATCAGCCTTCAGATTTTCCTTGGCGGCATACTGCAGCGCGATCTTTTTACCAACGGTCAGGAGGATCGACCGATGGAAGATCATCACCAGCACCGCGAATATGGCAAGCGCCAACGCCGTTTGGCCCCGAAAGCCTTCGGGGGACCAACGCCGCCGATGCGTCTGCGCGTCTGCCTGACGGTCTTCGGCCACCAGGGCGACTGTATTTCCACCCTAACAAAGAGCAAATGGCGTAGTGCGAGTGGCTAAGTGTGCGCTGTTCCAATACACGTGCTTGCTACTCGATATTGCGCATGAAAGGGTCTGGCTTCACGCTTTGTCAATCGTTGACGCGATGAATCCGGATAAACTTTTTGATTATCTCGAGGGCAGACTGCCTGCGGCGGAGCGTGCGGCGCTAGAGAGGCAATTGGTCTCCGATCCGCAATTGCAGCGCGAGTTGGCGGTCGCGCGCGAGATTCACGCGCGGATGCGCGGCGATTCACGGGAGGTTTTTCTGGCAACCGAAACCAATGTCACAGAGCGCGGCCGCAAAATGGCTCTCCGCGTCGGCGCAGTGTTTATCATTCTCATGGCGGTTAATGTTGGCGTCGGTCTCTGGATCATCGCGCGACACGAAACCAAAAATCCGAACCGCGCATTGCTGGACACGCAAATGCGGCAGCAAATAGCGAAAGCGCTTGAGCACGCTACAAGCACTTTGACGCCCGCACCGCTGGGCGCGAGCGAAATCACAGTTTCTGCCCCAACCGGCAAACTGGAGAGCGTCGCGGATGAAATAGTCACCATCACATCTCACTTCGACGGTTCTGCGACGAAGGGTTTAGTGGACCAGCATCGAGTCAACGTTGTTGTCGATCTTCCGGCAAATCGCGAATCGGAATTTCGCGCAGCGATTACGTCGATTGTTGGAGGAAGACCGAGCTCAACGACCCCGGCGGCAGCCGAAAAAAAGCGCTTCCTCGTGCAAGTCGTAGAAGCACAGGAAAAGTAGTTAAACCGCGCAAACCTTTCGAATCCAAATGAGGCGATGATTGCGGTGACGTTCGCTTTACCGGCGGAAAGCTCGAGCTTCCTGCGCCGCCTCCGCAAGAAATCGCGCAGCGATCAGAGTGGCATCCGGATAATCCGCGGTGAGATCGATGATCGCAAAATTAAGGTTCTTTATACAGGTGTTGGAGAAACGATCTGCCGACAGCGAATGGCGGCCCTTCTTCGAGGTCGACAATTCAAGTATCTGATCAGCGCGGGTTTCGCAGGCGCGCTCAGTGATCGATTACATGTCGGCGACCTCTTCCTCGCGGAGAATTTTTCGACCGTCAAACAAAGCGAAACATGCTCCGCCCTTTCCAAGTTGTCGATTCATGCCGCCCATCTTTTGACGGTGCCGTCGATAATCGATTCCGACATGGAGCGAGAGAGAATCGCACAAACCACAGGCGCGGACGCTGCAGACATGGAGACGGAATTTATCGCACGCGCGTGCGCCGAGCGCGCTCTTCCACTACTTTCGCTTCGCGTAATTAGCGACACGCCAAGCGAGCCTTTCCCGGCTCCAGCGCACGTTTTGTTCGATACCGCAAAGCAACGAATCGATCTCGCGAAGCTGTCGGCGTTTTTCTTGACGCATCCGAGTCGCCTCCCATGTCTGATTCAGTTCACTAAGAGAATCGCGCGTGCGCGAGAAACTTTAGCTACCGCGCTTGTCGATATTATCCAAAATCTGTAGCCGAAGTTGTTGGTCGCGGCTACAACTCTGCCGGCTCGATGTGGACAAGCACGTCTGCGATACGTGAGTCGCTCTGCTGGATTGCGCTTTTTACTTGATGCGCAATCTCATGTCCTTCACGCACAGAAATTTTGCCGTCCACTCCGACGTGGAGATCGACATAAAAATCCAGTCCCATCTTGCGGGCCCGGCATTTCTCCACCTCGATAACACCCGGGACCGACCTGGCAGTCCTGCGAATGGACCTGACAAATTTACCGCGCGGCGCGGTATCCATGATCTCAAAGAACGCGGGCCGCAACAGGCGGTAGCCGTTCGCGCCGATGAGCGCGCAGGCAATAAGCGCAGCCCAGTCATCTGCGCTTTGCCAGGCTTTGCCGCCAATAAGTGCCAGGGAGATACCGATAAATGCTGCGGCGGAAGTCATGGCATCAATGCGATGATGCCAAGCATCAGTTTTTACCGCTGTGCTTTCCGCACTTCGTCCGAACCGGATGACATAACGATAGAGAGTTTCCTTCATGATCACGGCCACGATCAAGACCGCCAGCGTCCACGGAGCAGGCGCATGATGAGGTAGAAAAATCTCGCGCACACTTTGAATAGCAATCGCGAGAGCACCAGCTAATACGCCGAGTGCGACCACGACCGCAGCAATTGGCTCGGCCTTGCCGTGACCGTACGGATGCGTCTTGTCCGGAGGTCGTGCTGCAACCGTTAATCCTCCCCAAATCACAATCGAGCCGCCCACATCTAACGTGGACTCAATTCCGTCCGCGATCAGGACATAGGCGTGACCGAAAAAGCCGGCCAAAATCTTTGCGAACGCAAGCATGACGTTGGCCACGAAACCGAGCAGCGCGACACGCGCGCCTGTTTGCAGATTCTTCTTAGACGCGTGAGCTTGCCGTGCCATTGATGAACAAAAATATAAACGCAGCTGTTTACGAAAGGCACGGAAATCCAGCGGAGGTATTGCGGGTCGAATCGCAGCCCTGGCCGAAGCCAGCCGCAGACGAAACTGTGGTGAAGATGCGCGCGGCGCCAATTAACCCGGCGGATTTGAATGCGATCGAGGGAAAATATCCGGGGCGGCGAGAAGTGCCGGCGGTGCCGGGATTCGAAGGCGCGGGAGTGATTGTCGAGCTTGGTGCAGGGGTGAAAGGCCTAACGAATGGCGCCCTCGTAATTTTGCCGCACAACATCGGTACGTGGCGCGAAGCCCTTGCAGTGAAAGAGGTTGAACTGGTTGCCGTTCCCGAGGGAATCGAGCCTGTGCATGCAGCGATGCTGAAAATCAATCCAATGACGGCGTGGCGTCTACTCCACGATTATGTCGATCTGAAAAAAGGAGATTGGCTCATCCAAAATGCCGCGAATTCCGCAGCAGGCCGCGCAGTGATTCAAATCGCGCGAGAGTTGGGCTACAAGACCGTGAACGTCGTTCGCCGCGACGAATTGATTGATGAACTGCGCGCGGAAGGCGGCGATGCGGTCATTGTCGATGGTGAAAACCTTCGCCACGAAGTAAAAGATGCGACCAGCAACGCGCCGATTCATCTTGGCTTAAACGCCGTCGGCGGTGAAAGCGCGCTGCGTCTCGCGAATTGTCTCGCTCCGGGATCAACACTGGTAACTTTTGGAGCGATGAGTTTACAGCCGCTCAAAATCCCCAACGGTCTGCTCATCTTCAAGGACCTGCGTTTCCGTGGCATCTGGATCAATAAATGGTACGACAACGCCACAATGCAGGAACGCATGGATGCGTTTCGCCCGCTTTTCGAAATGGCGAAGCGCGGATTGCTCAAAACAAAAGTGGAGAAGACCTATCCGCTACCCGAAGCAAAGGCAGCAGTCACTCACGCCGCGCAGGGAAAACGCAGCGGCAAAATCATTTTCGAATTCAGCGATTAAGCGTCGGCTTATCTGAGTGCAAAACGAACAACCTAGTAGCACGGCACTGCTCATTGCCGGGAGCCTGGTTCTTCTGCACCACGATCCAAAACACTCGGCACTGGTCTCAAAGGCTTCGGCAGATTTCTGCGCCCGGATGCTCGAGATGCATTCCTCGCAAACTCGTTTGTTTTTGAAAATTGTTCGACAGGGGTGGTTTCGACCGATAGCCAAGTTGATCGAGCGCGTGACGATCCCAGGAATTTTACTGCATTACATCTTGCGAAAGAGATGTGTCGCCGGGCTCGTGCGCTCAGCCCTTATCAATGGAACCACACAAGTAGTCATAATCGGCGCAGGCTTTGATCCGCTCAGCTTCGAGTTACATCAAGATTTTCCAGGTGCGCGATTTTGGGAGATCGAGCATCCGGCGACGCAGCGTCACAAAGTGCGCGCCCTTCCTAAAACCGACGTTGAACGACTGCATTTTATCGCGGCCGATTTGAACGCAGCCGCTCTCGATAAAACGGCGCTGATCAAATGCAGTTTTGACCCGGCTCAACGCACATGCTGGATCGCCGAAGGGCTCTTGATGTATCTGCCGGCAAATATCGTTTCGTCGTTGATGAAAACATTGACAAGTCTGAGCGCTCTGGGCAGCCGCTTTGTATTTACATTCATGGAACAACAGAGCGACGGCCGGATTCGTTTCGATTCGCAAAGTAAACTGGTTGATTGGTGGCTGCGTGGGCGGGGCGAACCATTCCTCTGGGGAACTACGCGAAGTGAACTTGTTGATCTTGTACGTCCCTGGCGCGTGATTCGATTTTTCGATCGGAATGATTTGCGCAAAATGGAATCCGGACTGACCGATGAACCCATTGCCAGAGGCGAGGTAATTTGCCTGGCTGAGATTTAACTACTTCCATTAAGCTTCGGCATGCTGACGCGGCGTGAATTCATACGCACCGCGGCGCTTTTCGCGCTTGCACCGCGTATTTTAGCAGAGCCTGAGAGAGAGATTTGGGTTAATGACGTCCACTCGCAGCTAAATCGCACCCGCGTCCGCGAACTTTTACTGCCACGTAGTAGAGACGAACTTGCGGAGATTGTGCGTTCGGCGTCGCAAAAAGGTTTGCCAATCTCTGTTTCGGGCTGCCGGCATTCGATGGGAGGCCAGCAATTTGCCACTGGCAGCATTTGTATCGATACGCGTTCGCTCAATCGCGTGATTTCTTTCGATCAAGAGCATGGTTTGATCGAAGCGGAAGCGGGTATCCAATGGCCGAAATTGATTCGCACTTACCTGGATGCTCAAGGGAATAGCGCAAAGCAATGGGGTATCGCGCAAAAACAAACCGGCGCCGACACATTCACGCTCGGTGGAAGTCTCTCTTCGAACGTGCATGGGCGCGGATTGGCGATGAAGCCGCTGATCTCTAACGTCGAATCATTCACCGTGGTCGCCGCCGATGGGAAATCGATTCGCTGTTCACGCGATGAGAACAGCGAGTTGTTCCGGGCTGCAATCGGTGGCTACGGGCTTTTTGGATTGATTGAGAGCGTAAGGCTTCGGCTTATTCCCCGGCAAAAATTGCGACGTGTAGTCGAGATAATTCGCGCGGGCGATCTGCCTGAGCGTTTTGAAGAACGCATAGCGCAAAAGTTTCTTTATGGAGATTTTCAATTTTTAGTCGACGAAAAATCGCCGGATTTTCTCCAGCGTGGCGTCTTTTCTTGTTACCAGCCAATCGACGAACACGAACCGGTTGTCGCCGAAAAGAAGTTACGCGACGATGACTGGCTGAATCTCTTGCGGCTCGCTTACACGGACCGCGAAAAGGCTTTCAAGCGTTACAGTGATTACTATCTATCGACAAATGGACAGACCTATTGGTCCGACACAAATCAACTTAGCGCCTATCTCCCTAATTATGCGCGGAAGATCCGCAAACAAATCGGCGGAGAGGAATCGAGTCTCATCATTACTGAGGTTTACGTCCCGCGCACGGACCTGGCGGACTTTCTGGCGCAGGCTGCAGAACTGCTGCGCTCGAATCGCACAATCGTCATCTACGGGACAGTCCGACTAATCGAAAAAGATGATGAGAGCTTTTTGGCTTGGGCCAAAGAATCTTATGCGTGCACCATCTTCAATTTGCTCACTTTCCACACACCGGCAGGCATCGAAGCGTCAGCACGCTCGTTTCGCGGCTTGATTGATTTGGCGATAGCCCGCCGCGGAAGTTATTATTTGACCTATCATAAATTCGCGAAACCCGAGCAGGTATTGGCCTGCTATCCGCAGTTCAAACAATTTCTCGACCTGAAAAGAAAGTACGATCCCGCTGAACGCTTTCAGAGTAACTGGTATCGCTATTATCGGAAGCTGTTCGCGAGCTGATGACCAAAGGAGCAGAAGCACGATCGTTTCATGCCGCCGTTCGTCATCATTGCTTTGGTTCTGATTCTCGCGCGCGCCATTGCTGAATTATGGCTGAGCCGACTGAACCAGCGTCACGTGTGCGCGCACGAGGATGAAGTGCCGCCTGCATTTCGCGGAATGATTGATGAGGCGACGTATCGCCGTTCAGTTGATTACACGCTGGCCAAGAACCGCTTTGGAGACATCACCGGCGTGTTCGATACCTTGGTGCTCATCGCAGTGCTTTTCAGCGGTGTGTTGCCATGGGCGTTTGGAAGATTCAGCGCAAGCTTCGGCACGTCGATCTGGGCGATGGCTGGTTTCCTTTTCCTTGTGGGCATCGCGTTGAGCCTGCCCGGACTGCCCTTCGCCTGGTACGCGCAATTCAAACTCGAACAGCGATTCGGTTTCAATACCACCGCGATGAAGACGTGGGTGCTCGATCGCGTGAAAGGATTTCTGCTCGCGGTGTTGCTCGGGTATCCGTTGCTCGCGCTGGTGCTGAAACTGATCGAGTGGACCGGCGCAAACTGGTGGCTTTGGGCGGCGGCGGTTGTCATCGCGTTTCAATTGCTCCTGCTGCTCATCGCGCCCGCGATCATCATGCCACTTTTCAACAAGTTCACGCCGCTGCCGGAAGGAGCGTTGCGCGAGCGCCTCTTCGCCCTGGCGCGCCGCACCCGTTTTCCCTCCCGCAGCATTGACGTGATGGACGGCAGCAAACGTTCGCATCACTCCAACGCGTTCTTCACCGGGTTCGGACGTTTTCGAAAAATTGTCCTGTTCGACACGCTCATCGCGCAGCTCACCGAGCCGGAACTGGAATCCGTGCTCGCACATGAAATTGGCCATTACAAAAAGCGCCACGTACTGAAATTGATCGGCCTTTCCATCACTTCCGTGTTTCTGGCATTCGCCGCGATCGCGTGGCTGGCGCGCCAGGAATGGTTTTATCGCGCTTTTGGTTTCGAGCATCAGGGAGGCTTCGTCGCCGCGAATGTCGTCCCTGCGATGCTGCTGTTTGCGCTGCTGGCGGGGACGATACGTTTCTGGTTTTCGCCGCTCGTTCACATCTGGTCGCGCCGTTTCGAATACGAGGCGGATGCATTCGCGCGCGCGACAATGGGAGAGGCGCAATCACTCATTCAAGCGCTGCGCAAATTGAACGAAAAAAACTTAAGCAATCTCACCCCGCACCCGCTCTACAGCGGGTTTTATTATTCGCATCCGACCCTGCTCGAACGGGAACGCGCGCTGCAAATAGCGGCTTAGCGCGAGCGACCGGTCCGCCAGACGGACACGTCCCGTGGCGAGCTTGCGGGGAAGCCGGAAGTGGAAGCATGCGTACTTCGCGCCTTGCCAAATAAACAACATCGGCGCTTGACACAAACGCCGCTACAACGTGCGCTTTTCTAACATGTCGAGAGTCGTTGTCGTCGGCGCGGGAATTAACGGCGTTACTGCTGCGATTGAATTAAGAGGACGCGGTCATAAGGTAACGCTCATCGATCCGGGGCCATTGCCGCATCCGCTGGCGGCATCGACCGATATCAGTAAAGCAGTTCGGGCAGCATATGGCGCGGATGAAGATTACACGGCGTTAGCTGAACGCTCGATCAGACTCTGGCGCAAGTGGAATGAGGAATTCGGTGTCGAGTTGTATCACGAGGTTGGCGTGATGTTCGTTCGCCGGCGGGAAATGAAGCCGGGCGATTTCGAGCATGAAAGTTTCAAAATATTTGAGCGCCGCGGACACAAGATTGAGCGCATGAATTCGGCGCGAGCGTGGAAGCGTTTTCCAGCATGGAATCCGGAACTTTATCGAGATGGGGTTCTGGAGTTGGAGGCCGGCTACGCGGAAAGCGGTCGCGTCGTTGGAACATTAATCGAGCGCGCCAAATCCGTGGGCATTCGACTGCGCGATGGCGTCCGGTTCTTCCGGTTGGATGAAGGCGCCGATGGCGTGAAAGGAGTTGTGCTGGACGATGGGCAACGGATCGCTGGTGATCTCGTTGTGATGACAACTGGCGCGTGGACGCCGTATCTGCTGCCTTTTACGAAAAAGTTCTTTCGCGCCACCGGCCAGCCGGTGTTTCACCTGAAACCCCGGCAACCCGAACTCTTCGCGCCTGAGTGTTTTCCTGTTTTCGGCGCGGACATCTCGACGACAGGCTATTACGGGTTCCCGGTTAACCGCGATGGCATTGTCAAAGTCGCGAACCACGGTCCTGGCCGGGAAATGTCGCCTGACTCTCCGGAACGCGTGGTGACCTCTGAAGAGCACGAAAGCCTGCGCAAGTTTTTATCATATACGTTTCCGGCGCTGGCGGACGCGCCGATTGTTTACTCCCGCGTATGCATGTATTGCGATACACACGATGGGCATTTTTGGATCGCACGCGATCCGGAGCGCCAAGGATTAGTAATTGCTGCGGGTGATTGTGGGCATGGATTTAAGTTTGCTCCGGTGCTTGGCAAAATGATTGCTGATGCCGTGGAAGGAAAACTCAATCCGATTCTACAAAAGTTCCGCTGGCGACCGGAAATGCGCGCGGGAAGCGGGACAGATGTAGCGCGGTCTAAAGGAAATCCGTAGTCCCGATCGTGTCGGGATGACCGGCGAGGGTGCGTGCAGGCGAACTCAAATTTCGGTGGTAATAGGGCGCCGTAACAACAGATTCGGCGCGTCCGGCGGTCCCGCCCTACCCTTTTTCTACCGCCTCTTTTTTGGGCTGGCGTTTAATTAGCGTGATTTGCTTGATGCGCGCGGAGTCCGAGGGGCTCCACGTGGCCACGTCGGGATCGTCTTTAAAGGCATTGTGGACGAGACGCCGCTCGTAGGAATTCATTGGCTCGAGTTGAAGAGAACGGCCGGTGATGCGCACACGATCGGCCAATTCTCGCACCCGCTGCACGATACGATCTTCGCGCATGGAGCGGTAGTGCTCGCAATCGACGATTGCTTTCTCAGCATCTTTGTCTTTGGCTTGCAGCAAACGGTTAAGCAAAAACTGAATGGCCTCGAGCGTCTCGCCGTTGCGCCCGATCAGGCGCCGGCTTTCCTCGGTATAAATTTGCAGTGTCGGGTTGCCGCCTTCATTCCTGGTTTCCTCGATTTGCACGACGAAACCGAGGTAACCCAGCATGGTGTCGAGTAATTCCTTCGGGGTCATCATCGTTTCCGTTTCCCGGCAGGCGCAACTTTTTCGAGCTTCGGCATGGGTTGTCGTTTGTTCTGATAAAATTGCAAGATGCTGAAAAGATTCTGAGCGGTGTAATACAATGCCAGAGCTGCGGCAAAATTGTAGCAGATAAATAAAAAGATCAGCGGCGTAAACATCATCACCCGCCGCTGCGTTGGATCACCGGTCTTTGGTGTCATCGCCATGAGCCAAATTTGCGTCGCGGCCATGCAGAGCGGGATGATATTGACCGGCCAGCCGAGCACTGGCAAATGCGCCACCGTGTCCGGTTGTGAAAGATCCTGCACCCAAAGAAATCGCGCGTTTCGCAATTCCACCGCCTGCGCAAGCATTTGGTAGAGCCCGAAAAAGATCGGAATCTGAATCATCATCGGCAAACATCCGCCCACTGGATTGATGCCGTATTGCTTGTAGAGCTTCATGACCTCCTGGTTCATCCGGGTGGGATCATCTTTGTATTTTTCCCGCAGCTCTTGCATTTTGGGCGATAGCGCAGCCATCTGACGCATCGACCGGTTGGCCTTGCTTTGGAGCGGCCAGAGCACCAGGCGAATGATCGCAGTCAAAATAAGAATGGCGACGCCGTAATCCTTCACCACGCTGTGGATCGTGTTCAGGAAATTTAACAGAAACTGGCTAACGACCTTGAATACGCCGAAATTCATGATCTCTGCTTCGTTGTGTTCGAGCTGCCCAAGCTGATGATAAATTTTCGGCCCGACATAAATCTGAAAGCGCGCGGTATAACTCTGTCCGGGTTGCAATTGAAAACCGGGCATGTGCATTGCGCCTTCGATTCCGACCATGTGCTGCTCCGTTGAAACTTCGAACGAACGGCCCCAGATCCCGTTGGCCTTCCAAGAATCGAAACCTTTGCCTGCTAGCGTCGCGTTAAGAGGTGCGATGATCGTCGCGAAGAATTGATTCGTCACCGCTGTCCACTCCCCTCCGGTGAAGTCCTGCTGGAAAAACGGTTGCGGCGCGCGCTGACCTAAACCGAGAAAGCCACCGCCGCCCTGAAATGAGCTGACGTTTCGGTCGCGAGCTTTTACCGTTGATTCACCAAACCACCCGTGTGTAGGGACGCACCAAACCAGTCGTGTGTAATACGGATAATCTCTAGGATGAATCGGCGCAGCCGAACCGAGCGCAACGAAATAACCGCTGCTCGCGTATGGCTGCGCGCCGCCGTTCGCAAGATCGACATCGAACTCGAGCAGAAAATTATCCTTCGGCGGGTTAGTCTTTTGAAAGAAAAACTTCTTCCGCATTGTGACCCCGTCCTGCATCGCGCGCTCGCAACGCACGCTGCCATCAGGCTCACGCGACAAGGCAAATTCCGGAAGCGCTGGCGGCGCCGGTTGATCGACAATCGCGCCAATCGGCATCTCTTGCGCCGAATTCAAAATCACGCGTTTGTCGTCTTTGGCGATTTGATTGAGCAATATCACCTCTTTGATCCCGCCGCCGCGATTAGTGAGGTGAAGCTCGACATCTGCATTGCGCAGCGTCTCTATTTTTTCGGGAAAAGTAGGGCCAGGTTGGACCGGTGTTGGCGTCGGAACGGGACTTGGCGAAAGATATGGCCTGGCTGAAGCGCTAGCTTCCGCAACAGGCGGCGGAGTGGGTGACGCCGTGGCTGTCGATGGACGCGCCGGCGGCATCTGTTTCCCGACGTAAATGTACCACGCGATGAGCCCGATTACGCAAAGGGTAACGACAATCCAGGCAGTGCGATCCATAACTCTTGTGGAAGCCGCTATTCACAAATCGGCTCGGAGTCGCGCATTGTTTTAGGAACCGGATCGTGTCCTGCTCCGCCCCATGGCTGGCAACGGGCCAGACGCTTTAGCCCCAGCCACCCTCCACGGCGCAGGCCATGCGTCTCGACCGCTTCCAGAAAATACGCGGAACAAGTCGGCATAAATCGGCAGCCGGTGTCAGGGCCGCAAATCAAAGAGAGAACCGGCGAGAGCGTGTATTGATAAACACGAACAAAAAAACGAACAAAAGCGAGCATCAGAGGAGGATAGAAGCGCGCTTTGCCAGACGCAACCATTCATCTTCCAGCGCACGATAACCGGCAGTCGCCGCAGCACCCCTTGCAATGAGCACAATCCAAATGTCATCTCGCAGATTGAGCTGGTGTGTCCGCACAATTTCCCGCAGTCGGCGCCGAACACGATTGCGAACAACTGCGCTGCGCAAACGCCGGCTGACCACAAAACCGGCGCGCGGTACGCCAGAACCTTTAACCTCGAGAGCGCCAAGCATGATCAATTTGCCGCGTTTGGTCCAGCCTTCGCGTTTCACGCGCTCGAAATCGGAATCGCGCACCAGGCGGCGCGTCTTCGGAAAGAAAAGCGAACGTGCCTCTGGCATATCAGGATCGATCTAACACCGCGCGACCCCGTCTTCGCGCTTTTCGTACAGCAAAAGTCTTCCCACAAAGTGTTTTCGGGGAAGACTCTGCAAACGAAGCCAACCGAACAGTTAAAGGCTAGGCGAAGAAGTTGTGGTGGGTGATCAAGGCGTGGGCGCCTCAGTAGGAGACTCGGCTGGTGCCCCGGGGTAAGCGCCAGTTGGACTGGTGGTAGTGGTTGCTTCCGCCGGAGTGGTGGCCGGAGTTGTTTCAGCCGGAGTTGTCGTTGCGGTTGGGCTTGCCGCCTCCGGAGCGGTAGTTTCGGTCTTTTGCTCGCACGCCGCGAGAAGCGCGGCACTGGCCAGGATGCAGATGTATTTTTTCATAGTTGAAGAGGGCATATTGCTTTAATTGATCAATCGGGGCAAGGCGGTTTTTGGCCGTGCGTAGAACTGTTTTTGCGCAACAAATGGCTCAATAGCCGCGCACTAAAGCGGCGATTCGTATCTGAGGCCATGCGCCTCCGCCACCGCCCGGCATGTGAGCCGTCCATCGCGCGTATTGATTCCGCCGATGAGCGCGGGTTGTTTTTTGCACGCAGCCTCCAAGCCCAAATCCGCGAGCAATTCTATGTAGCGGAAAGTGACGTTGGTCAGCGCCTGCGTCGCCGTGCGTGCGTAAGCCGCAGGCATGTTTGCTACGCAATAGTGTATCACCCCTTCCTCGACATACACCGGATCCAAATGAGTCGTCGGCCGCGATGTCTCCGCGCAACCGCCTTGATCAATCGAGATGTCCACCAGCACACTACCCGGCTTCATCTTTCTTAACATCGTACGCGTGATCAGCTTGGGGGCTTTCGCTCCGGGCAATAGGACCGCGCCGATCAACAAATCGCAATCGGTCATCAACTCCTGCAAGTTTGCTTCGCTGGAATAAAGCGTGTTGGTGTTTCCCATCGCAAGATCGAGATAGCGCAATCGATCCAGATCGATATCGAGAATTGTGACGTCCGCGCCGAGCCCGCTCGCCATGCGAGCTGCGTTTTCACCTGATGTGCCGCCGCCAAGCACCACCACGCGTCCTGGCAAAACTCCGGGCACCCCGCCAAGCAATACCCCGCTGCCGCCATTGTATTTGGCGAGAAAATTTGCGCCCATTACGACCGACATGCGGCCTGCAATCTCGCTCATCGGCTCCAGCAGCGGCAGACGGTGGTCGATCTGGATCGTTTCATACGCTACCGCTGTCACGTCTGATTTGAGCAGTGCTTCCGTGAGCGATTTACTCGCAGCCAGATGCAGGTAGGTGAAGAGAATCTGACCCCTACGCAACAGCGGAAATTCTGATTTCAGTGGTTCCTTCACTTTCACTATCAGGTCGCCGCGCGCGAAAACCTCTTTTGTTTGATCGACGATTTCGGAGCCCGCCTTGAGGTATTCCTCGTCCGGGTAACCGGAGCCGGTACCCGCATTTTTTTCCACTACTACGGCATGGCCGTGCCGGATCAGTTGATTCGCAGCCGAAGGCAGTAAAGCAACGCGCTGCTCCTGTTCCTTAATTTCCTTCGGGACACCGACGGTCATTCAAGAAAGTGAAGAGTGACCAGTGACCAGTGACAAGACAAAAACACCGCGATTCATCGCTTAATTTAGCGACGGGTCATCTGGCGCGGCGGCGAGCATTTTATACCACGGACCCAGGCTGTTCATTATATCGAACCAGAGTTTCGGCAGACGATCCAGTTTTACCAAGGACCGGGTGGGCTTTTGCACGAGCCAAGCTTTCTGCTTCATCTCAGCCTCAAGCTGACCTGCGCCCCAACCCGCATAGCCGACAAAAGCACAGATTGCGACCGGCGCGTTTTGGCCGGCCACGTCGCTCGTCTCCTGGAATGCAATATCGTGATTCAGCTTAAGGCCTTGGCCTTTTTGCCATTCAAACGCCGCAAACATCAATTGATTTTTGCCAACTGGCCCGCCCAGAAATACCGGCACGTCGGCAAGACCTGCCGGCGGCGTCTCAGTCACCAGATCAGACACTTGCTTATCCAGCGGGCGATTGATAATCAAACCGAGTGCGCCCTCCGCCGGATCATGCGCGGAAATGAAGAGCACGGTCCGCCGGAAATTCGGATCGAGCATATTCGGATGAGCTACTAACAGGGAACCGGCAAGACTTCGTGCCGGCGGATCGTCACCCAAATGACGCATGAAAAACTAGAAACCGCCGGACGAGCCTGCGCAAGTCGGTTTGCTTTACATAAAATTTTGTTGCGATCGGCTGTAAGCTCGTTTAGAAGCCTCGAAGTTTTCCACGATTGTTCTGGGGGGAACAGCCGCCCTTCACGTCCATCGGGCGTGGGGGGCGGTAATTTTTTGCGACATTCGTCATTTGTCATTCGTCATTAATTCGGCATTCGTCATTCGTGCTTCGGCATTCTACTTCAAGATCGGGACGAATTTCCTGGCCCACCGCATTCACGCTGATTGTGTTAATCGTAGCGGTAGTTGCTTTCGTCATCTTTCTACGCCTAGAAACCTGGCCGGCGCGCACAGCGCGACAAAGCAGCGCTGAGCTCGAGCGACTGGGCAAGGATTTGCGCGCTGGTTTTATCGACATTGCGCACTTGCAACCGCGGATCACCATCAACAACCGCGTTTACGTCGAGCAAACTGCGCCAGCAAGCGAACTGGCGGTTATCTCCCGAGGAATCGAAGTGGAACACGAATTCCTGCACAGTTGGGTAGGCAGCTCGAAACGCGTCAAGCTGCATGGCACGTTTACCGCGAAAGCCGGTTTCGATTTACGGCAGCATGTCACAATCGATATTCGCCCGACAGAAATCCTCGTCGAGCTTCCGCACGCCCAGATTCTCGGCATTGAGCAGAACCAAGTGGACGTTCTGGCATTTGAAAACGGCTTGTGGAACCGCATTTCGGGCGCCGATGTTCAAAGCGAATTGTCGATCTTACCTCAGCTCGCCCGACAAAAGGCAGCAGAGAGTGGTTTGCCGGAGGAAGCGGAGCGCATATTGCAACAGCAACTCGACCAGCGCATTCACACGCCGCAGCCGTTACATTTGATCTTCAAGAACGAGAAGAAACGTGAATAGTGATCACTAATCACCGATCATCGATCACTTTCACCTTCCCTCCATCTAATGCCGCTTAAGACTCGGTTATTTCTCGTCGGCCTGTCGACGCTGCTTGGGGCGGCGATGGTCATTTGGGGTTCGCCGGTTGCAGTTTCGAATGGTCTTCGATTGTGGGTCTGGTGGAAAAGCCGACAGGAAGGGCTCGCGGTGAGCATTGATAAGATCGATGCCCCATTTCTTCGTCCAGTAGTGATTCGCAGCCTTCATATCACGACTGCCCCAGCGGCCGCATTTCACATCGATCTCACCGCGGCAGGCGCGAACTTCGATTTGAATCTCAACCGCATTCTGCTTTACCGACGCGGCCACGCCATTCGCAATCTGTCGATTGAAAACTTGCATGGGGAAATTCGCCGCGACAAGCCAAACCTCCGAGGAATAACCCAACGCGGTTGGAGAACATTGCACAGATTGCTCCCGCAGAAATTCAACCTGCACAGCTCAGAAATGCGGGTCCAAGGCGGCCCTAGCCTGATTTTGCTTCGCAACTGCACTCTGTTCGCCAGCGACATTGACACCGGACATTTCAGTGCGGGCGAGGTCATGATTGCATCGCCATGGTTGCGTCAGACATTTTCCCAGTTGCGCGGTGCAACCCGTTGGGATGCCAATCGCCTTACGCTCGCCGGACTTACTTTGACCCGTGGCCTCGATGTCGAATCTATCGCAGCCGATTTTTCGCGCCTCGGCAGTCAGCGAGTTGGATTGGAGTTCGATGCCGACGCATTCGGGGGGAAGATTCGTAGCACTATTTCGCATGAATGGCGTTCCAAGCGCCAGAACTGGAAGGTGGCCGGTGCAGGCACCGACATTTCCCTCGCCCAAACATCAGAAGCAATTGGTCTGACCGATCATTTTGGCGGTTTGCTTCGTGCCTGCAATTTCACCTTTCGTGGAAACCTGGCCGATCCGGCCCGGGTAACCGCTTCGCTTTGGACTGAAATGACCGGGCTCACCTGGCGCAATCGCACCGCAGAAGCCATCATGCTGGGCGCTTCGCTCTACAATCAGCAAGTCCAACTACAGCAGCTTTACATCAGGCAAAAAACCAATCAGCTCACCTTAAGCGGCCAAGCTTCGTTTCCTTCCAAATCATCCGACTGGCTCAGGCCCGATTTTCGCGGCGACATCTCCGCCACAATCAACAGCCTCGGCGATTTCACCAGTTTGTTTGGCGCAAATTCCGGCGATTTCGCGGGCGCAATCGCCATTGACGGGACCATCAATACTCGGGAACGAAAAATCGGCGGTCATCTTACTGTCGCTGGAAATTCATTGTCCATCTTTAAAACGCAGATCGACAACCTGACGGCGAAACTCAACTTGAAAGCAACCGAGCTCGAAATCGAGCAACTGGAATTGGATCGCAAGCAAGACTTCGTGCGCGTGCAAGGCAAAATCGACCTGACTCACGGGCACGATTACTCGGGCACACTAAGTGCCTCTATCAGCAATCTGGCTGATTATTTAGGGGTATTTGGTGAAAGTGGATCGACGGGCTCGCCACTGCCAGCCACTGTTGGGTTTACCGTGGACTCATCTGTATGGCAGGGTTACGCGGCTGTAGCAATTCCCAATTCGAAGCCGATCACCTTCGCCGCAGTCTCCCTGCCGTTGCGAATCGGCGAAAGTTGGACCGAATTTTCCATGACCCCGTTAAAGGTCTCTCTCAGTTTTGTAAACCTATCGCTCGAAAATGCTCCGCGCTGGCCTGGCTTGGGGAATTTTCGCAGTGGCATTCTTAGCGGAGCCCTTGAAGTTTCCGGCACGTTACAGCGTCCGACGTTCGAAGGAGAGATCGATCTGATCGATGGACAAACAAAAGACGAATCGCTCGGGTTTACTGGAATAAGTGGCCGGGTCCGCCTAGACGGGAATCACGGATTGATTGATTTTCTGCGCATTATTCGCAAAGACGCCGATGTCTCATTTCGCGGCGAGGTGGAGGTCAGAGACGCTGATGACCTAACGATCACTCTGACCAGCAATTTGCCGGTGTTCGACGTGACATCATATCCGCTCGATTGCGTCAGCCGAGTAATGGTTTCGCGTATTGATACGATGTTCGCGCCGATCGTCAGTGAAATCAAACTCGCCGGCGGATTGATCGATCACAACTGGACGATCACTCTGCGCCCAACGGCGCGTCAATTAGACGAACCGATGAATCTTGGCGACCGAACGATCCCGCTCTGTTTTCGTGCCTGGCCAACTCAAGGTGCGTTAATGCTCAGTGCATATTCCCCGCCAAGCGCCCGTCCGCAGAAGCGGGCCAAGCATCGTTAGGTCGAAGTTGAATCGACCATCACGCTTTTGCGCTCGGCCTTCGCTAGGATCAGCCAGCGTGAAAGTTTTTTCTCGAGATCACGCGTCAGATCCACATGAAACTCCGCACCTGCATCCAGGCGCAACGGGCTGCCGTTGGCGCGATCAAACAGCAACTGAACCGGCCGGCGGCCTGGCGAGCTGGCAAGAATCTCGCGCACTTCGCGCAATTCGTTGCTTGTCACGTCGCGAGAAAATTGCAAAAGCACCGCCTCCTCCTGCAACAGACTTGTCGATCTTTCATTCGTGCCTTTTGTGTCATCCGGCATAAACACTTTGATCTCCTGGGCCGTGGCGCGAAGAGCGTCATCGCGTTTATCCAGTGCGCCTCTGATCTCAACCACGCGTCCAGCAGCGAGCGCGTCTGAGACTTTCAAATAGACCTCGTTCCAAACGACTACCTCGAGCATGTCGCTCAAGTCTTCCACCCAGATAACGGCGAATGGCTTGCCTTCTCTCCTGGTAAACTTTTTTTCGACCTCCACAATCGCTCCGGCAATCTTGAATGGCGCGCGATCGTCGAGTTCGGCTAGCGAAGCAATCGATCGGTAATTTCTCGCCGCGAAAAAATCGACATAGGCATCGAGCGGATGTCCACTCACATAAAAACCGAGCAGCTCTTTCTCGTAGGAAAGCTTTTCGTGCTCGCTCCAAGAAGCAACTTGCCTCTTTCTCGACGCGTTGGGCGCGCTTGCCTCATCAAAGAGCGAAACCTGGCCGGCTAAGCGATCCCGCTGCGCTGTCGCAGAAGCGGTAAGCGCTTCATCGATGCACGCGAAAAGCTCCGCGCGCTCGCGAC
>WNGL01004694.1_pt1 | contig 23632 bp, 18 predicted proteins | sample 5400591 | NCBI WGS metagenome assembly WNGL01 (sample SAMN13153377, study PRJNA577476) | soil metagenome | isolation source: 80 cm soil or saprolite under Garry oak tree replicate 1 | place: USA:California | collected 2016-06-15 | reverse complement strand
GGCGTCGGTCAACAGACGACCGTATCGCGCCATCGGCCCTCCAGCGGCGCTGCTGACCTTGTTTATCTCGCATTTCCGTCAACCCAACTACCTTAGAATTCAGGCTTTGCACCCAGTTTTGAAACAGCTTCTAGTCATTCGAGCCCGCGGCTGTGCTTCATGAAAGGAGCGGCTCATGGCCACCACCACAATTTCTCCGCAAATCGACTGGCGCCAGGAGTGGTTCGAATTTGAGGACGCCACGTATTTGAACCTCGCGGGCCAGTCGCCGCTTCCGCGTGTTTCCGTGCGCGCCGTGCAGGCGGCGCTCGAGGCCAAAAAATTCCCGCATCACAAGACGGACGCAACGTACTTCGAGGTGCCGAATCGCGTCCGCGAATCCCTCGCCAAACTAATTGGCGGCAAGCCGGAGGAGATTGCCCTCACCAGCGGGGCAAGCGCTGGGGCGGCCGCCGTGGCCTACGCACTGAAGTGGAATCCGGGCGACGAAGTGGTCGTCGCCAAGGGGGAATTCCCGCTGCAATACACAACATGGATGCCCATGGAAGAGCGCGAAGGCGTGAAGGTAAAAGTTGTCGCGCCGGGGAAGCGTTTTCTTTCGGCCGATGATCTAATCGCTGCGATTGCGCCAAGGACCCGCATCCTTTCGGTCAGCCTTGTGCGCTACGACGATGGTTCCCTGCTGGATGCGCCGCGTGTCGCTGCGGCGTGTCATCGGCAAGGCGCTCTGCTGCTTCTTGACGTCAGCCAGTGCTGCGGCGCAATGAAAATGGATGTGAATCAATTGGGCGCGGATTTTCTTGTCTGCGCGGGCTACAAGTGGTTGCTTAGCCCTTTCGGCACGGGATTCTTTTGGACAAAGAGCGAGCATTTGCCCACGGTGCGTCCGGGCCCGTTTTACTGGATGGCGGTTCAGGGTTCGGACAATTTCTCGGCGCTGAATTTCGACGATCCGAAGCCTGCGCCAAGTGCAAAGCGCTGGGACGCGCCAGAATGGGCGAGCTATTACAACTTCAACCTAGCGGCCATGGATGCTTCGGTAGAGTTAGTGTCGCGCATGGGGCCAGAAAACGTGGCAGCGCACAATCGAAGGCTGATCGATTTCATGTTTGACCGCCTGCCCAAGGACCGTTGCATTCCTGCGAGCCCGCTGGATGCGTCACAACGCGGGCCGTACGGCTGCTTCTCCGCGCGCAGCCGAGAAAAAACCACCCAGCTTTACCAGCACCTGCGCAAAGAAAACGTGATCGTCAGCTTGCGCGAAGGCAACATTCGTGTCTCCCCTCACTTGTACAATACCGAACGCGACATCGACCGCCTTATCAGCGTGATTACTCCATGACGGAATTGCAGCCCTGGCCCAGAATTGGCGTCGTCGGCGCGGGCGCTGTCGGCGGATATTTTGGAGGTTTGCTTGCCCGAGCGGGCGCGCAGGTCACCATGATCGGGCGCCCGCCTTTTGTGGATGCGGTCAAGAAAAACGGACTCTTCCTCGACACCCTGCAGTTTCAGGAAAAAGTCCGCGTCGAAGCCTCGCCGGAAATTACAGCGGTGCGTGGCGTGGACCTTGTCCTTTTCTGCGTCAAGACCACCGACAATACCGCAACTGCCCGCGCCATCGGTCCGTTGCTTTCGAAGGGCGCGCTTGTTTTGAGTATGCAGAACGGTGTGGACAACGTGCAGCAAATCCGCGCTGCAGCGGGCATCGATGCGCTTCCCAGCGTGGTCTACGTTGCCGCTTCGGTGCCTGAAGCCGGCCGCGTGAAGCATGTAGGACGTGGGGATCTGGTCGTCGGGCCGAAAAATGAAAAGACAGAGCGCATCGCCGCGCTCTTTTCCCGCGCCAATGTTCCGTGCCGTATCTCGGAGAATATCGAAGGCGAGCTTTGGACCAAACTAGTTTGGAACTGTGCGCTGAACGCCGTTTCCGCCTTAGGGCACGCGAAATACGGACAAATCGCCGGAAGCGCTGATACCTGGAAGGTCGTTGAGACTGCTGTTTACGAAGTGCTGGCCGTGGCTCGGGCCGCCAACATTCATCCGCCCGGCCTGGAAGATCCTAAAGCCGCGCTGGCGGGCGCGCTGAAAATTGCTACGCAGATGGCCGAGGCGCTTTCTTCCACGGCGCAGGATATGAATCGCGGCAAACTCACAGAAATTGATTCGCTCAATGGCTATGTTTCGCGCCGCGGTGAAGAACTTGGCGTGCCCACGCCCGTGAATCATGCGCTCTATGCTTTGGTGAAGCTCGCGGAAGGCCGCTCCTGACCGTAGTTTTTACTGGCGATCGTCCGGCGCATGAAACGGAATGTGGATGATGGCTTCCAGTTCGACCGGTTCCCCCCGGCGCGTTGCCGGACGAAACTTCCATTGACTCAGGGCATTCATCGCGTTCTTGTCGAGTTCTTCGTCGACCCCGCGAACCAACTGGATACTGTCCACCGAACCATCGCGCCGAATCACTGCGTAGAGGACTACTTCGCCCTCCACATGCTCGTTAATCAACGTTGGTGGATACTTCGGATCCACTTTGCGGATCGGAGCGGGCCCGTTTAGATCGGTCGAGGGCACACGCGGTGCGTCAGGGTTTGTGCGCAGTTCGGCAAAATTCAAAATCCAACTTCCCGTCGCGCTGTTCAGGTTCGGCATTTCAATTTGCATTTTGTAAATTTTCTTGGACTCGAAAATTTGCTCCGGTTTTGCTCCTGGTGGAAGCGCGGTGAAATTTGGCGGTCCGGTCCGCACGGGCTCGTCCTCAGCATGTGGCTCCGGCCGCGTGATCAGTGTATGGGGCGTGGGCGCGCTGATTCTTGGCGTTGGCGCAAGCCCCGATGTTCCTTTGTTCGCCGGGGGATTCCCACCGCGAATGCTGATGTCGATTGGGCCATTTGCAACATTATTCCCAGCGCCTGTTCCTCCGTTGCTTGACGTGTTACCACCCGCTCCAGCTTCGGTCGCAGTTCCCTTCGGCGAGCCGCCGGGCACACCGGGTTTCTTGCCTTCCGGCGAAATGGAAACGCGCGCCGCAAGATTTCCCTGCGGCGGTGCTACAGGAGCCGGGGGCGCAGGCGGAGCCGAAAGAGCAATCAATGTCGAAGAGTTGTTGTTCGCGCCCGCAAGCTGCGTCGCTCCAACGTCAGGAGCTGGTCCTGCGTCGCCGGTTCGCGCTTTTTGCGCAATGCGCGGCGCCGCTCCTACGTTCAATTCCAGCTTGGGTCGTGCGGGCCCATTGGTTGCGGCAATCATTGCCACATCTCCCGGCTTCTGTTCAAAGACGGGCACATCTGGCGTGGGCGCATCCGTCACTGTGGTGACGCGACGCTGCTTCGGGTGCAACTTGGCAAGTTCCTCCTTGCTGATGGCCAAGCGCGGCTTGGCTGGACCTGGGATTTCCTGAATCTGCACGATATTGGGCAGACTCGGAAGAATCTTCGGCGGCTCGGGCGGAGCAGCGGAATTGATCAACGTTTGGCGCGGGTGATTCGGATGAGCGGGGTCGCTGAAGATGTGCTGCCGCGGATGGAACGTGTCCGCTCCTTCCGGTGGCAGAGGCTTTTCGGGCTGGCTGCGCGGCTTCGGCTCTGGTTTGGGAGCTTTCATGTCCAGCAAGGGCAAATCGTTGATCGGCCCCGACCAGGAAAGTTCCACGTTATCGAATGCGGGATTATGATGCGCCCTGGCAGGAAACTGAGGAAGCGGCATCACGAAAAAGACGATATGCCACAAAGCGGCGGCAATCAGCGCCCGGCGCGGCAGCTTGCTCTCAATCCAGCAATACTTGAAGAATCCGTCGATTGAAAATTTCCTGGGCACTGGCGATTTGCTGAAGACGACTCCCAAGCTGCTGCCAATCCCCTGATGAAAGCTTCCCCAGCCGATGTCCAGTTGCGGCGCGCGTCCCGCAGGCAAACGTATGGGAGCGCGTGCCACGCCAGTGGCCGCTCCTGACCCGCCGCCCGCACTACCAAAGGAGCCAAAGCGATTCAAGGGCATAACCCTTTCGATTCCTCCACTGCGTTCCAAGGTTGCGCGCGTTCGTTGCCGTTTTGACGCGGCACATCCCTCAGAGGATTCTCAGAACATCATCAGAAAAATGACGCTCTGCTTGAGCGGGTTTACGGAGCAGAGTCGATTTTGCCGGCAGCTGCGGCAGCGCGGCGATAGAAACTTAAAGCCCCATCGCCCTGTTTGAGAACGCGGTAGCACTTCAGTGCGCCCGCTTCTTCCGGCAATTCGAAGCTGCGGCGGTGCTCCGCGATCACTACGCCGCCGGGCGCGAGAAAATTCCCCGAACCCAGAGATTCTAGCACGCGTGCGTAGTCCTTGGCTGCAGCGTACGGCGGATCAAGAAAAACATAATCGTACGGGGCGCTTTTGTCTTTTTTCCCGAAAGCAAGCATTTCCAAACCGCGAACCGCGTCGGCGGTTAGCACCGTCGCTCCTTTTCGAATGCTGAGCGATTCCAGATTGCGTCGTATCAACGTGGCTGCGGGCGCGTGATTTTCTACGAACACCACCTCCAAGGCGCCGCGGCTCAGCGCCTCGATGCCAATCGCTCCAGTTCCTGCAAAAAGATCAACGAACCGCGAACCTGCAACGCCAGGCCCCAGCACGTTGAAAAGCGTTTCGCGCAACCGGTCACTGGTTGGGCGCAACGCCAGGCGCTTCAGGCTTTTCAGGATGCGGCTGCGATAGATTCCGGCGATGACGCGCATCCTAACCCACCTTCGCCAAATGATAGCGGCGCTGCCATTCTCCGGGCAGCATCTGCAAAACGCGCTGGAGCTCTGCCCGCTGCGTTTCGTCTTCGACCAAGGCGAACGCTTCTTTGCGGGCCAATTCGAGCAGTTCCTTGTCGCGAATCGGATTCGCAATATGAAAGCCCAACTCGCCGGACTGCCGCGTGCCAAAAAACTCCCCCGGACCGCGTAGGAGGAGATCGGCTTCGGCGATTTCAAAGCCATTCGACGTGCCCACCATGGTGTCGAGCCGCGCGCGAGCCTCGTCGGTCATTCGAAACGGCGCTACCAGGATGCAATAAGACTTCTGCGAACCGCGCCCGATCCGTCCGCGAAGCTGGTGCAATTGCGCGAGGCCAAAACGCTCAGCGTGCTCAATCACCATGACCGTCGCGTTGGGCACATCGACGCCGACTTCCACGACTGTTGTGGTCACAAGAATCTGCACTTCGTTTTTGTGGAAGCGCTGCATGACTTCATCTTTTTCTTCGCTGGAAAGTCGTCCGTGCAGCAGGCCCAGTTTTAGTTTTGGAAAGACTTCTTTCGAAAGGCGCTTGTATTCATCGATCGCTGCCTTCAGTTCGAGCTTCGATTCTTCAATCACCGGATAAACGATGTAACCCTGGCGCCCTGCAGCCACTTCCCGGCGAAGCGATTCCCAAACCCCAGGAAGGTGCGGCTCGCTGGTGACGCGCGTAACAATGGGAGTGCGCCCCGGCGGCAACTCGTCCAGTACGGAAACGTCCAGATCACCGTAGAGTGTGAGTGAAAGTGTGCGGGGAATCGGTGTGGCAGTAAGTACCAGAACATGTGGCGCGTGGCCGTGCGAAGCGGCTTTATCCATCAAACGCTTGCGCTGCAAAACGCCGAAACGGTGCTGCTCGTCAATCGCCACAAAACCAAGTCGTGCGAATTGGACATTTTCCTCGATCAGTGCGTGTGTGCCGATGACGAGTTGCGCTTCTCCGGAGCGAATGCGCTCGAGCGCCGCTTGCTTCTCCGCAAACTTGAGTCCGCTGATGAGCAGCTCTACACGATAGCCGGCTTTTCCTAGAATGCGCCGCGCAGAAAGAAAGTGTTGGACCGCGAGGATTTCCGTCGGGGCCATAAGCGCAGCTTGGGTGCCGTTTTCGATCGCGATGACCGCGGCTTGCAATGCAATAATGGTTTTCCCGCTCCCGACGTCACCCTGCAACAGGCGATTCATTGGCGCAGGCTTTTCCAGGTCGGCAACGATTTCCGCAAGGACGCGCTTCTGCGCCTCCGTCGGCTTGAACGGGAGGATGCGCTTCAGCGCTTCGCGAATGGGGTCTTCCCGCACGCGGAAGGCAATGGCATTTTCCTTGCGTGTGGCGCGGCGGTCCAACCCCAGGCTGAGCTGGTACAGAAAAAACTCTTCGAAAATGAGACGCTGCTGGGCAGGTGAGCGAAACGTATTCAGCGCATCGAGGGACTCGCTTGGCTCAGGGAAATGTGTTTGTACGATGGCCTCGCCGCGAGACGGAAACTTAAGCCTTGCGCGCAAGCTGTTGGGCAAAACGTCCGCCATGCGGGAATCGACGAGTTGCACGGCCGTGTACAATGCGCGGCGAATCTGCTTGGAGCTGAACGTCCCAATGGCCTCATAAATCGGCACGATGCGCCCAACTTCCGTGGAGTCCATTTCATCGCTGTTCAGCAGCTCGATCTGCGGATTGATCACTTCCAGGCGCGCGGGACGCAGCCGGTCGATTTCCACCTTGCCGTGAAGAATCAAGAGCTGTCCTGGTTTCAAGCGGCCTTCGAGGTAGCCCCCATGGAAAAACTTGCAGGGCAGCAGGCCGCCTGCCTCATCCTGTACGAGCAAGTGGTAAATGGCATCGCGTCGGAAGCGCATGTTTCGAATGGCCTGCCCGCTCATCACCCGCGCGCGAATGGTGTACGTGCCGTTTGGTTGAATGTCCTTCACTTTAGAAAAGTGAATACGGTCTTCGTAGCGAAATGGCAGGTAGCCGAGGAGGTCTTCAAGCGTGTAGATGCCGCGCTCCGCAAGCAGTTGTGCGCGCTGCGGCCCGACGCCCTTGATCATGCGCACTTCGGTGCTGAGGCTCATAGCCATGGCTTACTCTTTATATCATTGCGGACCAAACAGTTGCGGCAAGCGCGAAACTTGCGCTACGGCCCTGCGTACCGATAGAGTGTGGCATTCTTATCACGCAAGGGTAAGCCTAAGGACAGACAACGGGGGCCAGAGTGGCCAGTGATCGCCTGACCAGTTCGGAAAAACGCGCGCTACTTTTGTGGGTGGCGGCTGGTATCGTCGGGCTGCTCTTCGCGCACAAATATTTCTTCCAGGCGTTTCCGGAAGCTTCCGTCAATTTTCAGGTTTCGCGCGAAGAAGCATTGTCGCGTGCGCGGAAGTTCATCACTGGCCTCGGTGAAAACCTCAGCGGATACAAGTCTTCGATCATTTTTGATGTGGACGACGATGCCAAGGTTTATTTGGAGCGCCAGCTCGGTTTGAGTGAAGCCAACAGCCTGATGTCGTCGGGATTGAACATCTGGTATTGGGAAGTACGCTTCTTCAAACCCCTGCAGGAAGAAGAGTTCGAGGTGCGGGTCAGCCCCTCGGGGCAGATTGTTGGCTACGACCACAGAATCGAAGAAGCTCGTGCCGGAGCGTCGCTCGAACGCAAAGTTGCACAATCCACGTCGCAAGCTTTCTTAAGCGCAAAACTGGGAATGGATCTCCGCGGGTGGGATGCGCTTCCGGAAGAAGCCAATTCCAAAAAGAAGCCGAACCGGACGGACTGGACATTCACCTGGGAAAAGCACAGCTTCCGCGCAAAAGATGCGCCCTACCGCCTGCAAGTCACCGTGCAAGGTGACCGCATTGGCGGCAGCGAAGAATTCCTGAAAGTCCCCGAAGCCTGGCAACGCAGCTATCAACGGCTTCGCTCCACTAACGACACGTTGACGCTGGCGTTTACCGTCCTCTACATCGCGTTGCTTGTAGTGGCGGTATGGTTTGGAATCAAGCTCTGGATGCAAGGACAAACGCGTTGGCGCGGAGCCATTCTGCTGGGTTTGCTAGTGGCCGGGCTGGTGTTCTTGCAGAGCCTGAATGACTGGCCCTTGTGGAGCGCGAGCTACGACACTAAGGTTTCCTACAGCACTTTCCTCGCCGGAAAGGTCGGCGGTGCGCTCCTGTTTGCGGTTCTATCTGCCCTGACCATCACAATCGTGCTTCCGGGTGCCGAACCGCTTTACCGCTCTTCCTGGCCGGAAAGATTGCGGCTCTCGAAGACCTTCACTTTGCGCGGATTGCGTTCAAAGGAGTTTTTCTCTGCGGCGGCGGTCGGTATATCACTCGCGGCTGCACATATCGGCTACGTTGTGGGATTCTATGTGATAGCAAATTGGCTGGGCGCATGGGCACCTCAAGAAGTCAGTTACCAGGAGTCCGTCAACACACTTTTCCCGTGGATTTCAGGTGCCGCGATCGGCCTTCTGGCCTCGACCAACGAGGAATTTACTTTCCGCCTCTTTGCCATTCCTTTTTTCACCAAATTTTCTAAGTCGCGCTGGCTTGCGGTGATTGTTCCCGCGTTTCTCTGGAGTTTTCTCCACTCCAACTATCCACAGGAACCTGCGTACATCCGGGGGATCGAAATTGGTCTAATCGGTATTGTCGCCGGACTCGTTATGTTGCGTTGGGGAATTCTCGCTACCTTGATATGGCACTACACTGTGGACGCATCGCTCGTTGGGTTGTTCCTTCTGCGTTCGAACAGCCTTTATTTCAAGGTATCCGGCGTGGTCGTAGCCGCCGCCGCCTTTGCCCCTCTTCTTTTTGCTGCCATTTCGTACCTGACTCGTGGCGGATTCGAAGCCGATGAGGACCTTCGGAATAGCGCAACCCCGCCTCCGAACTTGGACCTCGCGGCAGCTCAGCCGCCGGGGACTTCCACAACCGCAACGCGGCGCTACGATGCGCTTGCCCCTGGCATGATTGCTCTTCTCGCCGTGTGCCTACTCGCTGGCACTCTCATCATCTGGCGGCTGAAGCCGAAAGCGATCGGGGATTATTTGAAACTATCCGTGAACGCAAGGACTGCGCGGACTAAAACAGATGAAGTCCTGCGGGGCCGAGGCATTGATCCTAATTCCTACAAGTGCGCGGTCATCTTCGCAGACATAGTGGATCCGGTCACGAACGAGTTTCTTCGCCAGCGTGTAGGAGTCGCTCGCGTCAACGAGATTTACGACCAGCAAGTGCCGGGTGCGCTCTGGCAGGCGCGCTATTTCAAAGATAGCCAGACCGAGGAATATGCAGTCAAACTCAAGCCGGATGGCTCCCTGTTTGCATTGCAACACAAGGTCGCCGAAGACGCGGTGGGCGCGTCCCTGAAGAGGGAAGAAGCCCAGGCTCGTGCGGAAAGATATTTGCGCGAAGAAAAAAAGCTGGACTTAAGCCAATGGACGCTCGTGGAAAATGATTCCGAAACTCGCCCTCACCGCGTCGATCATTTGCTGACCTGGCAACAAAACACCCCGCTTGATTCGAACGTTTCCGCGGCGGTTGGTTCAGGCGGACACGCGTACACGCGCGTCCGAGTTGCGCTGCTCGGTGACGAAGTCACGGACTATCGACGTTCCTACTTCAGGCGATCTGGCTCAGCCGATGACAACGAGCCGGCCAGCGAAGGTTTCAGCAAGTTCATTAAAATTCCTGACGACTGGCGTCGCAAGCAGGAAGAAGCGACACTTCCGCGTGAGGTCTTGAGAGTTGGCATGTTCCTTCTTTTTCTCGGAGGCCTGGGCCTCACCGCCCTCATTGTTTTTCTCAAGAATTTGCGTTCGAAAGAGGCACGGGCGGTGCCCTGGAAGCAACTTTCACTCTGGGCTGTTTGGGGCTTCATTTCTTTTTATGTGTTCTTCTTCTTCGGCGAAGAAATCTCCAACTGGTTAAACTCCTACAACACGGCGATCCCGTTTAGGACGTGGCTCGGGATCCTCGGGATTAGGGGATTATTGGGAGGTCCGTTCGCTTTTGGTTTCCTGGTGCTCGTATTTGGTATTGCCTGGTATTACGCAAAGCTCGCATTCGGAGAAGAGCGCCTCCCTGGTTGGGTACGCATGCCCAGAGAATACTACCGCGATGCTTTTTGGATTGGTCTGGGCGGAACTGCGGGCCTGCTGGGGTTGGAGCGACTTCTCGATGTGGCTTCGGCTCACTGGCCGACGGTGCATCGCTCTCTCGATGTGTCCTTCGGACAGAGTCTCGACGCGGTTCTTCCGGCAGTTTCCCTCCTAGGGGGGACTGTGCTCGATGGCCTTAGGATGACGGCCTATGTTGTTCTCATCGCCTCTTTCGTGGCGGCGAAGGTTCGGCAGACGTTGCTCCGCACCTTGTTGTTCTTCTTTGGCGCGCTGGCTGTTGTCGGCGGAAGCTGGGGCACGCCTGCTGATTTCGCGAAACAATTTCTCGCCCGGCTGATCCTGCTTGGCGTTGTTGTTTTCGGTGTACGCTACCTGATGCGGTTCAATCTGCTGGGATGTTTCTTGGTCGTTGCCGGCACCTCGCTTGTCACCGGAGCCGCTGAAATGCTGGCACAGCCTGACGCGTTCTACCGCGGCAATGGCGACGCCGTTCTGCTCATGCTAGCCCTGGTTTTTGCTTGGCCGCTGGCGGCTTGGCGCTTTGGCTCGATGAATTTACGTGCCCCTGACGCTACCTCGGGGACAAACCCTTGAGCAAAGAACCTGATACCGAGGTCATCGACTACGCAACCGTGACCTGAACGAAACAAAGCCTTTTCGGTGTCTTTTTAGAAACAAAATCCACAGGATTGACGTCGTTACCTTAGGGGAGCTACGCTCACGCTTCGGGTATCCGTCCGTCCAATTTGGATGATACCGCGATAGCCAGCCTCTAACGGAATGCAGAATCCTGCTCTAACCTGTTGTTCTGCAACCACTAAGTTGGCTAGGCGCGAAGAGAAAGCGAATCATGCAGCTTCCCAGATGGGCTTTAGCCTTGGCCGATGATAACGGTTGCTCGGGCAGCACCAATGCCGCCCTAGCCTCGGTGACCTCTTTGCCCAATCTCGACGAGCGAGCTCTGGTGGCGGAAGCGCAAGCTGGCAACCGGGCCGCTTTTGAGGAATTGGTTCGCCGTTTCGACCGTGACGTCCTTCGCTTGGCCCTGAACCTGATGAAACGCCCGGAGGATGCTCGCGACGTTTATCAGGAAGCCTTCCTCAAGGTTTATCGCAATCTCCATCGCTTCCGCTTCGAGTGCAGCTTCTATACCTGGCTCTACCGCATCGTGACCAACGTCTGTCTGGACCACCTCCGCCGTCGCCAAGCGCGCCCCGAGGATCAGGCGCCGGAACTCGTCGCCGGCCGCCACGAAGAGGGCATCACCGATTTTTTTGAACGCCAACGCGAGCACCGGCCCACCCTGGATCCGGAACGCTCCATGATGGGCCAGGAAATCAAAGCACGAATCGCGCGCGCTATGGAACGCCTGTCGCCTCGTGAACGCGTGGTTTTTGAAATGAAGCACTACCAGGGATTGAAGCTCCGCGCCATCGGCGATGCGCTCGGCACTACCGAGGAAACTGTGAAGAATTCGTTGTTCCGCGCTACCCGCAAACTCCGCAATGAGTTGGGGGGCTTGCGATGAGCCCCTTCGAGAAGAATTCCTTTGCAAAGATGACCTGCAAAGACGTTGCGCCGCTGCTGGTCTTTTATGTTTGCGAGGAAGTTTGTGATGACGAACGCGCGTTGATCGAAGCACATGTCGCTGGTTGCAAAGCCTGCTCCGAGCAACTTGCCGATGAAAAGGAATTTCATTCGGCTTTGGTCGCTGCCCCGCAATCCGCCGACGAACTCGATACTTCCGGAATTCTCCTTTCGCAATGCCGCAGTGAATTGGAAGAAAGTCTGGACGATCTTTCGGCGCCTCCGCTTGAGGAACATTGGCGGCCTTTCGGCTGGTTGCGCCGCTGGATGGCTCTGCGGCCGGCTTGGAGCGGAGCCATGCTGGTGCTCTTCGGAATTCTGGCCGGCGCGCAGCTTGTTCCCTGGCTGCAACGAAATTCAAGCAATACTGGGCAAGCAGTAAACGTTCGCGCCCCCCAGCCGCTCACTCCCGAACAACTTTCCAACATGGTGGTGAGTGGCGTGAGCTTTTCACCATCTTCCGGTTCGGATTCTCCCACTGTTCAAGTGCAGGTCAGCGCCGAACAACCGATGGTGCTCTCTGGTAATGCGGAAGACGGACGCGTTCGTCAGGTTCTTACGTATGTGGTCGAAAACGGCGAGCGCTTCGACGCCGGCGTGCGGCTGGATTGCCTCGAAGCCCTCAAAGCCGCGGTGCGTGACTTGCAAGTGCGCAGCGCCCTGCTCAACGCGGCGCGGAAGGACCAGAATCCGGCCGTGCGCATGAAGGCTTTGGAGGCTTTGCGTGACGCAGCGGGAGAAGACGATGTTCGCGAGACGATTCTCGATGCGCTGGAACACGACACCAATCCCGGCGTGCGCGTAGAAGCCGTGAATTTGCTCGTGGGGTCGCTGCAGAGCGAGGCGCCGGGTAGCGACACAGCTCCGTCCGCGCCGGTCGTAGCTGCAACGCCGACTCTGGGGGCCCCGGGCAGCGAAGATTTCGAGCAAGTCGTCAGGGTGCTTCAGGATTTGCAGCGCCGTGACCCCAACCGCTATGTACGGCTGCGCAGCGCTGCCGCTCTGCGGCAAATCGGGCCGCATGAAGTGCAGTAAGCAGGAGCGGTAATCCGCCGGCCAAGAATTTATTTTTCATGATGAACTCGAGTTTTAATCGAAAGTCTTCTTTGCGGGCGTGCCACTCCACGTTGCTTTGGGCGCTGGCTGCCGTTTTTTCTGTCTCGCAATTTTCTCCCGCCGTCTTCGCCTCGGATCCCAAAGAACCTGCCCCTTTGCCGGAAAAGCCGGGAGAACCGGGTGCGCCGCGTACTTCGATTATTCGCAGCGGCGTGCTGCAAACCAGGGAAGGGTTGACGCTGCGGTTGACCACGGACCTTAGCTCGGTCAACGTGACGCAACTCGAGCAAGGCGCCCCTCCGGTGGTGCGGTATACGGTACACGTGGAAACCGACGCGCACGGAGCTGCCGCGAACCAATTGCTGAATAACTACTCTCTGAAATACGGCACTTCTTCCACCGGTGTGGAAATCTCCGGCTTACTCTTCTCTCAAGGCGCGCATCACACGGATGCGCAGTTCTGGGTGCAATTTGAGATTGCCGTGCCACGCAATTACAACGTAGAAATCAACACCGGCGCTGGCGATATCACGACCGGAGATATTGGCGGTACAGCTTTCTTGAAAACCCAGGGCGGAAACATCATTACCGGAAGAATCGGCGGAACCGGAATTCGCGATGTCTCTCGCGGTCGCCCCGTCGCCAAACTGGAAACCGAAGGCGGCCACATCAAAGTGATGGGGGTTACTGGGGACCTGACCGCGTTCACTGCCGGCGGCCACATCAACGTGGGCGACATTACGGGAGACGCTTCGCTCCACAGCGGCGGCGGTCACATTCGCGCGCGGCAAATTGGCGGGCGCGCCGATTTGGATACCGTCGGCGGCAATATCACGGTTGGGCGAGCTGCCAGTTTCGTGAGCGTCCGCACCGGTGGCGGCCAGATCGATTTCGGCGAAGTGCGCGGTTCCGTACGGGCGCAGACCGGTGGTGGCGGTATCCATGTAATCTATGTCTCCGGGCCTTTGGAAGTGGAATCCAATGGCGGCAGCATCTGCGTGACCGGAGCCTCCGGCGCGGTTCAGGCGGCTACTTCCGGTGGCAGCATCACCGCCTGGATCAATCCAACCGTAGCTGCTGAAAGTGGTATGGTGCGTTTGGAAGCCCCTTCGCAACTTTCGTCCGGAACGGGCGACCTCATCGTGTACCTTCCCCGGAATCTTGCTGCAAATATAGACGCGCTCGTCGCCAACGGCACCGCCCAGCACATCGAAGCCGATTCCGCTCTGCACTTGACGATGCAGGGTCCTATGAACGGACTCGGTCAGGTCCGAGCCATGGGCGTTTTGCATGGAGGCGGCGCCCCGCTGAGGCTGCGGACCACAGGCGGCAAAATACGGCTCCAATTCATGGACTCGCAGGCCGCGCTTCGAGATTCGCTCATGCATGAACAAGTGGATCGCCTCAACAAACGGTTTGTGGAGGTCGGGTTTCCTCCTGTTTCATTCACTTTTATGGAGGCAGGGTCTGACATCGCAAATCCGCCACGCAACGATGCCAAATCCGAACAGCCTCAAAAAAACACTGGGGATTGGATTGAAGACTTTCTCAATGACCTGGAGCGCAGGTTTCGCGGCAGCATCAGCGAAGATCCCGATACTTTCCTGAGGCGTTTTGCACATCCTCCCACCCCTTCGTATCCGCCGCTCGCCCAGCGCGCCGGAATTCATGGTTTTGTGACGCTACAAGTCAAGTTGACCAAAGACGGCCGCGTCGAAGTGCAAAAAGTTTTGGAAGGAGAGCCAGTCCTGGCCGACGCTGCGATTGATGCCGTGAAGCGCTGGCGTGCTAAACCGGAATGGATAAAGGGAAAACCGTGTGAGGTGATTTCGACGGTCAAATTCGATTTTCAGTTGCCGTGAGCGCTCTTCTCCCGGCAATTGATGTTGTCTGGTCCTCGGCTCCGGAAGTAGCTCGATTCTGTAGTTTGCAGTCTCAAGGGGGTAGAACGTTATGTCACGGCACGGTTTCCGCGCGACGGTTTTCTGTTTTTGCTCTCTTCTTGCAACCGCTTTTGGGGTCGTTCCCAGCTACGCCATCAGCAAAGACTTCAATCAAACGGTTCCCTTGCAGCCTTGCGGCACGTTTGAACTGCAAAATGTAAACGGTCCCGTCGACGTCCAAGGATGGGACCGCAACGAAGTGGAAATTCATGCCGTGAAAACAGCCAAGCAGCAGGAAAGCGATCTCGAGCGCGTTTCGATTGAAGTCAGCGCGCGCCCCGATGCTGTCGCCGTCACGACGCGCTACCCCCAAAACGAAGGCGTGGAAGTCGCCGTGGAATACACCATTCATGTTCCGCATCGCGTTCACGTCGAGCACATTGGCACGGTCAACGGCACTCTGCGCATCTCCGGCCTGGACAACGTGGAAGACTTGCACACTGTGAACGGAGACATCGAAGTGTTCGAGGCCGGAGGCAACGTTCGCGCTCACACCACCAATGGAAACGTACGCGTCGAGCTGGCGCATCCCCCGGACAAGGCTGGAGCCACCGCGGAAACCACCAATGGGTCGCTGGTTCTTGCCGTGCCTTCCAATCTGGAAGCGGACGTCGACGCCCGCTGCCTCAACGGCAACTTTTATTCCGAGCTTCCCATGACCATGGAGAGCACCGACCGTCCGCGGGAAATGCGCGGCAAGCTGGGCCGCGGTGGGGTCCCGATTCACCTGCGCACGGTGAACGGGGGCATCCGCTTGATTGTCCTGCGTTCCAGCGTCTGACGATTTTCCTTCTGCTGCGTCTAAGTGCTGAGGAGGATGGGACGAAAATGAACAAGCGCAATCTTTTAATCACCGGAGGGGTCGCGGCACTCAGCCTCGCGCTGATCGCTCTGCCCGCGCCTCCTGCCAATTCCCAAACGCCGTGCCCGGACGAATCCGTCACGGCTCGGCTTGCCGACCGATTGGCGCAGTTGCAGGCCAAGCTTCAGGGACGCCAGGACGAAGTAGCCGCCAGGCTCGCGGAAGCTAACTCTAAGTTGGCGTCGTCACAAATGGCTCTCGCGCAACACCGTCAGGCCCTCGAGCAGCTCGAGGTGTTTCCTGCTTTGGCTGGCGACGATGACGATGACCAGGTAAGTGTTCTTCTGGACGACGGCTCGAGTTGGCTCGGCGTGGAACTCCACGAGGTCACCAGCGAAATCGCCAAAGAATTGAAACTTGCCGCCGAGCGCGGCGTCGTTCTCAACTCCATCGTTCCCGACAGCCCTGCTGCAAAAGCCGGCTTGAAGGAGAATGACGTCGTGACGGAAATCAATGGCCAACGCATCGAAGGCGCGTCGCAATTCCGCCGCATGATTCGCGAAATCCCCGCCGGCCGCACCGCGCAAATCACGGTGTGGCGCGATGGGCGCGCTCAGACCATCAGCGTCACTCTCGGCAAAGCCGAAGAGCGCCGCCATTCTCTTAAGATGTTTACGCCCGCACCCGGCGCTCCCGGAAGTTTTGCGTTCAGCATGCCCGAAATTCCTATGGCTCCGTCCATGGAATGGGATGGTGGCCGCCTCATGTTGGGTGGCCAGCCGCGGCTCGGCATTGACGCGGAAGATCCAGGTTCCGCGGCCGAAAAGGGTGGGCTCAAAGCCGGCGACGTGATTACTTCCGTCAACGGCGAGCGGGTTCGCACGGTCGGTGACCTGCGCGAGAAACTTGCCGCAAAGCGCGACGCCAAGGAAAAGGACAAAGACCAGACCGTCAAGCTCGACGTTTTGCGCAACAAGAGCGAAGTTTCGCTCACTGTCGAGCTGCCGGCGCCGGCTTCTCGCACCAAGCGCTTCATCTCGCATCGCACAAACATCTAGGCTTTCAATCGGTAGTTACCAGTAATCGGAAAAAGGCCCCGTTTCGGGATGCGTGACTCGCGAAGCGAGGCTTTTTACTTTTCTGGGATTCTCCTGAAAGACACCCCGCACAGGATCCAAAGTATTGCAGGCTTGCTCAGCGTTCTTCCTCAGGCAGCGACGCCAGCGCCGCGTCGAAGGCAGCATAGTGGTGATGGCGCTCTTCCGGTTCATTCACGGCAATTCCTTCGCGCTCGACCCACGCATGCGCTTCGAAGTTTCCGCCTTCTTTGCGGACTCCGACGCGCAGTTGCGAGGGGATTCCCTGCCGCCCCAGCAGCCACCACAGCGTAAGAGACTTAACTAGGCAGGAAGGATGGACCAGTCCGTGCCGGTCCGCGGCGTTCACCATGTGCGCGGTCAAAGAAACCTGCCTGTTTAGGAAATCGGGATCTGCCTGCAGCATTGCGGGTGAGAGCCTTTTCCGAAACGTGGACCGCGTCGCTTCGAACCCGCGAACCTTCAAGCTCAGCCCCACCAGCGGAAGCATCACCAGCGCGCGCAGAAACAGCGTTTGCGCCGGCCGCTCCAGCGCGCTAAATCGCCGCAGGCTTTCCAGCATCAGCGGGCAAAACTTGCAGCAACCCGTGTTCGACGAGATGGCCCAGCAATTCGTTCAGGTTCTCGCGAAGCATTTCTGGCTGGACGTCGTATTCCGCAAGTAGTTCCTGGTACGCCGCGTCAATGTTGGGCGAAGTCGTCACCACTTGCCAGATGCGCGTGCCGGTTTCATCCAAGCCGAAGTATTGTTCCGATTCTAGGTTGAGCAAGACGGATTCCTGATCCAGAAGACGCACGAGCACATGCGCTGGCGCTGCGGCTCGATCGCTGAATGTCACCATCCGCGCAACTCCTTTTCAAGAGCCTTGCCGCGCAATTCGCGGCGAAATAGCAGTTTCTGGTTCGAAGAGTATTCTACCGGTGATTGCTCTGCTTCGCTACAGACAGCAGGAACCGGAAGCTTTGCCACCCAAGGCGCTCTCACTCATCCGCAAGGCTAAAGGCCGGCCCCGATTTACGGGAACCCGCATCGAGAAACGCCTTTCAATTCTGTTCAGGATTTCTTTTTCTTTGTGTTGACCTTCGTGTCAATGCCTGGTGCAATCTGCTGCAGTCCATCAAGGCCCTGCTTGGCTTGCTGCCCCCATGTTCCCGTCGGGTCAAGCTCCACAGCCCTCTGATAAGCCTCAACCGTGCCTGGCTGAACAATGAACTCCAGCCTGTCACCTACCTTCTTCGATTCCATCGAGCTAACTAGAGCCGTGGCCAGCAGATACCACGCCTTCGCGTTCTTGGGATCGAGGTCTGTCGACTTCTTCAAGGGTTCCACAGCTTCCTTCAACCGACCGGCATTGGATAAGCTGATGCCGAAGTTGAGCCAAGCCCCGGCGGCATTCGGAGGATCCAATTCCGCGCTCTTGGTGTACGCGGCCTTCGCTTCATCGATCTTCCCCGCGCGGGCTAGCACGTTCCCCAGGTTGTTGTAATACGCTGCCACGTCGGGTTTTCCGGCGATAGCCTGCTGATAGGCCTGTGCGGCCTCTTCGTTGCGCCCTGCGGTGTCGTAGGCTTCCGCGATCCTGGCCCAAAGCATAGGCATGTTAGAATCCTTCTCGCCGGCGGATTCCTGCGCCGCCTTATATTCCTTAGCCGCCTGATCGGAAAGATCCATCAGTTTTTTCTTGGCAGCATCGCGCTGATCCCCCTTGGCATTTTGTAATTCTTCCTTCGCCGCCTTCTCCTGCTCGAGAATCGCATTCCCCGCATTAAAGTGCGCCTTCAAGCCTTCAAGCTTGGCCTTGGCCTCTTCATTCTTCTTAGCCTGCTCCGCGGCTGCGGGCTGTTTTGCCAGGATGTCCTTGAAATTCGCGTCCGCTTTGGCTTCCCCGCCGTCGTTGTCGGTCTTGGCTGTCGATTTCGCGCCCTGGTCGCTCGTCGCCTGGATGGTCAAGCCCACCCACGGCTTCGCGTTGATGTCCAGAATCTGCCCGCTGATCGTTCCCGTCTGGGCCGCGGCGCGCGGCGCGGATGCCAATGCGAGCGCGGCCACGAGAATCGCAGTCGGCACAACTGACTTATTGAAAATCTTCATGCTCCATTCTCCTTTTCGTCGAGGGAGCTGGTCCCGAACCTCGGAGCCTTTTCGCCCCATTATCGCTCTTGTCCCCGCCGGATTCCAAGCCTGCCTCCCCTGGGCGGGCGTGCCCGCTTCCTGCGCGGTTTTTCCTGTTGGCTTAGCACCCCGCCGAAACCACTCCCCTGTACGGAATCGGATCGGTGGCGCCTGCTTCAGCAAACGCCCGCAAGCGCAACAGGCAACTGTCGCAAGCGCCGCAAGCCATCTCTTCGTCTTGGTAGCAAGACCACGTCAGATCCAATGGTGCGCCAAGCTCCAGGCCGCGCCGGATGATTTCGCTTTTCTTCAACGTGATGACCGGCGTGACCATTTCTATCTGCGTCTCTGGCCGCGTTCCTACGCGTATCAGATCCTGGAAAACTTTGTAGTATTCCGGTCGGCAATCCGGATAGCCCGAGCTGTCTTCCGCCACCGCTCCAATGTAAATCGCGCCCGCGCCGATCGCTTCCGCCCAACTCACCGCCACGGAAAGAAAATGCGCGTTGCGAAATGGCACGTACGTTACCGGAATCGCGCTGCCATGCGGGCCGGGCGCGCCCAACTCGTCTTTCGGTACGGCAATCTTTTCGTCTGTCAGCGCGGACCCACCAATCGCGCGGAAATGGTCGAGCTGCACCACCAGCCGTTCGCGCACGCCGTAGAAATCCGCGATGTCTTCGAAAGCCCGCCGCTCGCGCCGCTGCGTTCTCTGCCCGTAGCCTGCATGAAGCAGGGCGATGTTTCCCGCGCCATGGCCCTCACGCGCAATCGCCGTGCTGACGCAGGAGTCCATTCCCCCGCTCAGCAGCACCACCGCTTTTCTCATGTCACTCATCTTTTTGTTTTTCTTTTTGCTTCGTTACGTTCTTACCTCTTTACCTCGTCTTTCTTAAACTCCCTTCGTCGCCGGATCCCAAATAAACTTGTGCAGTTGTAGTCCCAGCCGCACCGGCAAGCCGTCCGCGAGGATCCACTCCGCCAACTGGCGCGGCTCCAGCCCCGGCCATTTTCCCTCTGGATCTTCAAACACCGGCGAAAACAAAACCTCTCGTACGCGCCCCGCCAGTCCGTGCTCTCTCGTGAATTCGCGCGCGAATTCGTAATCCCGCCGCGTCGCGAGCACGAATTTCACTTCATCGCTTTTCGTCAGCTCTTCCAGGTTGCGCATCTCGAACGTGTCCGGTTCGCCCGAATCCGGGCACTTCACGTCAACAATCTTGATGACTTCTTTGGGCAGCTTTCCCACGAAATGTTCTCCGCTCGTCTCGATCATCACCGTGTAGCCCCCGGCAAGTAGTTTTTCCGCCAGCGCATAAATCTCCTCTTGCAGCAGCGGCTCCCCGCCCGTCAACTCCACCAGCGGCACGGCGGCTCTTGCACCTGCCTGGCGTCCTGCAAGCCCGTCCACACAAGCCAGGACTTCTTCCACTGTCATCTTCTTTCCGCCGTGAAACGCGTACGCCGTATCGCACCATGTGCAGCGCAGGTTGCATCCCGTCAGCCGCACGAAAATGCACGGCAGTCCGGCGCGTGTGCCCTCGCCCTGGATGGATTTGAAAATTTCGGTGATGATCATAGCCGAATCGTGACGGAGCGGTCCGCCGCTCTCGAATTTGCTTTACGCCTTTTGCGTTCCTCTCGGCTTTTTAGGCCAGAGCCAATACGCAGCGGCGACGAAAACCACGCCTCCTAAGATGAATCGCAAATAAACGAGAGAGAGCCCCAGCAAACGGAACACCAGAACGTAGCCCAGAGCCACCAGAATTGCAGGAACGAGAATGATTAGGAACGCGCGATTCATCAGTATCTGCCATCAACACATTGCGTCATCGCCACGATGTCATCCTGGAGGCCGCATCTTTTTCGGCCAAAGGATCTCAACGTAAGAACCGGCAGCGCCCAGCCTTCCACGACTCTCCCTTGTCTCACTACGCTCCAGGCCGGTATTGCGCCCGGCTTGTGTCCGTCTCCCACAAAACTACGTCGGTGACTTTGGCGCCTGGCGGCATGCCCTTCAGTTGCCTCGTAATCTCATCGTAAAAATACTTGGCCACATTTTCCGCTGAAGGATTCACGCACTTGAAAGGCTCCAAATCGTTCATAAATTGATGATCCAGCCGCCCCATCACTTCGCGAATGATTTGTTTCACATGCACGAAATCCACCAGCAAGCCGATCGAGTCGAGCTGCGGCCCCTCCACGGTGACGCGCACCCGGTAATTGTGCCCGTGCGGGTTCTCGCACTTGCCTTTGTAGCCGCGCAGCGCATGCCCGGCGGAAAACGTCTCTTCCACGCTCACTTGAAACATTTCGCTCCAAAATTGCTCCGCCTGTTTTGCCGCATATCTTGGTCTTGAGGTTTCAGGCGGGACTTGCCGAATTCGCCGCTGTTCCCTTCGTGCTTCCATCCAGAAACCGGGCTACTTCTGTCAATTCCTGCGTCACCCGGTAGCGCGGCAGCGACTCTAGAAAAATCTTACCATAGGGCATCCGCTGAATCCTGGTATCCAGCAGCGCCAGCACGCCGCGGTCCGTCTTGGTTCGTATCAACCGCCCGAACCCCTGCTTCAGCGAAAGCACTGCTTGTGGTACCTGAAATTCCGCAAACGCGTTGCGCCCATCCTCCTGCAAAGCCGCGACGCGCGACGCCACAATCGGGTCGCTCGGCACCGCAAACGGCAGGCGGTCCACAATCACGCAGGACAACTGTTCGCCCGGCACGTCCACGCCTTGCCAGAAACTCGCCGTCGCGAAAAGCACCGCCGCTTCCGTGTTCTTGAAACGTTCCAGCAGCGTAGACCGCGGCGCTGTCCCCTGCAGGAGCAAAGGAAACGCAACTCGCGACCTCACGCGCTCGTATAGCTCATTCATTTGCGTATAGCTCGTGAACAGGCAAAACGCCCGGCCCTGGCTGTGCTCCAGCAATTGCACGATTTCATCCGCCGCCTTTGCGGAAAATCCCGCATCCCGCACGTCCGGCATTTTGCGGGGCAAATACAGCATCGCTTGCTTTGGATAGTCGAATTCCGGCGGCAGGGTCCGTTCTTTTGCGTGGTCGATGCCCAGCCGCTGCCGGATGTAGTCGAATCGCCCGCCCACGGTCAGTGTGGCCGACGTGAGAATCACCGTGTCAAATTGTTCGAAAAGCTTTTCCCGCAAAATCTGGGTAACGTCGATGGGCGTGGCCGTCAGAAACACGCCTTTGTTCCTTCGTTCGTACCAATACACGAAATTCTTTTCGTTCGATTCGAATAAGAAAGAAAGCTCCTGCCGCAGCTCAAAGCTGCGCCGTGCCATACGCGTCAGCTCTTCCGGCCGGTTGGTCAGTGCCCCGAGTTCAGTTTCCAGGCTCTTCAAGGAAGAAACCAGCGCGTCATAAGTCTCGCGGTTTTGTTCCAAAAATGCCGCTCGCTCGTTCCGCGAAAAAGAAAACCTTCCTTCGCGCGGCGGAAACACTTCGAAAAAGCTCCGGCTGCGCTCGCGGATGCGCTGCGTCTTTCGCAGCAGCGACGGCGTCCCCTGATGCAGGAGCCGCAGTGTCTGGTCAGTGTCCCGCGCCAGCTCCTCGAACCGGAAGTTCGAAATCTGCCGCCCAAAATAGTCGCTGGCCACGTCTTCCATCTCATGCGCTTCGTCGAAGACTACCGCCGAATATTCCGGCAAAATGCTCCCGAAATCGTCCTGTTTCAGCGCCAGGTCCGCGAAGAACAGATGATGGTTCACGATAATCAGGTCGGCTTCCTTTGCCCGCTGGTGCATCCCGGTGACAAAGCAAGGATTGAAGGACGGGCATTTTTGGCCGGTGCAGGTATCCCGCCGCGCGTCCAGCCGCCCCCACAATTCCGAATCGTCCGGCAAAAAGGTCAGCTCCGCCCGGTCGCCCGTTTCCGTCAGCTTCGCCCAATCCTTAATCTGCCGGAAATAATCCAATTCCTCGATGCCCTTTAGCAGCGCCTGGTCTTGCGCCTGGTTCAGCTTTGAGATGCACAGAAAATTCGACCGCCCCTTCATCACTGCGACTTTCAGATTCGGCGCAAAGTGTTTTTGCAAAAACGGGATGTCTTTCTGGAAGAGCTGCTCCTGCAACGACTTTGTCGCGGTGGAGATTACCACGCGCCGCCCGCTGCAAATCGCCGGGATCAGGTACGCCAGCGTTTTTCCCGTTCCCGTGCCTGCTTCCACGATCGCGTGATGATGCGATTCGAACGCATCGTGCACCAGTTCCGCCATCTCCAGCTGCCCGGCGCGGTATTCGTAGTCCGAAGTCACCACCGAGCGGTCGAAGCCGCCCTTCATGCATTTTTCGAGAAATCCGCCGGGACCAAAAACCTCCTGCATCGAAGCCTTCGCGCCTGCAGCCACGCCCTCGCCCACCCCAGTGGACGTTTCGAACTCCCCGCCTCGCACCCGCGAATCGTCCTCCACGGGCACGTAGCTTCGCTCGACGATTTTCATCGCTTGCTTTGCGTTTCCAGCCGCCGCTTCCCTGCTCGAGTTGCTGTTTTTCCTTCCCAGGTGTCACCTTGACCCGGCCAAGCTAGCTGCCGGATCAGCTACGATAGCATACCCTTCTCTTGTGCTCGCGGACCTCCCCTCATCAGGAGGCGCTTTGGGTGGCCTACGTCCGAGGACGTTAGCCTTCGGGCATTTCCATGATTTTTGCCATGCTCTCTCTTCTCGCGCCGCGTTAAATTCAACGAGGGGATTCCCTGCGTTTTCCTTCTCAGCAACGGGCAAAACGCAAGCCAACCTACCCGTGGGGTGCCGGATGCTTCGCAACAAAGTCGTGTTCTTCCTCGTCCTCGTTTCTGTTCTTGCTGCTTCTTCATGCACTCTTCACCGCCCTAAGGGAGGCGGCGGGGGCGGTGGTGGCGGCGGAGGAAACGCTACGGTGAGCTTCACTCTGGTCGCCGACACATTGCCGGCAAATCCTTCGATTCTTTCTTTCAAAGTTTCTGTCACCAGCGTTGTGCTGACTCCCACAAGCGGCACGGCGCAGACCCTTACGCCCGCTACCGCCGCTGTGGACCTGATGCGCCTGCAATCCGACACCGCTTTCCTCGGCACACTCTCGAATGTGCCTTCAGGAAGCTATACCGTGCAGGTGGCGTTTTCGAGTCCCGTAATCACTTTCTTGAATGATACGGCTT
>WNGL01002231.1_pt1 | contig 23635 bp, 21 predicted proteins | sample 5400591 | NCBI WGS metagenome assembly WNGL01 (sample SAMN13153377, study PRJNA577476) | soil metagenome | isolation source: 80 cm soil or saprolite under Garry oak tree replicate 1 | place: USA:California | collected 2016-06-15 | reverse complement strand
CTTTCGCAAGCGGGTGCTTCACCGGCACCACCACGCAATGGCGCCATTCGTAACCCGGCAGCGCGAGGAGCTTGGGATAGTTGTCCAGCGCTTCGGTGGCGATCGCCATGTCGGCCTCGCGCGCGATCACCATCTCCGCAAGCTGCGGCGGGTTGCCCTGCTTGATCGTGAGATGCACTTTCGGATAGCGCCTCTTGAACGCGCCTACCACCTTGGGAAGCGAGTAGCGCGCCTGGGTATGGGTCGTGGCGATGGTCAGCGTGCCTGCGTCCTGGTCTTTGAATTCGCGCCCTACCTGCTTCAGGTTCTCCGCTTCCTGCAGCAGGCGTTCGATCACCTCCACCACGGCTTTGCCGGGTTCGGTCACCGCGACGAAGCGCTTGCCGTGACGCACGAAGATCTCGACACCCAGCTCGTTCTCGAGCTCGCGAATCTGCTTGGATACACCGGGCTGGGAGGTAAACAGCTTCTTCGCGGCCTCCGTGAGATTGAGGCCTTGCCTGACCGTCTCGCGGACATACCTTAATTGCTGGAAATTCATGGTCTTACATCATATGTTTAGTGGTTATTAAATTCTAACACGAAAGTCTTTTGAGGTATTAGGTGCGGACGCTAGGATGCTTTCCTTCAACGAAACTTGAACATGGACTGGCTCTATTCACTCTCCGGGTTTCTGGTCGGGTTAGTGGTCGGCATTACAGGTGTCGGCGGAGGCTCTCTCATGACGCCGCTGCTCGTGCTCGTGTTCGGCGTCGCGCCCGTCACCGCAGTCGGAACGGATCTCCTTTTTGCCGCATTGACCAAAACCGGCGGCGCATGGGCTCACGCGCGTCGCGGCAACGTCGCTTGGAACATCGTCGGCTGGCTCGCCGCAGGCAGCGTGCCGGCTTCCGCCGTCACTCTGGCGTTGTTGCACCTGTTCGTGCCTGATCCCGGCAAACTCTCGGCGATCGTTAGCGTAGCGCTCGGCTTTGCTCTCATTCTCACCGCCGGGGCACTACTGTTCAGAGAAAAGCTTCACGCTTGGGCGGCGCGTCGCGCCGCGTCCGGCCCGCATTCGGCAACCGGCTCGCCGCAACGCACCGTTGCGCTCGGCGCGGTACTCGGGGTCTTGGTCACGGTTTCATCGGTAGGCGCTGGCGCGCTGGGTGTGACGGTCCTGTTTCTCCTTTACCCAGGCCTTGCCGTTGCGCGCATCGTCGGTACCGACATCGCTCATGCCGTACCGCTCACTTTGGTCGCCGGGCTGGGGCATGCCGCGGCCGGGGCGGTGGACTGGAAACTGCTGGTGGCTCTCCTCATCGGCTCGTTGCCAGGCATCTGGCTCGGCAGCGCGCTCAGCCAGAAGATTCCGGAACGGCTGCTGCGCGGTGCGCTCGCTGCGATGCTGATCCTCATCGGCGGCAAACTGGCGCTGTAGAACCCGTGTACCTTTACGACGAAATCGACCAGAAGCTCGTCGACGAGCGCGTCGCCCAGTTCCGCGACCAGACGCGGCGCTTTCTCGCCGGTAAGCTTTCGGATGACGAGTTCCGCGCGCTGCGCCTGCGGAACGGCCTCTACATCCAGCGCTACGCGCCGATGCTGCGAATCGCGATTCCGTACGGACTGCTTTCGACCAGGCAACTGAGAAAACTCGCGCACATCGCCCGTAAGTACGATCGCGGCTACGGCCACTTCAGCACGCGCCAGAACCTGCAGTTGAACTGGCCGAGGCTCGAGCGCGTACCCGACATCCTTGCGGAACTGGCGACGGTGCAGATGCACGCGATCCAGACCTCGGGTAATTCCTTCCGCAACATCACCACCGACCATTTCGCCGGCGTCGCGCAGGACGAGATCGTGGACTCGTTCGTCTGGTGCGAAGTCATCCGCCAGTGGTCCACCTTCCACCCCGAGTTCTCGTATCTCCCCCGCAAGTTCAAGTTCGCCGTAAACGGCGCCAAGTCCGATCGCGCCGCAGTCGCGGTGCACGACATCGGCTTGCACGCGCTCAGGAACGAGAATGGGGAGGTGGGATTCCGCGTGCTGGTCGGCGGGGGCCTGGGCCGCACGCCGGCGATCGGGTTCGTCATCCGCGAATTTCTGCCGTGGCGTCACCTGCTTACGTATATCGAGGCCATCCTGCGGGTCTACAACCGCTACGGTCGGCGCGACAACATCCACAAGGCGCGCATCAAGATCCTGGTGAAGGAGCGCGGCCCGGAGAAATTCCGCGAGGAAGTCGACGCGGAATGGGCGCACCTGAAGGACGGCCCCGCGACGCTCATCCCCGAAGAGATCGCCCGCATCGAAAGCCGCTTTACGCGCCCGAGCTACCTGCGGCTGCCGGCAACCGACGCTGGACTCGAAGCCGCGCTTGCGTCCGAGCGGGCGTTCGCGAACTGGCACAAGCGCAACGTCCATCCGCACAAGAAGGCGGGTTACGCCGCAGTCACGCTGTCCCTCAAGAAGACCGGCGTGCCGCCCGGCGACGTCACCGTCGAGCAGATGGAAAAAATCGCCGACCTCGCCGACCGCTATTCGTTCGGCGAGCTGCGCGTATCCCACGAGCAGAACCTGATCTTTGCCGACGTGCAGCTGGCTGATCTGCACTCGCTGTGGCAAGAGGTAAGGGAACTGGGATTCGCCACACCCAATGTCGGCCTGCTCACCAACATCATCTGCTGCCCGGGAGGAGACTTCTGCTCGCTCGCCAACGCCAAGTCGATCCCGGTAGCCGAGGCCATCCAGCAGCGTTTCGACGACCTCGACTACCTGCACGATATCGGCGAGGTCGATCTCAATATCTCCGGGTGCATGAACGCCTGCGGCCACCACCACGTCGGCCATATCGGCATTCTCGGCGTCGACAAGAACGGCGAGGAGTGGTACCAGATCGAGGTCGGTGGCAACCAGGGTGAAATCCGGCCCGGCCGCGGCGCATCCCTCGGCAAGGTCATCGGCCCGTCCTTCGCGCGCGCCGAGGTCCCGGACGTCATCGAAAAGCTGATCGAGTGCTACCTCGCACGCCGCGACAGCGAGGCCGAGCGCTTCATCGACGTGGTGCATCGCATCGGCGTCGAACCCTTCAAGGAATCCGTATATGGCAACGCTGATCAAAGAGCGGCGCATCGCCGCGGACAGCTGGCATCTGCTTGAGCGCGGGCCCAAGGGCGAATTGCCCGAGGTTCCCGCGCGCGGCGATGTCATCGTTCCGCTGGCGCTGTGGCTAGCGCGCCGCGAAGAACTCCTTGCTCGCGCGGAAACGGGGCCACTGGGCGTATGGATCGATGCAAACGAAGGGCCGGAAGCGCTCGCCGCTGACGTGCAGCGCTTCCCGCTCATCGGCGTGAACTTCCCCAAGTTCGGCGACGGCCGTGGCTACTCGATTGCGCGGCTTCTGCGCGAGCGCTACGGCTTCAAGGGCGAGCTGCGCGCAATCGGCGATGTTTTGCACGATCATCTCTTCTTCATGTCCCAGTGCGGCTTCGACGCCTTCGCGCTGCGCGAAGACCAGGATCCGCAGGAAGCGCTCTCCGTATTCGGCACCTTCAGCGACGGCTACCAGACTTCCGTGCTGCGCCCCGTGCCCCTTTTCCGCCGCCGCCTCGGTGCGGGCAAATCTTGACCGATACGCTGAATCAAAAGACACCCGAGCTCGAGCGCCTGCTGGTGCGAGTTGCGCTCGAGCACGCGCCTGCCGCCCTAGCCTCCAGCCTGTCCGCCGAGGACATGGTGATCACCGATGTGATCCTGCGGCACAAGCTCGGCATCGAAGTCTTCACTCTCAACACGCAAAGGCTGCACGCCGATACGCTCAACGTAATCGCGGCGATCCGCGCGCGCTACGGCTACGATGTGCGCGTGCTCCAGCCCGACCCCGAGTCCGTCTCCGAGTACGTCACGAACTTCGGCCGCGATGCGTTCTATGAAAGCCAGGAGCTGCGCAAGCGCTGCTGCCACATCCGCAAAGTGGAGCCGCTCAATCGCGCGCTCCAAGGCAAGGAAGCCTGGATTACCGGCCAGCGTCGCGAGCAGGCCGTCACGCGCGCCGATCTGAAGCTTCAGGAATTCGACGCCGCTCGCGGCATCGTGAAATTCAATCCCCTTGCCGAATGGAGCGAGGACGATGTCTGGGCCTACATCCGCGCGTTCGACGTCCCGTACAACGCGCTGCACGACCAGGGCTACCGTTCCATCGGCTGCGCGCCCTGCACCCGGCCGACGGTCGCGGGAGAGGACGTGCGCGCAGGGCGCTGGTGGTGGGAGATCCGGGAAGCGCGCGAATGCGGCCTGCACGTGGCAGCTGACGGCCGTCTCGTGCGCTCTGCCGCCACAAGCGAAGCATGAGCGCGGTCCTGCAAGAGCCGCACGCCGAGCGCGGCGCCCTGCCCGCCCGCAGCCATCTCGACTGGCTCGAGTCGGAAGCGATTTTCATACTGCGCGAAGTCGCCGGCGAATGCGCCAACCCGGTCCTGCTCTTCTCCGGCGGCAAGGATTCGATCGTGCTGCTGCGCCTTGCCGAGAAGGCTTTCCGGCCCGCGACGTTTCCGTTTCCGCTCATCCATGTCGACACCGGGCACAATTTCCCGGAGGTGATCGCTTTCCGCGACGCGCGCGCGGCGGAGCTGGGTGAGCGGCTCATCGTGCGCTCGGTCGAGGATTCGATCCGCCGCGGCACGGTCAAGCTGCGCCGCTTCGATGAAAGCAGAAACGCCGCGCAGTCAGTGACGCTGCTGGAAGCGATCGCCGAATTGGGCTTGGACGCCGCGATCGGCGGCGCGCGCCGCGACGAGGAAAAGGCGCGCGCCAAAGAACGGGTATTTTCCTTCCGCGACGAGTTCGGCCAGTGGGACCCGAAGAACCAGCGCCCGGAGCTTTGGAGCCTCTACAACACGCGGGTGGCGAAGGGCGAACACATGCGAGTGTTCCCGATCAGCAATTGGACCGAGCTCGACGTCTGGCAATACCTCTCACGCGAGCAGCTCGCCGTGCCCTCGATCTACTACGCGCACCGCCGGCCGGTGGTGCGCCGCAACGGCCTGCTCGTTCCGGTGACTGAGATCACCCCGCCGCGCGCCGGAGAAACCGTCGAAGAACCGTCGGTGCGCTTCCGAACTGTGGGTGACATCAGTTGCACCTGCCCGGTGGAATCCACCGCCGCAACAGCGGCTGAGATCATCGCAGAGACGGCGCTGACGACCATCACCGAACGCGGGGCGACGCGCATGGACGACCAGACCTCGGAAGCCTCGATGGAGCGGCGCAAGAAGGAGGGGTACTTCTGAAATGAGCTTGCTTGGTGAAATCGAGCGTACTGCACCGGCGGTCGAGGACGTGTTGCGCTTCATCACCGCGGGCAGCGTGGACGACGGCAAGAGCACGCTGATCGGGCGGCTGCTGCACGATACGCGCGCCATATTCGAGGACCAGCTCGCCGCGGTCGCGCGCGCCTCGATCAAGCGCGGGCAGAATGACCTCGACTTGTCGTTGCTCACCGACGGGCTCGAGGCCGAGCGCGAGCAGGGCATCACCATCGACGTCGCCTACCGCTATTTCGCGACGCCCCGGCGCAAGTTCATCATCGCGGACACCCCCGGCCACGAGCAGTACACCCGCAACATGGTCACCGGCGCCTCCACCGCCGGCGCGGCGGTGATCCTGATCGACGCGCGCAAGGGCGTGCTGCCGCAAACTCGCCGCCACGCTTACATCGCTCACCTGTTGGGCGTGCGCCACATCGTCGTGGCGGTGAACAAGATGGATCTCGTCGGCTTCGACGAAACGGTTTTCGAGCGCATCCGCAAGGATTTCCTCTCTTTCGGTTCGTCGCTAGCCATCGCCGACCTGCGCTTCACCCCGATCTCGGCGCTGCGGGGAGATCTCGTCGTGGAACGCGGCGAGAGCATGAGCTGGTACCGGGGCCCCACCCTGCTTGCAGCGCTCGAGGAGATCGACGTGGCTGACGACGCCGACGCGCTGCCCCTCCGCTTTCCGGTGCAGCTCGTTGTGCGTCCTGGCGCGGGCAAGGATTTCCGCGGCTATGCCGGCCGGGTCGAGTCCGGGACCCTTTTCCCGGGAACCGAACTGGTCGCCCTGCCCTCAGGCCAGCGCACCGTCGTCCGCAACATCATCTCGCTGGACAAGTCCTTGCCTGTCGCTGTCGCCGGGGACTCGGTGACCGTGGTTCTCGCCGATGACATAGACGTGTCGCGCGGCGACATGCTCGCCGACCCCGCCCACCGTCCTCACGCGTTGAAGAGCGTCCGGGCGCGCATCTGCTGGTTGTCCTCCGATCCGCTCGACGCACGAAGGGCATCCGCCGCACGCCTTCTGCTGAAGCACACGACGCGCAGCGTCAAGGCAAAGCTGCTCTCGCTCAACTACCGGGTGGACATCAACACGCTCGCGCAGCAGGCGGCGCCAGCAGGCCTTGCGATGAACGACATTGCCCACGTCTCGCTCTCCCTCGCCCAGCCGCTCTTCGTCGATTCCTACGAGTTGAATCGCGCCACCGGGTCCTTTATCCTGATCGACGAAGCCTCCAACCAGACCGTAGCGGCAGGAATGATCGATGGGTAGAGTCTATCTAGTCGGCGCCGGCCCTGGCGCGCCCGACCTGCTCACTCTGCGCGCGGCGGAAATTCTCAAGCGCGCCGAGTTGGTATTTCACGATGCGCTGGTGCACCCGCAGACGCTCGCGCTCGCCGTGCACGCCCGGAAAATTCTCGTGGGCAAGCGCAGCGGCCGCCATTCGACGGCCCAGAGTTTCATAAACAAGCGGCTGGTGGACGCCGCCCGCAAACACGGTGTCGTGGTGCGGTTGAAGGGAGGCGACCCCTTGCTTTTCGGCCGCGCGCAGGAAGAAATCGATGCGCTGCGCAGAGCGGGAATCGATTTTGAGATCGTCCCCGGAGTAACCGCAGCGACCGCCGCGAGCGCCGAGCTCGGCGTATCGCTCACCCGCCGCGGCCTTGCCCGCCATGTCGCCTTCGTCACACCCCGCGCGGGTCAGGGCGAGCGCGAGAACGATTGGGCGGCGAGCGTGCTCGCGGCCGACACGGCAGTCATCTACATGGGTGCGGGGCTCGCCGAGAGAATCAGCGCGGAATTGATGGCGCGCGGCAGGCCGAAGGCCACGCCGGTTGCACTGGTGGAAAATGCGACCCTCCCGGAGCGGCGGGTGCTCCACGGAACGCTCGCCGACTTGCCCGAGCTAGCGCAAAAGGCAGGCGACGGCCCCGCGGTGGTGCTTCTCGGGGAAGTGCTGAGAGCGGCCCTTACCGGGCCGGCCCGCGCCGAGAAGATCGAGGCGATCCTCAAGCGGGCTTGAAAGAAGCCCGCGCCGCCGGGAACGCGTCCACGCCTGTCGTATCAGATCAAGTCATGAGCCGACGACCCACCCCCGATACCGTATGGCGTTCGCCCTCCGGCGAAGCGGTGTCCTGCGTCGAAAAACTGAAAGTGCTGAAGGAAAACCTCGAAGAAATCCAGCAGCTCTGCCAGGACGCGCTCGAGGACGCGGTGCTGATGGGCTGCGATGAGCAGCAGTTCAGGCGTGTCCTCACCGAGCTCATGCAGAAAATCGAGAACCCCTACAAAGAGGGCTGAACCGAACGGCCGTGCTCGCCGGAGGGGGTGCGTCAACTCACCCTCTCGCAATTACCACAATGCAAAAGCCGCACTTCGTACGAGATTACCAGCGCCTTGCTCGCGACATGTTGCGTCTGCATGAACGCGAGACCGCTCTCGTGCTATCGAGCGGCGGCGGCGGTTACGCGCATGGAGATGCCGAACTTGCGATGCTTGAGGCGCTTGGCCTCGCGCCCGGACACCGCGTTGTGGAAGTTGGATGTGGCGCCGGCCGTCTAGCCTATGCCTTGCGCGCGGTTCCTGGCGTGAGCTATCTCGGCACGGACGTGGTGCCAGAACACATCGAATTCGCTCGCGAGCGCTGCAAGGGTTTAGGCTGGCGTCTCGAGCTCGTCGATGGACTGACGATCCCGGAACAATCGGCCAGCGCTGATTTCATCGTTTTCATTTCAGTCTTGACGCACCTGACGCGTGCCGAGGGTCTGGCCTACCTTCTGGACGCCAGGCGTGTCCTCAAGCCAACGGGCAAAATCGTGGTAACTTTCCTCGACCCACCGGTAATCAGCATGAAGCTTCTATTCGCGGTTGTCGGATCGCGACTCAAACGCCTTTTTATTTCGGGCGGTATTTTCAGTACCCTCGCCACTAAGGGGACCATGCGGCGACTTGGAGCGCGGGCCGGCCTCGTCGCGACATTTCCCGGCGACCACAAGCTCGGCCAGAATATTTGTGTTTTTAGTCATCACCCAGCTCAAACTCCGACGACCTCCTGATCGCGTCAATTTCTTGGCGCGAGAAAAACAGCCCAGGCCGCGAGCGCCATGAACGCGGCGAGCGTCCACTCGGGGATACTGAATGAGAGCAGCGTCCAGTCGACCGCGCCGCATTCGCCTGAGCCGCGCAAGACGCGACCCAGCCCCTCGACCGGGCCGAAAGCCGAGAGCAGATAGTCGAGCGCGGGACCGCATGCGGGCCGCTTCTCCGGCGGCAGGTGCTGCAGCCACACGTGCCGCCCCGCGACCGCGACCCCGACTGCCGCGATGAAAGCGAGGACCCCGCCGTAGAGCCCTGCCCCTAGCCTGCCCGCCGGGTGATGAAGGGCGGCGATAAGGAAAGCGACGCCGCCCGCGAAAAGAAGAATCCTCTGGATAATGCACAAGGGACAGGGCTCCAGACCGACGACGAACTGCAGGTAGTAGCCGAATGCGAGCATGCCGGCGCAGACGAGAAACCCGAGGAGGTTTCCGATCCGCCGGGAAAACAAGAGCTTGATCATGGAGACAGAGCCTAGCACTGGTGCGCGTTTTTCGATATCCCTGGCCGTGATATTAGAATGACCCGAAGCATCCCTATCTACCCGCCATTTTCAGGAGCCTGGAGTTGAGAGCGCGTCTTGCCCGCCGAGAAGACCTGGGTCTTACCCGTGCCGAGTTCTCGGTCCTCGCCCGGCTTTCCACTCCGGCGAAAATCCAGGGTTTTCTGGACGCGCTTCCCGCAAATTTCGAAATCGGGGGCCAGACCTGCCTCTCGGTGCGCGAAGTGCTGCGCCGGCGACGGGCACATTGCATCGAGGGCGCGATGCTCGCCGCCTGCGCGCTGTGGGTGCACGGCGAGCCCCCGCTCCTCATGGACCTGCGCGCAGAGCGGGATTACGACCATGTCGTCGTGCTGTTTCGCCGCAAGGGTCATTGGGGAGCAATCTCGAAAACCAATCCGCCCGTGCTGCGCTGGCGCGATCCCGTGTACCGCTCCCTACGCGAGCTCGCCATGTCCTACCTGCACGAGTACGCGAACGATCGCGCCCAGAAAACCCTGCGCAGCTACTCGCGCCCTTTCGACCTGCGCGGACTGGATCCCGAGATCTGGGTCACCAGTTCAAAGAACTGTTGGGACGTGGGCGAGGCCGTCGACGAGATACGCCATTATCCGCTCGTGACAAAAAGACAGGCGCGCGGCTTGCGCCTGCGCGATACCATGGAGCGCAGAGCAGACGCCCTGCTCGAGCACCGCCGCCCGCGGACACGATAGGCGGCTCAGGCGATTTCGCATGCTTTGCGCACGCTCTCGATCAGCGAGGTGCGCATCAAGAACTGCTTGTGCAACGCCGGGGCAGCGACGGTGCGCCGTAGCTCGTCGAAATGGGCTTGCCGCAGCCGCGGATCGCGCTCTTCCAGTCTTTTCTTGTTCGCAATGGTCTGCTGCTGCACGAACTCGGTGTTGATCGGCCGCCGGCGGCGTTCGTAGCGCTCGAGCAATTCTTCGCCCGCCTGCCCGCTCGCGACGCGGCCGAGTGTTTCGACGAGCTCCATCGCGTCGTGGATGCCGCAGTTCAGGCCGAGGCCCCCGACCGGATTGTTGACGTGCGCGGCGTCGCCAGCGAGGAACACCCTGCCCTTGCGGAACGATTGCGCCACGCGCTGGTGCACCCGGTAGATGTTCCGGTGCGCGACCAGCTCCATCGGGTGGTCCTCGCAGAGCTTTCGCAGCCGCCGGCGCACCGAGCCTTCGGAGAACGCTTCGTCGTCCGTCTCGTTCCCCCACGCGGGAAAGACCGCGCGCCAGCGTCCTTTCAGGTCGTCGCCCATGACCTTGAAGAGATTGGTCCATTCCTCGGGGTCGGAGATGTAGCTGCGCGAGCAGCAACCGAGAGCAGCCTGGAAATCGAACAGCGTGGTGAGCACCAGGAAGCGCTCGGGCCAGGTGTAACCCTCGAAATCAATGTCCAGGCATTTGCGCACGGTGCTGCGCCCACCGTCGCATCCGATGACGTAATCGAACGCGTGCCGCTCCTCCCCACCCGACCCTGCCACCGTCACGCGCACGTTGCCCGCCTCCTGCGACACGCCCGTGACGCTCGTTCCGAGCCGCACTTCCGCGTTCGACATGGTCGAGAGGCGCCGCAGGCCGATCTCCGAGAGCTTGTGCTGCTCGGTCTGCACTACATAGGGATAAGGCGTCTCGCCGCGCAGCACCTGGTGGTCGAACTCCGCGACGAGCGTCTTCGTCACACCGTCCCAGAACTGGAAATACCGCGCTACCAGGCCGACCGACTGAAACTCTTCGAGGAGCCCGAGCTCGGCGAGCATCTCGAGCGTGGAGGGATGCGTGGTCGCGGCTCGCGGGCTGCGATCGATCTCGCGCTCCGTCTCGAAAAGCGCGACCTGCATGCCTTTTCCTGCGCAGGCGATCGCCGCGACGACGCCGACCGGGCCCGCGCCGACGATACAGACCCGCGCCGTCATGGGACCGGGCGGCGATCAGCGCGTGCCCGCGTGTCCTTCCGGCGCGGGCAGCGCTTCGTCCGTCGCCCGCTTCGAGTGGTCCTCAGCGAGGAGCAGATACATCGCCGGAACGACGAAGAGCGTGAACAGCGTGCCGATCGAAATCCCGGTCGCGATCACCAACCCCATGTGGGAGCGGCTCACCGCGCCTGCGCCGCTCGCGATGAGGAGCGGAACCACGCCCAGCACCATCGCGCCAGTGGTCATCAGGATCGGCCGCAAGCGGATGCCGGCGGCTTTCTCGATCGCCTCGCGCTTCGAGAGCCCCTGCTTCTGGAGGTTGTTGGCGAACTCGACAATGAGGATGCCGTGCTTGCTGATGAGCCCGATCAGCGTCACCAGGCCCACCTGAGTGTAGATGTTGAGGCTCGCGCCGCCGATCCCCAGGCTCACGAAAATGAGCGCTCCGCAGATCGACATCGGAACCGAAACGAGGATGATGATCGGGTCGCGGAAGCTCTCGAACTGCGCGGAGAGGGCGAGGAAAATGATGATCAGCGCGAAGAAGAACGTGACGATCAGCCCGGTCGATTCCTGAATGAACTGCCGCGACGGCCCGGAGTAGTCCACGGAGTAGCCTTGCGGCAGGGTTCGCTTTCCGAGGTCCTGCAGGTAGGCGATCGCCTCGCCCTGGGTGATCCCGGGAAACGGCACTCCGGCGATGGTCGCGGCGTTCTGCTGCTGGAAGCGATTGAGCGCCTGCGGAACGGTGCTCGTCGTGATGTGAACGAGGGTCGAGAGCGGAATCGAGCTGCCGCTCGCGGTGCGGACGTAGGTATTGCTCAGCTGGTCGGCGTTCAGCCGGTCGGCCTGCTGCACCTGCGGGATCACCTTGTACGCGCGGTCGTGGAAACTGAAGTAGTTGACGTAGCCCCCGCCGACGAGCGAAGACAGCGCCCCGCCCACGTCTTTCATGGTGAGCCCGAGCTGGGCCGTCAGCTCCCGGTCGATGACGATCGTCGACTGCGGCAGGTCGTACCTGAGGTCGTTGTCGGCGAAGATGAACATGCCGCTCTTCTGCGCTTCCTGGTGGAAAGCGGAGGCGACCTCGTTCAGGCGCTCGAAGGCGTCGGTGGTCTGGATGACGAACTGCACCGGAAGACCGAATGCGCCGGGAAGGGGCGGGGGCTGGAATGCCGCCGCGCGCAGCCCCGTTATGCTCTCCAGTTCCTTCTGGACGACGGGCTGAAGCTGCGCCGCCGTGGCTTTGCGCTCGCTCCAGGGCTTCAACACCATGCCGGCGATCGTCAGCCCCGGAATGTCGAGCTGGAACACGTGGTCGGTCTCCGGGTGCTTAACGAAAGTCTCGTACACGACACGCGTGTAGAGCTGCCGCTGCTGCAGCGTCGAATTGGGCGCGGCCTGCGAGGAGCTGATGATGATGCCCTGGTCCTCCGGCGGCGCGAGCTCGGACTTGGCGGTGGCGTAGAGGAAATAGATGCTGCCCAGCACGACGAGCGCGAACACCGTGGTCACGGGCACCCAGTTGAGCGTTCCGTGGAGCAGGTGCTCATAGCGGCGATGCAGCGCGCCGAAGCTGCGGTCGAGCAGCAGCACGAGCTTCGTATCCCAGCTCTTCTGGTTCGGGTCGTGGGGCTTCAGGAGGCGCGAGCACATCATCGGCGACAGCGTAAGCGCGACGATCGAGGACACGATGACCGCGCCCACGAGCGTAAAGGCGAACTCCGTGAACAGCGCCCCGGTCAGACCGCCGAGGAAGCCGATCGGCACGTATACGGCGACGAGGACGACGGCCATCGCGATGATGGGGTTGGCCAATTCGCGCGCGGCGAGGATCGCCGCCTGCAGCGGCTTCATGCCCTCATCCAAATGGCGGTTGACATTCTCGACCACGATGATGGCATCGTCCACCACGAGGCCGATCGCGAGCACGAGCGCAAGCAGCGTCAGCAGGTTGATCGAGTAGCCGAGCGCGAACATCAGCGTGAACGTGCCGACGAGCGACAGCGGGATCGCCACCGTCGGGATCACCACCGAGCGGACCGAGCCGAGGAAAGCGAACACGACGAGCGTGACGATGACGAGCGCCTGCGCGAGCGTGGAGATGACCTCGTCGATCGCGCTGTTCACGAATTTCGTTGAATCGTAGACGATTTCACCCTGCAGCCCCTGCGGCAGCTGCGCCTTGATGCCCGGAAAGACGTTGCGCACGCGCGCGATGACCTCGAGCAAGTTCGCAGCCGGGGCGACGCTGATGCCGATATAGACGGCCTTCTTGCCGTCGAAGCCGACTTCCGAATCGTAGTCCTCGGCCCCGAGCGTCACGTTGGCGACGTCGCTGAGCCTCACGACCGCGCCGCCCTGCTGCTTGACGACGAGGTTCTTGAACTCCTCGACCGAGCGCAGATTGGTCGAGGCGGTGAGGTTCACCTGCACCATCTGCCCCTTGGTCGAGCCCACCGCCGAGAGGAAGTTGTTCGCCGCGAGCGCGTTGCTGACGTCCGCAGCGGTCAGGTTGTACGCGGCGAGCCGGTCCGGGTCGAGCCAGGCGCGCATCGCGAAGAGCTTGCCGCCGAGGATATCGGCCGACTGCACCCCTTCGACCGCCTGCAGCTTCGGCTGCACGACGCGGATCAGGTAGTCGGTGATCTTGTTGGGGGGAAGAACGTCGCTCGCAAAGCCGATATACATCGCGGCGATCGTCTGGCCGACCTTGACCGTAAGCACGGGCTGCTGCGTGCCCGGCGGGAACTGGTTCAAGACGGCGTTGACCTTGGTGTTGATCTCGGTGAGCGCCTTGTCGACCTCGTAATTCAGCCGCAGGGCGACCGTGATCGTGCTCACGCTCTGGCGGCTGACCGAGCTCATGTAATCGATGCCGTTCGCCTGCGCGATCGAATTCTCGAGCGGCGCGGTGATGAAGCCCGCTACGAGCGCGGGGTCCGCGCCGACGTAGGCGGTGGTCACGGTCACGACCGCGTTCTGGGTGCGCGGGTACTGCAGGACGGGCAGGAGCCCGATCGAGCGCAGGCCGAGCACGAAAATCGTCAGGCTCACGACCGTCGCGAGGACCGGCCGCTCGATGAAAATATCGGTGAACTTCCTCATCGGTGCCTCCAGTTCACTGGTCCCTGGGCTGCGGCGCGCGCTCGTTCGCCGGCTGGATCGAGTTGTTGATGATCACGGGCACCCCCGTGCGCAGCTTGATCTGTCCGGCGGTGACCACCGTGTCCCCCTCCTTGATACCCGAGAGGATCGCGACCTGGTCGCCGCGCGTACCGCCAACCGTGACGAACTTCTGCTGCGCGAGAAGCGATGCTTTCCCATCCTGGCCCTTTTGTTCCTCGACGACGAAGACGGTGTCGCCGTAGGGATTGTAGGAGACCGACGTCTGCGGCAGCGTGATATGGCGTTGGGGCTCCCCCGAGGTGATGCTGATGGTACCGAACATGCCTGGCAACAGGGCGCGCTTCGGGTTGCGGATGGTGGCCCTCACCTGGACGTTTCGTGTCGCCGGGTCCACCTTCGGATCGATCGAGCTGATCTCGCCCGGGAACCGCTCACCGGCAAAGGCGTCGGTCTGAAGCACCATCCTCTGTTTCAGCGCGATTTTCCCGAGCGACTTCTGCGGCGCGTAGAAATCCACGTACACCGGATCGAGCGCCTGCAGCGTCACCAGCTTGGTTCCGGCGGTCACGTACTGCCCGATGTCCACCGCCCGGATCCCGACGCGTCCGGCAAAGGGCGCGCGCACGAGCTTTTTGTTCACGAGCGCCTGCTGCTCGGCGAGCTGCGCCTTCGCGCTCTTCAGGTTCGCGGCGTCGGCGTCCACCACCGCCCGGCTCACTGCCTGGATCTCCAGCTGCTTCTGGTCGCGCTGGTAGTTGACTTCCGCGAGCTCCGCCGCCGCGGCGAGCGACTGGAGCCTCGCGAGATCCGACTCGGCGTTCAGCTGCACGAGCGGCGCGCCGGCCTCGATCTCCTGGCCCGACTGGAAGTGGATGGCGGTGACCACGCCGGCCACCTCTGGTGCGATGTCAGCGCCGCGGACCGCGCGCAGCGTCCCCACGGCCTGGAGCTCACCTTGCCATTCGGACAATCCGGCCTTGGCCGTCGAGACGGTCTGAGGCGGGATGACGCCGACCTGGATGAATTTTCGCATCATGTAGGGCTTGACGAGAAGTTGGTAGACCAGTATCCCGCCGAACACGATCCCTACAACACCCAACATGATTAGCATGCGTCTAGTCATCGAATACAACTCCGTAAAATTCCGTTTTGCAGACTCTGATTCACTTCGCCGAGGCGGACGGCGCTTCGCCGGCACGCTCCCACCAGCCGCCGCCCAGCGCCTGGAAGAGCGCCGCGGTGTCCGCGTAGCGCGCCGCCTGCGCCTGAACCAGCCCGATCTTCGCCAGCTCGTACTGTCGCTGCGCGTTGAAAAGCGCGAGATAGCTCGCCGAGCCGAACTGGAGCTGCTTGATCGTCATGTCGAGGCTTTCGCGCGCCGCGGCTTCGGCATCCGCCTGCGCCTTGAGCGCGATCGCGTCGAACTCCAGGGCAAACAGCACGTCGGCGACGTTCTGGAAGGCGCCTAGAACCGTCTGCTGATACTGCGCGAACGCCTGGTCGTAGGCGGCCTGTGCGCCGCGCTTCCTCGCCTGGAGCTGCCCTGCGTGAAAAATCGGCTGAAGCAGGTTCGCCCCGATGTTCCACAACAAGCTGCTGCGATCGAAGAGAAACTCGCTGTTGGTCGCGCCCACCCCATAGCCGCCGCCGATGGTCAATTGCGGAAACATGAGCGCTTGCGCGACGCCGATGCGCGCGTTCGTCTGATGCAGAACGCTTTCCGCCGAGCGGATGTCAGGGCGCTGGCGCACGAGGTCCGAGGGCAGGCTCACCGGCAGGTTCTGCGGCAGCCGGAACGCCGAAAGATCGAGCTCGGGGAGCCGCGCCTCGTCCGGAAACTTGCCGATCAGGACCGCAAGCTGGTTGCGCGTCTGCGCGAGGGCCTTCTCGAGCGGCGGCAGGTTCGCGCGCGTCTGCGCGAGCTGCGCGCGCTGCGCGAGCACGTCGGCACGCGAGAGGGCGCCGAGCGCAAATTGCTTCTCGACCAGCTGCAGCTGGCGTTGCTGCGAATCGACGATATCGCGGGTCGCGCGGATCTGCTCGCGCAGCGACGCCTCGCGGAATGCGGTGGTCGCGATGTTCCCCGTCAGCGAAAGGTAGGTTGCCTCGAGCTGAAAGCGCTGGAAGTCTATTCCCGCCTGCAACGCCTCGAGCTCGCGCCGCGCGCCACCGGCCACGTCGATGGCATAGGACACGTTCACCGAGGCGTTGTACAGGTTGAAGGGGCTGATGGTGCCGGATGGATTGCCGAAGGACGCGCCGGAAATGCGCTGGCGCCTTGCCGACAAGCCCACGTCGACGCTCGGGTAGAGCACCGCGTACTGGGCGTTCAAGTTCTCCTCGGCCTGGCGGAGCGCGGCCTGCGCTGCGGCGAGCGTCGGATGACCGCTCAGCGCCGTCCGCATCAACCCGTCGAGCTCGGGCGAACCGAAAAGCGTCCACCACTCTGCGGAGATCTTTGCCCCCACCTCGAAGCGCTGCGCCTCTCCGCCGCGCACCGGGGCTGCTTCGGTCCGCTCCGGCTGCGGTCTTTCCGTGTAGATGCCCGCCGCGGGGGCGACCGGCGTACGGTAGTCGGAGCCCACCGCGCAGGCGGCGAGAAAAGCGGCCGTCGCGGCGATCGCCAAGCTGCGGAGCGTAGCCGGAGCGCTCATCTCTTTTCCCTCGCGCGCTTTCCCTCGTTTTTCGGGCCGAGGCCGACGACCAGAGCACGGACCGCCTCGCGCAGCTGGCGGTGCGCCTTGGCTTCCCCCCCGGACCCTCCATGGAAGAAATGGTCGCGCAAGGCCGTGTTGAAGCTCACAGCGATCATCAGGTCGGCGACCGTCTCGGGCACGGCAGCGGGCGTCACCCGGCCGAGCTGCTGCTCGGCGTGCAGATAGGCGGCGATCACCGAGGTCGTGCGCGCCGGCCCCATGGAGCGCTCGCGCATCATGCCGCGAACGCGCCCGAGCAGCTCCTGGTCGGCGAAAAGCGAGCAAACGAGCGGCGCGATGCGGTGATGGAAGGCGAACGCGCTCTCCAGCACCCGGCCGAGATTCTTCTCCACCGTGTTCTGCCCGACCTGCAGGGGGAGGCCCTGCAGCACCTCGGGGAAATCGCCGAGCTGGTGCAGCACCACCGAGAGCATCAGCTCGGCCTTGTCGTGGAAATGGTGGTAGAGCGCGCCTTCGGCGACTTTCGCCGCGCGCGCGATGTCGCGTGTGGTCACGCAACCGAGGCCCTGCGAGCACAGCAGCCGTTCGGTCGCGCCGATGAGCTTTTCCCTCTGGTCGATCGCCGGAGAACGGGAGCTGACGCGGGCTGCAGCGGGCCTTGCCATGCGGGATAGGGCGGGGTTAGAGTTCGAATTGAGCGAGCGCTCACGAATTATGAGCGAGTGCTCAACGCCATGTCAAGCGCGCCGCAGCCTCGAGCCGCGGTCTGCTTACGCCGCGACGCGGTTTTTCTGCTTCTGCTGCGCCGCCTTGGCGTGCATCGAGGCGTAGGCCTCGTGCGCCGCGGCTTCTGCGTCCCCGACGTGCACTGGCATCCCCATGTCGGAGAGTACCGAGCCGAGCGCCGACAGGCACAGCATCACGTTGTCCGGCCGGCACGAATAGCCCATGATTCCGATTCGCCAGATCTTGCCAGCGAGCGGACCGAGTCCCGCGCCGATCTCGATGCTGAACTCGTTGAGCAGCGTCTTCCGCACTTCGGCCTCGTTCACGCCTTCCGGACAGCGTACCGCGTTCATCTGTGGCAACTGGTACTGCTCCTTCACCAGGAATACGAGGCCCATCGCCTCGAGCCCCGCCTTGAGCGCGTTGTGATGGCGCTGGTGCCGCGCCCAGGCGTTCTCCATGCCTTCCTCGCGCAGCAGGAGCAGCGCCTCGTGCAGCCCGAAAAGGGAATTGGTCGGCGCGGTATGGTGATAGGTGCGGATGCCCGCGCCCCAATAGCCGAGCAGGAGGTTCATGTCCATGAACCAGCTATGGATCTTGTCCTTGCGCGATCTTACGTAGTCGACTACGCGCTCGGAGAAGGAAACCGGTGACAGCCCCGGCGTGCAGGACAGGCACTTCTGGCTCGCGGAATAGATCGCGTCGATCTCCCACTCGTCCGCGCGCACGGGCGACCCGCCCAGCGTAGTCACCGCGTCGACGATGGCGAACGCGTCGTGCTCGTGCGCGATTTTCACGAGCGTTTTCGCGTCCGACTGCACGCCGGTCGAGGTCTCGCCGTGGACGAAGGCGACCACGCGCACCTCGCGGTTCTTCTTCAGCGCGTCCTCGAGTTTCTGCGGGTCGACCGGCGCGCCCCACTCGTCCTCGACGACGATGGCCTTGCCGCCCGCGCGCTCGACGTTCTCGATCATGCGCCCGCCGAACACGCCGTTCCTGCACACGATGACCTTGTCGCCGGGCGCGACGAGGTTGACGAAGCAGTATTCCATGCCGACCGAGCCGGGTCCCGAGATCGGGAAAGTGAGCGGGTGCTTCGTCTGGTAGACGTAGCGCAGCAGTCCCTTGAGGTCTTCCATCATCTCGAGGAAGACGGGGTCGAGGTAGCCGATCGCCGGCTGGCTCATGGTGGTCAGCACGCGCGGGTGGATCTCGGTCGGGCCGGGACCCATGAGCGTTCTCTGCGGTGGATGGAACGAGCTGATGCGTTTGGCGGGGGCGAAATCGTCCATGGCTTCCTTTCCCGAAAGGGGCGACCCGAAGAGAACGTCGTCGGGACGCGATTTGACCTTCACCGGCTTCTTGGCCGAAGCCTCGTTGAGCACCTCGACGGCGTGGATGCCGCCGTCGGTGACGCGCTCGACCTCGGTCGCCCAGCGCGCCGGCACATAGCCGGACTTGACCCAGTTGTTGACGACCGCGCGGTCGAGCCCGAAGGCTCGCGCGACTTCCGCTTGGCTGCCGAAGATTTCTACGAGCCGGGTGGCGCAGGTCATGGTTGGCTCCTGCAAAAGACTAGCATGTCAAAATGAATTTGACAAACAAAAAGAGACTCCGGTCGGACTACGGCACGGCTAGTCGAGCCGCATCCCTATCCTGCGGATCAGACTCCCGAAGCGCTCGTACTCCTCGCGGAGGAGCTTCTCGTATTGCTCCGGCGTCGTGCCGGCGGGCTCCATGCCGATCCCAGCCATGCGCTCGACCACCTCCGGCGATTTCACTGCGGCGCTTACCGCGCCGTTGAGCCGGGCGACGATCTCGCGCGGGGTGCGCGCGGCGACGAACACGCCGAGCGGGGCCGCCATGTCGAAACCGGGCGTCACCGTTTCCGCGACCGTAGGGACTTCGGGCGTGAGATTCGAGCGCCGCACCATGCTGAAGGCAAGCACGCGCAGCTTTCCGCTCTTGATGGCGCCAGCCGCGGCCGGGTAACCGATGAAACCGAGCTGAACGTCACCCGCAATCATCGCCGGAACCGACTGGCCCGCGCCCTTGAAGGGCACGTGGGTGAAATTGACTCCGGTGTCGGCCTTGAAAAGCTCCATCGTGATGTGATGGATCGAGCCGTTGCCCGAAGAGGCGTAGGGCATCGGGTCCTTTCTCGATTTGGCGAGCGCCACCAGCTCGGCGACCGAATTGGCGGGCACCGACGGATGCACCACCAGCCACATCGGCACCACCACCGCGAGCGACACGGCTTGGAGATCGCGGAACGGGTCATAGGGAAGCGACTTGAAGAGGTGCGGCGCCGTGGTGATCACGCTGCTGTCGCTGATCAAGACGGTGTAGCCGTCGGGCGCGGACTTGGCGGTAAGGTCGGCCGCAATCGTGCTGCCTGCCCCGGGGCGGTTCTCGACGACGAACTGCTGGCCGAAGGCATCGCCCCACTTTGCCGCAAGCATGCGCGCGAGCGTGTCCGGATTGCCCCCGGGCGCGAGACCCACGAGGACGCGCACCGGTTTTTGCGGCCAGAGCTGAACCTGCGCGAGCACCGGTCCGTGCAACGCGGCCGCGAGCATGGCGAGCAGAGATGCGATACGGTTCATTCGGGCGAAAGGATTACCTCAGACTTCAGAGTGTACGCGCAACAAGTTCGGAATCGTTTCCGGCGGACGGCGGCCGAAGCCGCACTCGGCGGCGATGCCGAAGTCGCTCGCGAATTTCGCCGCGACGGCGATGCGCGCTCGCGTGCCCTCGGCCCCGTCCGAGTCGTGCACCAGTCCGAGAAAGAGCTTCGTCTGGCGACGCAGTTTCAACTCCAGAAGCGGGGCGAAATAGGCCTCGTCGCTGCGATCCACCGGCACCGGCATGTGAACGTAGGCCAGAGGCCGGTCGAGCTCCTCGATGAGCCGGTTGTGGACCTCTACCATGTTGGCGGTGCTCTCCGGCTCCTTCCAGTGACGGCCGCCGTAGCTGCCGTAGCAAAGGTGCACGCCGAGCTCAACGTCGCGCGGAACGCGGTTGCAGTGCATCGCGAGTCGCTCGATGACACCCGCCTTCACGTCGGGAAAACCCGCGTGGCGCACGCCCTCCCATTGCCCCATCTCGGTCGAGACGTCCCACTGGATGGCGAGGTCCTCGTGCCGGATCGCCTCGCAGATCTCGTCCACCTCGCGGAAAAGCCGCCCGCGATAGACTGGCTCCACGGTTGCGTGGTGCTCGTAGACGAGGTGTGCGTTCAAGAACGCCGCGGCGGTCGGCAGTGAGACCTGAAAGCGCAGGTGCTTCGGCACGACGCCCTGATCGCGCAGCGCGCAAAGCCTCTTGTAGGAGTCGATCGCGGCTTCCGGATATCCGAGCCTGCCGATGCGGATATCTCCCGGCCGCACGCCGGCCTTGAGGCGGAGGCGCGGAGGCGGAGGCGCCCCGCGCGCAATGACGCCGGAGCCCTTCCAGGTTCGCGTGCCTTCGGTGGGATGGGTGATGCGCCCGCCCGCCGCGATCTCTTGCGCGTCGTCCCCGAACGAGGGATTGCCTTCGAGCACGAAGCGCAGGCGTGACACCCACGACGTGCGCAGCCCGGTCTCGCCGTCCGGGATGCGCTTCATGCGAGCGCCGAGGAGTGTCCCCACGGTGCGAAACACTTCCTCGCTGTCTTTCAGCCCGACGCTGCCGACGAGCAGCACTTCTCGGGCGGAGGGCGAATCGGGCTTCACGCCCTCAATTGTAATGGGCGCGGATAACGCAGGTTACTCAAAAAAGGAGGGAACGAGCTAAAGGGCGTGTTCGTGCGCAGCGCCTTCGTCGACTTTCGACGCGAACGCGCGCGCCGGGCCGACGCGGCCTACGAGAGGCAGCTTGAGCGAGGGATCGAAAGGATTGATTCCGAAGCTGAGTCCCAGCAGGTTTACTTCGAAACCCTCGACCGCGCTTGCGGTGAAGGCGGCGAGTCCGAACAGCGAAAACTGGAAGCCGCGTCCGCTCGGGGCGGGCCCGACGAGTTTCTTCCCGGAATAGTCCTTGCCGATCGCGGTCGGCGGCAAATCGGCTTCGAGCCAGGGCACCGCGCGCAGTACCCAGGCGGTGAAAGTGTTGGAGTTCGGGCCGGGCCACATGGTGTATTCGCCGGCCCAGGGATAGGAACGCGCGGCCTTGTCGATGCGCGCGATGAGTTCTTCGACGCCCGCACCGCGTTTTTCTGCGACCAGCTCGGGCGCCGATCCGAACCAGCGCATGTCGGGCGCGCGATGCCGCACCACGAGGGCGCTGTCCTGCGAGCGCAGGCGCCAGCCGATGATCTCGTACACCGTGTACTCGTTCGCGGCGGCGGGCTTCACGGCGATCCAGGTGTGCACACCGAAGACGCCGCGCCAGCCGATGACGCGGGCGGCGTAGACCTGGACGATCGCCTCGCCGTGGGTCGACGGATCGGGAGCGAGTCCCACCGGTTCCTGGCTCGCAGAGCGCCAATCCTGCGCGGTGACCCGGCCCACCATCGCGGCGGCGAGCGCGACCGCGCTTGCGACGAGGATAAAGGTGACGATGCCCACGCGACGCCTCATTGATGTTTCATTGCCCGTTTTACAGATAGAGCGTGACGGTTTCATTTCGTTCAACGGGGCCGAAAGGAGGGGTTTGACGCCCCGAGAGGCGACGGCCGGTAATATTCGACGTTCGGCGTCCTAGTCGAACGCCTTGTCGCCGTCGCCAGACGTTCTTCCGGTCGCGCGCACCGCGGCGAAATCGAAGAGCTTGCGGTCCATGAGGTGCGAAGGCACGAGATTGGAAAGGGCGCGGAACATCGAATCCACCCGCCCGGGGTGGCGTTTTTCCCATTCCCTCAGCATCTGCTTTACCTGCTTTCGCTGAAGCGCGGGCTGCGAGCCGCAGAGGTCGCAGGGGATGATCGGGAAACCCTGTACCTTGGCGTAGGCCTCGAGGTCCGCTTCGGCGACGTAGGCGAGCGGCCGGATGACGACGTGTTTGCCGTCGTCGGACTGCAGCTTCGGCGACATGGCCTTCATCCTGCCGCCGAAGAAGAGGTTGAGGAAGAACGTCTCCAGGATGTCGTCGCGGTGGTGGCCCAGGGCGATCTTGGTCGCACCAACCTCGCGCGCCACTCGGTAGAGCGCCCCGCGGCGCAGGCGCGAGCACAGCCCGCACATCGTCTCGCCTTCGGGGACGACGCGCTTCACGACGGAATAGGTGTCCTGCACCTCGATGCGGTAGGGAATGCCGAGCGAGTCGAGGTAATCGGGCAGAACGCGCTCGGGGTATCCGGGGTGGCGCTGATCGAGGTTGACGGCGATGAGGTCGAAGGAAACCGGCGAGCGATCGCGCAGCTTCAAGAGCACGTCGAGCAGCCCGTAGCTGTCCTTGCCGCCGGAGAGGCACACCATGACGCGGTCGCCCGCCCGGATCATGTCATAGTCGCCGACCGCCTCGCCGACGAGCCGGCACAGGCGTTTCTCGAGCTTTCCCGTCTCGAAGCGCTGCTTGCGGGTGAAGTGGATTTTTTCTGGCGCGTTCATAAATTGATGCTCCTGCCTCCGTCCACTGCGATTATTTCGCCCGTAACGTACGGTGCTTCCGCAATCAAATAGTACACGGCGCGGGCGACGTCGTCGGGGTCACCGGTGCGCCGCAGCAGCGTGTGCGAGACGATGCGCTGGCGCGTCAGGTCGTCCCAGGATCCGTCCTCGGGCCAGATGATGGCGCCGGGGGCCACGCCGTTCACGCGCACATCGGGCGCGAGCTCGCGCGCAAGCGAGCGCGTGAGGCCCGCGAGGCCCGCTTTGGCGATCGAGTAGATCACGTAATTCTTGAGCGGGCGGTCGGCGTGGATGTCGGTGATGTTGACGATCGCCCCGGCGGTCTTCTTGAGATGGGGCGCTGCGGCTTGCGAGAGAAAGAGCGGCGCCCGGAGGTTCGCGCCCATGAGGCTGTCCCACGTCGCCTGCGTCATCTCGCCGACCGGAGTCGGAAAGAAGGTCGACGCGTTGTTGATCAGCGCGTCGAGCCTCTCGAAGCGACCGATCGTGTTCCTCACGATTTCCGACAAACCCGAGATATCGAGCAAGTCGGCCTGAACCAGCGCGACCGAATCGGCGCGCGCGGCGTTCAATTCGGTGCGCAGCGCCCTCGCCTCGCGCTCCGATCCCCGGTAATGCAGCATCAGGTTCGCGCCCTCGCGATGCAGGCGGCGAGCGATCGCCGCGCCGACGCGTTTCGCGCCGCCGGTGACGAGCACAACTTTCCCTGAAAGGGGTTCGCTCATGGCCTAGAATGATACCGGAATACTCTTTG
>WNGL01004638.1_pt1 | contig 23637 bp, 20 predicted proteins | sample 5400591 | NCBI WGS metagenome assembly WNGL01 (sample SAMN13153377, study PRJNA577476) | soil metagenome | isolation source: 80 cm soil or saprolite under Garry oak tree replicate 1 | place: USA:California | collected 2016-06-15 | reverse complement strand
TGTCACTTCGCATCTGACCTGGCGTCTTCGCACTTGAGGTGGCGGGACACGTGGCGGTTTCTCATCTGATCTGGCGCGGCGCCGACTGCCGTGCAACCCGGCGGTCACCGTCGCGGCGGCCGGAAGGCTGTCGCAAGCGCCCGGCGGATCGCTGAGCGGGTGCCCGGCGGGCGGCTGAGCGCCGGGTCTCTCAGCCAATGTGGCGCGAGCGGGGGTGGTTTCTCATTTGATCTGGCGGAACAGGTGGCGCGTTCTCATCCGGTCTGGCGAGGATGTGGTGACCTTGCGTGCCCGGCGGGATGCGGCACGCTCCAGGGGAAGGGGCTGAGCACTGCGGTGACTGTTGCTGACCTGCTATCCGCGAGCTGGGATGCCTATGGCGAGGCCGGGACGGCGCAGGTGTGGCTGCCGGCCGGGTTCGAGGTGACGTACGCGGGGCCGGACGGTCGGGAGGTCCGGGCGGGGCTCGACAGGCTTCGCCGTGCTGACCTCGAGGCATGCCCGCCGGTGCGCTCGTTCCCGTCCTACAAGGGGCAGCGGAACTACCCCGGCTGGTACTGGTCGGCGACGATGGGGCGGCGGGTCGGGTTCGAGTCGTGGGTCGAGCGCGGCCACCTGGTCGCGCTCGACTTCGACCCGGCGGTGACCGCGATCGTCTCGCAGCCGTTCTGGCTGCACTGGCGGACCCCGGCGGGGAAGGTCCGGCGGCACCCGCCCGACTTCTTCGCCCGGCTGGCCGGCGGCCGGGGGCTGGTGATCGACTCGCGGCCGACGGACGTGGCCGACGACGGCGACAGGGAGGCGTTCACCGCCACGCGCATGGCGTGCGACCTGCTGGGCTGGGGTTACGCGGTCTGCGGCCAGATGGACCCGGTGATGGCCGCCAATCACCGGTGGATCGCCGGCTACCGGCACCCGCGCTGCGGGGATCCCGCGACGGAGGCCCGGCTGCTGGAGGCGTTCGGCCCCGGCCTTCCGCTGATGGCGGGCGCGGAGGCGGCCGGGGACCCGCTGGCCACGCTGCCGGTGCTGTTCTACCTGATGTGGCGGCGGGAGCTGACGGCGGACCTGTCGCTGGTGCTCAGCGACCGGACCGTGGTGCGGAGGGCGGGCCGTGGCTGAGCGGCGGGGCGTGCTCCGGGTCGGGGACCGCGTCGTGTTCGCCGGCGCCGAGCGGTCCGTGGTCGCCCTTTCCGGCAGCCTGGTCAGGCTCGTGGCAGACTCGGGCGAGACCACGGTGGTGGCGATGGCCTACCTGGCCAGCGCCCCCGACTTCGCCGTGGCCGGGGCCGGGCCGAGGGCGCGGATTACGCCGGCCGGGCTGCTGGAGTCGCTGCCCGCCAAGGTCGCCGGCGCGGCCCGCGAGTGGGAGCGGCACCTGACCGAGATGGAGACGGGGCTACCCCTCGGGGCGGCCCCCGGAACGCGCCCGCGGCCCGAGTACGACCCGGTGGCCCGGTCCCTGTTCGAGCGGGAGAAGGCCAAGGCGGCCGAGCTGGGCGCGGGCCTGCGCACGGTGCAGCGGATGCGGCGCCGCTACCTGGACCAGGGACTGTGGGGCCTGGTCGACACCCGGCACGCGCGGCGGGCCAGGCCCACCGGGAACGCCGACCCGAGGGTGGTGGCCGCGGCGGCCGCGGTGATCGACGCGCAGACCAGCACCTCGACCGGCACCAAGTCAAGGGCCGTGCGGCAGATCAGGCAGATGGTCGAGGACGAGCACGGCCCCGGGACGGTGCCGATGCCGTCGGACGCGACGCTCTACCGGCTCCTGGACGTGCTATCGGCCGGCCGGCACACGTTCGGCTCGGCGGTGACCAGGCGGCAGACCGTGAACCGGCCGGACGGGGCGTTCACCGCGACCATCGCCGCCCGGCCCGGCGAGCAGGTGCAGATGGACGGCACGCCGCTGGACATCATGGCCGTGATGGACGACGGGCTGCCCGGCCGGCCCGAGCTCATCGCCGCGATCGACATCGGCACCAGGACCATCTGCGCCGCGGTGCTGCGCCCGGTCGGCGCCAAGGCCGTCGACGCGGCGCTGCTGCTGGCCAAGATGATGGTGCCCGAGCCGATGCGGCCGGGCTGGGACCAGGCCCTGGCCATGTCGGCCTCGCGGATCCCGCACAAGAGGCTGGTCAGCATCGACGAGCGCATGGAGCTGGCGGCCGCCAAGCCGGTCATCATCCCGGACACCGTCGTGATCGACCACGGCAAGGTGTTCCTGTCGGAGGTGTTCCTGCGGGCCGCCGACACTCTCGGCATCTCGGTGCAGCCCGCCCACCAGCAGACCGGCACCGACAAGGCCGTCATCGAGCGGACCTTCGAGTCGGTCAACACCCTGTTCTGCCAGCACGTCGCCGGCTACACGGGCCGGGACGTCACCCGCCGCGGCGCCGGCGTCACCGACCAGCCATTGTGGTCGCTGGCCGACCTGCAGGAGATGCTTGACGAGTGGGTCATCTGCTGGCAGTGCCGGCCGCACGACGGGCTGCGCCACCCGTTCACCCCGGACAAGCCTGCCTCCCCGAACGAGGCCTACGCCGCCCTGGTCGCCGCCGCCGGCTACGTCCCGGTGGCCCTGACCGGGGAGGACTACATCGAGCTGATGCCCGCCGAGTGGCGCTCGATCGGGGACGGCGGCATCCGGATCGGCTACCGCACCTACAACTGCGCCGAGCTCGGCCCCTACCGGCGGGCGCCATCCGGCGTCACCGCCAAGGGCGGTCGCTGGGAGGTCCACTACGATCCCTATGACCTGAGCCGTGTCTGGGTCCGCAACCACCACCACGGCGGCTGGATCACCGTCCCGTGGACCCACATGGCGATGGTTGGCCAGCCGTTCGCGGACTTCACCTGGCGGCACGCCCGGAGGATCGCCGCCGAGCGCGGCATCGACGACGCCAACGAGACCGCCGTCGCCGCGGTGCTGGCCGCCCTGCTGCGGAGAGCCGGGCAGGGGCCACCCCCGGCCACCCAGCGCGCCATCGCGCGCACAAGGGCTGTCGCCGCGCTCCCGCCCGCGCTGCCCGAGGAGGCCCTGCCGCCGGCGCTGCCGCAGCCGGCCGCCCTGGAAGCAGCGCCGGGCCTCGACCCGGACGACGACCCCGACGATGAGGCAGAAGGCGAGCAGGCGATCACCGGGACCGTGGTCGGCTTCGGCCTGTTCGACCCGTTCAGCGACGACAGCGGGGCCTGGCGGTGAGCGGGGAAGGGCTGCGGCACCCGCTTGCCACCAGGGAGGGCTGGGCCGCGTTCGTGTCCAGCCCAGTCGTCCCCGAGCCGCCCCCGCTGCTGCCCGCCGCGGACCTTGAGCGCCTGAACCAGGCCGAGCGGGAGATCTACGACGACGCCCGCATGCACTACCACAGCCAGATGCGGGTGATCGCTACCCCCGACATCCGGAAGATCATGGCGACCGGCAGCAAGCTGGTCGTCAGCAACCGCGGCAAGCAGCTCGGCCGCCGCGGCCTGATCGTGTCCGGTCCTTCCGGGACCGGCAAGTCGACGTCCATCACGCAGCTCGGCAAGAGGCACCAGGCCGGGACCGAGCGCCGGAACCCGGGTGTCACCGGGCGCATCCCGGTCGTCTACATCATCGTGCCCCCGGCCGCGACGCCGAAGATGGTCGCGATCGAGATCGCCTCGTTCCTCGGCCTGCCCGTGGCCAGCCACGACAGCCAGCAGGTCATTACCCACTCTGTTGCCGAGGTGCTGCGCAAGGCCGGGTGCAGCCTGGTCCTGGTCGACGAGGTCCACCGGCTCGACCTGCGGACCCGCGCCGGCGCGGCGGCCTCCGACCAGCTGAAGTACTTCTTCGACTCCATCAGCGCGACCTTCGTTTACGCGGGCCTGGACCTGGCGGAGAACGGCATGTTCAGCGGGACGCGGGGCCGGCAGATCGCCGGCCGGTTCGTCAGCGTGACCACCAGCGCGTTCGGCTACTCCACCCCGCAGGAGCAGGCCGACTGGGCCAGGCTGGTCGCCACCATCGAGGAATCGCTGCGGCTGCACCACCACAAGCCCGGGACCCTGCTGCGCCGCGCCGGCTACCTCCACCAGCGGACCGGCGGCATGATCGGCAGCCTCGACCAGCTCATCCACGAGGCCGCCAGCGACGCCATCAGCGACGGCACCGAGAAGATCACCCGCAAGCACCTCGACGCCGTCATCCTCGACACCGCCGCCGAAGAGCAGTACCGCCGGGCCGCGGCCCGCAGGCCCGCTCCGGCCGCCGCGGCCCGGAAGGCCAGCGCGTGAAGCTCTGGACCGTGCCTGCCCGCCTCCTGCCGGTGACCGTCCGGCCGGCCGGCGGGGAAACCGTCGTCTCCTACGCCCGACGGCTCTCCGCGGCCAACGAGCTGCCTCCGACCGCGATCCTGCGGGCACTGGGCCAGCTCACCAACACCGGCAGCGGGAAGCACCTGCTCATCTGCGACGCATGGCTCAACGAGCAGGCGCTCGGCCGCCTCGAGGCCTACACGGGCATCCCCAGGGCGCGGCTCGCCCGGGCACTGCCCACCCTGCGGTGGAAGGAACCGCCCACCCTGAAGCCACTGCCGGCGGACCGGCCGGCCCTCTACTTCCGCCGGACCGGTCCCCGTGCCCGGCCTTCCTGCCGCCACTGCCAGCTGGCTGCCTCAGGCCAGTCCGGCCCGGTCATCCTGGTCCTGCCCGGCGCGGTCCCGCTGGTCTGCCGGCGGCACCGGCGCTGGCTCGGACTCGCGGACGAGACCAGCCAGTATGACCTTTCCGGCTGCAAGGAGATCCTCGCCGCCGACCGCCGGCGCATCCGGCTCCTGGCCCGCAGCTCCGACAGGCGATGGACAGCCCTCACCTTCCTGGAAGCCTGGAACATGACCCAGGCGTGGACCGCATGCGACCCCCGCCGCATGCCCGCCTTCAGCCAGCGCTGGCGCGACAGGGCCACTGCCCTCTGCATCACCGCCACCGGCAAGCGGCCGCCCCGGATCGTGACCCTCCCCGAGGCCGTCACGCTCGCCTCGATCCTCACCGACCTGAACTGGCGCCGCTACGTCGCCCTGGAATGGGACTACCAGCCGTTCTACCAGCACATCGCCCGCTCTATCGGCGAGCAGTCCTACCCCCGCTGTCGCCACTCCGCCTGGAGACATCCATCCCCGAAAACCGCCACTTTAAATGAGAGACCATGACCGATGACAACCCCGCAAGCAAGTGGCGCGCCGCAGGCCAGCAGCACCCAGCCGCGCCAGATCCAACGAGAAATGACATGTCAGGTCGCAGCGGGACTGGCCTTTTCTCATCGATCTGGCCAACCAGGTGGCCAGTCTCATGCGATGTGGCCAGATGCTCGGCGTGGATGCGGGCGTGGCCGCTGCGGACGGCGGTTTTGAGGCGGTGTATGTGACGGAGGACGGGGCCGGGGGTGCCGGATGAGCCTGGGCTCCCTCAACCCCTTCCCAAAAAAAGCCAGTTCGGATGAAGACAACCACACGGCCAGCCGTCTCACGAGAACTGGCCAATCCGGAGGTCAGAACATGGCCAGTGGCCAAACGCAACGGGAACTGACATTCGTCGTCAGTTCCCGGTTGACGTGTCGGTTCCTCACGCGGGCTGTCGGTGAAGCTGTCGGCTTCTCATTTGATCTGTCGGTGGCGGGCGGCGGCGGGCGGGACAGCTTCCACTTGAGGCGTGGCTCGGTCCGGCGGGGAGCACTGACGGGCTGGCCGGGGAGGCGGCGCGGGGGGCCGGGTGTCCGGTGACAAAGGATCTTCCTCTGTGCCAACACTCTGCTGACCTGCGGTGAGGAATCTTTGATGGCAAGCGCCCAGAGCCCGGCACCCTCGCCCCCCTTGGTCGGCGAGTTCGCGTCCGGCCGGCAAGGCCATGCCAGCGTCCCGCGATCGCGCCCCCCCCGGGCTCAGCTGCCGCGCCTGGGCCTTGCTTCCAGGATTGAGTCGAGCACAGCCGCCCGGGTGGTGTCTTGCGCGGCCGCGTAGCCGGGGGCTGTTGCCGGGCGTGCGCGGGCCGGGCGGGCCTTGCCTTCTCATCCGGCCAGGCGGCGGCCGCCCGGGATCGCTGCCTGGCTGGCCGGTCGTTACGCGGCGAGGAGCCGGACCAGCTCGGCGAGAACCTCGGATGTCAGTCTTGAGCGGATCATCTCTGCCAGGACGGCCGGTGAATCCCACGGCAGGTCTGGCCTGGGACCGGGACCGGCGTCTGCCGTGCCGGTCCTGCTGTTTGCCGCGGCAGAGTCGTCATCGGGCGGCGGTGAGCCTGCCTGTCGGACGGCGTCGTGTCCTGGCCCTGGTCCTGGCCCTGGTTCTGGCCCTGGTTCGGTTGCCGGGGCATCCGGGTCTTTGCGGCGGGGTTCCCGGCGCCGGGATGCCCGGGCTGCGGACTGCCGCTCTATCGTGTCTTGAAGCGCGGCTTCCTGGTCGTCGGGCGGGACGCTGGCGATCGACCGGGCGATGCGGACGGGGATTTCTCCCGCCTGTACGCGGGCCTGGATCTCCGGGGTGAGCTTGAGGAGCGCGCGCCGCTGGGAGACCCAGCCTTCGGTGCGGTGGAGTTGCTTCGCGGCCGCGACCGCGCTGCCGGATTCGGCGACGAGTTCTTCGACGGAGCGGGCTTCCTCGATCGGGTCGAGGTTCAGGCGGTCGATGTTCTCGGCGATTACCGCCTCGAGGAGGTCCGCCCGGGAGTCGGCGAGGTCTTCGCGGATCATGGCGTCGAGGCTGGGCAGTTGTACCTGGGTGGCGGCCCGCCTGCGGCGTTCGCCGTTTACCAGGACGTAGTCCGCGGTTCCGACCTGTTCCTGGTGTTCGGGGTACAGGCTGAGGTACCTGGCGCGGGTGACGACGACGACGGCCGCGAGCTGGCGGCGGCGGATGCTTTCCCCTAGCTCGGTCAGGTGCTCGGGCGTGCCGAAGTTGGTGCGCTTGTTCAGTGGTGTCCGCGCGAGGCGGTCGGGGGCGAGGCGGATGGGGGTGGCGGCGCTGTGGCCTGGCACGTCCTCGACTGGCTCGTCGGCGAGGGATGACAGGGCGACGCGGCGGCCGGCCATCAGCCCGCTCCCCCGTAGCCGAGCTCGAGCGCGAGCTTGGAGAAGTCTTCGCGGGCTTCCATCGCGACCCGGTTCTTCGGGTACTGGGTGACGACCATGCCGTCGACCGAGGCGCGGGTGTGGATCTTGTAGCGGCGGATGACGGTGTTAGCCAGGGGCCACTTCATAGCGTTGACGTAGGCGCGGGTCTCGTTTAGGTCGGCCTTGCCGTCACGGGGGTCCCAGAGGTTGATGACAACCTTGAATGGCAGCCCGGTGGGCTGTACGGCATTGGCGATCGTCCGGGCGGTCGCGTCGAAAGCGAGGGGTTCGGGGGGCAGCGGGATGAGGACGTCGGAGGCGACCAGCAAGCATGCCTTCAGGGTCTTGTCGTCTTCGAGGCTCCCGGGGGTGTCGACGAACACGTGCAGGTAGTTGTGGTTCTCGCTTGGGCCGATGCCGTTAGTGCGCTACGCCGAAATAGGAGCCGCGCAATGCGAACGCCGCACGGACTGATGCGACATGTGCCATGCCGGGCCCCGCGCCCCTGGTGCACGAGCACTGGCATGAACACGGCTTGCTGCGCGGGCACGTTTGCCTGAGCTGCAGCAGGGTCCTCACCGCAGGTGACAGGCGTCCGATTGTGCTGCATGTGCCGATGGAGCCTATGGCCGACTGGACGCGCTGGCGGCTGAAATGCCTCCCTTGCGCCCGGGCCGCTTTGGGGCTGCCGGCTCGCCTGCCGCCGTTTCTGCTGCGCCGACTACGCGGCCCGCCGGCGTCGGCCTGCCTCCTGCTCCCCTGTCCGGAGGCCTCAGCCGGGTCCTGACCCCTAGCAGCCCAACCGTTCACCGCCACCATGAGAGCCCGCGACCTGCGACCCCCGGGTGCAGGACTTGGAGCAGCTTCGCAGCCCTAGCGGAGGGATCGTGGTGAGCTGGCGAGGACTCCGGCCAGGTGCCGGGCAGACCCTGCTCGATAGGAGATCGGCCTGCTCCGGTATTGACCCCCGGGAGCCGGTGACCGCGCCGGCCGGCTCGGGATTCCGCCCCGCAGCCATCCTGGCCAGCTTCTGCAGGGCGTTGTTCAGCCGGGCCCCTGGCCTCCTGGCCGTGACGCACCGGAGGTGGTGGAGGCCGCGTCCGGCAGCTGCGCGGCACGCCTCATGCCATCTCCGGCCGGGGAGGTGAAGGCGGCATGCGTGGCCGGGCGGGACGGGTGCAGTATGCCGTGGCACTTCCTCTCCCGGAGGTCCGGGCCGCCACTGGCGGCCGCACCGGCTGTGTGGCTTGCCTGGGGCACCGTGGTACGTACGTACTTATACGGGTGCAGGCGACCGGGTGATTTCTCGCTCTGCTGTCCGCCGGGGAGGTCCGGGGTTCGCCGGGTCCTGATCCGGTGGCCTGCCGGGAATGGGCTGGCGCGGGCTAGACGGCGAGGAGGCTGACCAGCTCGGCCAGGTCCTCAGCGGGGAGCTTCGAGCGGATCAGCTCAGCCAGGGCGGCAGGTGAATCCCATGGGATGACTTCCCCGGCGGCCGCGGCATTCGCGGCGTCATGGTCGGCCGGGGCGTCCTCCTCGCCGGGGTTCTTTACCGCGGTAAAGCCAGGTGGCTGGTGCGGCGGCGGCGCAGGGCCCGCAGGAGGCGGCACCGGGTCCGGGCCGACAGGCGGCACCGGGTCCGGGCCGACAGGCGGCACCGGGTCCGGGCCAGAGGTCTGCCTTCCGGGATCGTCAGGCGCGCGGCGCCGGCCCGCTCGCTGCCCGGCCTGCCGGGCTTGCGCTTTCCGCAGCGCGGCTTCCTGGTCATCTGGCGGGACGCTCGCGATGGACCTGGCGATGCGGACGGCGACCTCCCCTGCCTGTACGCGGGCCTGGATCTCCGGGGTGAGTTTCAGTAGCGCGCGGCGCTGGGAGACCCAGCCCTCGGTACGGTGAAGCTGCTTCGCTGCCGCTGCCGCGCTGCCGCACTCGGCGACCAGCGCCTCGACGGAATTCGCTTCCTCGACCGGGTCGAGGTTCATGCGGTCGATGTTCTCGGCGATGACCGCATCGAGGAGATCCGCCCGGGAATCGGCGATCTCCTCGCGGATGATCGCGTCCAGGCCGCGCAGCTGCGCCTGCCTGGCGGCACGCCAGCGCCTCTCGCCGTTGACCAGCACGTAGTCTGCTGATCCGATCCGGTCTTCGTGTTCGGGATACTGGCCGAGGTAGCAGGCGCGGCTGAGCACGACTACGGGCTGCAGCTGGCGGCGGCGGATGCTCTCCCCCAGCTCGGCCAGCTCCTCGGGCGTGCCGAAGTTGGTGCGCTTGTTCAGCGGTGTCGGCGCGATCTTGGCGGGGCTGAGGCGGACCAGAGTGGCGGCGCTGTGGCCTGGCACGTCCTCGACGGGGGCGGCAGCGAGCGCTGAGAGCGCGACCCGGCGGCCCATCAGCCCGCTCCCCCGTAGCCGAGCTCGAGTGCGAGCTTGAAGAAGTCCTCGCGCGCCTCCATGGCGACACGGTTTTTCGGGTACTGGGTGACGACCTGGCCTTCAAGCGATGCACGGGTGTGGATCTTGTAGCGGCGGATGACGGTGTTGGCGAGCGGCCATCCCTTGGCCTTTACGTATGCGCAGGTCTCGTCGCGGTCGGCGGTGCCGTCCCGGGGGTCCCAGAGGTTAATGACTACCTTGTACGGCAATCCGGCAGGCACTATGGCCCTGCTGATTGTCCGGGCGGTCGCGTCGAAGGTGAGCGGTTCCGGGGGCAACGGGACGATCACGTCATCGGCGACCCGCAGGCAGGCGGCCAGGATGCCGTCGTATTCAAGCTTCCCGGGGGTGTCGACAAACACGTGCAGGTAGCCGGAATTCCCGAGCGGGCCAATCGCCGCGTCGGTGACGGCTGCCAGGTTGACGGCGGTGGTGGTCTTGCCAACGCCGCCTTTCTCATTGGCAATGACGTGGATCTTAGCGCCGAGGTTCTTGAGACTGAGGATGCCGTCGCGGTCATCGTGGGCCTGGCTGAAGTCGAAGGGCAGAGGCTGCTTCTCGCCTACGCGGTCTGCCCACCAGACGGCTGAGCCCTGCGGGTCGGTCGATACGACAAGGATGCTCGACAATGTTGTCTCCCGTATGCTTCCCGGTTCCGGTACTTCGGGTTGGCAGTCATAATCGCACACTGCACGGTCATCCGCCGGGTGGCGACACGCCGCGTCTTTACCGCGGTAAAGACGCCCGGCAGACCGCGCCCGGTCTTTACCGCGGTAAAGACCGGGCGCTTCCGGCTCTCCGGGGAACGCTGACCAGGGCTATTCCTGAGCCTGATCCTGCCTGTACGCCCAGGTCACGCTCGTCATGCCTGCCTTCGGCGCCGTGCCGCCGGAAGCCGGGCAGCCGGGGCGCGGGTACTGCGGGGCTCCGCCGTGTGCCCGGCCGCGAAGCGGAGGCCAGGAACGTTGTTACTGCCCGGCCCGGGGTCGTCAGACGGCGCGATCCTGTCGCGCTCACGGCCGACGATCGTGCCTGCTCTCTCTCTGCTCGTGCCCGGAGATCGCAGGCTGCGCCCCGCGGCGGCCCCGCCTCGGGGCGTGCCAGGAAGGTTACTCTCGCCGCTCTGGCGGGGAGGGGAAGCCAGGTGCGTCAGTTTCCTCGCCGCCGGCGGACGGCTGGGCCTTGCCGATGGCCGGGTCAGGCTGGAGGCGCGCACCTCGGCTTGGCCCCCGGCGGCTGACGGGGGGTGAGGCAAGCGCCCGTAAGATGCCGTCGGCGGGCCGGGCCGTCACTGCCCGGCCCCGGGGCTCGCCCTGCTCCCCCGCTTTCCTGTACCGGCCGCCCCGCCCGGGTCGGCCGGGGGCGCAATCTTTACCGCGGTAAAGACAGGCCGGGCCCGGGTCCGCCCTCTCCGCCAGGCGTTCTTGGTATCGCGGGCCATTCCCCGCGGGCATTCGAGGCGCTGGCTTCAGTGGAAACGCCGTTTCCGCTTCCGGGCTGATGCCAGCGAGGTGGTTGCCTGGTTTGACTACTCCCCGCCCTGAAGGACGGGGATTCCAGCCCTCGCGGGCCGGGGTTCCTGTTTCACCGCTGATCGCCGGAGGGTGGCCCCTTGCGGTCTTACATCAGCTCCGCAGGCAGACACGGCAAGACCTGCCGCCAGGATGTTCTTCGCGGCGTTGACGTCCCGGTCGTGCCGGGTGCCGCAGGACGGGCACTGCCACGTCCGGGTGTTGAGCGAGAGTTCCGCGAGCAGGTGCCCGCACGCGGAGCAGGTCTTGCTGGACGGGCAGAACCGGCCGGTCACGATCAGGTGCCGCCCGGCCCTGGCCGCCTTGTACCCGACCATGCGGCGGAAGGTGCCCCATCCGCAGTCGGAGATGGCCTTGGCCAGCGAGCGGTTGCGGATCATGTTCTTCACGGCCAGGTCCTCGATCACGATCACGTCGTGGTCGCGGACCAGCCGGGCGGACGCGCGGTGCAGGAAGTCGGCCCGCGAGGCACGGACTTTCCGGTGGGCGCGGGCCACCTTGGCCCTGGCCTTGGCCCGGTTCGCGGAGCCTTTCCGGCAGCGGGCCATGCGCCGCTGGTAGCGGGCCAGGTTACGTTCCCGCCGGGCCAGCCTGCGCGGGTTAGGCCGAAGTTACGTGATCCAGGGGATGCGAATGCTGGCGGTGACCTGGGCAAACGATGCGCGAGGCAAGTCGGTGTTCTGGCTACATGCCGCTGTCCGGCGCGGCATCTGGCCGTCCGTTGATGATCAACTCGGTATCACGACGAGGGCATCGTCAGATCCTTCTGGCTACATTTTCGCGACTCAACACCGCGTTTCCGCAGCTCATGTCCCCTTTTCAAGCGACACGCCGACGTAACTTGGGGTTAGGGATCTTCTCGCCGCCGGAGGTGGCGGCGAAGTCCTTGATGCCCAGGTCCACGCCGACGACGGCACCCGTCGCGGGAAGCTGCACCGGGTCTGCCGCGTCCACGGCGAAGGAGACGTACCAGCGCCCGCACGGGTCCCGGGAGACGGTCACCGTAGACGGGCCGGCCGACGCCGGGTCGATGCCCGGCCAGGACCAGGTGAATTCCAGCGGCGTGCCCATCTTGGCGAGGAACAGCTGGCCGCCGCGGTACCGGAAGCCGGACCGCGTGTACTCGGCGGACTGCCGCCCGTTACGGGACTTGTAGCGCGGATACCGTGCCCGGCCGGCGAAGAAGCCGGTGAACGCGACCTGCTGGTGGCGGATCGCCTGCTGCAGCGGGACCGAGGAGACCTCGTTCAGCCAGGCCAGGTCTTCGGTGGCCTTCATGGCGGTGAGGTAGGCGTTGGCCTGGGTGAAGTTCGTCCTGGCCTGCTCGCCGTGGTACCGCTGGCGACGCCACGCCAGGGTCCGGTTCCACACGACGCGGACGCATCCGAACGTGCGGTTCAGCAGGTCGGCCTGCTCCGGGGCCGGGTATGCCCGGCACTTATACGCCGTCCTCACGAAACCAAAACTAATCCGGTCATGCCATATCGGATAAGCGTGACACGCGGAAGGGGGGAGCGGCGTTTCCTCCCCCGCCCTGAAGACCGGGGTTCCCACGCCGCAGACTAAATGACCTTCCGGCGCTGGTATCGGCGATCCGCCGGCAGCTCGGCGCCGCCGAGCTTGGCGGGTTTTCCAGCCTTCTCGCAGAGTAGCCATGCTGTGACGTGTCGCCTTCCTGCGGTCCGTTGGCGATGGTTCAGGACGTGACGCATATTCGTCAGGAGGTTCCGTGGTGGCAGTTCCTCATGCCTTCCCCCCGCTCGCGGGGCATCCTCATGCCGGGCCGCCGCGCGGGTTGCGGGTCTTGCTGCTCGCGCACGTTCTGCGCCCTGGCGGCGCTGATCCGCTCTGGTGTGTCCGGGCAGACCCGGGTCAGCCCGCCGGCCTGCCCTGCGCGCCGTCCGGCGTCCCGGGCCGCCGTGATGGCCTCGGCGGCGGACGGCGGGGCACAGCCGTTGGCCCTGTCATCCTGGAGGCGTGCACTTCGGCGTGCCGTGGCGGCTGACCGGGGCGGGGCGAGCGCGCGCGAGATGCCGCCAGCAGGCCGGGGCTGTCACTGCCTGAGCCTGTCATGACCCCTCTCAGCGAAGCCAAGCGACTGCGGCCTGGCCCGCGAGCCGCCTCGCTCCCCCGCCTCTCCTGCACCATCCGGCTCGCCGGGATTCTTCGTCACTCCTGCACCATCTGCCCCGCTCCCCCGGGCCGGGAACCGAGGTGCACAGGTGCCGTCAGCGCCTCCTCTGCCGGGTTTCCTGGCGCCGGATCGGCCAGGATTCTTTACCGCGGTAAAGACAGGCCAGTCCGGGTCCGGCCCTCTCCCCCAGGCGCCCTGAATACCCCGGCAATTTCCGCGCGAGAATCCGCGACGCTGAATTCAGGCACGGCCCCGGCGGCCTGCAGACCCCCGCCTGGGCTTAGCCGACCGGAAAGCCGTTCTTTTGTCCGGCGGGTGCGCCGGGAAATGGCCGCCGGACGGGGGCGCCGCTCCCCCGTATTCACGCCGAGTCGTGCTGTCGTGGTCGACTATCGTCACACATCCTCGCGCGTTTCCGATTCCTGACGGCAATAAGCTTGCCTGGCTGGGTGGCCGAAGTGCCAGGATGGCTCTCGCCGGCCTGCCCCCTACCGCTCGCGGGGTGGCATTCAGGATGGCATCTTGCTGGCTCTCCGGGTGGCTTCTTCCAAGCCCGCTCAGATGGCATCCTGGGGCCGCGCCGGGCCGTGGGACGGCTGCGTATCCCGCCTCGCCGCTGCAACCCGGACGGGAATCCTGACGCAGACGCAGGGGAGCGGGGGGAGCAGGGATGGGGGAGCGGGGGAGGGGGCCGGACGTCTGGTTTCCGATGGGAGGGCAGGCGCCAGTTTGACCACGATTCGTAATCATTCTCTACCGTAGCGTAGCGCCCCGGCGGGGTTGGTTTACCGGCCGGGTAATGCCAGTCCCGGCCGTGCGGGGGCATGCCGTGCGTACGGCCGGGACGCGCGGTCACGGCAGGGGCGCGGGGGAGAGGTGGTGCTCCCGCGGGCTTGCCCATCCGCCTTCCGTCTGATGACGGTTCGTAACTGAGAAGGGGACGCGTGCACGGTTGTCACGCGGGTTGTCACGCCGCCTCTTTTTCGTTACATGACCTGGGGTTGTGACATGGTGCGTGACATCGGGCGTGACAACCGCCCCGGCGACGCGGAGTCACGGCAGCGGGGGAGCGGGGGCGGGTCCGCCCGGCCGCTCTCCCGGAGGCTCCCGCCAGGCGCGCGGCGCCGGGTGCGCGCCGCCCGCTTCCGCTGCAGGCGGGTCGGCGCCGGTCCTCGGCCTGCCCTGGGGGCATGCCTGTCGCCAGGCCGGGGATTATGGCGTGCCGCCGCGGCGCCCGCGCCTGACAGGTCGCCGCCCGGCCGCCCCGGGATCTGGCCGCAGCCCGCCCGGGTCGCAGCCGGGCACCGGTACCCGCCGCGCGGGCGCGGCGGGCGGCCGATCCTGGTGTGCCCGGTGCGCCGCCGCGGACAGCCGGCGTGGCCTTTTTGCGGGTGGCTCTCTGGCGCCGCGCCAGGTGGCTTTCCACGGTGGCATCCGCTGCTGGCACGCGGCTTCCGGAGTGCCATGCGCGCGGCCGGCGTCCGGGCGCGCGGCACGCCTGCCGGCCATCGCCCGGTGCGCGCCGGCAGGCAGCGGCAGGCGGCCGCTGCGAGGCGGCATGCCGTCCGGGATTGCCATGAATTACGCGGGGGAATCATGTTTCCCCGGCGGGGGAATGGGCGAGTTGAGCGGGCGGGCCGGGATCGGCGTCGAGCCATTCGGGTGGCTCGAGGTAGTGGAGAATGTCGTCGATTGCGATAGCCGGGCTGTAATCGCGGTACCGGATGTCGGGCGGGGCGAGCCAGGAGGCGATAAGGCTCTGCCAGGTGCTGCGGTCGGCGGCGTAGGCAGCTTGCCGTTCTTTGTGCAGCCGGGTCGCGCCGCAGGCGTCGGCTGCGGCCGCGAGGGTGACCGGGCCGCGCCGCCAGCCGCGGGGCCCGTGCTCGGCCAGGCCGTGCTCGGCGAGGGTCGTGAGCGCGTCCCTGGTGGCGGTCTCGCTGAGCCGGGCAGTCCGGGCAACTTCGGCGCCGGGGGCCTGGTCGGTGCCGAGGGCCGCGTAGACCAGGCCGGCGGTGCCGCCGAGGACCAGGAATGCGTGGTGGATGGCCTCGATGCGGCCTGCGCGGCGGCGACGCCACCGGGCCGAGGCCGCGTAGGCCTCGGGGATGCGCAGCTGGTAGCGGTCGGCACGGCGGAGCCGGTGCCGGCTGACCAGGTCCAGCAGGGGATCGGGTTCGTCGCGCAGGAGCTTCAGGACGCGGGCCACGGTGCGGCAGGACACGCCCGCATGCAGGGCGAGGTTGCGGATGCCGAATTCGATCACGCCGGATGCGGCGACCATGGCGGCCTGGCCGATGGCCGCCAGGACGAGCCGGATCGTGATGGCCTGCCTGCCCCACCGGGCCAGGCGGTGCGGGTCGCAGATCGCGCAGTCCGTTGCGGTGATCCACATCCGGATCAGGCCGTACTCCGGTTCAAGATCATTCCGTGAGCGAGGTCCACCCTGCCCGGGGGGGCGTGAGTAACTGTCGCTAGTGTGCCCGCTGCGGGGATTTTCCTCCCCGGCGAGCCGGGCCACCGATTTTCGCCATTCGGCCGGGAGGAGGCGGGTGATGCGGCGGGGCTCGCGGGCTCGCGCGTACAGGGCGGACAGGCCGGGCCAGCGGCCGGCGGCGAGCTCGGCGCGGATGTCGGCGAGCCGCCAGCCGGCGGCGGCCGCGGCGGTGATGACGGCCATGCGGGCCTCGGAACGGCCCGGGTAGCGGCCCCGGGGCCAGGTGCCGGTGCGGGCGATCGCGAGGCAGCCGGCGCTGAGCGGGGCACGGCCGCCCATCCGGGGCAGCCAGGGGGTCCCGTCGTCGTCGACGGCGGCGCCGGGCGGGGCGTCTCCTGGCGCTGCGACGGGCGCGGCGGCTTCGAGTTCGGCGGCGAGCTCGCGGAGCAGCCCGTCCCATACCGCCGGCCCGCACGGGCGTGCCAGGGCGGCTACGGCGTCCTGCAGCGGCATCGTGAGGGCCTGCCAGCCGCCGGACCGGTGGCGGGCGCCGGGCGGGCGGATCTGGCCGCCCGGGCCGGCCATCGGCGCCGGGTCGAGGGTGGCGTACCGGCGGGCCAGCGCCAGGGCAAGGTCGCGCAGGTCCTGCCAGGGCAGCGCCTGCCCGAATCGCACCAGGACGTGGCGGCCGCCGGAGGGGGAGATGTCGGTGATGGCCCGGCCGCCGAGCCTGGTGATCAGGCGGGTGAAGTCGGCAGCCTCGGCGGTGACCTGCCCGGCGCGGTCGCCGGCGGTGGCGGCGCGGGAGACGTCGAAGTCGGCGGCCAGGAGCCGGCCTGTCCCGGTGGCCGGGTCGTAGACCGGGATCGTGGCCGGCTGGCCGGGGCTGCCGGGCGGCAGAGGCTGTTCGTGGCGGCGCGGATAGGTGCGGCCGCCGTCCCGGGATACCCGCATCCGCGGCGCGCCGGCCAGCGATGGCACCAGGGCGCGCCAGGCGGCCGCGGCGGCCTGGGCCGCCGGGTCCTGGCGGCCGGGCCGGGCGGTGCTGCGCGCCGGGTTGTCGTCAGACACGCCGGGCGTGTCCTGCCGCAGGCAATACTGAATATGCCGTGCGACGTGTTATCGTGTCCACGGTGTTCGGGTCCCTTCTGCGGGACTCGGGTCCGGCTCTGGCACACAAGGTTTGGCGGCCGCTGGGTGCCGGGATCCGGACGAGCAGATATGCGGTTGTCGTGTCGGCCCGGCGTTAAGCCGGGCCATCGGCATTTACGGGGTCAGGTGCGGCTCCTTCCGTGACCGGGGCAGGCCGATGTCAGCACAGCATCCTCGCCGGCCCGGTAGCTGATCGTGAGCCGGCACGCCGACACCGTTACGGGTTCGCTGGCTGTAACCAGGTGGTTCTCCGGCGTGCCGGCGGCGGCGCGGGGGTGTTGCGGCCGGTGCGGGCCGGCAGGACCGCGGGGCCGGATCCGGGCGCAGGCGGCGGCCCGGGCGATCTGGGCGCCGGCCGCCGGTGACGTGGCGGCGAGCTGCGCCCTGGCGGCCGCGCCGCCGACGAGCTGCGCGTCGCCGGGCAGCCGGGCAGCCTCCTGCCGGGCTGCGGCAGCGCGGCGGGCTGCCTGGCCGGCGTTCAGGGCCGCGGCCGCGGCCGCAAGGGCAAGCCGCTGCACCGCTCCACCGTGGCCCGCTGCATCGCCTGGCTGGTCGCCAGGGGCTACCTCGGCATCGTCGAGTCCGGCTCCACGCCGCTGCTGCGGCCCGCCACCCTGGCTGCGGGCACGGCGGGTTCCCGGCCGGATGGCATGGGCGATCACCGCCGGCGACGGGGTGTCGCGGAGCGAGGCGGGCACGGCCGCATCGCCAGCGTCCGGGCCGGCGGTACGGCCCGGGGGCAGGCCGGCGAGGGCCAGGTTCCCCTCAGACACGCCGGCGTGTTCCGAAGGAGGCAATAGCAGTATGGTCGTGCGACGTGTTATCGTGTCCACGATGTTGGTCCCCTTACAGGGGCTGAGGTTCGGGATCGAGGACGAGAGCTTGGCGGCCACCCGGTACTCGGATCCGAACGGGTTATGAGGTTGTCGTATGGCCCCCCTTGCGGGGGCCTTCGTCATTTCCTGGTCTTGATGCGCCTCCTGTGATCGGCGGTGACACGGGGGTCAGCACAGCATTTTCGCCGGCTCTGACCGCAATTCCCGGGCCGGCGCGCCGGCCCGGGCGCGGGTTCGCCGGCCACGGCTGGCATCTGCCGGGACGGCAGGCGGCACGGCGCCTGGCGCGTTTCCCGGCTGATGTCGGCCGCGCGCGGCCCGGCATCGGCGCGCCGGCCCGGGGGACAGGTGCGACCGGGTCCGCCGGGCCGGCCGGCGGCGGCCGCGGGGGGCAGGTGCCGGGCAGGCAGCTGGCCGCGGCAGCTGCGGCGGCGGGTGTCTCGCGGCGCCGGCCAGGCGGCGCGGCGGCGCCTGGCGGCGCGCGTGCAGGCGGCTGGCGGGCGCCGGAACCGCACGCCCGGCGTGTCGGTGCCAGGCAGCACTCGCCTAGCCGCAGACCATCTGGTAATTTGGTCACGGTCCTCAGTTCAGGCCCGGAACCGCACGTCCTGGCTGCCAACCGTTTCGGTGCGGGTTCCCGGCTCGGGTGTATGGCGTTGTGCGCGGCCCCCTTTCCGGGGGCCCGCCGGTGTTCCTGGGGCCTAGTCGCACCTCCCTGACGGTCCTGGCGATCGACTCATCATCCTCGCCGGCCGGCCTGACACACGCGTAGCCGGCGCGCCGGCCCGGCGGGCGGCCCCGTTCACGGGCGGATCCCGACGCCAGCCCAGGAGGAGATCGTCAGGCCGGGGTCTTCCTGCTCGTCAGGCCGCCACTGGTTCAGCGGCACCACGCCCGGAGGGACGAGGGTGAGCCCGGCGAAGAAGCCGGCGACCTGGTCGCGGCTGCGGTTGGCCTGGGGGATGCCGGTCGCCTCCCGGTAGACGTCGGCGCCGGCGGCTGATTCCTCGGCGCGGATGTCGCTGGCCGGGTGCGAGATGGCCAGGTAGCCGCCGGGGGGGAGCGCGCCGGTGAGGGCGGACACGATCCGCCAGGGGTCCTGCTCGTCCGGGATCATGTACAAGATCCCCAGCAGCATGATCGCGACGGGCCGGGTGAAGTCCAGGACGTCGCGGGCCCGGTTCAAGATGATGCCCGGGTATCTCAGGTCCAGCTGGAGGAAGTCCACGTGGCCCTGGGGTGAGCTGACCAGCAGGGCCCGGGCCGTGGTGACTACAATCGGGTCGTTGTCGACGTAGGCGACCCTGGCGGCGGGGCTGGCTCGCTGGGCGACTTCGTGGGTGTTGTCCATGGTGGGCAGGCCGGTGCCGATGTCGAGGAACTGGGTCACGCCCTGGCCCGCCAGGTAGCGGACCGCGCGGGCCAGGAACCGGCGGTTGGCCCGGACGTTCGCGCGCAGGCCCGGCTTGGCGGCCATGAGCTGGTCGCCGGCCCGCCGCTCGACTCGGGTGTTGTCGGTCCCGCCGAGCAGGTAGTCATAGATCCGCGCCGGATTGGCCGTTCGCTGTCCCCTCGGGCTTGCCATGGCTGATCGGCGCTCCTGCTGCTAGTCGTGGTGGCCGTGGTCGCCCGGCGGCTGCCGCTGCCGCCGCGCAATGAGCTCGCCGAGCAGCTCCAGGCTCTGGCCGGGGTGGAGGGCGTCGATCATCAGCCGGCCGAAGGCCAGCATGGTGTGGTCGACCTCGCCGGGTGCCGTGCTGGACTTCAGGGTGGTCATGGCCTCGGTGAGGACGACGGTGGGGACGTCCTGGTGGTCGTAGCGCAGCAGGGAAAACGGGCCGGGCGCGACGGCCGCCGCGGCGCAGTCGTCCGGCACGATCTGCAGGATGAGCGGCGTGGCGATGCCGCGGCCGGCGGCGAGGTCGGCGAGCTCGGTCAGCTGGCCGGTGAGCACGGCCGGGTTGGCGGCCGGGCAGCGGGTCAGGACGGCCTGCTGGATCAGCGCCCAGACCTGCGGCGGGTCCGGCAGGCGGAGCAGCCCCCGCCGGCGGGCCAGCGCCGCGGTCCCGAGGCCGCCGCGCCACCGGCGGTCCGCCCAGCGCCGGTCATCCGGGGCCAGGGCGGAGGCGGCCGCGCGGGCGTAGGCGTCGGTCTGCAGCAGGGCGGGGATGGCCTGCGAGTCGTAGACCCGGATCTGGGAGGCCTCGGCTTCCAGGTCGAGCAGGTGCCGGTTGGCGACGGTGAGATCCCTGGACAGCGGCGCCCACCACCCGTCCTCACGTGAGAGGTCGGCCAGGCCGAGCATCTCCTCGCGCAGCGCGGCGTCGGTGACGTCGTACAGGCCGAGCAGGGCGGCGACGTCCTGCGTGCGTACCGCGCTCATGCCGCCTTCGATGCGGGCGATCTTGGGCTGGGTCGCGCCGAGGGCCCGGGCTGCCGGCTCCTGGTCCAGGCGTGCCGCGGCGCGCATGCGGCGCAGGGCGGCGCCCAGCCGGATCCGCGCTACCGTCGGCCCGGCCGCCATTACAGGGCCTGCTCCCGGTGCCGCGAGCGCGTCAGCCGGCGCGGTCTCGGGCGCTGCATGCGCGAGACTATAGGCCATCCGGGCCTTCCCCGCAGCCGGCATCACGGCCGCATCCGCCGCCTGAAACTTGCACATGAATTTTCATATGAATATCCATCCGTCTCTTGAATTCTAACGGGGCCTGGGCGACTCTGTGAAGGTACTGCGATGAACGTGCACTGGAGCTGACAAAAGCCACCAGTGCTCCAGGACGGCCCAGGAAGGGGCCCTATGGACGCCAAGCGCCTTCGACGTCACCGGCTACGTGCAGGCCCGGATCACCGCGCGCCGGCGCCGGGCGCGCGGCCGCGAGCCGGGGGAGGGGGACCAGCCCGGCCCCGGGCGGCCGCGCCGGGGCGGCCCGTTCCGGGCAGCAGCCCGGGTGCCGCGCCGCCTCCCGGCGGTGCCCGGTGAGGACGGCCGCCCTGCAGGCGAGCCCGGCTGTCATCCAGGCCGAACGCCGCAAGGCGGGCGCCGAGCTGGGCCGGTGGCGCAAAGCGGCCCGCTGGAGCCAGACCGACCTGGCCCGCAAGACCGGGTACGGCCGGGCCACCGTCGGCGCGGCCGAGCGTGACGGCGCGGGCTCGCAGGACCTGTGGCGGGACATGGACGAGGCGCTGGGCGCCGGCGGCGAGCTGGCGCGCAGGCGCGATGAGGTCGCGGCGATGGCGGCTGTGGCGGCCGAGGAGGCGGTCCGGCAGGGCCTGCGGCCGCCGGGCGGGCGGCCGCCGGCCGGCACGGTCAGCGGCGGGGGAGACGACCCGCTGATCGCCGTGCGCGAGTGCCCGGGCTGCGGGACCCCGCTGTTCCTGCGGGTGGCGCTGCTGCCGGTGATGCTGCCCTCCCCGCGGCGCGCCGCGGCGATCGCCTTAATTCCCGGCCCGCCGGTACCGCGCTGCGGCGGGGCGGGCCGGCCGCGGCCGGGTCCGCCGCGAGATGCCCTGCCGGCCCCGGCGGGCGGCCGCCGGGCCGGGTGCCGGATCCTCCCCCCGGCGCCCGGCCCCGCGGCGGGCGCCTGCGGTCAGCGGCCGGCCGCGACACCGGAGTTCTGGGCCAGCACCTCGGCGGCGGCCGGGGTGCCGTGCGGCCCGATGTAGGCGGCGAACTGGTCGGCGTAGGGCACTACGGCGGTGGTGACCGGGGTGCCGGGGGAGTAGTAGCCGGGGATCCGCAGGGTCAGCTGCTGGCCGGGCGGCGCGGTGAGCGTCAGGGCCGCGGCCAGGCTCAGCCCGGCCGCGGACCCGGCGGGCACCGCGCCGGCCAGCCCGCCGGGCGCGGCCTGCGGCATGACGGCGGCGGTCAGGCCGGCGGTGAGGCTGGGCTCGAGGACTTCCAGCCAGCGGGCGCCGGGCGCGGCCTGGGCGAAGACCAGGAAGCCGTGGTAGGGCGCCGACCTGGTGCCGGCCCAGGTCCCGTAGGTCGCGAACCACCGCGGGTAGCCGGCCGGGCGGGGCAGGTAGTACGCCGTGGCGGTGTAGCTGAACGCCTGGTACCCGGTGCTGCCGGGGTCGGCGGCGGTCAGGAACCGGTAGCCGCCGGCGTCCAGGGCGTAGCTGCTGCCGCCCTCGACCCGGGCCAGCGCGGCGCCGGACCGGGCCTGGTTGGCGGTGTTGTTGCCGGTGACGTAGGCGCCCAGGACCTGCCGGGCGCCGGCCAGGGTCACCGGCGGCGGGACGGCCGCGGCGGGACGGCCGGCCATCCTGCTGGCCGGCGGCCGGGCGGAGCTGGCCGCGGCGGCCGCCCGCGGGGCCGGGCGGGCGTGCGGCCGGGCGGTCAGCGCGGTGACCGCGACGGCAGCCGCCAGGAGCACCGCGGCGGCGGCGAGCAGGCCCCGGCGGCGCCCGGGCCGGCGCCCGCCGCGCCATGCCGCGGGACCGGGCGGGGCCGGCCAGGGGGCGGTTTCCTGGTCCGGCCCGGCCGGCCACCACGGGCCGGCGTCGTGATCGGGCCATGCGCCGCCCGGGCCATCCGCGGCCGGGCCGCCCGCGAAGCCGGGGCCGGGCAGATAGCCATCCTCGCCGTGGCCGGCGCCGGGCCCGCCAGGGCCAGGCCAGGGGGTGCGTTCTCCGTCGGGGTGGTGCCACTGGGTGGTCATGCTGTCTCCGGGCTCTAGGCGGCGGTCACAAGGCGGGCCTAGTCACGGGACACCGGTCACCCGTTGGTACGGGCCGCCCCGGCAGGCGGTTCACCCGCCGGGCAGGGCCGCCCCGCCCCCCGGCGGCGCGGGCCCGGCGGTGCCGGATAATTGCCGGTAAGAGGACGGGAACACGGGGCGGCTTCCGGGCAGGGGGAGGCAAAGTGAGCAAAGGGGTGCGGGACGCCGGCGTGCGGGCCCTGCTGGAGGGCGCCGCGGACGTGCCGCAGCTGCTCACGGCCGCGTGGCAGGCACTCGACTACGTGCACGCCGCGGCCAGCGGCAGCGCGGACCCGGGGACGGCACTGTTAAGGGGTCCCGGTAGTACTGGCGGAAAACCAACGGATCTAGCTCTCACCTGCGCGAGTGCAGAGCGGTCAGCCACCGGTCGGCCGGAGATCTGCCCGCTTGGGTGGATTCGCTCACGGGGAAGCCACTGGGCCGCCAGGATTGCGGGCATGGTGCAGCGACACGACGATCCGCGAGGCGAACCGAACTGGCAGCCGGTCACCGCGGTAACGATGATGGCGGGGATGCTCACCGGGCAGCTGGCCGCCAGCCGCGAGCAACTGGAGCTGCTGGAGCGGGCCCGTCGCGAGCCCTGGCTGCTGGACGACGCCACCGTGGACCCCGTCAAGAAGGTGTTCGGCGTCCAGCATGATGACATGTGGCTGCGGGAGGAGAATGGCCGCCGCTGGCAGGCCCTCGATCTGGACACCGCCACCCGGGCGCAGGCCGGTGGGTACATGTCCCTCGCCGCTCAGTTCGCCACCACCAGCACTGAGGTGCTCGCCTTGGCCGGCGAGATCGCCGGCGGCACTATCACAAGGTCATGGCCAGGTCCGGCCTTGAGCTGGGCATCGAGGCCCTCCACCGCGACGGGCCGATCTGATGGGCGGTACCGGCGAGCAGCCCGCCAGCGAACGGGTGGCCGGCCTGCTTGATACCGCGAGGGCATCGCGAGCACGCACGGTGCAGGAGGTGGCCGGGGCGTGGCAGCGCGCCGGGACAATCACCAGGAATCTGATCTTGATGGCCAGCTCCGGGATCGGCAGCATCGAGCGGCCGGCCACCGGCCTGGTCACCCAACTGCACATGTACATCCTGGTAGCCGGCCCGGAGGCCGCGACGTCGCGGTCGCAACCTCCCTCCCCTCCAGGCGATGGCACTCCTCGCGCGCTGGGCGGGTGGCTGGCCGGGCTCGGCCACAACATCACGAGCGACTCCGGCGACGATCCGGTCGTGACCGCCTGGCAGTGGCTGGCCGGCCATCAGGCGTTCGAGGTCGGCCAGGCCGGTGCCAGACGCGTCATGCGGCATCTCGCCGGCCAGGACGCGGCCGGTACGTAGC
>WNGL01002229.1_pt1 | contig 23645 bp, 21 predicted proteins | sample 5400591 | NCBI WGS metagenome assembly WNGL01 (sample SAMN13153377, study PRJNA577476) | soil metagenome | isolation source: 80 cm soil or saprolite under Garry oak tree replicate 1 | place: USA:California | collected 2016-06-15 | reverse complement strand
CACGGCACCACCATGGGCGGAATCATCGTCGAGTCGGGCAAGTTTCCCTGGGACAACGGCAACTTCCCCGGAATGACCGAGCCCTCGCGCGGTTACCACGGCGTGCGCTTCTTCGAGACCTTCGGCGACTTCGGCTACAGCATGCGCGCGCGCATGGAGACGCTGCGCACCTTCGGCCCGGCGCTCTCGCCCTTCAACGCGTGGCTGTTGCTGCAAGGCCTGGAGACGCTCCCGGTGAGAATGGAGCGGCATTGCGAGAACGCGCTCGCGGTGGCGAAGTTCCTCGAGAGCCACGCGAGGGTGTCGTGGGTCAACTATCCGGGGCTTCCCGGGAACAAGTACCACAAGCTCGCGCGGAAATACCTGCCGAAGGGGGCGAGCGGCCTCCTCAACTTCGGCGTGAAGGGCGGAGCGAAGGCAGGGGAAAAATTCATCGAGGCGGCCACTTTCATGAGCCATCTCGCCAACATCGGCGACGCGAAGACGCTCATCATCCACCCGGCCTCGACCACGCACCGGCAGATGTCCGAGGAGGAGCAGGCCAAGGCGGGCGTGACGCCCGACATGATCCGCATTTCGGTCGGGCTGGAAACGCTCGACGACATCCTCTGGGACATAGATAATGCGCTCTCCGCTTCGGCAAAATCGTAAGTTCGAACGATCCAGATGGAGCAACGAGCCGTAAGACCCGTCGTTTTCGACACGCCCTACCCGACGCGCCGCCGCCCCACGCTCGCGCGAAACGTCGTCTCCACCTCGCAGCCGCTCGCGGCGCAGGCCGGCCTGCGCATGCTCCTCGCCGGGGGCAATGCCGTCGACGCAGCGCTCGCGACCGCGATCACGCTCACCGTGGTCGAGCCGATTTCGAACGGCATCGGAAGCGACGTTTTCGCGATCATCTGGGACGGAAATGAATTGCACGGCCTGAACGCCTCGGGACGCTCGCCCGCGGCGTGGACCCCGGAGTATTTCAAGGGGCACAAGGCCGTGCCCGTGCGCGGCTGGAGCAGCGTATCGGTCCCGGGCGCGGTGTCGGCCTGGGTCGAGCTGTCGAAGAAGTTCGGCAAGCTCCCCTTCGAGAAGCTCTTCGGGCCCGCGATCGACTACGCGGCAAACGGATTTCCGGTTTCACCCTTCGTCGCCGAGCGCTGGAGCCCGCAGGTGCCCGAGCTGCGCGGCCAGCCCGGTTTTGCCGAGGCATTCCTGCGCGACGGCCGCGCGCCGCGCGCGGGAGAGGTCTTCCGCTTCCCCGACCAGGCCAGGACGCTGGAGAGGATCGCCGCCACGAAGGGCGAGGCGTTCTACCGCGGCGAGCTCGCGGAAAAAATCGAAGCGTACGCCAAGGCGACGGGCGGCGCGATGACGCGCGCCGATCTCGCCGCGCACGCGAACGACTGGGTGGGCACGATAGGCCAGGACTACCGCGGGCTCACCGTGCACGAGATCCCGCCGAACGGCCAGGGCATCGTGTGCCTGATGGCGCTCGGGATTCTCTCCAACTTCGATGTCGCCGATCACCCGGTCGATTCCGCCGACAGCGTGCACCTTCAGATCGAGGCGGTGAAGCTCGCCTTTGCCGACGCTAGGGCGTTCGTCGCCGACGCAATAGCGATGGACGTGAAGCCGGCGCAGCTGCTCGACCCGGATTACCTGAAGTCGCGCGCCAAGCTGATCGACATGAAGCGCGCGCGGGACTTCGGCCACGGCACGCCGCCCAGGGGCGGGACCGTCTACCTCACCGCGGCGGACGCAAGCGGCATGATGGTGTCGATGATCCAGTCGAACTTCACGGGATTCGGATCGGGCGTCGTCGTGCCCGGCACCGGGGTGAGCCTCCAGAACCGCGGCTCCGGTTTCGTTCTCACCCCAGGCCACCCCAACCAGGTGGCGCCGGGGAAGCGTCCCTTCCATACCATCATCCCCGGATTCGTCACGCGGAACGGCGCGCCCGTCATGAGCTTCGGCCTGATGGGCGGCAGCATGCAGCCTCAGGGACACACGCAGATGATGGTGCGCATGGCCGACTACGGCCAGGGACCGCAGGGCGCGATCGACGGGCCGCGCTTTCGCTTCGTGCAGGGCATGGATGTCACCTTCGAGGACGAGTGGCCCGAGGCGACGCTCTCGGACCTCGCCGGGCGGGGCCACCGGGTGATGAAGCTGCCCGAAGACTACAACGCCTTCGGCTGCGCCCAGATCGCGTACCGGCTCGACGACGGTTATCTCGCCGCGTCGGACGCGAGGCGCGACAGCCTACCGGTCGGGTTCTGACGCTAGCGCCCGCACCAGCGCGCTGCGCGCGAGCAGGTTCGCCGCGGGGTCGTCGAGCGTCTGATATTTCCGCACTATGCTCTGTATCGAATCGAACCTGGCTCTGTCGATGCGACCCCGTTCGTAGAAGAGCGCGGCGGTGATCATGATGCCGAGCCGTTCCACGACGGGGCTCTGGCTGATCACCGGAGCAGCCGAGACCTTCTCAAGGTATTGCGCATAGAAATCCGACCACTTCATCTTTCCCGATTCGGCGAGGGGCTCGTGGCTCCTCACCCAGTTGTCGACCTCCTGGATGCCGTGGGTTTCGCTGAATATCGCGCAGCCGCACAGCGAAAACGCGAGAACGGCGGCCGCAACACGCGTGTCCATGCCCAGGAGCCGGGTCTTTCGAAGACGGAAGGCCGGTATGGTAGCGCACGGCGTGCGGCACCGCGCACCGCGAGTAGAATGAGCCGGTCGGCAATCGCGGGGAGACAGACATGCTGAAGGTGCACAACCCACTATCCATCGCAGCCCCGATCGGTACGTATTCCCACGGCATCGAGGTGCCGCCCGGCGCGCGCTGGCTCCATGTGGCGGGCCAGATCGGGGTGCGCCCCGACGGGTCCGTTCCCGCCACGATCGAAGAACAGACCGAAGTGGTATGGCAGAACATTCTCGCGGTGCTGGCCGACGCCGGCATGGGAATCGGCGACGTGGTGAAAATCACCTCGTTTCTGACCCGTCACGAGAATTGCGCTCGATTCGCCCAGGTTCGCGCGAAATTCCTCGGCAGCCACCGTCCGGCTTCGACGCTGCTCGTGATCTCCTCGCTCGCGAGGCCGGAGTTCCTCGTCGAGGTGGAGGCGTTCGCGGCGAAGGCGTCTGCGCCCAAGAATCCCGCGCGGCGGCCGTCGATCCGCCGCGCAGGCAAGGCAAAGCGGCGCGCCCGGCGCTGACATTTTCGCTACCGAAGGGCATTCCAGCCATGCTGAAGCTTTGGGGCAGGACCAACTCGATCAACGTGCAGAAGGTGCTTTGGGCGCTGGCCGAGCTGAAAGTCCCGTACGAGCGCACCGACGCCGGCCTGCAGTTCGGCGTCGTCAACGAGCCCTTCTACCGCAGGATGAATCCGAACGGCCGCGTGCCGACGATCGAGGACGACGGGTTCGTGCTGTGGGAATCGAACGCGATCGTGCGCTATCTCGCGGAGAAGCACGGCGCGGGCACGCTCTGGCCGAACGATCCCAGGCAACGCGCCGACGCCGACCGCTGGATGGATTGGACGACGAGCACCGTCGCCCCGGCGATCACGCCGGTCTTCTGGGGTCTTATCCGCACTCCGTCTGAAAAGCGCGATCTCAAGGCGATCGAAGAAGGCGTCGAAAAGCTCGCGCAGGCGTTCCAGGTGCTCGAGCAGGGCCTGGAAGGCCGCGACCACGTGGCAGGCAGGAATTTCACGATGGGAGACATTCCGCTCGGCGCGTTCGTTTACCGCTGGCACGCCTTGGAGGTGAAGCGCCCGAAGCTGCCCAGGGTCGAGGCCTATTACGAGCGGCTGCAGCAGCGCGCGTCGTACCAGAAACACGTCCTGCTGCCGCTCAGTTAGCGGCTCGGGACGGCGAGGCGCGCATCGCGTTCCGATTTGTCGAGCTTCGCCAGCTTGCGCACGGCGTCGTAAAAAACCGGCAGATCGCCGTCCTTTTGGGCGAGCATCCCGCGAAATGCAGGCACGAGCTCCGAGTAACTCGCGACCGACGCGAGCAGCGCATTGTTCGCTCCGCGCTCGAACAAGCGGTCGTAGCCGGTAAGGCCGCCCCACGAGTCCTTGAGCGCCTGGTATTCGTCCTGCATCGCCGAGAACAAGCGCCGTTTTCCCGCGCGCTTTTCTTCAGGTTCGGCCGGCCGATCGTAGAATTCGGCGAGTCCGGCGCGGTACTTGATCACCAGTGCGACGAATTCCGAGCGCCTTCGCCGGGAGCCCTCGTAGGCCGCGCGCTGCGCGGGGGTTCCCTGACGTTCGAGCCAGCGGTGCACGCCCTCCTCCTCCACCGTCGCCGCGAAGGATTCGTTGAAAATCGTGTCGCCTTTCACGTACACGACCTGGTGGGCGAGTTCGTGAAAAACGATGCGCGCGACTTCGGACTCCGGATAGTAAATGAAAGTCGAGAGCACCGGATCGCTGAACCAGCCGAGCGTCGAATACGCCGCGACGCCTCCGACGTAGACATCGTCGCCCTTTCCGGCGAGCGCGGCCGCGTGCCGCTGCGCCGCCTCCTCGGAGTAAAAGCCCCGATAGCTCACGCACCCGGCGAAAAGAAAGCACGACTCGACGGGCCTCACGGAGAATTCGGGCGCGGCAAACACGTTCCAGACCACGAAGGGCCGGCCGATGTCGGCGTAGCGGCGATAGCTTCCGTTGTCCGGAAGCGCGAGCTCGCGACTGGCGAATTCCCGGATGGCGAGCACCTTCGCCAGTTTTGCGCGTAGCGGCTCGGGCGTGTCCGTCTCGCGCAAGCGCTCCTCGATCGGAACCGCAAGCCGTATCACCTCCAGGTGCCCGCCTACCGCCTGCGCGTAGTATTCGAGCGACGCGCAGCCCGAGACGAAAACGAGCGCGACTAGACCCGCGAGCCGCCTCATCGCCGGAATTCTCCGGTCCTGAGGAACGCGGCCGTCTGGCGCGCGATCCGTGGCGAAACCAGCATCAAGGTGTGGCCGACCGGAAGTGCGATGTGATCGCGCAGGGCGGGAAATTTCGTCTCGTCGAGGCAGACGACTCCGTCGTTCGGCTTCGGCAGCCGCGTCACCATGCGACCCAGGCCGAACGCGACGGTACCGGCGATCGCCCCGACTTCGAAACGCTGATCGACCGAGACATCCACCGGTTCGCGCCACACCCCGAGGCTTGCCCCCAGCAGCAGCTCGCCGCCCGCGCTCTGCGCAAGGTCTGCCGCAGCACGGCAGCCCGCGACGGGCGAACCGAGCAGCACGGCGCGCCGGACGCGCGGGTCCGCGCCGCGCTGCAGGTAGCGCAGCACGATGACCCCGCCCAGGCTGTGGCCGACCAGGTGCAGGCGCGGCGCACGGAGAGCGGCAATTCTCTCGGCCACGCGGGCAAGATGCTCCGCGAGCGTGCCTCGCATGGTGCGATAGCTCAGCGTTTGCACCGCAAAACCTTCCCGCTGCAGCGCCAGAGCGAGATAGCTCATAACCCAGCGGTTCATCCACGCCCCGTGCAGCAGCAGCACGGCGTCTTCGGGAGATGCGCTCACCGCGGCGTGCGCGCCCTTCGTTGAGGGTTCACTGCGAAGCGCGCTGGAACTCGTAGCGAAGAGTCACCGAGTGTTTGCCGGCGTTGGTCCACACGAGGCAATGATCGGCGGATTTCCGGGGAATGAAGCTGCCCGACGCGCTTTCCGTACCGTCGCGCTTGAGATCGATGACTTCTCTTTCCTCCTGGTGCGAGACCTTGAAGTTCAACGGCCCGTCGGCTCGAAACTTGTAATGTAGCCGCTGCCTGTTGTTCAGTGAAAGGCATTCCTTCTGCGCTTCCGAAGCCACCAGCGTTTTGGTCACGATCCTGGCGGGTGAGCTCTTGGATGTGTCCTGAGCCCAGACCGGCGCGACAAGCGAAACGGCGGCTGCCGCCACCATGAGCCGAGCAAGCTTCGCCATGAGTTCGACCTCCACGTCATCCGAAACCATACACTAAATCCAATCGGTTTTGATCCAGGCCATCGTAGAATATCCGCGAGAATCTCTCGGAGGAGGTGTCATGGCTGCCCGCATCGCGTCCGCGTTTCTCGTTGCGTTTCTTGCCGCAGCGGCGGCCCCGGCCCAAACCTGGCCGTCCAAGCCCGTCCGCTACGTGGTTCCGTTCCCGCCTGCCGGGGCGACCGACATCCTGGCGCGCATCATTGCGGAAAGGATCAGCGGACCGCTCGGGCAACCGGTCGTAGTCGAAAACCGGCCCGGCGCGGCGGGCAACGTCGGCACCGAGATGGTCGCAAGGGCGCCCGCGGACGGTTACACCATTTTGCAGGCGACCGCAGCGCAGGCGATCAGCGAAACCCTGTACACGAAGCGCAGCTTCAGCTTCGAGCACGACCTCGCGGCGACTGCGATGATCGCGCGCATGCCGAACGTCATGGTGGTGAACCCCTCGGTTCCCGCGAAATCGGTGGCCGAGTTCATCGCACTCGCCAGGAGCAAGCCGGGCAAGCTCAATTTCGCCGCCTCAGGGAGCGGCACCTCGCTCCACATGGCCGGCGAGATGTTCAAGATGATGACGGGCGTGGACATCGTCTTCATCCCGTACAAGGGGAGCGGCCCGGCACTCGCCGACCTCATGGGCGGACAGGTCGACCTGATGTTCGACAACCTGACCGCCGCGATCGGACATATCCGCAGCGGAAAGCTGCGCGCGCTGGCGGTGACCACGAGCACGCGTTACCCCGAGCTGCCCGACCTCCCCACGATGCAGGAAGCCGGGATCCCTGGCTACGAGGTGACGGCGTGGTTCGGCATCATGCTCCCCAAAGGCGCGCCGAAAGACATCGTCCTGCGCATCAACGGCGAAGTGAACAAGGCGCTCGTTCAGGCCGAGATGAGAGAAAGGCTCTTGCAGCAAGGCGCGATCGCAACCGCCTGGACCCCGGAGCAGTTCGGGTCCTTCATCCACGACGAAGTGGTGAAATGGGCCAAGGTGGTAAGGGCTTCGGGCGCCAAAGTCGAATAGACGCGCCCCCGCACACCTCCTCCCGGCCTAAACCAGCTCGAACAAGCCTGCCGCCCCCATACCGCCGCCGATGCACATCGTCACCACGACGTGTTTCGCCCCCCGGCGCCTGCCTTCTATGAGCGCGTGACCCGCGAGGCGCGCGCCGGAAGTCCCGTAGGGGTGGCCCACCGCGATGGCTCCGCCGTTGACGTTCAGCCTGTCGTCGGGGATGCCCAGACGATCGCGGCAATAGATCACCTGCACGGCGAAAGCCTCGTTCAGCTCCCAGAGCCCGACGTCCTCCACTTTCAATCCCGCGCGCTTGAGGAGCTTCGGCACGGCGAACACGGGGCCGATCCCCATTTCGTCGGGCTCGCAGCCCGCCACGGCAAAACCGCGAAAGATGCCCAGGGGCTCGAGCTTGCGGGCCGCCGCCGCCTTTCCGTCCATCACGATACAGGCCGAGGCCCCGTCGGAGAATTGACTCGCATTGCCGGCGGCGATGCACCCGCCTTCGATCGCCGGGCGGATTTTCGAGACCCCCTCGTAAGTGGTATCGGCCCGAATGCCTTCATCGGCGGAGACGGTGACCTCCTTCGCCATCATGCGCGCGGTCTCCTTGTCGGAGATACCCATGACGACTTTCATGGGCACGATCTCGTCGCCGAACTTGCCCGCCGCCAGCGCCGCGGCGGCTCTTTGCTGGCTGCGCGCGCCGTATTCGTCCTGGCGCTCCCGCGAAATGTCGTAGCGCCTGGCGACGGTTTCCGCGGTTTGCAGCATGGGCCAATAGAGCTCGGGCTTGTTCTCGGTCAGCCAGTCCTCCCGGGCCATGTGCTTGTTCATCTCGTTCTGGACACAGGAGATGGACTCGACCCCGCCCGCCGCGTAGATGCCGCCCTCCCCCGCGATGATGCGCTGCGATGCCATGGCGATGGATTGCAGGCCCGACGAGCAGAAGCGGTTCACCGTGATCCCGGCGGTCGTGACGGGCAGGCCGGCGCGCAACGCGATCTGGCGGGCGATGTTCCCGCCGGTCGCGCCTTCGGGATTGGCGCAGCCCATGATCACGTCCTCCACCTCCGCCGAATCGATGCCCGCGCGGGAGACCGCGTGCCGGACGGCGTGCGCACCCAGGGTCGCGCCGTGGGTCATGTTGAAGGCGCCCCGCCAGGATTTGCAAAGGGGCGTGCGTGCGGTGGAAACGATTACGGCTTCGCTCATTGACGGTCTCCAGGACTCCTAGTTGAACTTCTTTCCTTCGCTCGTCAGCTTCACCAGCAGGGATGCGGGTTTCCAGAAACCCGGATCCCCGTGGGGATTGGCAGCGAAGCGTTTCATGCGATCGACGACGTTGTACAGGCCCACCTCGTCGGCATAGAGCATCGGCCCGCCCCGGTGCAGGGGAAAACCGTACCCGGTCAGGTAGACCATGTCGATGTCGGAGGCGCGCGATGAAATGCCTTCCTGCAGGATCGCCGACCCTTCGTTGACGAGCGCAAAGATCAAGCGATGCACGATTTCGTCATCGTCGATCCCGCGGCGCTGCGCTCCGATCTCCTTGCGGTAGTCGACGATCATCTGCTCCACGGCGGAGTCCGGCAGCGCGTCGCGACGGCCGGCTTCGTAGCGATACCAACCCAGTCCCGTCTTCTGGCCGAAGCGACCCTGTTCGCACAGCCGGTCGGCGATCTTCGAGTACTTAAAGTTGGGCCGCTCGCGGTAGCGCCGCTTGCGAATCGCCCAGCCGATATCGTTGCCCGCCAGGTCCGACATGCGAAAAGGGCCCATCGCCATGCCCCAGCTTTCCATCGCGCGGTCCACCTGGCTGGGCGCGGCCCCTTCCTCCAACAAGAACAATGCCTGGCGGAGGTACTGCTCGACCATGCGGTTGCCGATGAAACCATCACATACGCCCGAAACCACCGCGGTCTTCCTGATTTTTTTCGCGAGGCTCATCACCGTGGCGAGGACGTCCTTGGCGGTCTTCCCGCCGCGCACGACTTCAAGGAGCTTCATCACGTTGGCAGGACTGAAGAAGTGCGTGCCGAGCACGTCCTGGGGCCGCCTGGTGAAGTCAGCGATCTTGTTCACATCCAGCGTGGAGGTATTGGACGCGAGAATGGCGCCGGACTTCATCACCTCGTCCAATTGCCTGAACACCGCCTCCTTGACCGCGATGTCTTCGAACACCGCCTCGATCACCATGTCGGCGTCCTTCAGATCGTCGTAGGAGAGGGTCGGCTCGAGGAGCGCCATGCGCTCCTCGACCTGTTGCGCCTTAAGCCTTCCTTTCCTGGCGCTCGCCTCGTAGTTCCTGCGGATGGTCGCAAGCCCTCTGTCGAGCGCCTCTGGGTTCATCTCCAGCAAGGCGACGGGAATGCCCGCGCTGAGGAAATTCATCGTGATGCCCCCGCCCATCGTCCCGGCGCCGACGACCGCCATCTTCTCGATCTTGCGCAGCGGCGTGTCCTCCGGCACATCGGGAATCTTCGCCGCCGCCCGTTCGCCGAAGAAAGCATGGCGCAGCGCGCGGGATTGCGAGGTCTGCATCAACTGCAGGAACGATTCCCGCTCGAACCGAGCCCCCTCCTCATAAGGCATCGCGACAGCGGCCGCGACGGCGTCGACGCATTTGAGCGGCGCGGGGAAATTTTTCGCCGCCGCGCGGACCGTATTGCGGGCGAACTGGAAGAATCCGTCCGCGTTGGCAAGGCTTACCTTCAGGTCGCGCACGCGCTTCAGAGGACGTTTCTCGGAGGCGACCTTGTCCGCGAACGCAATCGCCCCCGGCAGCAGATCCCGCTCGAACAACTCATCGAATAGGGCGCCGTCCTTGAGCTGCTCCGAAGGCACGGAATTGCCGGAGACGATCATGTTGAGCGCCGCTTCCGCCCCGATGAGCCGGGGCAGGCGCTGCGTGCCCCCCGCGCCGGGCATCAGCCCCAGTTTCACTTCGGGCAGGGCGATCTGCGCCCCCTTGACGGCCACGCGGTAATGACAACCCAGGGCCAGTTCCAGCCCGCCGCCCATGCAGGCGCCACCGATGGCCGCGACGACGGGTTTGTTGGCTCCCTCCAGCATGCGGATCACGGTGTTGAGATCGGGTTCCGCGGAGGCCCTGGGCGAACCGAACTCCCGGATATCCGCCCCGCCTGAGAACGCGCGAGCGCTGCCGATCAGTACCACTGCTTTCACGTTCCCATCGGCTTCGGCACGGGTCAGCCCTTCCACGATGTCGCGCCGCAGATCGAAGCCCAGCCCGTTGACGGGCGGGTTGTTCATCGTGATCACGGCGACAGCGCCGCGCAGTGCGTAGGTCGTGGTGCTCATGCAATCTCCCTCGTTTCCCCGGTCACGACGATTATCCCATTCGGCGCAAATTTTCGATTTGTGCAGGCAGTCTTTCCTGTAGGTGTTTCCTGACAACCCTTGCCTGACATGACCATCGGGTATTACCCGATGACAACGATCAGGTTTCCCCCGATGGACACTCCCGCCTTAGTTCCATAGGCTCAGTGCGCTTCACTTTTCATCCCGCCAGGGCAGTCACCCAAAAAGAAATAGGGTGCCGATATTTTTGAGGGAAGGAGATTCTGTTTGGACCAAGCGCAACTAGAAGCACCGCCCGACGTGACTCACCACGAGGTGCATCAGGTCGTCGAGCTGATCATCGACAACGTCAACCAGCTCAAGGACACCCAGGGACTGAAGGCGCCGGCACAGCTCGATTCCGCGACGGCTCTCTTCGGCGGCGACGGCTTCCTGGACTCGATGGCGCTCGTAACGCTGGTCGTGGCAGTCGAGCAGGCGATCGAGGAAAAGTTCGGCACGAACGTGAGCCTCGCGGACCCGGGCGCCATGTCCCAGGAACACAGCCCGTATCGTACGATCGGCGCCTTGGCGGACTATGCGCTCCAGCGGCTGCGGGCCGGTTGATCCGCCTTCGGCAGGCGTATGGACGCGCCGGTCACGCTCATCACCGGAACACGGATCGGCATCGGTAGGCACCTGGCCGAGCACTATCTCCGGCTCGGCCATCGGGTGGTGGGTTGCAGCCGCGCCCCGGTCGACTGGACTCGCGAGGGTTACAAGCATTGTGGAACCGACGTGGCCGACGAAAAAGGCGTCAAAGCCATGTTCTCCGAGATTCGCCGTTCGTATGGACGCCTTGACCACCTGATCAACAATGCCGGCATCGCCTCCATGAATCACTCGCTGCTCACGCCGACGTCGACGGTGAGCGCAATCCTTGCGACCAACGTGGTCGGAACCTTCCTCCTTTCGCGCGAGGCGGCGAAGCTGATGAAACGCAAAGGGTACGGGCGCATCGTGAATTTCTCCTCGGTGGCCGTTCCCCTCAAGCTGGCGGGCGAGGCGGCCTATGTAGCCTCGAAATCCGCCGTCGTCGCGTTGACCCATGTCCTGGCGCGAGAGCTCGCCGACTTCGGAATCACCGTGAATTGCGTCGGTCCGGGACCTCTGGCCACGAATCTGATTCGCTCCGTTCCAAAACAGACGATCGATCGGCTCCTCGCGCAACAGGCGATACCGCGGATGGGAACCTTCGACGATGTCGCCAACACCGTCGACTTCTTCCTGAGGCCGGAGAGCGGGTTCGTCACCGGCCAGACCATTTACCTGGGGGGTGTCTGATCCATGCATTCCCTCGAGCACCTGATGAACGTGCTTCGCGCCAATCCTGAGAAGGAGGCGGTGATCTGGCAAGGCCGCGCCTACCGCTACGCCTGGCTCTACGAGACGGTTTCCCGCTGGGGCGTTTTTTTGGAGGAGCAAGGGGTGAAACCGGGCAGCGTGGTCAGTGTCGAAGCGGATTTTTCGCCCAACGCCATCGGTTTGCTGCTGGCCCTGATCCGCCGGTCGTGCATCGTGGTTCCGCTGACCGCCTCGGTAGAGGTCAAGAAGAGCGAGTTCAGGGAAATCGCCCAGGTAGAGACGGTCATCGGCCTCGCCGACGGCGAGACTTCGCAGATCCGACGCACGGGCGCCCGCGTCGAGCACGAACTGCTCCTGCGCCTCCGGCTGGAACAACGCCCCGGCCTGATATTGTTTTCCTCAGGCTCGACGGGCAAGAGCAAGGCGGTGGTGCACGATCTGGTGCCTCTGCTGGAAAAATTCACGCTGCCGCGCAAGACGCTGCGGACCATTACGTTTCTGCTGTTCGACCACATCGGCGGCATCAACACCCTGCTCTACAGCCTCTCGAACTCGGGCTGCGTCGTCACGGTGCAGGAACGCCTGCCGGACGCGGTCTGCGCCGCGATCGAAAGGCACAAGGTGCAACTCCTGCCGACCTCGCCCACCTTTCTCAATCTCCTGCTGGTAAGCGAGGCGTACCGGCGTCACGACCTCTCCAGCCTGGAGCTGGTGACCTACGGAACCGAGGTCATGCCGGAGAGCACGCTGAAGCGCTTTCACGAGCTGTTTCCAAAGGTCCGGCTGTTGCAGACATACGGCCTGTCGGAGGTCGGCATCCTGCGCTCGACCTCGAGGTCCAGCGACTCAGTGTGGGTCAAGGTCGGCGGTGACGGCTTCCAGACCCGGGTGGTCGACGGGATGCTCGAGATCAAGGCAAGGTCCGCGATGCTCGGCTACCTGAATGCGGCCAGCCCGTTTACCGCCGACGGCTGGTTCAAGACCGGCGATGCCGTCGAGGTCGACGGCGAGTACTTCCGGATATTGGGGAGGAAATCGGAGCTCATCAACGTCGGGGGCGAGAAGGTCTATCCGGTCGAGGTGGAGAGCGTGCTTCAGGCGATGGAGGGCGTGGAAGACGCATCGGTGAAAGGCGAGAGCAACCCGATCACGGGTCAGATCGTCGCCGCCCGAGTGAAGCTGCGCACGAGCGAAACCGTTTCCGAGTTTCGAAACCGGATGTTTGCATACTGCCGCGAGAGACTGCCGCGCTTCAAGATTCCCCAAAAGGTGTTTCTCGTGTCAGAGGATATCCATGGAGACCGCTTCAAGAAATTGAGATAGCGAATCGGCGTGGCCGCGACGCTCGCAATGCCAATCAGGAGGAAATCATGTCAAGCGTGCGTTCGATTGTAGGTGGAATAACCCAGCGGGCTCCCGGCGGCATGTCCGCCGCCGATTCGGGCCGTGCGGCAGTCGGCTTCTCGGCAAAGCGCTTTCTCGCCGCGCTCGCTGCAGTCGTCGGCGCGGGCGTCTTGTCGATCGCAGGAGCGAACTACTTTCTCGATCCGCTCCACTTCAGCGCCTCCGGCATTAGACAGGTCGCGGCCGTGCTGCTCTCCGGGAAGAACTACGCCGTGTTCGACGCGAACATGGACTTTCGCGCTCTGCGGCGCGAGGCGATTGCGCAGATGACCCGGACGCCGGAGGTCATCGTGTTCGGAGGCAGCCGCTTCGAGCTGGCGACACCGGATCTTTTTCCCGGGAAGAGCTTCTATAACGCCTTCGTCCACAACGACGTGTTCGAGGACCTCGTCGCCTTCTCCGGGCTGCTCTACGAGCACAAGCGTCTGCCGAAAAACCTCGTGCTGACCGTCCGTTTCAAGACCTTCCTGCCGATCGACCCGGTGCTGCGCGAGACCGACGAGTTCAAGCTGTTCTGGTCAGAGTACCGATCGATGGCGGACCGTCTGGGCATCGAAAGAGAGTCCTTGCTCGACGTCTTTCCGCTCGGCTATTGGTCGCATCTGCTGTCCGTGGACAATATCCTGAGGCACGTCTCGTACCGGCTCGCCGGAAAACGGCAAGGTCCCGTCGACGCGGCGACCCTGGACGACATGGACGTCATTCATGCGGACGGTTCGATGGCCTTCTCGAAAGAACACAGCGCCTCGTTCCGCACGATTCTCTTGTCGCGCGGCGTTACCAACATGTTTTCCAGCGCGGACACCATAGACCAGGATTCCGAACAGCGCGCGGCCAAGATGAGCAAACGGGCCGCGTGGCCGGTCGATCCCAAGCGCCTCGAGGGACTCGGCGTTCTTCTCGCGTTCCTCAAGAAGGAAGGCACTCACGTCACGATTGCCATCACGCCGTTCCACCCGGCGTACTGGAAAGGCAGCTTGGGCTCCCCTTACGGGAACAGCCTCGTCTCGATGGAAGAGCGCGTTCGCGCAATCGCGGCGAACCAGGGGGCCACGGTCGTGGGCAGTCTGGATCCGGACCGCGTCGGATGCCAGGCGTCGAATATGAGGGACTTCATACATCCGGACGAAGTCTGCTTGAAAAAAGTCTTCACGGACATCCCGCTCAAGGACTGAGGTCGGCGCGGCACCGTCACATGGAAACAGGAGCGCCCCGCTGGATCGAGCAAGACGAACTGAACCGCGACCCGGCCATGCAGGACTTCGTGCAATCTCTGGTGACGCGGTTCGGCAGGGAGCTGAGTGTGGCCGTCGCGCGCTCGAGCTTGGCGCCGCACTTGTTCGTGTCCCGCGACGCAAAGGGGGTCTTTTTCGTCAACCGTCGCCCAAGCACCGTGTTCGCGTTCGCCTACGCGGGCCCGGACGAGCGCTTCGCCGATGCCGCGGGCGACTTGTTCGAATATGCCGCGCAGGCGAAACGGGTCGCCAATATTCTCGAAGAGGAGCCGAAAGCCAAGGAACTTGCGGCTCTGGGCTATACCGCAACTCCGTTCGGGGTGATGCAGAAGCTGCCCCGTCTGGCCGGGTTCTCGCTGGAGGGGACCAAGATGCGCCGCCTGCGCTATCAGATCGGTCATTACGAAAAGCACGGGCAATGCGAGACCCGTGAATACCGGGCCGGCAGCGATCCGGCAACCGACCGCGCGGTGGCCGGCCTGGTGGACGAATGGAAGCGGAGCAAGAAGCAGATAGGCCCGTACGTGGAGCACTTCAAAAGCCGCATCGCAAACGGGGAGCTGCCCGGTCATTGCCGCCTGTTCCTCACCTACCGCGACGGGCAGCTCGACAGCGCCATTGTGATCAGCCGGCTCCCGGCGGCGGACGGCTACCTGATGGATCTCGAGTTCTACGGGGCGGACATGCCGCTGGGAGGGCTGGAATTCGCCATTTCCCGCATCCAGGAGACCCTCGCCAAAGAGGGTGTGGGCTCCTTCAGCTTGGGGGCCACCTTCGGGACTCAAATGGAAGCCTGTGCGGAGGAGGATCCCCGGGTGGGGAAGATGCTGCGCGGCCTGCACGCCTCCGGCATTTTCAACAACGATGGAAATTTTCAGTTCAAGAACAAGTTCCGGCCCGAGAACACCCGTCTCTACGTCAGCCGGGCGCGAGAGGCCCCGTCGGCGTCGTTCACCGACGTGCTGATGATTTTTGCCGATCCGGAAAACCGCCGGCAAAGCCGTCAGGAAACACCGCCGACCGCGGCGACGACGCCGGCAGCCCCGGGGCTGCCGGCGTCCTAAAGCCATGCTCCACGCCGACAAGGAACGCACGCGCGCCCGGGACGATGCCGTCTACAAGGCTGCATACAGAGTGTCTGAAGGCCTCCTCGCCGATCATGTCATCGGCGGGCGGTCCATTCTGCCCGGCGCCAGCATGGTCGATCTGGCGCTCGCGGCGGCACAGGCACGGCAGCGGCCGTGCCTCGCACTCAAGGATGTGTTGATCTGCCGGCCGGGCGTGGCGCGCGAACAACTGGAAGTCGAGGTCAGATGGGGAAATTCCTCCTTCACCATCCACGAGGGCAGGAACTTATTGTGCATCGGACGATTGGAGGAACGCGAGAGCGCGCCAAAGGCAAACATCCTGATGTTCGACGTCGCTGCGCGCGGCGATCCGGTCGAACCTCGGCTGTTGTACGCGGACCTCGACCGGCTGGGCTATCGCTACGGTCCCGGCCTGCAAGTGATTCGCTCCGTGCTCAAGTTGGCGGACGGCATGTTGTTCAACTTGTCCGCGGGAAATCATCGGGACTGCCGCAGCGAGAGCATGAACCCGGCCCTCCTGGATGGCGCAATCCAGGCGGTCTTCTGCCTGCTGCAGCATTCGGACAAACCGATTCGATCCGGCGGCTTGCTGGTGCCCACGGGCATCCGCCGTCTTTCGATCCACGGCAGCGTCCAGGGGACGTGCTTCGTCCAGGTCGGGGAGTCCGCTCTGACGCGTCAGGCGGACGACGTCCTCGCCGATCTCCAGATCCGAAACGAACGCGGTCGACCCCTGCTGCGAATCGAGGGATTGCTGCTGAAATACGTTCCGCGCGACTTCCTCGACAAATTTGACGGACCGGTTCCCGCCGAGCCGTCTTGACACCGGATCGGGAAAATCAGCGAGAAATCGGAGAGCAGCCGTGTTGTTTTCTTCATTGACTTTCGTCCTGGCGTTCCTGCCGTTGACGCTGACCGCGGTGTTGCTGGGCAGACGGCTCTACGGTTCTTCCGGAGCGCGATTCGCCCTCACCGCGGCTTCTCTCTTGTTCTACGGCCTCTGGGGATGGAAACTGCTTCCGGTCTTGATCCTCGTGGCCGGCCTGAACTACCGGGTGTCGTATTCGATCTTTCGCAGCACCGCCACCTCCAGAAGACGCTGGCTCGCCTTCGGCATCGCCGCCAACCTGGTCGTGCTGATCGCATTCAAGTACACGAATTTTCTGATCGACAATGTCAATGCGATCACGGGGCTTGCGGTCCCGTTTGCCGATATCGCATTTCCGATCGGCATCTCGTTCTTCACTTTTCAGCAGATCGCCTATCTGGTCGCCGTGGCGAACGATATGGAGCCGCCGGAAAGCTTCTGGGAATACGTGCTCTTCGTGTCGTGCTTCGCGTACGTCACCGCCGGCCCGATCGTGGGGGCACGCGAATTCTTTTCGCAAAGAGACCAGATCGGCAGGCTCACCCCCTCCCGCTTCGCGGTGGGCATCACGGTGTTTTCGATCGGGTTGCTCAAGAAAGTCATCATCGCGGAAAGCTTTGCCCCGTACGCCAACCACCTCTTCGAGCAAGCACAGAGGAACGGCGCGGTCGGCACTTGGGACGCCTGGCTGGGATCATGGTCCTATTTTTTGCAGCTCTATTTCGACTTCTCGGGTTACTCGGAGATGGCGCTCGGCCTGGGCGTGCTCCTCGGGCTGCGCCTTCCTCTGAATTTCAATTCCCCGTTGCGGGCGACGAGCGCCATCGAATTCTGGCAGCGATGGCACATGACATTGACCCGATTCCTCACCGGTTACCTCTTCATGCCGCTTTCCGTGAGGCAGGCCCGCTACGTGGCCACTCGAAAGGTGGGGCGCGTGATCGGTTTCGTTCGAGTCTACGCGATGCCGGTCATGGTGACGTTTGTTCTGGCCGGGCTCTGGCACGGATCGAACTGGACTTTCGCGGTGTTTGGGGCCTGGTGGGGCATCGCTCTCGTCATCAACCACGCCTGGCGTCAAGCCCGCCTGGTCAGGTTGCCCGTATGGCTCGCTTGGGTGTTCACCATGCTGGGGGCTCTGATAGGCATGGTGATGTTTCGTTCCCCGGATCTTCACACCTGCGCTACAGTGCTCGCGTCCATGGCCGGGCTGGGTGCGGAGATGGTCCCGTCGCAGCTCGTGCTTGCGAAAACGCTCGCGATGATCCTGCTCGTGACGGTAGCCTGTCTGGTTGCGCCCAATACGCCGCAGGTCATGGACGGCTGGAGTATCAGCGCCGATTCGGTGCAAAAAACAAGCGGCGTCCTGAGCTGGCGATGGAAACTCGACGCTCGGGGTCTCGCATTCACCGCGTTGATCATCATCGCCCTGGTAATCGCGGGCGAACAGACCTCGCCGTTTCTCTACTACCAGTTCTGACCGCCGACGCGCTTACTGGGGCGGGACTATGATGGGCAAGATGCTCACAATCTGCCAGCCTTCGGGTTTCTTGACCATCACGAGGTTGATGTAGAGACGGGTCTTGGAGGGGTCGACGCCCGGATCTCCGACAGTGAGTTGCGTCGGCGCGTAGACCTGCGCTACGCGCCTGCTGACCGAGATGATTCGCAGCTCTTTCCTTTCGACGTCGATGTGCCAGGTGCCCTTGTAACGCTCCTCGAGGTTCTTGAGCGCGGCCTCACGGCCCCAGATAGGTTTGCCTCGGCTGATCCAGAGGAGGTCCGGGGAGTCCGCCAAAAGGCTCCGCATTGACTTCAGGTCATGCGCGTTCTGGATTGCTATGTACTTGTCGAAGACGGCGCGAACTTCGTCTTCCATTGTCGCAGCCTGAGACAGCGTCGCAATCGCCGCCAGCACAGCGAAAAAAATGAGGCGCTTTACCATTCCCTCCTCCAAGACTGCTTACCCATTCTGAGTGGGCCCGCCTGGATTCGAACCAGGGACCAAAGGATTATGAGTCCTCTGCTCTAACCAGCTGAGCTACAGGCCCGCTGAACCACCCTGCCCGCTTTGCTTCGGATCCTTATTATTGTCAATTCGAGCGTTCAGCGGCGCGCAGCGTCCGCCGCAACGCGAGCGGATATTGCGGCGGGTTCCAAGTCGATGCGGAGGGGCTCCTCCCCCTCCTCGCCGTCCGCAATATCAATTGTTGTCCAGGAAACTCTTCAGCCGCTCCGAGCGCGACGGGTGGCGAAGCTTGCGCAACGCCTTCGCCTCGATCTGCCTGATGCGCTCGCGGGTGACATCGAACTGCTTGCCGACCTCTTCCAGGGTGTGGTCGGTGTTCATTTCGATGCCGAAGCGCATGCGCAGCACTTTGGCTTCCCGCGGCGTGAGCGAGTCCAGAACGTCCTTGGTGACCTCGCGTAGGGATGCGTACATCGCCGCATCATTCGGCGCGAGCGTCGCCTGGTCTTCGATGAAGTCCCCCAGATGCGAATCGTCGTCGTCGCCGATCGGCGTCTCCATCGAGATCGGCTCCTTCGAAATCTTGAGAATCTTGCGGATCTTGTCCTCGGGCATCTCCATCTTCTGGGCGAGCGTCGCGGGATCCGGTTCCTGCCCCGTCTCCTGAAGGATCTGACGGGAGATCCGGTTCATCTTGTTGATGGTCTCGATCATGTGCACCGGAATGCGGATGGTGCGTGCCTGGTCGGCGATCGAGCGCGTGATCGCCTGCCGGATCCACCACGTGGCGTAAGTAGAGAACTTGTAGCCTCGGCGGTATTCGAATTTGTCCACCGCCTTCATCAGGCCGATGTTTCCCTCCTGGATGAGGTCGAGGAACTGCAGGCCGCGGTTGGTATACTTCTTCGCGATCGAGATCACCAGGCGCAGGTTTGCTTCCGTCATTTCGCGCTTCGCGCGGCGCGCCTTCGCCTCGCCCGTGGACATCTGCTTGTTGATGTCCTTGAGGTCTTTCAGAGGGATGCCGATCCGCTTCTGGATCGTGAGCAGCTTCTGCTGTTGCTCGAGGATGTTCGGCTCGAAGCGCAAGAGCAGGTTGCTCCACGGCCTTCCCGCTGCGATCTCGTTCTTTACCCAGCGCATGTTCGTCTCGCTGCCGGGGAACTCCTTGATGAAGTGGGGCCGCAGCATGCCGCCCTTGTTCACGCACAGGTTCATGATCTCGCGTTCGTGGCTGCGCACCTCGTCCACCATCCCGCGCAGGCTGTCGCACAATTTCTCGATGATGCGCGCGGTGAAGCGGATGTTCATCAGCTCGTTGCCGATATGGTCGCGCACCCTGATGTATTCCTTGCTGCGGTGGCCGTGGTCGACCAGGGCCCGCTTCATCTTTTCGTAGAGGCGGTGAATCTTGGCAAAGCGCGCGAGCGCGTCTTCCTTCAGCTGCAGCAGGGTGGCCGAAATCGCGGCGCTGTCGTCCTCGCCCTCCGTCTCTTCCTCTTCCTCGGGCTCGACGTCGTCGGCGAGCTCCTGGATCGGCTCGTCTTTCGCATTCGGGTCGATCAGACCGTCGACCAGTTCGTCGATGCGCATTTCGTCGCGGGCGACCTTGCCGGCAAGATCGATGATTTCGGCGATGGTCGTCGGGCAGGCCGAGATCGCCTGAATCATGTGCTTCAGACCGTCCTCGATCCTTTTTGCGATCTCGATCTCACCTTCACGCGTGAGGAGCTCGACCGATCCCATTTCGCGCATGTACATGCGCACCGGATCGGTGGTGCGGCCGAATTCGGGGTCGACCGTCGAGAGCGCCGCTTCCGCCTCCTCCTCCGCGTCTTCGTCCGGCACTCCGGCCGGCGCGGTCTCGGAAATGAGCAGCGTGTCCGCATCCGGGGCCTCGTCGTAGACCTGGATGCCCATGTCGTTGAACGTCGAGATGATGGACTCGATCTGCTCGGCGTCCACCATGTCGTCGGGCAGGTGGTCGTTGATCTCGGCGTAGGTGAGGAAGCCGCGCTCTTTTCCAAGCTTGATGAGGTTCTTCAGGCGAGTGCGGCGAGCTTCGGCGTCCTCGGGCCGGGCCTCAGCGCGCAACAGCAGCGCGCGTTCGGCGTCGCCGTTGCGGCGCGACCGGCCGGCCCTGCGCAGTTTGAGGAGCTCCTGCGCCTGAAGTTTGAGCTGCGCCTTGAGCTCCTTTTCCTTCTGCTTGGCAAGGAGTGCCGCTTCCTTCGCTTTTGCCTTCTCCAGCGCGGCGAGTTCCTTGGCTTTCGCCTTCTCACGCGCGGCAAGCTCTTTCGCCTTGGCTTTTTCGCGCGCGATGCGCTCGCGCTCCCGCCGTTTTTCTCTGGCAGCTTTGAGGCGCAATCTTTCCTTTGCGATCCGCTCGCGCCTCCTTTGCAGCTCTATCGCCTTGCGCGCGCGTTGCCTCTCCTTCGCAGCCTTGAGGCGCGCACGCTCCTTCTCCTTTGCGGCTTTCGCCCGCGCCGCATTCACGGCATTGCGGGCCCTGTCCTTCTCCCGCGCCGCCTTCGCTCGCTCCGCTTCGTTCAATTTCTTCCGGCGAAGCCTTTCTCTTTCCTTGGCAGCCTTGGCGCGCGCGAGCTCCAGCGCTTTGCGCGCGCGCAGGCGCTCTTTCTGCGCCCGCAGCCGCTGCGCAGCCTTCGCTTTCTGCGCCTTGAGCCTTGCCAGGGCTTTTGCGCGCGCTTTTAGGTTAAGCTTATGATTCGCCACGATTTCCTTACCCTCATGGTGTCGAACGGGAACCTGAAATTATAGCATTATCTGATGGACTCGCCGGGACCTGATTGCGTTCCCGGAGCAGGCGAAGCATTTCGGTTTCTTCTTCCGGCGAGCGGCCCGGTTTCACCCGTAAGGCCTCGAACCGCTGGTGCCTTTGTTTATCCTGCAAGCGCTCGAGGGCACCGCGGAAATCCACCTCCATGTGCTCCGCCTCGAGCTTCGTATCCAGAAGGGCGGCTTGGTTTGACTCGAGGAGATTGCGGAATTCCGTTCCCTGGAAATGGTCGACGACAACGTTGCCTTCCACTTCCGGGTTTTCGCGACAGAACTCGGCAACGGCAAAGAGAGCGCTCGCCTCAAGGGACCCTTGGTCCAGCAATTCTGCCGAAAGTTCCTGCGCAAGCGCCGGTTTGGCAATCAGGCATTGCAGCAGGATTCGCACCAGCCTCAGCTCCGGGGCCTGGGCTGCACGGTCCATCCCCCGAGCCGGTGCAGCGAGCCTGGCTTCAGTGAGTTCTTGGGTAAGCCGCGCAGTTTGACCCGCGTCCAGATGCGCCGTGGCCCCGATCCTCTGAATAAGCTGCAACTGCAACGTCCGGGCCGAAATCTGCTTCAGCAGCGGTTTCGCTTCGTGTACAAGCCGCCCGCGCCCCTCGTACGTGTTCAGTTCAACACGCCCCATTAGCTCATCCACAAAGAACTCCGACAGTGGCCGGGCTGTCTCCAGCTTTTTCTCGAACGCTTCTTTGCCCTTTTCTCGCACGAAACTGTCGGGATCGTGATCCGGCGGCAGGAACAGAAACCTCATCGCCTTGTTGTCGGCAAGATGCGGCAGGCTCACTTCGAGCGCGTGCCAGGCCGCTTTGCGCCCAGCCGCGTCGCCGTCGAAGCAGAAAACGATTTCGTCGGTTTGCCGCAGAAGCTTCTGAATGTGTGTGGCCGAGGTAGCCGTTCCGAGCGTCGCGACGGCATATTCGACGCCGTGCTGCGCGAGCGCCACTACGTCCATATAGCCTTCGACCACTATCGCGCGGCCTACCGCGCGGATCGCCAACCTCGCCTGGGCAAGACCATAGAGCTCGCGCCCCTTCTCGAAGAGCGGGGTCTCCGGCGAGTTGAGGTACTTCGGCTCCCCTTCGCCGAGCACACGGCCCCCGAAGGCGATCACCGAGCCGCGCTGGTTGAGAATGGGGAACATGATGCGGTCGCGAAACCTGTCATAACGTCGCCCACTGTCTTCGCCGTCGATCACCAAGCCGGTGTCCTTCAAGGCCTTATCCGCGTAGTTTGGGAAAACCCCTTCCAGGTTCTGCCAGCCCTCGGGCGCATAACCGATTCCGAAGCGCGCTGCGATCTTGCCGGTCAAGCCGCGGCCTTTGAGGTATTCGATGGCGCGCGGCGCCGCCTTCAACTGCTCGCCGTAGTAGTCGCAGGCGCGCTCCATGATCTCGTACAGATCCGGCCCGCCTTCGGGTTCTTGGCCGCTTTTTTTTCCACGGTGCTCGAATTCCGGCATTTTCATGCCGACCGATTCGGCGAGATCCCTCACCGCTTCGACATAGCCAAGACCCTGGTACTCGATGAGGAAGGAGATCGCGTTTCCGTGAGCGCCGCAGCCGAAGCAGTGATAGAACTGCTTGGTCGGGCTGACGGTAAACGAAGGCGTCTTCTCGGCGTGGAACGGGCAGCACGCGAGATAGTTCGCCCCGCCCTTCTTCAGCGGGACGTAGCGTTCGATCACGGCGACGATATCGACGCGATGGAGCAGTTCTTGCTTGAAGGAATCCGGAATCACGGCCGGAATGCGCTCTGATGGAGCGCCGCGCCAGCAAGCGCGCCTCGATGAATGGGCCGCCGGGGCCTCTGCCTACTCACCATCTTTCCTTTATAGGCGAAATTTGCCGGAGCGCAAGCCGCACGCGCAACATTCCCCTCAGCCGGCAAGCTTCGATTTCACCAGCGAGGAAACTTTTCCCATGTCGGCGCGCCCCGCGAGCCTGCCTTTCAATGCCCCCATGACTTTGCCCATGTCGGACGCGCCTCTAGCGCCTGTCTGCGCGATTGCTGCGGAGACCTCCTGCGCGATCTCGGCGTCCGTCAGTTGCTTAGGCAGGTAGCCCGAGAGAAGATTCAGCTCGTAGGTTTCGCCGTCGACGAGGTCCTTGCGGTTGGCCGCCTGGAACTGAGCGATGGAGTCGCGGCGTTGCTTGATCATCTTCTCGATCACGGCTACGACCTCGGCGTCCGAAAGCTCCTTTCTCTCGTCCACTTCGCGCTGCTTGATCGCGGCGAGCAACAGGCGTATCGCCGACAGCCGCTGCGCCTCTCTCGCTTTCATGGCGGCCTTCATGTCTTCGCTGATGCTTGCCTTTAGCGACATGCGCTTGGTTTCCTCGAAGGTCGGGATCCTCAAAATGAAGCGGCGCGACGAGCGGCTTTGTCCACTCCATCGCGCCGGGTCGGTCCGGCGGCAGCGCCAGCCCGCTCAATAGAGCTTCGGCGGCAGCGTCTGGCTGCGCAGGCGCTTGTAATGCCGCTTGACCGCGGCGGCGAGCTTTCGCTTGCGGTAGGCAGTCGGCTTTTCGTAGAACTCGCGGGCGCGCAGTTCGGTGAGAAGCCCGGTCTTTTCCACGGTCCGCTTGAAACGGCGCAACGCCACCTCGAAGGGCTCGTTTTCCTTGACGCGTAC
>WNGL01002338.1_pt1 | contig 23673 bp, 28 predicted proteins | sample 5400591 | NCBI WGS metagenome assembly WNGL01 (sample SAMN13153377, study PRJNA577476) | soil metagenome | isolation source: 80 cm soil or saprolite under Garry oak tree replicate 1 | place: USA:California | collected 2016-06-15 | reverse complement strand
TCCTCGATGCGGCACCGATGGAGGTTGGCGATCTGCTCGCCGAACTAGATGAACTCCGCGGACGTCACGCGTGATCGTCCTTGACACGACGGTCCTGGTCTATGCGGTCGGCGCCGATCACCCGTTGCGCGAGCCATGCCAGCAGCTGATCCGCGCAATAGCAGGGGGAACGATCCTGGCGACCACCACTATTGAAGTCATCCAGGAGTTCACTCACGTCCGCGCTCGCCGTCGTGACCGCAAAGACGCTGCGGAACTTGCCCGTGACTACATCGAGTTGCTGTCGCCGCTTCTTATCGTCGAGGAGACTGACCTGCGCGAAGGGCTACGCCTGTTCGAGGAAGGAACGGGCTTCGGCTCGTTCGACGCGGTCCTGGCCGCAGCGGCCCACGCGGCAGGAGCTGAGGCGCTCGTATCGGCAGACATCGGGTTCTCCGGCATCGCGGCCATCCATCATGTCGTCCCTGACGCCGATGGCGTCCGCGGGCTGCTGGCCGCCCCGGAAGAATAGCCCGTGGGGTGGCTCTGAGGGTGAGTTCCGGGCCCGCTTGCTCGGGCTGGCCGTCCTGGTGTTCCGGGGAGACCGGGCGAAGGATGCCGATCTGCTCGTGCTCCTGGCCTGGGCTTCTATGCGGCTCGTTCGTATTCGTGGATGAGGCCGCCGAGGACGGGCCGACGCTGGATGCGTTTCAGAGACAGGTCCGTGACCGGGTGATCTGGCCGAGGCGGGTGGAGTCGGCGGCTGCGATGGGGTCGCCGTCCGTTGTAGTGGGCCTCATACTCAGCTAGGACCAGCCGGAGATGGCGTTCGCCGAAGATGAGCATCCGGTCGGTGACCTCCGTCCGGACAGTGAGCACGAACCGTTCCGCGAATGAGTTGGACCGCATCGTCAACTACGTCCTGTCCGGATGACCGGTACGGACGTGTGCGGGTGACGCACTGGTTCCACCCGCTGTTCGGCCAGGACTTCGAGTTCGTCGCGCATCGTCAGAACTGGGGTGAGGACCGGGTCCATCTGCACGATGAGAGCGGCGTGCTGTTCTCGTTGCCTGCCGGGTGGACTGATGTCGCAGCCACTGATCCGTTCGTGGTCATCGCGGACGGCCGCTGCCCGTTCACCGCTGGCGGCCTCCTGGCGCTGGCTGATCTGGTCGACCGGCTGCGGTCCCTGGCTGCGAGCGGCGAGGCCGTAAAGCAGATTACGTCGTGATCGTCAAGCGGATTACGCCGGGCTTGCTCTCCAGGCTGACCTCGCCAGGATGGATTGCGAGTGCATGCCATGCAGTTCTGCTGCGGATTTTCGTTGTTATCCGGCGCCATTCCCCCGATCCCGCCCCGCCCCCGGGGCCAGGAAGGAGCCCCCCGTGCTCACCAGCACCGCGTCGTCGAAGGTGACCGCCGCGCACCTGTCCCGCCAGGCTCTGCTCTACCCGTCCGGCAGTCGAGCCTCAAGCAGGTCATCCACAACACCGAGTCCGCGATCCGCCAGTACGACCTGCGCGGCAGGGCGGTCGCGCTCGGCTGGGCCGCAGACCAGATCACCGTGATCGACATCGACCAGGGCCAGTCCGGCGCCTCGGCCGCCGACCGGGAAGGCTTCCAGCAGCTGGTCGCCGAGGTGTCGCTGGGCCGGGCCGGGATCGTCCTCGGGCTGGAATGCTCCCGGCTGGCCCGCAACTCCGCCGACTGGCACCAGCTGCTGGAACTGTGCGGCATGACCGGCACCCTCATCTGCGACGAAGACGGCCTCTACGATCCGCGCAACTTCAACGACCGGCTCCTGCTCGGCATGAAAGGCCAGATGAGCGAAGCTCCACTTCATCAGGGCCCGGCTGCGCGGCGTGCCGGTCCACCCCTTGCCCGGCACGAGCCAGCCGGGCCACGGAGAATACGCGGAGAAGTTTCCGGGCCTGGACGCGCCGCCGCAGGTGCGGTGGGTGCGGCGGCCGCAAAGGCAGCGGCCCGCGAGCCCGGGTGCCGCTAGTCATCAGGGAAGGCAACCCGGCTACGGAAGGTGACGATCTGCTCGGAGCCGGGCGTCGTGGCTTCGCGCCGAACGCCGACTCGGCGTGGGTTCCCATCGCCGGACCGCGCTGTACTTCGGGAATGCGGATTAGCCAATTCGGCACAGGCGTCGGCTGGGCGGGTGGGCTTGACCACCCCTGAGGGACGGTCCCGGCGGATTATTTAGATCAGTGTGGCGATCCCCTCACTATCCCGGGGCAGGGATCGCCGCTGCCACGGCCAGCCGGAGGTGATCCGCCCGGGCCGCCGAGTCTGGGCACGCTGGCGGCCTGCATCACCGCGCTGAGCCCCGCTGAGCGTGGTTTGGCGAGGCATTACCGGGGCGGCCCAGAGCACAAGCCAGGGTACCGGGCAGGGGACTTACGGGCGCGACGAGCATCCCCCCGAGCGCGACCCTGAAACCCGGGCCACTCAATTCAGGACTCTGTCGAAGGAGGAACCATGCGTACTCGGTTTGCGATTTCTGCCGCCGTGGTGGCATCCATGACCTTGGGCCTGGCCGCCGCGGCTGCCTTGCCGGGCCCGGTGGCTCGCGCTGAGCGGCGCCGAAGCTGCTGATCGCCGAGTTCGGCGCGCCGGCCACCGGCGGTCACGGCCGGTCACGCGGCTACCGCGCCCTGGCCGCCTATGCGAACGACGGCCAGGTTCAGCAGCCCTGGGATCCCGCGCCAGGCCCCGCACCCAGCACGCGATCCGCAGTCGTGCCGGAAGACCCCGGACCCGGCCTGGTCCTTCCGGCATGGCGCAGCTTTCTTGAATCACGATGGCGGCAGCGGCTGGGCACGGTCATCAGGCTATCCCTGGCTTAGCACGCACCCGGATGGTGGGTTCCACCTCGAAAGCGACAGCGCCGACGCTGCTCGGCGGCCGGGATCACCTCGGGCTCGCCGTCCAGCAACACGCGCGGGTCGGCCAGCAGACGTTCCTCCCCGGTCGCGATGTCGAGCGACCACAGGCCGGTGACCGGGTCGTCGGCAGCGAGCGCGCGCAGGAAGAGCAGCCGGCCAGGGACGAACGCCAGGTCCCGCGGCCTGCCGAGCAGGAACCTGCGGCTGCGCGCGAACCGCCGCAGCCGCTCGTCCGTCCCGGTGGTCACTGCGAGCCCATCACTGCCTGCCGTCACCTGGGCAGCGTATCGGCCAGGCCGGCGCCGCCATCAGCCGCTGCCCGCGCCGCCCGGCAACGCGACGCCGGTGAGCGCCGCCAGCCGGTCCGTCAGCTCATCCTGAAAAGCCGGGTCACCGGCATCCGGCGCGGGCGCCTGCTGCTGCCGGTGATACCAGTAACCGCCGCTCACAGCCGCGGCGGCGTCGTCGCTGACGGCGAGCCAGGTCTGGGTGAGGTGCCCCATCTCCAGGTCGTCGGAGGCTCCGGGGCCGCCCATCCTGGTCGGAACCCAGCCCGGGTCGACGGCGTTGCTGCGGACCTCCGGCCAGACGCGCGCGATCGTCAGCGCGAGCGCGGTGACGTGCAGCTTGCTATCGGAGTACGCCTGCGAGGGGCTCCAGCGCCGCTGGGTCCAGTCGATGTCGCGCAGGGAGCTGGTGCCGCCCAGGTGCATCCCGCTGCTGAGGTAGACCAGCCGGTCCGGCCGGCCGATCAGCGCGGTGAGCACGTAGGGGGCAAGGGTGTTCACCGCGACGGTCCTGGCGTGACCGTCGGCGGTCGCGGCACGGGACGGCACGAGAAAGACGGCGGCATTGTGGATCACCGCGTCCATCCGGCCGATGTCGTTCACCTGGTCCGCAACCGCCCGCGTCTCGGCCGCGCTGGAGAGGTCGCCGATGACGACTCCCGCCGCGCGGCCGGCCAGGTCGGCGAGCGACGCGGCGCGCTGCCGGGACCGGGCATGCAGGACAACGTCATGGCCCTCATCCATGAGCTCGGCCGCGGCCGCGCGGCCGAGCCCGTCAACGGAGCCGGTGATGAAGATGCGAGACACAGGACGATTCTCCCCCGGCGGCCTCCGTGCCCCGCGTCGCGGGCGCCCGCAAGCGTCGCGGGCGCCGCCCTAGCACCATCCGCCCTAGCACCATCCGGCCTCGCACGAGCAGAATGTCGCAGGTGAACGCGATCAAGGACGTGGCAGTGGTGGGCGGGGGACACGGATTCGGGTGATGTGTCTGGTGTCTTCGAGCTGGGCTCGGAGCTGGTGGTTTTCCAGCGTGAGTCGCTGGATATGGGCTATGGCCACGTCGAGTTGCCGCCGAAGGGTGTGGTTGTCGCTGCGGATTTCGGCGTTGCTCTGCTGAAGCTGGTGAAGTTTGCTGCTGGCCGGGGGCCGTACCTGGCCGGGGGAGGCCGGGCGCCAGTTGCCTGCCGCTTTGGCCCGGCATGGCCGCTGGCTGAGGGCCCCGGCCCATGCAAAGTGGGCAAAGAACCGTCTGCCGCGTCCCGGCCCGTGTCGGCCTGTAACCTTACAGCTTGTAATCAGATGACGGCCGCCGTGGCAGATACGCTCGTACAGCGAGGCTTGGCGGGGCGTGGCGAGGTAGGGCAAGGCGCGGCGTGGCATGGGATGGCTCAGGGACCGCAGGACGTGGCCCCTGGGCCGTCAGCGTCCACGTGCTCATCTGGCCGGCGGCGGTGCGAGGTCCCTTGGCGGCTGGTGAGCCGCAGCCATCTGGCGATGCCGGTCATCAGGGCCGCGATGGCGGGCGTGCCTGCACTGGTGTGAAAGACAAGCAGGGCCAGGACGGCGAGCCCGGCAGGCACAGTCGTGCAGACCCTGCGCGGGGACCTCGCCAGCCCATGCCGCGCGCAGCTAGCGCTCGATTGACTCTCGGCGAAGACGCAACACGGCGTCAAGAACGCGGCGGGCTCACTTGCCGGCGATCTCCGCTAGGAGCTGCTCACGCTGACGGGCGCCGAGGCCGCCGATGCGGCGCTCAACGGGGATCCCGGCGCGCTCCATAATCGCAGCGGCGCGGGCCTGGCCGACTCCAGGCAGCGCGCGGAGCACCTGATTGACCTTCGTGCGCCTGGCTATGTCATCCTCTCGGCCGAAGACGTCGGCGAGGGCGAGGCTGCCTTCCTTGACGTCGGCCAGCAGGGCCGACCGAGCGGCGCGCGCCTCTCGTGCCTTCGCGAGCGAGGCCTGCCGCTGCTCAGGGGTCAGGGTCGGGAGTGCCATCGGGGGCTTCCTCTCAGTGATATCGCACGGGGAACGACGAGATCTCACGCCCATCATGCCGGGCGGCAAGGACAATCCGCTGCTAGCCGGGCTCTCCGGCGATCTGGCACCCATGGTCAGCTCTGTGATGTCGGCATCGCATTGCCAGTCTCCGGCCCTCGGATCCGCTGATCCGTCACCCGCTCATGCGGTCCCTGGCCTTCGCGGCGCGGATCAGCGGGTCTCGCGGGAGCGGCTGGTTGTTGCCGGACACGTTGTGGTGGCCGGGAAGGTGAGAGGGCATGGCGGAGAGAGCTGCCTCTCCCCCGATGGCAGTGACAGTTCCGGCCGGGCATGACGACTCCCGGCACAGGGGCTGGGCGCCGTGGCCGGCGCCAGCCAGAGGAGGCCCTTGATGCCAGCGGATCGGCTCGTCGCTGGGGGCAGCCCGGCGGAAACCGTCGTGACAGTGATGCCCGGTTGCTACGAGGCTGCTGACCAGGCGAACTGCCGAGTCCAGTCGACCTGGCCGTAGTAGGTGGGCCGGCTGATGACCGGGAACCGGCGTGCGCCGATTTGCAGGGCGACCCTCCGCTGGAGCTGCTTGAAGCGCTGCGCAAGGCCTACGCGCGAGGAGCCCGAATCGCCTCGATCTGCACCGGAGCGTTCACCCTGGCCGCCGCCGGCCTGCTCGACGGACGTCGCGCCACCACCCACTGGATGCACGCCGCAGAACTGACCGAACGCTGGCCGGCGGTGCAGTTGGACCCGAACGTGCTCTACACCCAGGACGAGCGGATCTTCACCTCCGCGGGCGAGTGCGCCGGACTGGACCTCTGCCTGCACCTCGTCCGCCTCGACCACGGCAGCCACATCGCCAACACCCTCGCCCGCCGGATGGTCATCCCACCGCACCGCGAAGGCGGTCAGGCCCAGTACATCGACCAGCCGCTGCCCAGCGGCGAGTCCACCAGCCTGGCCCCGGTGCTCGACTGGGCGCGCACCCAGCTCCACCGCCCGCTGACGATCGACGACCTGGCCGTCAGGGCGGCGATGAGCAAACGCAGCTTCCTGCGCCATTTCCGCGCCGCCGCCGGAACCACACCGCTGCAATGGCTTGTGCACGAACGCGTCGCACGTGCCCGCGACCTGCTGGAAACGACGAACGACACCGTCGAACGCATCGCGGAACAGTGCGGCTTCGGGTCGGCGCAGAGCCTGCGCGTGCATTTCACCCGGATCAACCAGACCACTGCCTACCGGTACCGGCAGGCGTTCGACCCGACGCGATGAGCTGAGATATGCCTGTCAGTCCCCGGCCAGCAGGTCCCCGACGGGTGCGGTCGACAACAGCCGCAGCGCGTTGAGGAACCCGCCCGGCCGGTGGGTGCGAGGGCGGTCAGCAGCCCTTTTCCTCGGTCGCTTGGATCGAGTTCCGGGCCGACTCGCAAACGCGTCGGAAGGCGTCGGTCAGTGCGCACCACGAATCCGATCGAGTCGACGTTCTCGACCGTGCGGCTGCGAACGAAAGTCAGCCGGGCGCCGGGTCCCGGGCCGCCGCGCTGGCCATGACGTTCAAGCTCATCGAGTCCGCCCAGGAACGCTGGCGGGCCGTCAACGTACCCCACCTGGTTGCCTTGGTCCGTGCCGGAGCCCGCTTCGAGCGCGGCGTGCTGGCCGAGCGGGCCGATACGGTGGCGGCGTGACCCCGGAACCCGCCGAGCACACCCGCTTCCACGGCTACGTCCACGCCCTGTCGCAGGTCTCTGATGCCGATGAGTGCGACCTTCTCGCCGTTATCCTCGACGATCCCGACCGCGCGATGGCCGACTCCGCCGTAATCGGCCACCTGGACCACCGGGGCGCACCCCTGGGTGCCGGCGAGACGTTCGCCGACTGGTCACTGCAGATCGCCCGGGTCTTGGCCGTCCTCGCAGAGCAACGCCGAACGAGCCGGATCCGGAACACGGATTGCTCCCGCATCTGTCGACGACCCGGCTGACCCGATCACGCCGACCGGATCACGTACGAAGCTCCTCATCCACAAGTCTTGACCATTGCTCGGCGGCCATGTCCGGACGGCAAGTATTCTGGCTGGTCAGCGACCGTGCAGACTGCCACGGCGCACCTCGGTGTAGCTTAGCGGAGAATATGCGGGGAAAATCGTGCGGCAAACGCATTTGCGCAGGTCAATAGCATGTCGGCGGATATCTGTAAAACCGTCGGCTTAGGCGCGCTATGTGAGTTGATCTACGCTGCGGCGAGGTCAGTGAGGCATGCGCGCATGAGCGTGTGGGCTGCGATGGTCGCGGCGGCGCGTGTGAGCAGCCCCCAGAACGTGTGGGCGCCGTGGCGGGCCAGTTCCATCTGGTCGGTGATCTCGCCGAGGCTGGCCTTGATCCGGTTGCGCCACTCGGCGATGACCTTCTGCAGGATCGTCGGCATGCTGCGGCGCTGGTCCCTGGCTGGGGGGACGAGCACGGCGGTGCCGCGGGCTGCCTGCGCGGCGGCGAACGCGGCGCCGTTGAAGCCCTTGTCGGCGAGCAGATCGCGGGGCGCTGGCCCGGCCTCCAGCAGATCGGCGGCGACCTCGCGCTCGTTCACCGCGGCCGGCACGATGCTCCAGGCCCGCACGATCCGCGAGCCCAGATCGGTCTTGATCGCCAGGCGGAAGCCATAGAACCACTCGGCGTGCGCAGCGTCGCGGCCGAACCGCGCATGCAGGCCGTCCGGGCCGGTCCAGCCGTCCGGGCCGCGGACCCGGGAGGTGTGCTTGACCGGCAGCGCGGAGGTATCGACCTGCTGGCAGTCGTCCTCAGGCAGCCGGGCCGCCAGCGCGACCCGCAACTGCTCGAACGCCGCCCGCAGCCAGCGGATCCGGCGGTTGGCCTCGGACTGGTGCGGCAGCCGCGGGAACAGGTGCGCCAGTCGCGGGTCACCTCGGCAAGGAACCCGGCCTCGCTGCGGCGGCCCAGCACATGGCGCACCATCGCGATGGCGAGCAGCTCGGCGTCAGTGCAGGCTGGCGCCGGGCCTGGCCGCGGCGGGATGGCAATGGCTGGGGACGCAATCGCGTCATCGATCAGGACATAGACATAGACGAACAGGTCCTCGGTTGGCAGCATGGGAGTGGCCTCTGCGAGACAAGGGACTTCGACAATCGCTTGTCTCTCGCAGAGGCCATCTCATGATCAACTCGACACGCCGGGATCAACCCACATAACGCGCCTTAGCCTACGTTGGTTCGAACCCAACACCTGCCACCACCTGCGGAAACGGCCCGTGGCCTGGGCATACCCGGGCTCGCGGGCCTTCTTCCTCTTGTCCCGCTGTGTGTCATGCTGTGCCGCTGTGAGCCCCTGCATAGCAGTGGTTACGGACATATGGCGGACGGAATCCGGCCGGAGCAAGCGGTTCACCGAACCGCTGGTTCTCCCAATTGCAATCGTCAGCCGTCTGGGTGAGGGGCGGCCAGGCCCTGGGAATATCACTCGTGATCGTCGGCTTGGCCTGCGCATGGCCCACAGGATCCGCGGGCAATCGCGGCTTTCCCTGATGCCTGGCCGTCGCCACGGACCCATGGAGGAAGCCGCGCCGCCCGGCGACGCGACGGTTCATTCGTCACCACGCCTTGCGGTCGGCCACGTCACCTGGCCTGTGCATGGCCTGCAGAGTGCTGCGGACGGCCGCGATGAACCCGCTCCCACACCAGGCCGGTCGCCGTCCGGTCTCCGCTGACATCTGACTGACCTGCCGTTTACCTGCGGTGGACCTGGCATGGACCTCGTGGGTCGGCACGGGGTGACAGGCGGGAGGTCAACAAGAGCTATCACCTGCGCGGTCCTGGTCCGTCCGTGTTGCCGGGGCCGGCCGTAGCCCCGGCCGCCCCGACGTCCCCGGATGGACGGCCACCACCTACCGGTCCACCGGCGCGGCACTGCACGCCTTCGGCGCGTACCTGTCGCTGGCTGCCCTCCTCATCGCGGTCACCATGGCAGGCGTCCTGGCCTCAGCATCCCCGGCCGGGGGAGGCATGGGCGTCGCTGAGGCTGGCCTGATCTTGGCGCTCACCGCCGGCGGCATTACGAAGAACAACGCAACGGCCGCGGTGTTCGTCCAGCGCCTTTTCTCGGCCTATCTCCCGCCCATCGCCGGCTGGTTCACCCTCATGTGGATGCGCAAGAGGGAATACCTGTGACCTACTCCAGCAAGCATCATTTGGTGTCGGCGCGGCCACCGTGCCCTGCTGGCCTCCCAACCGGCAGCGCGACATCGGGGTCGAGCACTGCGACGAGAGCCTCGCAATCGCAGGCGCGCGGCGGCGACGAAAGGTCGGCGACCTGCCGCTGGCGGGCGAGGCGGTTGGAGCCGACCGCCAAGATTTTCAGTGAACTTCTGGCCGATCGGCGACACAGCGGCGGGCGGTCACCTCGCACCGTCGTCGTCGGCCGGAAGGGAGCCGCTGGGCAGCAGGTGAAGCTCGACGCGGGCAGCGGGGGTGCGTTCTTGCTCGCGAGCCAGCAGGGACAGCGCGCGGGTATCGGCCGCGGTGGGGCGGCTCAGGCCCAGGGCTCGTGGCCACAGCCGCGCATAGCGGACGGCTGCGACCTCGGCTGCGTAAACAAGCGCCTGGCTGACCAGGTAGAGCAGGGCGAACATGCCCGCCACGGTGGCGAAGCTACCATAAACCGGCCCGGCCCTGGTGACCAGCCGGGCCAGCAGCGGTGCCCCGGCGTTGAGTACCACCGTCACCGCCGCCGCGCCCAAGATAGCGCCCGGCCACAGGGCCCGGACCGGCGCGGGCCGGGCCAGCAGCACCCGGGCGCCAAGCAACAAGACCGCGAAGATGGCCAAGACCGACCCGAGCACCGCGGCCGCCCGCTGCACCCCGGGCAGGCCGGGCAGCGCGGTGACCACCACCGTGAGCGCACCAACCGCCACTGCGCCCAGCAGCAGCGCCACCAGCATCGCGAACACCCGGACGTACCGTGAGACAAACCCGGCGCGCAGCCGGTGCGGGACCGCCGCCACATGGTTCAGCGTCTGGTAGACCGAGAACACCACACCAGTCCCGGAGAACAGCAAACCGATCAGTCCGCCGACGAACGGAATTATCGACGTTGGCAAGGTGGTCACCGAATGCTCGACGGTGGATCGCAGCGCCTGCGGCACGGTCGCGGTGATCAGCCGCTGACGCAGGTCCGGGTGATCCACCAGCACCCGTGACAGCACCGCTACCGCAAGCAGCAGCAGCGGGAAGATGCTTAGGAACCCGTAGTACGTGATGAGAGCGGCCTCCCGCCCACCCTCGTCATCCCCGTACTTCTTCATCACCGCATAGGGAAACCCCAGCACACCGTGTCTGCGCTGCAGACGGTCCGCCCACGCGATGACCCGGTTCAGCCGGGTGCTCAAGCCCTCGAAAATCACGGCCCCAGCCTCCCTCACGCTGTGTCTTGGCAGTTCATCATGCCCGGTGACCCGGGCCCGGCCCGCGGTGAACCGCCCATCATGATCGCCAGTGAAGGACTACGGCTTCGCCTCGCAGCTGATGCACTTGCTGCGGCGGGAGTGATCGTCTCGGCGCGGCTGACGAACGACAAGGTGGATGCGGGGGATCTTGGCGCAGCTGCTGCGCCGATCGGCTGCCGGAGGCGTAGATCGCGCATTCGCCGAGCCCGCCGCGATCGCGGCGCGCCGGGGCGCCGAGATCAGCCAGCGCAACCTGTCCCGCTCGAAAATAGGATTCGGCTGATGACCTGCGCTTCCTCGCGGCATCACGAGGCACGCGTGTATTCGTTGATCAGGCCGCCCAGGACGGGTTTCCGGCGGATCCGGTGGGCGTCGAGGTCCATCGCGGTGACGCTGGACGCGTCATGTTCGCGGTCTGGGACCGCTGGGCGATGCCCGCCGGGCGGTGTTGTAGTGCACCTGGTATTCGGTCAAGCCGGCGCGCAGGTGTGCCTCGCCGAGGATCAGCATGCGGTCGAGGAGCTCGCGGCGTAGGGTGCCGACGATGCGTTCGCAGATCGCGTTCATCCGCGGCGCCTGGACGGCGCATACCACGATCCTGGGGCCGGTGGCCTGGAAGACGGCATCGAAGGAGCGGGTGAAGTTCGATCCGCGGTCACGGATCAGGAACCTAATGTCCGCGAACCGTTGGCCGGGGGTGAGGGCGAGGTTGCGGGCCTGCTGGACGGTCCACTTGCGGGTGGGGTTGGCGGTGACGCCGCCGAGGTGCATCCGGCGGGTGCCGTGCTCGATGAACACCAGGACATACAGCCTTTTCAGCAGCACGGTGTCCACGTGCAGGAAATCGACCGCGAGAATCCCGGCGGCCTGGGCGGTAAGGAACTCCCGCCGCGTTGGGCCCGCGCGGCGTGGTGCCGGATCGATGCCCGCGGCATGCAGGATCTCCCCATACAGTGGACGGCGCGATCGTCACGCCGAGTTTCATCAACTCGCCGTGGATCCGGCGGTATCCCCACGGCGGGTTCTCCCTCGCCAGGCGAATGACAAGGCGCGCAATGCCCGGGACTGTTGTGGGCGCCCGGGCTTGCGTCGCTTTGCCGTGTCGTACTTCTTCGCAGCGAGTTTGCGGTGCCAGGCCAGGAGTGTCGCGGGCGTAATGGGGAAGATCGCGGTCCAGCGCCTACGCGGTATGAGCCGTGCCAGAGCGGCGAGCCATACCCGGTCGGCTGGCTTGTACCGGACCGGGCCAGCGTGGCGGCGCAGTACCGCGTTCTCGTGGCGGAGGACCAGCAGCTCAGCATCCTTCGTCCGGTCGCCCGGGAACACAAGGACCGTCAGGCCGAGCACGCGGCAGGTGAGCAGGTAGACGATGTTGAGCAGCACCCCGACACCCAACCATCACCGCATCCATCTGCTGGCAACAGTGCAGGTCAGCCACGCAATCGAGTATTCGAGCGGCACATGCAAGCAGACGCGACTGCACAGGCGTGCCGCGTCGAGTCATGTGGATGTTGTCGCGCTTCGCGGGGACGCCAGAAGACGGTCAATCCGGGACTTGGCCACATGGTGGGGCAGGTTCGCTGGGGAGGGCGGGTCACGCGGGCTGGTGTTCGGCGTATAGCGCGCTCAAGGCGGCTGCTGTGGCGATTATCCGGTTGCGCAGTTCCTGTGGGCCGAGGACCTCGATGTCCGCGCCGAATCCGAGCAGCCCGGCCTGGGCGAACTCCAGTTTCTCGAACGGCAGTAGCAGCCGGACCCAGCCGGTCTCGTCCGGCAGAGTGTCCCAGTTGACCTCGTGGGCGTGCGCCGACTCGACGACCCGCCGCAGGCGGCGGGCGCGGCCGGAGCGCGCGCGGACGGTGACCGTCACCACGGGAAGCCCGCGCTTGAACTCCTCCCGCCACGTTGCCCAGAATGCGCTCAGATCGAACCCTGGGGGACGGCTGAACTGCTGGCCGGACACGGCGACGTGCTCGAAGCGGTCGGCACGGTAACCCCGCACGACGTCGCCCTCCGAAGCGATCACGTACCAGTTTCCGGCCTTCAGCACCAGGCCGAGCGGCTCCAGCCGACAGGCGCGCGGGCCTGCCTTTCCCCGGTAGCGTGCCTCGACGGCCAGGTCGCCGAAGACCCGGTGGCCAGCGCTTCAAGATGGGGGGTGGGCGGCCGGGTAGTGAACCAGCCAGGGGCGTCGAGGTGGAACCGGCCGGCTGCGGCCGAGACCTGCTGACGGAGCGCAGCCGGCAGCGAGGCCGCAAGCTTTAGCCGCGCGGACATCAGGGCCTGGCCGAGCCCCAGCTCTTGCGCGGGGCCCGCTGCCCCGAATGTGATGAGCGCCTGCGCCTCGTCTCGGTCCAGTCCCGTCAGACGGCTGCGGTAACCGTCCACCAGGCGGTAGCCCCCGCCCCGGCCCCGTTCGGAGTAGACGGGAACGCCCGCGGCAGACAGGGCCTCGAGGTCGCGCTGGATCGTCCGCACGGACACCTCCAGCTCACCGGCCAGCTCGGCCGCGGTCATCTGTCCCCGCGCCTGGAGGAGCAGGAGGATGGCAACCAGCCGGCTCGCCCGCACGACGGGGATAATACCTGACAGTTTCTGGCGGGTTAAGGTTCTACGCTCGCCTCATCGGCAAGGGCCGGCGATGCGCCACCTGGCAACGAGGGAGCACTTCGGCGCTGGTGTCACCGGCTGGCCAGATCCTGGGTGCTGCCGGCATTCCACGGCATGCCGCGGGCCGGCCGGGCCGGGATCTGCCACATGACGGCGAGGAGCTGCGTATGCGTCGCGAGGACGACCGGGTGGCGCTGGTCACAGGTGCCAGCCGCGGCTGCGGCAAGGGTGTCGCGCTCGTGCTCGGTGAGAAGGGCTGGACCGTCTACCTGACCGGCCGCAGCGTGCGCGGCCAGCCGACAACTTTGAGCCGGCCGGGAACCATCGATGACACCGCCGGGCAGGTGACCGCCCGCGGCGGCACCGGCATCGCCATCCGTTGCGATCACACCGACGATGAGCAGGTCACAGCGGTGTTCGATCGCATCAAGGCCGAGCAGGGCCGGCTGGACCTGCTGGTCAACAACGCCTGGAGCGGCTATGAGATATCACCTGACTCCTCCCTGGCGTTCTGGGAGATCGAGTGGCGGCACTGGGATTTGATGTTTACCGGCGGCCTGCGCGCAGCGGCGTTCGCGTCCTGCCTGGCCGCGCCCATGATGATCCAGGCGGGACGCGGGCTGATCGTCAACATCACCTGGGTGCTCGACCGCCCGCACGGGCACGCGTTCTACGAGGTCGTCAAGAACGGCACGAACAAACTGACCGAGCAGATGGCCGACGACCTGCGCCCGCACGGCGTCGCCTGCCTGGCCCTCTCGCCCGGCTTCATGCGCCTGGAGCGGATGAGCCTGACACCGGAGGAGACGGCGATGACCGAATCGGCCGAGTTCGCAGGGCGCGCTGTTGCCGCCCTCGCCGCCGACAACGACGTGCTGGCCAAGTCCGGGCAGGTGCTCACCACGCCGCGCCTCGCCCGGGAGTACGGCTTCACCGACATTGACGGCAAGCAGCAGTCGCCGTTCTGGGACCGGCACTGGGCCGGAACCTGGTGCTGACCAGCGCCGCGCTGCCAGGCGCTGGCCACCCGGCCGCCGCCACGTGTCCCAGCCCGCTAGCCGCGCGCAGCTGCTGGATGAGGGACTGGAGATCGTGACCCGGCTGTGGAGTGGCGAGCCGGTCACATTTCACGGGCGCCACTTCCAGGTCGAGCAGCTGAGGCTGTCGCCGCCGCCTGTCCAGCGGCCGCGCATTCCGGTCTGGATTGGCGGCGACTGGAAGCTGAGCGGCGTTAAAAAAAGGGTCGCGCGCTGGGACGGCTGCTGCGTGTACAAGGGTTCGCCGGACAAGGAGTGGCAGGACATCACCCCAGCCGACGTACACGACATCCGCGCCGCCGTCGGCAGGCCCGGCTTCGACATAGCCCTCGGGGGGCGCGAGCGCGCCGCGGACTGGGACCGCGAGCGACAGCACATCCGCTCCGTCGCGAAGGCCGGGGCCACCTGGTGGAGCGAGTGGGTAAAACCAGGCGACAAGCAGCGAACCATCGACACCATAAGGAGGGGCCCGCTGCGAGTCGACTGATATTCCCTCGATCTCGGGATTAACTCACTCAGCGATCAGCATCTTGATCTCGCGGACAATCCGAACGAGCCGAATGCTGCCGAAGCAGCCACGCTATTCCCGCCCCCGGCCGTCGGCTCTACCATCCTGGTTCTGCGGGCCGCATAATGTCCGGATCTGCTCGCCGACGGTCACCCGCCGGATCACGATCACTGATGATACATATCGGCGGGTCGGCGCGCGATTGCCATCTGCGGGTCGACCACGCTCTGCGATCAGAGCCACCTGCCGATCCGCGCGCACGCGAGCGTCCGTGACGGCATGGCTCGCCGCTAAAGACTCGCCCCGGGCTCCTCGAAGCCGGACACTGCCGGTGGGTGCTCGTTGTCCCGACGTACCTCATCGCGGCAGAAGCGGGCAAGGAGTGCCACCAGCAGGGCAAGGGCCAGGTCGGCCTCGACCAGCATCAGGTCCGCCTGTGGCACTCCTTCCACCGGCACACCGTCCTGTCGATGTGCGCCCTCGCGCTCTTGGCCGTCGCAGCCGCCCGGCCGATGCCGCCCGCCCCGTTACCACAAGCCGCAGACGGCACACAGCCCCGGGCAGAACCTCCCCGGGACTGGGCCGGCACCGGAGCGCTGCCATCCGGCGCCCGTCAGAAGCCCTCGGCCCAGATCGGCATGGTCAAAGTCAGCGTCCCCGAAGCCCGCCGTCTGCTGCGCCTGGCCACCGCGCCCATGACCGCCGCCGCCCGTGCATCCGGCCACGCCTGGTCACGATGGCGCCGCGAGCACCAGGCACGCGCCCGATACCACCACTACCAGGCACGGCTACCGCCTACCCCGGCATGATTCATGATCAAGTCACAAACCCGAACTGTAGTACCGGGCGCGCAGGTGTCACGGGCCGCTTTATGGCAGCCACGCGAAAGCCTCACCCGTCCCGTACCCGGCCGGCTTGTGCGTGACCTGGTATAGGTGCGAGCCGTCGACGTTGATCGACCAGATGTCGGTGAGGTCCACGTTGCTGGTCCCTCGGAGGAACAGGAGCTGGCTGCTGTCGGGGGACCATGTCGGGTGCAGCGAGAACAAGCCGTCGGTCCCGGACGTGAGCTGGCGGGCCCCCGAGCCGTCCGGGTGCATCAGGTAGAGCTCGAACTGGCCACCCGTTGCCTTGGAGGCCATCGAGAACGCGATCCACCGCCCGTCCGGGGACCAGACAGCATCCCAGATGTTGCCCAGGGGACCAACGCGCTTGAAGCTCGATCCATCGGCGCTCGCGATGTACACGGATCGGATGGTGGTGTCGAAGAAAGGCCCGTTCGCCGCGGCCGCGGCGACCTGGGTCCCGTCGGGGGACCAGCTGACGGAGTCGTAGGAGCCGACCACGGCCGTGGTCGTCCCCTTCGGCGTCAACCTCGTCAAGCCGCTGCCGTCCGCGCCGACGACGAACAGATCCTGCGGCGCGCTGTCGCTGGTCTCGTTCTTGGCGTCGGGACGGAAGAACAGGAGCTTGGAACCGTCCGGCGAGGACTGGATCGGCAAGTCCGCACGCGTCCCAGCATCGGTCAGCCTGATCAGGCCGCCGCCGTCGGAGGACCGCCGGGAGTACAGGCCCACGCGGCTCGGATCGGTGGGATCCCCTCCCCCCGAGACGATCCTGGAGTCGCCCGCCGACACGTGCCGCCCGGCAGCTCGAGCGTCGGGTCGGGGATCGGCAGCACCCGGTACCCCGTTCCGTCCGCGTTGAAGATGCACGCGCTTCCCCGGCCGTCCGGCGCCGGAGCGAAATCGGTGAATTGCGTGCCATCGCATAGGACATGAAGCCGGCGCCGATCCCTGTACGGATCGGCTCGGCGAGCCTTCCGGTCTGATCCACCTTGTAGATCAGACCCTTGAAGGCGTCGCTGGTCCAGCCGAACCCGCCGCCCGCGGCCACACATCCCCCGCCCCTGCCGCCGCAGTTTCCGATGATGCCGCCCACGCGGGTGACCGCGCTTGTCTCCGAGTCGATGCGAACGATGCCCCGCTCGTCGCCCGCCCACAGCGAGCCACCGCCGTATACCAGGTTGAGATACGGGGTGATGTTGTCGAATGAGTGCCGCACCTTGCCGGTCGCGGAGCCGGCGCGCCTGGAGGCGATCGAGCTTGACGACGATCTGGCGAAGCGTTGCGTCGAGCTGACCCGCTCGCTCGTGCTGCGCTTCAGCGGGCTCGACCTGCGCGTGCCTGAGGAGGGCGACGTCGTCTGCTTCGAGGCGAACCCCTGCCCGGCGTACGCCTACTATGAGGGCCACACCGGGCAGCCAATCGCTGCCGCCGTCGTGCTGCACCTCGTCGGCGCTGCGCACTAGCGCCGCGGGTTTCTGATGCGAGGCCATTCATGCGGCCTCTTGTCTGGCGCGCCGTGACGTAAGACAGTACAGTTAACTCGTTTCGATGCGGCTTGCCTAGGGGGACCTATGCCGTCCTTTAATCGTCTCTTTCCCACCGGGCACAGTTTCGGCCGCCCGCCACTTTCGGCGTCCGAGAATTCCATTGCCCTGCACTCCTTTACGGGCAGCCAGACGTTTCAGCCGCTCCCGCCGGCCACGGGCGCGTATCCGTATCGCCTGGACGTCGCAAGTGTCATCGGTACCGATGCGGTGAACGCGATTGTCACTGCCGGGTCCATGACGTTCCATGTGATGGGCGACACCGGCGGGGTCGCCCAGCCCGCTCCCCAGCAGATCGTCGCCCAGAAGCTCGATGCTGACGTGGCGCAGCCAGCGTTCCTGTACCTGCTTGGCGACTGCATCTATTACAACGGCGAGCTCAGCCAGTATCCGCCGCAGTTCTACGAGCCTTACGCGCACTACCCGGCGCCGATCTTTGCCGTCCCCGGCAACCACGATGGCGACGCGTTGCCCGGCGCGTCCACACTCGACGGCTTTCTGGCCAACTTCTGCACGCCGAGCCCGCAGGTGCCCAGCCAGGCGCAGAGCACCGGGCGGACGACCATGACCCAGCCCAATGTCTACTGGACGCTTACCGCGCCGTTCGTCACGATCCTCGGCTTGTATACCAACGTCCCGCAAGGCGGGCAACTTGACGATACGCAGGTCACCTGGCTGCAATCGGAACTTGCCGCGGCCGCCCCGGACAGCGCGGTGATCCTGACCATGCACCATCCCCCGATCTCCAGCGATTCCTTCCACGGCGGAAGCGCCTACATGTTCGGTCTCATTGATGAAGTCCGGGCACAATCGGGCCGCACCCCGGACATGGTGCTCGCCGGCCATGTCCACAATTACCAGCGGTTCACCCGCACCCTCGCTGTAGACGGCGCGGACTGGCAGATCCCCTACGTCGTCGCCGGATCGGGTGGCTACTGGCACCTGCACACGATGGCAGCCGACGCCAAGGCCGCGGCACTGCCGTGGACCCTGCCGGGCCACGACGACGTCCAGCTCGACGCCTGGGTCGATGACCGCCACGGATTCCTGCGGATGACAGCGACACCGACGCAGCTCACCGCCACGTTCTTCACCGTGCCACGGCCGCAGGAGCCCTGGGGAGACGCTCCTGTCGTCGCCGACAGCTTCACACTGGACCGCGCCACCCACACCGTCGGCCTGGTGGCCTGAACCAGTGGCCTGAAACCAGGGCGATGAGATGAGTTCCTGGCAAGTCGGCCTCACCGATCAGTCAACCGCCGGGGTGCCGCCCGCCACCCTGCAGCAGATCGCGGCCGCTCTTCAGCAGCAGGTGGACAACGACTTCGCTCCGGCCTGGGGTGTGCGTGCGGATATCTCCGTGCTGCCGGCCGGGGATCCCATCCCGCCCGGCACGTGGCCCGTCAAGATCGTCGACGACATCAGCGGAGCCGGCGGTGTGCACCTCGATGACCAGGCCCAGCCCTATGCCGAAGCGGTCAATGGCCCGCAACTGAGCATCGCGATCAGCCATGCACCGGCCGTGGCCGTTGGAGCGGGCGATCGCATAGGACTCTTGCAAGGCGTTGGGATCGATTCGGCGGCGACCATCGTCCTGCCGCTCGGCCCTGCTCTCATTGTCCCGACAGGCGATGCCGATGCCTTCCACATTCTCAGCCAGGAGCAGGTTGACGCGCGCAACCAGTGGCAGGTTCAGGCCGCTTCGCGGTATGTGTACTGCCGACCAGGTAGTGGCCTGGTCGGGGCCATCCGCGCTGCGGCCAGAAGGTCTTGACGAATTACGCCGGGTTCACGGCTGACGAGGACCGCGAATGCGGTGAGGCCCTGCGTCGCGATCCGCGCGTGGCCGAGGCACTCGCGCGGCGCTGAATCAACGACGTAGACCGCGTGCACTTCGAGACCATCCGGCCGCCGAGCCGGACGAAGATCAGGTAGAGCGGACGGAGAGACATGGGTGATCATCGTGCCCGATGACCGCCAGCCGCCTGTCAGCGCGGGTCACGGGCGAGCACACGTCTGGCACCCCGCGGGCAGGAGGAGCTTCCGCGCTCATAAGCGCCTGCGTTCCTGCGCACTCACGCGCCAGGCTGAGCGGGGATAATTTCGCTAGGTCGGCGTCACCAATCGAGGAGGCTGGATCCATGTCCGTGCTGCAGAGCTACACCGGGGGACAGTGGCGCGCGCCGTCAGGCGTGGGCGCCCCGTTGCTTGACGCGGTGACGGGGGAGGAGGTCGCCCGGATCTCCTCCGAGGGCATCGACATGGCCGCGGCCCTGGAGTACGGCCGCTCGGTCGGCGGCCCTGCGCTGCGGGAGCTGACCTTCCACCAGCGGGCCGCGCTGCTGAAGTCGCTCGGCTCCTATCTGCGTGAGCACCGGGAAGACCTGTACGCGCTGTCGGCTCGGACCGGAGCCACGCTGCTCGACTCGAAATTCGACGTGGACGGTGGCATCGGCGTGCTGGCAAGCTACGCCAGCAAGGGGCGGCGCGAGCTTCCGAACGACACGATCTACATCGACGGCGCCGTCGAGCCGCTGGGCAAGGGCGGCAGCTTCGTCGGCCAGCACGTCTGTACCCCGCTTCGCGGTGTGGCGGTGCAGGTCAACGCGTTCAACTTCCCGGTCTGGGGTCCGCTGGAGAAGCTCGCGCCCGCGTTCATCGCCGGGATGCCCTGCCTGATCAAGCCCGCCAGCCAGACCGCGTACCTGACCGCCCGGCTGGTTGAGCTGATCGTGGATTCCGGGCTGCTGCCCGGCGGCTCAGTGCAGCTGGTCTGCGGCGGCGTAGGTGACCTGCTCGACCACTTGACCGAGCAGGACCTGGTGTCCTTCACCGGCTCGGCGTCGACCGCGCGGCGGCTGCGGGTGCACCCGGCGGTCGCCGCTCACGCGGTGCGGTTCAACGCCGAGGCTGACTCGCTCAACCTGTCCGTCCTCGGGCCGGACGCCGTGCCCGGGACCGCCGAGTTCGACCTGTTCGTCTCGCAGCTGGTCACCGAGATGACGGTGAAGGCGGGGCAGAAGTGCACGGCGATCCGGCGAGCCTTCGTGCCGGCGGGGCGGCTCGACGAGGTGGCGCAGGCCACCAGGGAACGGCTAGCCGAGGTGACCGTGGGCAACCCGGCCAGCCCGGCCGTGCGGATGGGCGCGCTGGCCAGCCTGCAGCAGCGCGAGGAGGTGCGCCGATCGCTGAAGGCCCTGCTCGCGGTCGGCAAGCTAGTCTCCGGCGACCCGGAGCGGGTCCAGGTGCTTGACGCCGACAGTGACCGGGGCGCGTTCCTGGCCCCGATCCTGCTGCAGGCAGAGGACCCGGGGGAGGCCGCACCGCATGAGGTGGAGGCCTTCGGCCCAGTGTCGACGCTGCTGCCCTACGCCTCCGCCGAGCACGTGGTCGCGCTGGCCGCGCGGGGGCGCGGCAGCCTGGTCGGCTCGGTCGTCAGCAGCGACGCTGACTTCATCCGCGAGGTGGTGCTCGGCGTGGCACCGTGGCATGGCCGGCTGCTGGTCCTGGACGCCGAGGACGCGAACGAGTCCACCGGGCACGGCTCGCCGCTGCCCGTGCTCGTGCACGGCGGCCCGGGCCGCGCCGGCGGTGGCGAGGAGATGGGCGGCATCCGCGGTGTGCTGCACCATATGCAGCGCACCGCGATTCAGGCCAGCCCGCGGGCGCTGAGCGCGATCACCGGCCGGTGGGTGCCGGGCGCGCCACGGGCCGAGGGCGAGCATCCGTTCCGCAAGCCGCTCGCTGAGCTGCGGGTCGGGGACAGCGTGGTCGCTGGCCCGCGGACAGTCACCCTGGCGGACATCGCGCACTTCGCCGAGTTCACCGGCGACACCTTTTATGCCCATACCGACGAGGAGGCCGCCCGGGCGAACCCGCTGTTCGGCGGTATCGTGGCGCACGGCTACCTGGTCCTGTCGCTGGCGGCCGGGCTGTTCGTCGCCCCGGAGCCCGGGCCGGTCCTGGCCAACTACGGGCTGGAGAACCTGCGCTTCCTCACGCCGGTCAAGCCGGGCGACCAGCTCACCGTGACGCTTACCGCCAAGCAGATCACCCCGCGCGCGGACGCCGGCTACGGCGAGGTGCGCTGGGACACCGACGTGACGAACCAGCGCAATGAGTCGGTGGCGACGTACGACGTCCTGACCCTGGTAGCCAAGGAGCGCGACCCCAGCGGCGGCTGATCAGATGCGTGCCCAGGAAGGCTGCTGATCCGTGGCCGCTGGCCGAGCGCAGACTGCGAAACCGCAGGTCAGGCAGCTTACACAGACGATGTCCGTACCTGTCCGTGGTCTCAGCCATCCCGCATCACTGTCGGCACGGACATATGGCGGACAGGACTGGATATCCACATGACTGTCAGGGGAGTTTTACCAGGTCAGCGGCCATTCCGCTGGGCAGGGCCTAACGGTCTGTAAAACCGTCGGCTTCGCCTACTCTGGTTCGAATCCAGGACCTGCCACTCAAAAGCCCAGGTCAGAGCCGGTGGCGCAGAGCTGCGTCACCGGCTCTTGCGCGCAGAGCAAGCGGTTTCGCAGACCGCTTGTGGGCTATGCGCGGGCCAGATCGTGCGGTCCTGGCGTTGCCGTGACCGTGCGCCGGCCTGGCGGGTTCTTCCCCTGACCTGCATAAATGCTCCTTGGTCACCCGGTGGTGTGTCCGGGTCTTCCTGCTGCGTGGCTGGTGTCGCGCCGGTCGGCGTGGGCTATTCACGGACATATGACGGACAGGCCTACCGTGGTGGCGGCGGTTCGGCGAACCGCTTGCTGCCACCGGTGGCGGTTCCTGCGAGGTGCGAGAGCCGGCGTCAAGGGCGTCTTCGATCCGCTGGCTGCTGACATCTTCCTGGCCGCCGATGCAATGCACATAGACGCTCTCCAGGACGTGCACGCTGGTGCCCGCGCGGGCGGCGACCTCGGCGGGCGCGCCGCTGGCGTTCAGCCACAGGACAGGGTTGCGTGCCGCAGGTCGTAAGGGCGGCGGGCCAGTGGGGTGGCTGCCTGGGCGGGGCCGAGCGCGGCCTGGCGGGCGGCATGCCAGACGCGGCCGTAGACCGATTCGCTGAGCGGGCCGCCGCGGGTGCTGCGGAACAGCGGGCCGTCTGATGCGGTGCCGAATTCGCGGATGTGCTGGCGGAGCAGGGAGACCAGGATTGGCGGGATCGGGCTGGGCCGCCCCGCGTTTTTCGGGTCAGCTGAATTAGTGCTATTTCATGCTGCCAGCTGTCGGTTCAGGTACTCGTCGTGGACTTCTTGCGGAGTCTTATAGCCAAGCCCTGAGTGGAGACGCGGGTGAGCCGTCCAGCCGCACGCACAGCCCGTCCAGGGCAGCCCCGATGACCTGCGGGTCGCTCAGATAGCTGACCGGCAGCGAGTTGCGCTCCAGCCAGGCAAGCGCGCTGGCGGTGGCCGGCTCGGGTGCGCGGGAGCGCCGCGGCGGGCTGAGCGCGTACCCGTACAGGGCCGCCCGCAGCGTCCGGGCCGGTGGCCTGCGGCTGGTTGTTTTGGTCAGCAGCGGGGTGACGGTGGCCAGCGCCTCGGCCATGCTGGCCCGCGAATGCGCCGCCAGGTGCGGCCATTTCATCGCCGCATACGCCACCGCGTGCTGATACCAGGTGACGGTCGCCGGCACTGGTGCGGCCCATGCCAGCGGCTCGCCGGTGGCGGGGTCGAACTCCAGCCCCCGCCGGGCGGCGCGGATCAGTTCTGCGCGGTAGCTGTCGGCCAGTGCCCGGGTGATGAAGGACCGGGACTTATCGCCCCCGGCTACCCGCCAGCGGACCTCGAACACCCGGCGGCCAGGCCTGCGCCGGATCGCGAACACGCGGACATCGAACGAACTCACCGAGCCCTCCTGAGCGTGATCAGCGGAATAACGAAACTCCAGCCGATCACGCGAGCCCTCAGCCTGCTAACTCCGCCTGAGCGGCGGGCCGGTGGTTACTCCCACGCGGCAAGCCCGGTCACCCCCGGCAGATCCCCGCTGGGCCGGTCCGAGCTTCGCCCGGTTCTGCTGTTCGCTCTCCGGCAGCAGTGCGCGGGTGTCCGGCGGTACAGTCGCTGCCTTAGAAGGGCCGAGCTGGGAGGGCTTCATGGGTCGCACGGCACGGGAACGGCTGGCCAAGCTGCTCGACGACGCGCAGGCGTCCGGGGCGTTCAGCGCGCAGATCCTGGCACCAGCGGACGCGCTGCAGGTCGAGGTCGATGGTGTCGGGGCGGTGCACCCTCCCGTGCGTGCGCCGCTCGCGAAGAAGCTGATCGCGGTGGCGCGGCCGGCGATGTTCGGGCGCGGGGAGCAGACGCTGACCGACACTACCGTTCGTGACACGTGGGAGATCACGTCGGACCTTGTCGCGCTGAGCGGCCCGGCCTGGGAGGCAACGCTCGGCGCGGTGCTGGACGACGTCCGCGATGAGCTGGGGCTGCCGCCCACGACGAAGCTGCGGGCCGAGCTGCACGCGATGCTGGTGTACGGGAAGGGACAGTTTTTCCTGCCGCATCAGGACTCGGAGAAGGA
>WNGL01002224.1_pt1 | contig 23675 bp, 28 predicted proteins | sample 5400591 | NCBI WGS metagenome assembly WNGL01 (sample SAMN13153377, study PRJNA577476) | soil metagenome | isolation source: 80 cm soil or saprolite under Garry oak tree replicate 1 | place: USA:California | collected 2016-06-15 | reverse complement strand
ACTCCTTCTCCCGTTCTGCGGGCCTCCCTTCCGGGAGCCTGAGGGCGAACCCGAGCAGAACCGGGATGTCGGGGGTGCGACAGCTTTCGACCGGCTTTTCAGCCTAGGGGTGCGACCGTTTTGGACCGGCGTTCATACCCCGGACCTCCCAGATCCCCTGGTCCTGCTCCTGCCACCGGCTCGCCGCCGCGTCCGCCACCTGGACCAGGAACGCCTTGGTGGCGTCGTCGATCTCCGACAGCTGGTCGCGCAGCCGGTAGGCCGCGTCCAGCAGCTCCCCGTACACGTCCAGCTGCCGCTGGTCCCACGCTCCGTTGCCCACCCGGACCGGACGGCTGTCCCTCCACCCGGACAGGTGCGGCAGGGTTCGTTCCGACAGGTCGTGCTCCCCGCCGATGCCGAACATGATCTGGAGGTCGCGGCCGCCGACGACCTGCGACGCCACCGCGCCGGTCATCCAGGAGAAGAACTTCAGGGCCTCGTCCGGGCACGCTGCCACCCACAGGGCGTCGAGGGTGAAGGAGGCGTCCCTGACCCAGGCGTAGCGGTAGTCCCAGTTGCGCTCGCCGCCCACGCCCTCGGGGAGCGAGGTGGTGGGCGCGGCCACGATGGCCCCGGTGGGCTGATACATCAGCGCCTGGAGCACCCGCCCGGAGTGGTACACGAGGTCCGCCCATGGCCCCTCGTACGCCTGGTGGACGCCGGACCAGGTTCGCCAGGCCTCGACCGTTCCCTCGATGCCCTTCGCGATCTGGTCCTGGGTCCACGGGGCCGGCTGGTCGGGGTCGAACGACGTGCGCCACTGCTGGGCGAAGCCGGCGGCCTCGCCCTCGCGCAGTGAGAACCTGAACGGGGCGGTCGAACCCTCGATCGTGGGCGGCCGGTCGGTGGAGAGCAGCGACCGCATGGCTCCGCCACGGGCTTCGATGCCGGCCTCGCGCGCGGTGAGGAGCGGCGAGATCAGCCCGTACTCGGGCCGCGGCGCGAACTCCACCTCGATCTCGACCTCCCCCTGGGTGCACTCGATCTGGCGGAGGAGCGCCCGAGGAGCGCCGGCTCCGAGGTCGTGACCGTGCTCGGTGGGGTCCAGGGCCATGGCGTCGGTGAGCACGGCGGTGCCTCCCGCGGTTCGGAAGGTCGTCTCCAGCACCATGGTCCGGTCGAGGTACCGGCGCTCGGTGGTGAACTCACCGGTGGGGGCGATGGAGTGGTGGCCCGCCGACTGATCCAGGATCCTGGCGAACACCGCCGGGCTGTCGAATCGGGGCCGGCACAGCCAGTCGATGGATCCGCCCCGGCTCACCAGGGCGGCCGAGTGACAGTCGGAGATCAGCGCGTAGTCGGCGATCGGCGTTGTGCTCATCGGTGTTGGCGCATCCTGGTGAGATCCCCCGGGAACCCGGATCCGTTCCGCCGGGTTCCGCCATTCCGTCTCTCCCGCTGGTCACGCGTTACACGCCTCGAGGCGAGTTGGCGGAACGATGTATGCTGCGTACATCATGAAGCGTACCCAGATCTACCTGGAGGAGTCGCAGGACGAGCGCCTGGCCAAGAGGGCGGCTGCTGCCGGAACGACGAAATCCGACCTCATCCGCGAAGCCCTGGACGCTTTTCTGGCAGGACATGACGACGACCGAGTGCAGCTTCAGTCCTTCAGGGCAGCGGTCCGCGCAGCGGCTGGGACGGCCTCCCGCCTGCCTCCTGGGCGTCGCTACGTGGAGGATCTGCGCAAGGCCGACGCCGAGCGCTCTGCCGACCTCGATCGCCGGCGCAGCCGGTGAGTCCGGTCCTCGACACCACCGTTCTCATCGACCTCCTGCGAGGAGATCCCGGCGCACAGGACTACTTGCTGAGCCTCGAGGAGGTTCCCACGTGCTCGGAGGTCACTCGCGTGGAGGTGCTCCGCGGACTGCGGAGTGAAGAGCGAAATCCAGCCGAACGGCTCTTCCAACGACTCCGGTGGATCCCCGTAGACGAGTCCGTCGCTCGACTGGCCGGAGACATGGGCCGCCGGCTTCGGCGGAGCCACACGGGAATCGGAATCGCGGACCTGATCATCGCGGCCACCGTGGAGCACCTGGGCTCGGAGCTCGCAACCACGAACGTCCGGCACTTTCCGATGTTCACGGGCCTGAGACCGCCGTACCGGGAACAAGCACCCTGAGGGTCGACCTCCGCGCGTTCCGGGATCGCTACCTCGCGGCGGAACCGGAGCTCGCACGACTCCGGCTGGCTGACACGCAGATCGCCATGTCGGAGCAGCTGGCCATGACCCTGCATCGAAAGGCGAGTCGCCTCAAGGCATCCGTGGGCTCCCTCGCGCTCGGGGCCGTCCTCGTCGGTCTCGGTGCGCTCGTAGACTGGTTCACGTGAGCATGGAATCGGAGCCGCAGCAAGCGACGCCCCCGGAGCCAATCGCTAACGGGGAGGAGGCGCCGCCTCCATTCCAGCCTGACCCTGAGATCGTCACCGTGCTCGAGCGCGGGCTCGATCGTGCCGAGGAAGCTCGCATGCGGGAAGCCGTTCAAGAGCACGGAGATCGTCACCGGGAAGGCTAGGCGCAGGCACACTTCGACCGTTTGTACCTGTTTTGGCGTAGCGCCGGAGGCCTGCACCCCTTTCGGGTTCCTCGAGCGGGGGACTTCTGACGAGGGTGGCGGTCGGGGAAGACTCCTCCCCTGATCCGAGAGGGGTCCTGGCCCCCGCCGTTACACTCTGACGTCGTGACCTCCCAACCTGCCCGCGAGACGGATCCCCCCCCAGTCGGGCTCGTGGAGTTTCCCGCGGACGATCCGGAGCGGGCGCGGGCGTTTTGGTCCCGTGTGCTCGCGGTGGAGCTTGAGCCCCGCGAGGAAGCGGAGGGTCAGGGGTGGCAGACGCATGGGGATGCCGCAGCGCTTGGGGTCCACGAGCGAGGTACTGGCCCGGGCGACCGTTTCTGCCTTGTGTACTTCTCGGTCGATGACCTGCAGGCTGCTCTCGACCGGGTGCGTTCGGCCGGTGGCGAGGTCGTCCATCCTGGCGAGCGCTGGGCCGTGTGCCGCGACTCCGAGGGCAGCCCCTTCGGGCTGGCGCAGCGAAGCCAGGGATAGCTCCCAGGTGGGCCGGCTTTAGTCGGGCCAGGGTGGTGGGGCCGCCGGGGCGGGCTCAGGGGCCGGGCGCGGCCGGCTGCTGGCCATCAAGTCTGACTTCGAGCAGCACCAGGAGGGCACGTAAGCGATCCGGAGGCAGCGTGTCGGGGCTGTTCGCCTCCTGGAGCGCCGCCGCCAGTTCCGCGTCTCCCAGTTCCCTGAGCTGACCAGGAAGCTCGGGCCGCGAGAGCGGAAACACGTGGGCCGAGAGGAGTCGCGCCCGGGCCAGATGCGAGAGGGCGAAGCGCGTTTCCTCCTGAGCCGCGTCGAGGTCGCCCATGTCGAACAGCGCCTTTGCCATCCGGTTGCGGCGAGCGGCCTGATCGACCTTGGTTCCGGGGTCGGGCCAGGCCGCACCCTCAAGGGCCTGGCGGCGAAGTGTTTCCCACAGGGCTCGACCTTTGAGTGGAGTTCCGAAGCGCAGGGCCCATTGGAGGAACTCGTCTCCCGCCGCGACCCGGGACAGGAGCTCCTCGAGCGACACCAGAAGCACCTGCACTCCGACCGGCGCCCTGGGTGGAACCACGTCGCCCACCACGAGGACGTCGATGTCGCTGAGAGGAGCGAAGTAGGTCCCACGGGCGGCTGACCCAACCAGCACCACGGCCTGCGAGCCGTCGCTTTGGCGGAGGAGGTCGCGAAGATACTTCCGCTCCTCCAGGAGAAGAGTATCGGCGGTCACAGCCTGTCCCCTCCGACGAGCTGGGCGACAGCTTCGATGAACTGCTCGACCTCGGCCAGAACGTCTTCGGCATCCATGGATGGCGAGAGTCGAACCTCGCCGTAGGCCTCACTCTTGCGAAGCTCGTTCAGGTCGACGAGTAACTGGGAAACATCCTGGAGTCCGTCGTCCGCGTGAAGCCTTCTAGCCACCTTGACCTTGCTGGAGTGCGTTCTCTCCCACGGACGGTTGAAGTGGTCGGCTGCGGCGATGACGGCATTCTCCAGGGTGTAGAAGGCCCAGATCGAGAGCTCAGCCCAGTCTACGGGCTCGAACCCCGCCACTTGCGCGCGTCCGAGCTGCTGTCGCGCCAAGCTGAGCCTCTCCGATGGCCCCATGGGAGCCGACGACACGGTCTCTGGTGGCCCCACCTGGCTAGTTTCCCCCAAGCCGGTCGCCGGTCCAAGGAGGGGCCGCAGGTGTACGTCGCCGAGATCATCAACCTAGGTCGGGGACCTGACTCGGCTCGCGGCGAACTCTCTTCTGATCGGTGCGCTGAGAGCGCTGGTGGCTTCACCACCAGGCCGCTCGGAGCCTTGCTAGCGATCCGGTCCAAATAAAGTTCACTCGGTATCCTTATCTACTCTCGATGAATGACCTGCAGGCCGCTCTCGATCGGGTCCGTTCGGCCGGCGGCGAGGTCGTCCATCCTGGCGAGCGCTGGGCCGTGTGCCGCGACTCCGAGGGCAGCCCCTTTGGGCTGGCGCAGCGAAGTCGGAGCGAAGGAGCCTCGGATGTCGACGGATGACATGAAGCAGCTGTGGGATCGGTGGATCGAGCTGTGGAACGGCGACCTCGGACTGGCTGAGGGGATCATCCACCCGGAGTTCGCCCTCCACCGGATCCCGCCCCCACGGATCCCTGAACGGCTCGGCGGGCGGGGCGGCCTGATCGCGTGGATCGAGCAGACGCGCTCGCTCTTCCCCGACCTGCGGTTCACCGTCGAGGTCGGGCCGATCGTGGACGGCGGGATGGTGGCCGGCCGCTGGATCGCCGAAGGCTCCTACCAGGGCGGCATCCCCGGGAGCACCGCGCCGGCCGGCACTGGCGTGCGCTTCCACGGCAACGACATCTGGCGGGCCGAGGGCGGGCTGATCCGCGAGTACTGGCTGAGCGACGACCTCCTGGACCTGATGCACCAGCTGGGCGTGATTCCCGCGGGTTGAAAGCCGCTCAGTCCTGAGGGCTACGCGGGGAGCAGGCGTATGGCGGCGGGGGTCAGTTTCGTCGTCGAGTCGTTCAGGCGAAGGCCGACCATTCCGATGCGGCCTCGGACCCAGGCGCCGTCCTGGAGCACTTCGACCAGGAGGCCTCCTTCGACGGTTTCCGTGACCCGGAAGATCGTGTCGGGGTCGATTCGGTAGACGCCGGAGGAGGTCACCCTCCTAGTGTACGCGCGCTGGCGGCGCCTCGACGGCGTTTGAGGCCCCGGCCTTGTATAAACGAGGCTGTGGGAACGGCGGACAAGGATCGCGGGGACGGGTCTGCTCGGTTGTCGGAGCCTCAGCGCGCGGGGGCCTTGCCCGCTTCGCCGAGGCTGGCTTGCCCTTCCTGCGGGTCGGATCGGACGCAGCCGTTCCTGCATGCCGGGCCGGGGGCTCGGGTGAACATGAAGTGCATGGACTGCGGGCACCTGTTCAAGGACCGGAACCTCCGGCGGTAGCTCCTGATCAGGTGGGGCCGGATGTCTCAGGCCACCTCGGCGGCGATGCGCTCTCCCAGGCGGGCCAGGGCCTGCGTGGCCAGCGCCACCCGCGCGTGCGCGTCCCGGAAGCCGCCGATGTGGTCGGACTCGGCTTCGCGGCCTTCCTCGTCCCGGGCCAGGAAGTACTTCGTGCCGTCCGTACGGTCGGTGTGCAGCTCGACGATGAATCGGTCCATCGGTCCCACCTCCTGAGGTCGCCGGTTGGTGGTCCATCCTGCCACGGCATGGGCGGGGCTTCATCGGCCGGAGGGCCTGACGCCGGCACCTCACGGGAATCTCCACATGCCTGCACGGCGCCGGCACAGGCGGCGCCCGTCCACCGTCGGGGCAAAGACGTACACTCGATGAAGAGGCGACCCCGTTCTTGACGGGAGAGACCAGAACTCACGGGCTCGCATCCTCCGACCCCGTCCCACCGTTGGCTTCAGCGCAGGGCCTGATACCCCGAGCGATTCGCTCTCGATCTGGTTCCAGTTGGCCCGAGCGGTCTGGACACCGAGCAGTGAAGGAGAGCGATTTCATGAGACACGTGCGCGTCGCAACCTACGCGATCACCAAGGGCAGCTTCCAGGAATTGGCCGACCGCGCCAAGGAGGGCATGCTTCCGAAGTTCCAGTCGCAGCCGGGCTTCCTCCGGTACGGAGTGGCCGACGTCGGCGACAGCACCCTCCTGTCGATCAGCCTGTGGGAGACGCACGAGCAGGCCAACGCCGCCGCCCCCGTGGCCGCGACGTGGGTCAAGGACAACATGAACGGCGAGATCGAGCTGCGCTCGAACTACGTCGGTGACTTCGCCTTCTACCAGGGCGTTCCCGCCAAGGTCTGAGCGAGTCGCAGGAACCGAACGCGAAGGGAGCCCACCTCGGTGGGCTCCCTCTCTCGTCTTGGCCGAACCTCGACGCCGGCCGGCTCTCGTCCCGAGGCGTTGTATCGGGCCGATTCGAACAGCGCAATGATGTTGCCCTCGCTGTCCTTGAACCAGGCCCCGCGCTCGCCCGGGGGCGAACTCCATGATCCCGTCCACGGTCTTGACGCCGGGGATGTCGTACTCCTCGAAGGTCACGCCCTTGGACTTCAGTTCGTCCATCTCGGCGGAGAGATCCTTTGCCATGAACCCCAATGGACGTGGCCTGGTTGGTGCCTGCGAACTCCGACGGATACACCCAGAACTCCGTGCCGTCGCCGGTCAGGAACTGTCTCGTTGGACTGAGCATCGCGAGCGTGCGGATCGAATGTCACGACGCTCGGCCCGGGAAGGCCGATGAACCGATGAGTTCGGGCGCGTGCGCGAGTCATATCCACTGGACGGAGCATGTCGGCCCCCGGACCACGCCGGGGAGGACGGAAGGAGACCCGATGGGACAGGCATCGGACGTGGTGAACCGCTTCTACGAGGTCACGAACGCCCGGCGCGCGCAGGATCTGGCGCCGCTGGTCCGGGACGACGTGACCCTCGTGGGCCCTCTCATGCAGGCCGCCGGCGCGGCCGAGTACCTGGCCATGAACGAACAGCTCCTCGGGTTCCACGCCGGAACCCGGATGCTCCGACAGTTCGAGGACGGAGACGACGTCTGCTCGATCTACGAGCTCGACATGAAGACGCCGTCGGGAGGATCGCTCACGCTCGCCATGGCGGACTGGATCCGGGTCGAGGACGGGAGGATAGTCTCGCAGCGGATCTACTTCGATCCTCGCGGGTTCGCCCAGGCCTTCAGCATGTAGGCTCGCCTCGATGGGCGTTCCCGTGCGCGCAGCCGGTGCCGTCGAGGCGGAGCTCCTGGCCGCAGCGCGGGCGGGCGACGAGGACGCCTTCCGATCCCTCGCCGAGCCCCACGTCGCCGAGTTGCGCCTGCACTGCTACCGGATGCTCGGGTCGCTGCACGATGCCGAGGACTCGGTCCAGGAGACGCTTGTCCGGGCCTGGCGACGCCTCGCCGGATTCGAGGGCCGGAGCACGCTTCGGGCATGGCTGTACCGGATCGCCACCAACGTCTGCCTCTCGGCCGTCGCCCGCCGGCGAAGGCGCGACGAGCCGATCCACGTCGGTCCCGTCCCAGACACCCTTCTCGACGAACTGCCGTCGACCGAGGCGGGCCCGGCGGCCCTGTACGACCTGCGCGAGAGTGTGCAGCTCGCCTTCCTCGCGGCGATCCAGCTCCTGCCTCCCCGCCAGCGCGCCGTGCTGATCCTTCGCGAAGCGCTCGCCTGGTCCGCCGGGGAGGTTGCGGACCTGCTCGATGTGACCGAGGCCAGCGTGAATAGCGCCCTCCAACGGGCCCGCGCCTCGCTCGAGCGGGAGCGCCGGGAGGATCGTCTCCCTGAGAGGAGCAGGCCCCCCGCTGCCGCCGAGCGAACGCTGCTCCGGCGATTCGTGGCGGCCTGGGAGGCCGTCGACATCGACGGGCTCGTCGCGCTCCTCAAGGAGGACGCGGTGCTCACGATGCCGCCATTCCCAATGCGGTTCGTGGGTCGGGGGGCGATCGGAGAGTTCCTGGCCAGGGTTCCCGCGGGCGGGGCGCTCGATCGGATCCAGCTCGTGCCGACACGGGCGAATCGACAGCCGGCCGTCGCCGCGTACATGCTCGACCCTAAGGAAGAGGTCCACCGCGCCTACGGCATCATGGTGCTCGCGCTCGACGGCAAGGCCATCGGCGAGATCACGGGTTTCTCCGACCCGTCGCTGTTCGCTTCGTTCGGGCTCGAGGTGATGCTCAGCCCAGTGCTGTCTGGAGCTGGCGGAGGAAGCGGGGGAGCACCGTCTTTTCCTGGTAGCGAGCGAACGTCTTCTCCAGAGGCTTGAACAGGCCGCGTCCCGTCCCCGTCAGCTCCAGGGTCATGCGGGTGCCGCCGTTGGCTGGCTTCATGCGGTAGCTGCCATCGGCCACGAAGGTTCCCTCGTTGACCTGCTTCCAGGCGAGGAGGGTGGGAGGTTCCATGGCGGTGATCTCGGTGACCACCGTCTCCTTCTTTCCCCAGAACTTGTTCACGGTCTCGAACCGGCTGCCCACCCCCACCGGGCCATCCGTCAGCTGCCGGGACGAGAGGACGTAGGGGCTGCGCCAATCGGTCTCCTGCTTGGCCTCGGTCAGGAACCGGTAAACTTCTTCGATGGGCTTGTCGAGCACGACGCTTCCTGAGAAACGAGTGGTCACGGGTCCCCCTCTCACGGTCGCCCGGGCGTGTGCAGCGTAGCCGATGCCGTGCGTTCGCTTGCCCGCTCAGATCCGGGCGATGGAGCGGACCGGCAGGCGGGGACCGAATCGGGGAGCGGTCAGGCCGCTCGTCTCGAGCAGGCGGATGACCCTTCCTCGCTGGCCCGCGTAGGGGGACAGGAGCTCGAGCATCCGCTCGTTGGTGCCTCGTGGTTCGCCGGCCAGGGCCCAGCCGACCAGGTGGGGGAGGTGGTAGTCGCCGACGCTGACGGCGTCGGGGTCGCCGAACGCGACCGCGGCCACCTCGGCGGCCGTCCACGCTCCGACGCCCTGGAGGGCCTGGAGCCGCTCCGGGGACGTCAGGTGTTCGATGCGAGGAGCACGCCGGCCCACTTCGCGGAGCACTCCCGCTCGCCTTCGCTCGATGCCCAACGCGTGGAGCTCGTAGTACGGCGTCTCGGCCAGGCGCCGCGGGTCGGGTTGGAGGAGGAGCCCGGCGGGACCCGGGGCCGGTTCGCCGAGGGCCCGGACCAGACCTCGATAACTGCTGCGGGCCTGCTTGCCCACGACCTTCTGTTCCAGGACTGCCGGGATCAGGGCCTCGACCACCGCGTTCGTCCGGCCGATACGGAGGCCCCGGAACCTCCGATGGAGGTCGTGCACGATCGGGTGCTGCGGGCGGAAGCCGCTGGGGTCGTCGTGGAGGCCGAGCAGCTCGGGCGCGCGTTCCAGCAGCCACGAGGCGCCTGGGCCCCACGCCTGCACCACGATGCTGCCGTTCCTCGTGGTGATGTGCTCGGTTCCCGGGCCCTCCGGGGTGCGGGTGGCCCGCCAGATGCCATCGGGTTCGATCCGGACGGTGGGGTCGCCCCTGCCGTGGGCGAGGCGGCCGAGGGTGAGGTGGATGTCGACGGGTAGCTCGGTACGGATGCGGCGCTGCTGCACGTCAGGCACGTCAGGCACGTCAGGCATGTCAGGAGAGGAGGTCCCGAAGCTGACTCGGGCTGATGTTGCCCCCGCTGCACACCAGGACCACCTTCCGGCCGGCAAGCCCCAGCTTCAGGGCCGCCGCCAGCGGCGCGGCTCCCGCCGGCTCGACCAGGTTCCTGGTCTTCTCGATCATCTGGCGGGTGGCTTCCCGGATCTCGTCCTCCGTGACCAGCATGAAGTCATCGAGGTGGTCCCACAGGATCCGCTGCGGGAGCTCGAACGCCGTCCTGGTGGCCAGGCCTTCCGCGAACGTGGTGTTGGCGGCCTCGACCAGCGTGCGGGCCTGCCAGGAGTCGTGGGCCGCCGGGGCCGCCTCGGATTGCACGCCGATCACCTTCGCCGGATGGCTCATCCCCTTCACCACCACGCACGCTCCCGCCGCACCGCTGCCACCGCCGATCGGAACGACGATGGCATCGACGTCCGGTTGGTCCTCCAGGATCTCGAGGGTCAGCGTGCCGACACCGGCGATCAGGGGCGGCTCGTCGCCGGAGTGCACGTAGCGGCCCTGGGTGGCGGCGAGCGCCTCGGCGTGCTCGCGGGCGTCGTCGTAGTCGCGGCCGTGGAAGACGACCTCGGCGCCGAGGGCCTGCATGGACTCCACCTTCACCGGGTTCGCGTTCTCGGGGACGCAGATCGTGACGGGTACGCCGAACAGGCGGCCGGCGTAGGCGAGGGACTGGCCGTGGTTGCCGGTGGAGGCGGCGATCAGGCCGCGGCGGCGCCCCTCATCGGTGAGCTGCGCGACGAGGTTCACGCCGCCCCGGACCTTGAACGCGCCGACCGGCTGGTGGTTCTCGTGCTTCACCCACACCTCCGTGCCGACGAGCGCGTCGAGCGCCGGGTACCGGAACAGCGGCGTGCGGGGCAGGTACGGCGCGATGCGCCGGCGGGCCTCGAACACGTCGACGATGGTGGGCGGTTCGAGCTCGCTCACCGCCGCCGGCGTCGCCACGGGCTCAGGACGGCGGTCCGGCCGGACGCACCAGGCCGAGCCTGGAGCATGGCCGTGAGGTCGTCGCAGGCGTCCAGGTTCCTGCGGTTGAACAACTCCTCGAGTTGCCGCCGGACGAGCTCCCTGTTCGCCTCCGACACGCGTTTCTCCTCTCTCGGCTCCGACCGACCGTCGCCTGCACAGCCTACGCCGAGGGAGGAAAGCGCTTCCGGTACACGTCCGCACGATGCTCGACCGCTTCGGCGGTCACTCGGCGCTGTTGTTCGTCAATGCGATACAGGATGCAGTGGTCGCCTCGCCTGGCGCTGTAGAGGCCCTCCAATTCCAGTCGGAGCGGTCGCCCTACCCGAGTTGGGCTTTCCGCCCGCGGCCCATAGATGAATTCGATCGCTGCCGCCGCAACCTTTTCGGGAAGCCTCCGCAGAGCGCGCTTCGCGGAGCTGGCCCATTCGACGGCGAACGGCTTCCGGGCCGAGGTCACCTCTTGGTGATCACCTCTTGCGCTTGGCTCTTTTCGAGCTGCTCGGTTCGACCCTCGGCCACATCGCGTTCAGCCTCACGGATCTATTCCATCAGCTCCGGGTTGCTGAGGACGCCATGGCCAGAAGTATCGCCAGAACAGAGGGCCGGCGCCACGCGATAGAGGCAGTTGCCCTGGTCCAGGCAGCGCCGCCCTGGTCCAGGCAGCGCCGCACTGGAGCCCTACGTTGGGCGATGTGGCCCTATGCCAGGTCGTACCGGGCGGACTCGAACAGCGCGATGATGTTCCCCTCGCTGTCCTTGAACCAGGCCCCGCGCTCGCCCGGCGCGAACTCTGCGATCCCGTCCACGGTCTTGACCCCCGGGATGTCGTACTCCTCGAAGGTCACGCCCTTTGCCTTCAGCCCGTCCATCTCCGCGGAGAGGTCCTTGGCCATGAACCCCATGGCGGTGGCCTGGTTGCTCCCCGCGAACTGCAAGGGGTACACCCAGAACTGGGTGCCCTTTCCGGTCATGTACTGCATGCCGCCCTCGTCCTCGATGGCCGGGGTGAGCCCCATGACGTCCGCGTACCACTTCTTGGCCCGCTCCATGTCGCTCGCCGGCAACATCGCCGCGCTGGACTGCTCACTGAACATTCGTCCACCTCCTCGGGTCGCCTGGTAGCAGCATGCCGACCTCGGGCCTCGGGAGTCAAACGCCCGGTGAGCCAGCGGGCTACGTCGGGACGACCGAGCCCTCGCGTTCGGGGGCCGCGGCGGTGATGCGGTCGGCGGGCTCGTTCAGGGCCCGGAGCCGGCCGAAGATGGGAAGCGCCAGGAAGGTGAACAGGCCGCCGAGGACGAAGCCCGCCGGGACCGATCGTTCCTGGGACAGGAAGCCCAGGCCGGTCTGGCCTCCCACGCTCCCCAGGCTGCCCACCAGGGAGTCGAAGGACACCAGCGTGGCCCGCTCCGAGCTGGGGATGGAGGCGTGGAGGTACGTCTGGCGGACCGGCGACAGGACGCCGCCGGCCACGGCGCCCAGCAGGAACACGGGCACCGCCACCCAGAACGTGCGGAACGTCCCGGTGGCCACCATGGTCGCCGCCGACACCGCCGCCGCCCCCAGCAGGATGGTGGTCCGCCGCCGGCCCGGCTTCGCCAGCCGCCCGACCAGGACGTTTCCGACGATGCCGGCCAGGGCGAACAGCGCCGCGATCAGGCCGGAGAGCCAGACCGCGTTCTTCCCGTACAGCTGCAGGAAGTACGGCTGCCACGCGTACCAGGCCCACGAGAAGAACCCGTAGGACAGGAACGAGTACATCACCAGCAGGCGGACGGCCGGCTTGTGCCATCCGTAGGTCATGCCGGCCCGAGCCACCTTGCGCATCTCGCCGGTGACCCCGCGCAGGCGCATGGCCCGGGGCACGAAGCCGATGTCGTGCATGGTCCGGACGCCGACCCCGAACGCCATCAGCAGCAGCCCCACCCGCGCAAGGTAGGGGAACGACAGGTTGAGCTGGCCGAGCAGCCCACCCCCCACCGTCCCGGTGAGCATGGCCACGCTCGACACGATGGAAGCCCGGGCGAACACGCCGTCGAGTTCCTTCTCGAAGCCGGTGGCCTTGAGCGCGTCCACCAGCCACGCCTCCACCGCGCCCGAGTAGAACGTGTACCCGAGGCCCAGGATCACCCCCGCCCCGCAGAACAGCAGCAGGCCGCCGTGGATGGCGGCCACGCCCACGTAGGCCAGCGTCCCCACGGCCAACGTGGACTCGGAAAGCAGGAACGAGACCCGCCGGCCCAGGGTGTCCGCGACCACGCCGGTGGGGATCTCGAACAGGGCCATGGCCGCGGTGAACGCGGCGTTGGCCACGAACACCTCGAAGATGGACAGGCCGGCGTGCAGCAGGAACAGCGTGTTGATGCCCCAGATCAGCGAGGCGGACAGCGTGAACAGCCCGCTGATCACCAGGTACCCGCGGATCACCCGCTTCGGGTCCAGGACCTCATCCCTTCCGCCGTCGATGTTCCTGATTACCGAATGGTACGCGGCGGAGCCGACACGAATCCGAACCCGGCCGCGAGCCGTAGACCTACCGAGCGCCCCCCTCACCCCTCGACGGAGGTGTGTCTGCATGCGCTCGACGGAACGTACTCCGGGGATCGGGCTCCTCGGCCTCCCCATCATCCTGGCCAGGTGTTCACCGCAGCAGTGCACGTCTACCTGGCGGTATCGCCGACCTCTCCCGAGCCCCAGCTCCGCGGGATGTTCTTGCTGGCCGCGGCGGGCTTCCTGGGGACGCTGGCCGCGCTGTACGCGCCGTTTCGGTTCCTGGAGCCGCTGCGCGGGCTGGCTCGACTCGGGCTGCTGGGGGTGACGGTGGCGACGATCGCCGCCTACGTCGTGGTTGTGGGGTTCGTGTTCGACACGCTTGCGATCGTGGACAAGTCGGTGGAGGGCTTCCTGGTCGTCGTGCTGGTTGTCGACGGGGTGCTAGCGCTTCGACGCAGGCGGGTCAGCGCCGGGAGCGCCGAGCCGGGCGAGGTGGCGGCGGGCCGGCGGGCCGCCTGACCCGGCCGTTACCGGTAGTCATCGTCGTCCTCGTCCCAGGCCGCCCGAGCCTGTTCCTGGGCGTCCGCCTCCGGGACGTCGGGGCGTGAGGAGGGCCGCTCGTCCTGGCCCCGGCGAAGCGGCTGGGCCTGCTCCTGGGCGTCGGCCTCGGGAACCTCGGAATTGCCGGCGGCCCGGGCGGCCCGTCGGAGCCGAGTCTCCTCCTCGTTCTCCAGCTCGTCCTCGGCCCGGTCCGGATCGGGGATCTCGGTCTCGGCCATCGACGGCCACTCTATCCGAAGGGGCGTCCCGGGCTCAGAGCGAGCTGTACGCGGGCGCACAGGAAACTCCAAGGCGCCGGAGTTTGAATGTGATCACCCTCCTGGAACACCCCAAGGTGCGGCCCCCGCCCCCCCTCTCGGGGGCCGCACCGCCCCCCTCCGGACGGAACGGCCTCAGTGCTGCTGGGGCCTGGTCTGGATCGTCTCGCACTGGCCGTATTCATCGACCGGGTGGGGATCGCCCACACACACGTCCGTTCCCGGTCCGGCAAACAGGCCATCGCTGCCCGAGTCTGGTCCCTGATCGAACAGGTAGTCGTTCCCGGGTCCACCGTTGATGATGTCGTCCCCGGGACCCCCGTATAGCTTGTCGTTGCCCTCGTCGTCCTCGAGGTAGTCGTTTCCGGACCCGCCCTGAAAGACGTCGTTCCCCCGACCGCCCAGGATGATGTCGTCCCCGGGCCCTCCGTCGATCACGTTGTCACCGCGACCAGCGTAGATCGAGTCGTCCCCGGCGCCTGCCTGGATGGTCGTGGAGAACTTCTCGAAGCAGATGAGGTCAGGGCCGCTGGTCCCCTTGATCAGCCACGACCCATGGACCTTGTGGGGCTCGACCGAGCAGTCCGGCTTCCAGTCGGGTCCCGATTGGCCCACGAATTGCTTGAGGGGAAGGAGCCCCTTGCGGTCGCTGCCGTCGGCATTCATCACCGCCAGCGAGGTCTGCCGCCCGGGCACCGAACCCGCTCCGACCTGGAAGGCGATCTTCGTCCCATCCGGGGACCAGACCGGATTGGAATCGACGACCGAACCCGGTTCGTGAGTGAGTTGCTGCTGGTCCGATCCGTCGGCGCTCATGACCCAGATGGCCCCGTCGCGAACGAACGCGATCTTCGTTCCATCGCTCTTCCAGTTGGGACTGGTTCCGTCGGCCGTGATCTCCTGGATGATCGTCCCGTCGCCCGATTGCATCAACCAGATCCCGTAGGTGTCCCCGGCCTGGTTGCCCGTGGCGTCGGTCCGGTCGCTGACGAACGCGATCTGAAGTCCCCGGGGTGACCAGGCCGGCTGGATGTCGTCGGAGGCCGTGCCCGGGGTCAGGTCCTCGGTCAGGCGCCCTGTCCACGTGGTCTTCACGATGTCGGCAAGCCCGTCGTTCGCGCCCACCACCGGCGCGCTCGAGTACACGACCTTCCCGCCGGTGAAGTCCCAGGCCGGGCTCTCGTCATCGGCCTTGGGGGAGTGGGTGATGTTGGTGAGGAAGTTGGTCGGCTGCAGGCCCGGGTAGGGGCTCATGGTCCAGACGTCTCCCGGACCGAGGCCGTGCTTGGTTCGCCGCGCGCTCACGAATGCGACGTGGGCCCCCTGCTCCGGCGACCACGCGGGCGAGAAGTTGTCGTGGTGCATGATCGCCCGCGTGCCCGCCGTCCCGGTCACATTCACCAGGCCGTTCGTTCCCTGGCGCCAGACCTGGATCGAGCCGGTCTGGGACGCTGCGGAGAAGACGAACCACCCGTTCTCCCCCACGAACGAGGCACGGGCGGGCGACGCGAACATGGAAAGCGTCATGCCGGCCGACAGGACGGCCAGGGGAAGCAAACGCCGCACGATGACCCCCTCGAGGTCGCGGCCCGTGACCACCACTCTTTACTCCGCCCGTAGGCGAATGCCGAGGGAAATGGATGCGAATCACCCGTGCTGGTGAGTTTTCCCCCTGATTGGGGGTCACCCCGTTACTGCAATTGGGGCGTGTGCATCGTCTCGCATTGCGCGTAGGCGTCGATTGGATGGGGATCACCCACGCAGACATCCATCCCCGGACCCGCGAACAGCCCGTCGTCGCCCGAGTGTGGGCCCCGATCGAACAGGTGGTCGGACCCGTCGCCGGCGTTGTTGGAGTCGTTTCCCGATCCGCCGTACAGCCGGTCGCTACCCGCATCCGCCTCCAGGTAGTCGCTTCCTGGTCCGCCCCACAGGACGTCGTTGCCATCACCACCCAGGACGATGTCGTTGCCCGGGCCGGCATACACGACATCGTCCCCGCCTCCCGCATAGATGGAGTCGTCTCCGCCGTTGCCGTAGATGGTCATGGATCGAGCGTCCGCACAGATCAGGTCCGGTCGCGGGGTTCCGTCGATCTCCCACCCGCCGTTCGCCCGGTGCGGCTTGACTGAGCACTCCGGCCGCCAATCGGGCTCGGACTGGCCGGCGAATCGGGCCATCGCCAGCACGGTGTGGCGCCCGGTCCCGTCCGCGTTCATCACCCCCAGCCGGGATCCGTGGGCCGGCGCCGGCCCGCCCCCCACCTGAAACGCGATCCTGGTGCCGTTGGGCGACCAGGCCGGGTTGGTCTCCGGGGCTTTGTCCTTGGTGAGACGACGCTGGGCCGACCCGTCGGCGTTCATCACCCAGATGTCGCCACCCCGGACGAACGCGATCTTGGCGCCGTCGCCCGTCCAATTCGGCAGGGTTGCGTTGGGGGCGAGCTCGCGGATGACCCGCCCGTCGCCCGAATCCATCAACCAGATCCCGTAGCTCGTCCCCGTGTTGCGGCCGGCCCGCGAGAGCCGGTTGCTGACGAACGCGATCTGGTGCTTCCGGGGCGACCAGGCCGGCTGGATGTCGTCCGATGCGGTGCCCCGTGTCAGGTTCTCGGTGTTCCGGCCGGTCCACGTTGTCTTCCAGATGTCGGCCGGCCGGTCCTGTCCGCTCACCACCGGCGCGCTCGAGTAGGCGAGGTGGCCGCCCGTGAAATCCCACGTCGGGCTCTCGTCGTCCGATCCGGGCGAGTGGGTCAGGTTGGTGAGGAAGTTCGTCGGCTTCAGGCCCGGCCATGGGCTCATCATCCAGATGTCGCCCGGCCCGCGTCCCTGACCCGTCCCGGGTGCGCCCACGAAGGCGACATGCGCGCCGCGTTCCGGTGACCAGGTGGGCGAGTAGTTATCCAAATTCCTGACCTGAGGGGTGGCGTCGGTCCCGGTGACGTTGACCAGCCCGCGGGTCCCCTGGCGCCACACCTGCATGGAGCCGCTCCTCGACAGGGCGGAGAACACGAACCAGCCGTTCCGGCCAACGAACGCGGCTCGGGCGGGCGACGCGGAGAAGAGGGCGATGAGATTCGCTGCCGTCAGGGCGAGTGACAGGAGCAGGGCGTGGGGGGATCGCATGGTGTCTTCCTCCCAGACGTCGGGGCGCTCTGATACGGCGTCGCATGCACCGTAGGGGAAGCTGAGGGGAAGATCCGGACTTCTATCAGATTCTTCCGGGAACGCACACGGCCTCGCCAGGCGGCGCCTGGTCTCGGCCCCTCAGGCCAGCGTGAGCTGGTTCCCGTACGGGCCCTTGCCGGTGAGGCAGGCGGCGCCGCACCGCGCGGCCAGCGCGAGGGCCTGGTCGATGTCCAGCCCCGTGCCCAGGCCGTAGGTCAGCCCGGCGGCGAAGCTGTCGCCGCAGCCGTAGGCGTCCACCACCGGGCCGGGAAGCGGGGCCGGGTCCCACCTGCCGCTCCGGCCGTCGGCGGCCTCGTACGTCCCGCCCTCGTTCCCGGCGGTGCGGACGACGTATCTGGGCGGCGGGTCGATCGGGTGGTACACCTCGGACTCGTCCCGCCCGCTGCCCACCACCGCGTCCAGCCCGACGCCCGAGCCCTCGAGCAGCGCCATCACCCGGGACGTGGCCACCAGGACCCGGGCCTCCCGGGCCCGGCGCAACGCTTCGACGTCGCCGGCGGTGAAGTACACGGCGTCGGTGACGGTCATCTCGTCCCACGGCAGCGGGTCCTGACCGTTCGGGCCCAGCCGCGTCCCCATCACCGTGATGGTCCGCTCGCCGTTCCGGTCCAGGAAGGTGAAGGCTCGGCGCTGGGCGTCCGGGCGGAACACGGTCTCGACGCGGACGGCGTGGTCGTCGCGGAGCTCCTGGTCGGCCCGGTGTCCGAGGTCGTCGTCGCCCAGCGCCGTGTAGAACGTGCACGCGCCGGCCAGCTTCACCATCTGCACCGCCGCGACGCCCCCGCCGCCGGCCGGTTCCTCCCACCACTCGTCGGCGTGGACGATCTGGCCGGGAAGGGGGACGGCCTCCACCCGGGCGAAGTGCAGCCACTCCACGTGCCCCACCACGGCGACCCGGGCCATGTGGCGTAGTTTGACCCACCGTGGAGCCGTTCACGTGCCGAACCTGCGCGGTGCAGCACGCTCCGACCGACGGGCCGCCGGAGCGTTGCCCCATCTGCGAGGACGAGCGCCAGTACGTCGGGTGGTCGGGCCAGCGGTGGGCCATCCAGAAGGAGCTCCGCGAGGAAGGATTCCGCACGGAGGTCCGGGACGTCGAGGACGGCCTGGCCGGGATCGGCGTCGAGCCGCGGCTGGGGATCGGCCAGCGGGCCCTGCTGGTCCGGACGCCCGGCGGGAACGTGCTGTGGGACTGCGTCGGCCTGACCGACGAGGCGGCCGTGGACCGGGTGCGCGAGCTGGGCGGGATCGCGGGGATCGCCATGTCGCACCCGCACTTCTCTGGGTGCGTGGTGGAGTGGAGCCGGGCATTTGGCGGCGCGCCGGTGTACGTCCCCCGAGCCGACCTTCGGTGGCTGATGCGGCCGGACGACGCCGTGGTGCCGTGGGAGGGCTCGGTGGAGATCGTGCCCGGCGTGACCGCCGTGCAGTGCGGCGGACACTTCGAGGGCAGCGCGGTGCTGCACTGGCCGGCCGGCGCCGGGGGTCGGGGGGCGTTGCTGACCGGCGACTCCATCACCGTGGTGCAGGACCGGAGGTTCGTGAGCTTCATGCGAAGCTACCCGAATCTCATCCCGCTGCCGCGGGCCGAGATCGAGCGGGTGGCCTCGGCGGTGCGGCCGCTGGCGTTCGACCGGATCTACGGCGGGTGGTGGGACAGCGTGGTGGCCGAGGGCGGGAAGGAAGCGGTCGAGCGTTCCGCGGAGCGGTACCTGCGCTGGATCGAGACGGGCTGAGTCGGTCGCGGGCGATCGGGAAAGGAGGGGGCGGGCATGGCAGCGGAACCGGTGGAGGTGGCTCGAAACGAGTGGGGCGCGGTCCTGCACCACGAGGCGCTCAGGACCCTGGAGCTCCGGTGGTTCGCCACGACAGCGGACATGGGCGACGAGGGGTTCAAGGAGACGCTGGAGCTCCTGGCGGGGGAATGCGAGCGGTTCCGGCCCGCGTCCGTCCTGGTCGATTCGATGGAGTTCCTCCACCGGATGGGAGAGGGCGTCAACGAGTGGCGCGACGAGAAGATCGTCCCCCGCTACAACGCGGCGGGTGTCGCCAGGTTCGCGTTCCTCGTGCCGGAAGGGGTTCCGGGGACGGTCGAGTCCGGGGGCACCCCGGCGGTGGACGGCCCGGCGAACTTCCCGACCGGCTGGTTCTCGGGCCGAGAGCGGGCCGTGGCCTGGCTGGCGGAGGGCTGAGGGGAGGGTTCGCAGGGCCCGAAAAGATGGAAACCGCCGGAGCCCGAGGGCTCCAACGGTTTCCATGGCGAACCCTACGGGTGCGCGCCTCAGCGGTCAAGCCCGAACTCGCAACTTGTCACTCTTTCTGGCGTGGGACGCGTTCCCGGTGACCGCGCCAGGCTCGCGTGCCTACAGCAGCTCGGGGGAGGCCAGCCCGGTTCCCGTGTTGATCAGGACGACCCGGTCGGCGGGCCGCAGCTCCCCGGCTTCGCGGAGCCGCCGGGCGGCGGCCAGCGTGGCCGCTCCCTCGGGACAGGCCAGGACGCCGGCGCCGGCTGCCAGGTCCGCCACGGCCGCCCGGATCTCGTCGTCGCTCACCGCCACGCAGGTCCCCCCGGTCTCGCGGACCGCCCGCAGGACCAGGAAGTCGCCGAGCGCCTTCGGCACCCGCAGGCCCTGGGCGATGGTCCGGGCGTCCGGCCACGGCTCGGACTCCTCCGCCCCTTCCCGGAAGGCCTTCACGATCGGCGCGCAGCCCTCCGCCTGGACGACGATCAGCCGTGGCATGTCGGCACTGACCCAGCCCAGGGCCGCCAGCTGGCGCAGGCCGCGCCAGATGCCGATGATGCCCACGCCGCCACCGGCCGGGTACACGATCGCGTCGGGGAGGTGCCAGTCGAGCTGCTCCGCGATCTCCAGCCCCAGGGTCTTCTTGCCCTCGATGCGGTAGGGCTCGCGCAGCGTTCCCGCATCGAACCATCCGTGGGCCTGGACGCCCTCGGCGATGACCCGGCCCGCGTCGCCGATCAGGCCGTCCACCAGGGTGACCTCGGCGCCGTACCGGCGGCACTGGTCGCGGGCCGTGGCGGGGGCGTCGCGGGGCATGGCCACGTGGACCGTGACGCCGGCGGCGGCGCCATAGGCCGACCACGCGGCGCCGGCGTTCCCGGCGGTGGGCAGGGCCACCTCGCGGATCCCGCGCTCCACCGTCGCGGTCATGCCGGCGGCCGCGCCCCGGGCCTTGAACGTCCCGGTGGGGCTGAGGCCGTCGTCCTTCAGCCACAGGTCGTCGAGGCCGGCGCGCCGGCCCAGCAGTCTCAGAGGGATCAGCGGCGTGAAGCCCTCGCCCAGGGACACCGTGTGCGCGGGGTCCTCGAGCGGCAGCAGCTCCCGGTACCGCCACATCGAGGCCACCCGGCCCCGAAGGTCGTCCGGGCCGGCCACCCGCCGGACGGCGTCAAGGTCGTACTCGACCAGCAGGGGCCCGCCGCAGCCGCACAGGTTGTGGACCCTGAGATGCCCGTACCGGCGCCCGCACCGCGAGCATTCCAGGTGGCTGACGAACGACGGCACGGCCGGCTCGCGGTCCTAGCCCGCCGGGTCGAACCGCCGGGGGAGGAAGGGCGCTTCGGGGAACGGCGGATCCTGGCCCAGGACCATCGCCGCCACCAGGGGCGCCGTCCCTCCCGCCAGGATCACTCCCTGGCCGCCGTGGCCGGTGGCGACCGTGAGCCCGTCGCCCAGGCGCCCCACGATGGGCCGGGCGTCCGGCGTCATCGGGCGGATGCCCCACCAGGACCCGATCATCGCAATGTCCTCCAGCGCTGGGACCAGCCGGATGGCCCGCCGGAGGATCTCCCGGGGGACGGCCGGGTCGTCCGGCTCCGCTCCCAGCGCGGGCTGCCGGGACGAACCCGCCAGGACCGTCCCGTCCGGGTTCTGCTGCATGAGGGTGCCGTAGAACGGCTCCGCGGGGGCGGCCGCGGCCATCCCGGCAGTCACGCCGGGCATGGGCTCCTCGCCCGGCAGCGGATGCCAGCCGCCGCTCTCCACGACGTGGCGGAGCAGTCCGGGCGCCGGGCCCAGGTGGACCAGGAACCCGCGGGCCGCGACGACGGGCAGGTGGATGCCCAGCGGCCGCAGGAGCGAGCCGGTCCACGGTCCGGCCGCCACCACCACGTGGTCGGCCTCGATCAGGCCCTCGTCGGTGATCACCCCGCGAACCGCGCCGGTTCCGCTCGTGAGCAGCGACCGGACCGGAAGGTTCCTGCGAACCTCGGCCCCGGCGTCGCGCGCGTCCAGGGCCAGGGCCACGGTCAGCGAGGCCGGATCGACCAGCCGGCCGTCATGGAGCAGCCAGCCCTGGTCATACTCCGCGGCCAAGGCCGGCTCCGCCGCCCGCAGCTCCCTGCCGCCCGCCAGGTGCTCGACCTCGACACCGCAGGCCTCCGCGGCGCGGGCCTCCAGCTCCCCCGAGTGCCGATCTCGCTCGTTCGCCGCGACGATCAGGAAGCCGACCGGGTCCGGCGCCAGCCGCACCACGTCGGGTTGTGCCTCGGCCACGTCCCGGTAGGCCTCCATCGCAGCCCGGGCCATGGGCACCAGGGCCTGGTCGGTGGGGGTCAGCACCAGGCCGTGGTTGCGGCCGGAGGCCCCGGCGGCCAGTTCGCTCCGCTCGACCAGGGTGACCGAGAAGCCTCGCCGGGCCAGCTCCCGGGCGCAGGCGCACCCCACCACCCCGCCACCCACCACCACGACGTCGCGTCCCGGCACGATCGAAGCCTACCGGCAGGCACGGTCGCCGAGGCGGGCCGCCCGCGGCCGGGGTCGATCCCTCGTTAGCGGGGCAATCCATTGGCGCAGGGCAGTTGCGCCGTGTACGTTCTCTGTCGTGCAAGAGGTCCCGGAGCGCCCCGGCTCCCACGGTCCCGAATCGCGCGATCCCGACTCGACGGGCTCCGGCGCCCGCGCCCTGCGCTCGCTGGTGATCCCGCTCGGCGTGGTGATCTCGCTGGTCGGCCTGGTGGGCGACCTGGTGTCCCACATCGCCGCTCCGGCGGCCCGGGCCAACGAGCAGCTCATCGTGCTGGGCTCCGGGAACAACCCCTGGAACCTGGTGCTGCTGGCCGGCATCCTGGTCACCGCGGTCGGAGGGATCCTGTGGGTCGTCCGCCTGCGCACGGAGTCCGGCGCCCTGTTCGGCGCGGTCATGGTGGTGCTGCTGGTGGCCACCGTCGCGCTGGCCGGCTGGGCCGGCTGGCAGAACGCGCACACCCCGGCGGTGGCCCAGGCCGCCGCGCCCGGAAGCACCAGTCTGGCCCAGCGCGTCGCAGCGGCGGCGGCAGCAGGGGCAGCAGCCTCGTCCACGGGACACGCCGGGCACGCCGGGCACGTCCACGCCGCCGGCGCCGAGGGCTCCTCGTTCTTCGGGGAGCACTCGCACGGCAAGCCCGGCCCGGTGACGCCGGCCGAGGCCAGGGTCCTGGACCGGCAGCTGGCCGCGGCGAAGAAGGCCACCGCCAAGTACCGCGACATCGACGTGGCCCGCAAGGACGGCTACTTCCAGGTCACCCAGTTCATCCCGGGACTGGGGCTGCACATGGTGAACCTGCACATCTCGAACAAGACGTTCGACCCGGCCCACCCGCAGATCCTGCTGTACCAGCCCCGGCCGGACGGGAAGATGGTGCTGGCGGGGGTGGCCTACCAGTTCGCCCATACCACCGACACGCCGCCCGAAGGCTTCGCCGGCGGGTCGGACGTGTGGCACTTCCACACGGACCTTTGCTTCCTCCCCGGCGGCTCGGTGACCATCTCCAGCGCCGACGGATGCAAGCTGGCCCACGGGTTCTTCCAGGCCCAGACGGCGTGGCTGCTGCACGCGTGGATCTGGAAGACCAACCCGGACGGCGTGTTCACCGAGTACAACCCGAACGTCACCTAGGCCGACGCGCCGCGTCGCCCGCGGCGGTGTCCCGGGTCCGAGGCCCCGCCGCTACTTCTTCTTCCCGCCGTCCTTGCCGCCGCCCGATCCCCGGGCCTGGACCCGCTTGGCGGCCTGGCGCCCCGCGTCCGACACCCGCTTGCCCACTTCCGGCGCCTTCTCCGCGACCTTGCGGGCGCCCTTCGCCACCTGCTTGCCCACGGCCGGGGCCTTCTCGGCCACGCCCTTCACGGCCTTGGGCGCCTTCTCGGAGATGGATTTGGCCACCGACGGCGCCTTCTTGGCCACCTCGCGGCCGACCTTGGCCACTTCCTTGGCCACCTTGGGAGCGCGTTCCGCGATCTCCTGGAAGACCTTCTCCGCCGACTGCACGATGCCGCCTCGCTTGTTCGCCATCCCGACCACCTCCCGGTCTCGCTCCATTGGAGTGTGCGGGAACCGAGCCCGACGGACAAACTGAAGAGCGCGGGCCCCGCGGCCCGCGCCCCCGTGTCCGTTCCCTCGTGGGTGCCGTGCTAGGCCGCCACCACCTGCTGGGTCGTGGAGGTGAAGGCGAACATGGCCCCGAGCCCCCCGGCCCGGTGCACCAGGTACAGGCTG
>WNGL01005646.1_pt1 | contig 23681 bp, 22 predicted proteins | sample 5400591 | NCBI WGS metagenome assembly WNGL01 (sample SAMN13153377, study PRJNA577476) | soil metagenome | isolation source: 80 cm soil or saprolite under Garry oak tree replicate 1 | place: USA:California | collected 2016-06-15 | reverse complement strand
CTGGGTTCTTTTTGGTGAGCTTCTTGGCGTCTGCCACGAGTTCCGAGAAAGTCTTCGGGGGGGACGTGATGCCCGCGGCCTTGAACATGCCGGTGTTGTAGTACAGGCCGTAGGCGTCTGACAGCATCGGCAGGGAGCATTGGACTCCCTTATAGCTCGTATACCTAAGAGCCGCAGCCGGCGACACCGCGGGCAGGTTGATGTTGTCCTGTTTGATAAACGGGTTCAGGGGGATCCAGGCACCGGTGGCGCAGTACTTGGCGCTGTCGTCGGGGCCCGGCTCGATAGCCACGTCCGGGGCCGTTCCGCTGTTGATCGCGCGCAGGACGTCGGTGGGCTGCTTACCGCCGACGCTGTGGATGGTGATCCACGGAGCGGCCTGCTTCACCCCGTTCACCACGTGGGTGAACTGCTTGAGTTCGCGACCTGTGAAGAAGCTCCACACCGTGGTGGTGAGGAACTGCTTGACCCGCCGCCCGCGGTGCAGGCGGCTACGGTCAGGGTGGCGAGGGCAATCCCTGCGAGGAGGGGACGACGGCTCATCTGTACACCCCAAACCAGGACGTTTGTAAGGAAACTTTCCTTACTTTGACGGGCAGCCTACGCCCGCGCATATCCGCCGTCAAGGTCACAAAGCACGGCGAAAAGGGCGCCGTGAGCGCAGCGAAGCTACGGCTCCCGACGGGCGCCGCAAGGGGGCGCCACCAGCTCGCCCCAGCGCGTCCCACACGACGGTGGAAACCGCTGTCATGGGGGCGAAGCCAAGCCAGAACGGCGCGGTGAGCCCGAGGTACGTGCTGAGAAGGCCACCGAGGGCCGCGCCGGTGAGCATGCCGCGTTGCTGGCAACCCGGTAGGCGACTGGGCCTTCCCCCAAGGCCAAGGCCAAGGTGCGCCGCCTCGTGAGATACGAGCCATCCGTTATGCATGTGTATAGTTAGGCGTATGCCGCGGATGCAGGTGTACCTCCCGGACGATCTGTACGAGCAGGTCAAGGCCCGGCGCCTCCCAGCCTCTGAGCTGCTGCAGGAGGCCGTTCGCGCTGAGGTGCGCCGGCAGGACCTCCTGGCCGAGGCCGACGCCTACCTGGCAGAGCTAGTGGCGGAGGTGGGTGAGCCGTCACCGCAGGAGCGGGCGCGCGCCGAGGCCATTGCCCGTCGCATCGGCTCGCGGCACGCCGCGCAGGCCAGCTAACCCGGCGGGACAGTCATGCTGGTGCTGGATTCGGGCGCCGTTACCCGCCTGGCCGAACGCTCACCCGGGGTGGCGGCGCTGATCACCGCCCTGCGACGGGAGGGTTTGTGGCCGCCCGTCGTTCCGTCCATGGTCTTGGTGGAGTGCCTCACCGGAGAGGAGCCGCGGGACGCCGCGCAGCACCGCTTCCTCCGTGCCTGCGACGTTGCCGACGCCGTGCCTGCCCAGCTTGCCAGGCGGGCAGCGTGGCTGCGGACCCGCGCGCGGTGCGGGTCAGCCGTGGACGCCCTCGTCGCGGCAACCGCCGAACCAGGCGGCACGGTCCTCACCGCCGAACCAGGCGGCACGGTCCTCACCGCCGAACCAGCCGACCTGCGGGCATTGGCTGCGCACGCTGCCCGCGTTTCGGTGGAGGAGATCTGAACCCCCTGGACCCGCTCGGGCTTCGCGGCGACGCCCCGCTGCTGGACGCCTGGCTGCGCAGCACTGACCAGGCGGGCGCGCTCACCCCGATGTGTACCCCCGGCCACAAGCTCCGCCAGGACCTGACCGGCGCGGTGACGGCGGGGGACACTCCCCTCTACGGTGGCCTGACCGCGATCAAGCACGCCGACGAACTCCTCGCCCATGCCGAACGCAAGGCCGCCCAACTGTGGGGCGCCGACTGGTGCCGGTTCTCGGTGGCCGGCTCCACCCACGGCAACCAGGCGCTCGCGCTCGCCGTCGGGGAACTGGGCCAGGAGGTGATCGTCACCCGGAGCCTGCACCGATCGCTGCTGCTCGGCCTGGTCCTGGCCGGCCTGCGCCCGGTATGGGTGCTGCCCGGCATCGACCCCGCCTCCAGCCTCCCGGGTGCCGTCGCCGTGAGCACCGTCCAGAAGGCCCTCGCCGAGCACCCCGAAGCCTGCGCGGTGTTCCTCGGCGACCCCTCCTACGTGGGCACCACCGGCGACCTGGCCGGCCACGCCTCCGTAGCGCACGAGGCCGGGGTCCCGCTGATCGTGGACGCCGCCTGGGCCCCCCACCTGGGCTTTCACCCGGACCTCCCGCCGCACGCGATAACCGCCGGCGCTGACGCGATGGTGACCAGCGCGCACAAGGCGCTGCCCGCCTACACCCAGGGCGCGATCGTGCTCGCCCGCACGCACCGCCTGGACCGGGCCCGGCTCGACCGCGCGTTCGAGGCGACCCACACCACCAGCCCGGCGGGCGCGATCCTGGCCAGCATCGACGCCGCCCGGGCGCTGCTGGCCCGCGACGGCAGGGAACTCACCGGCCGCCTGCTGGGTACGGTCACCGCGGCCCGCCGCCGCCTGGCCCAGGTCCCCGGCCTCGCCGTGCTGGACGGCCCCGGCGTGGAGCCGACAAAACTGGTCGTCTTGCTCCCCGGCACCGGCGCCCACGGCAACGCGGTGGAGGCCGACCTGATCGCCGCCGGGATGCCGGTCGAGATGGCCGACCGCGACATGATCGTCCCCATCATCACCCTCGCCGATACCGAGGCCACGGTGACCCGCTTCACCGACACGCTGGTGGCCGCGATCGAGCGCCGCCGCACCGCCCCCCGGCACCCGGTTCCCTCCCCGGCGTGGACGGTCACGCCAGAGATGGCCCTCCCCCCGCGCGACGCATTTTTTTCACCAAACGGAACCGTCCCCGCTGATGCCGCCATCGGCAGGATCAGTGCCGAACTCGTGGCCCCCTATCCACCTGGCATCCCGGTACTCGCCCCGGGCGAGATCATCACCGCGTCCGCGCTGGCGGCGCTGCGCGCCGCCCAGGCCGAAGGCAGCCGCATCGCCTACGCCGCCGACCCAACCCTCGCCACCCTCCAAGTGATCACCGAGTGATCAACCGCGTGAGCTTGGCGCGGGTACTCTCAGTCGGCGAATCCGAGGAGCCAGCCGAGCAGTGGGCGAGTAGTCCCCCGGGGATTAGGGGCAGCCGATCTCGAACCATACCGTGCGGGTGGTGCTGTCCCCGGTGATGGCCCAGCGGCGCGAAAGCGCACCGACGATGATTAACGCGGATTTCCACGCAGGGGGTTCGGCGCAACGTCAGGAGATTTCGTAGCGGATGACCTTGCCGCCCCACCAGGGGACGGGGGTGGCGGCGGGGAGGTCTGCTTTGCGGAGGACGGGTGAGAAGGGCCTGTTGCAGACTGAGGCGTACATGCGTGCGGTCATGCTCGCGTGGACGACTGTCCCCTCTGATGAGGAGATTGAGCGCACGGCAGGAACGGCTGCAGGGTGAGGACGCCCCCAAGGTATGGATCGTGCTCAACGAGGCCGCGCTGCGCCGGGAGACCGGCGGGCGGGCGACCATGAGGGAGCAACTGCAGCGACTGACCGACGTCACACGCCTCAATAAGGTGGTGTTGCAGGTGCTTACGTTCGCTGCCGGGGCACATCCTGCGATGGACGGCGCGTTTGTGCTTCTCCGGTTCCCCGAACCCGCCGATCCGGACATCGCATACGTTCAGTACCGCCGGGGAAGCCTTTACCTGGAGGAAGCGTCCGATGTGGACGCCTATGCTGAAGTATTCGACCACCTTCGCGCGAGGGCACTCGGCCCAGACGAGTCAAGGAAAGGGCGGCGTGCCCACGATGGACCTGTCCGGCGTCGCGTGGCGCAAGAGCAGCTACAGTACCGGTCAGGGTAATTGCGTCGAGGTCGGAGTCTGGTACACAAGCAGCCACAGCACGGAGGACGGCAGGTACGCCACGGTGGTCGTGGTCCGTGACTCAAAGGATCACAATGGCTCAGTCCTGAACCTCACTCGCGACGAATGGCAGGCATTCGCGGCCGCCGTGCGCAACGGAGAGTTCGGCTTGATGTGAGGCCGGTTTCTGTCCCCACAGGGGTAGTCTCGCGTCTGAGCGAGCTTACTTTGCGCATTGCCTACGCCGCCGACCCAACTTGCCACCCTCCAAGTGATCACCGAGCAGTGATACGAGGCCGGGTCAGTTTGAAGCTGGTCGCCGCAACGGGGATCCGAAGCGGAGCCTGTTCCCGTCGGGGTCGGTGTGTGAGCCTTCGCGCTTGCCGTAGTCGTAATCCTCTGGCCCGACGACGTCCACGCCAGCCCTGCGCCAGTCGCCGGCGAGCCGATCGGCATCATCGACGTGAAGGTACTCCACACTGGCCTGGCCATTCGCCGGGTCACCGGCGTGTGCCAGATGGATCGTCAGGTCATCGCGATGGGCGAAGGCGTACCACTCGTCGTGATACGAGATGGAGAAGCCGAGCCGCTGGTAGTGATCCACCGCCCGCTGGACATCGGCCACGCTGAAACACGGCTCAACGCCCACGATCCGCACAGCCCCGCCGGTCGCTGCGGCCTTCTTGTCGCGCTTGGCGTTCAGCCAGTCAAGACAGCGGTAGCAGATCACGATGTCGCGCCGGGAGTGCAGTTGCACCGAGCCCTGCTCAGGCACCTGTCCGCAACAAGAACAAATGGCGGTCGTCATGGCATATCAGCCTACGACTGCGAGGAGCCAGCCGAGTGCTGAGACGAGGACTGCCCGGTGCTCAAACAGCCGAGACGGCTGGCCAGGAAGTCGCCGCACACGATCGCTGCTGGAAATGCCGCGTCGTCGCCGGCACCTGCGGGCTCGCGGGAGCCCGGGACGCCACCCCGGTGCCCGGTGTCAGCCGCTGTCAGCTGTCGGTAATTGGCTGCCGGTGGGCGCGGATGGCGTGGACGTCCTCGGCGAGCCGTGGCACGTCGATGGTGGCCGAATCCCACAGGACATCGAGGTCGATCTCGAAGTAACCCGGCACCGCGTGGTTGCGCGTCGCGACAATGTCGCGCCAGGGCACCTCGGGATGGTGGCCGGTCAGTTTCTCCGAGAGCCCGGAGACGGCCTCGGCGATGATCTGGATCAGGTGCATGAGGACGATGTGGGTGTCCTCGTTGGTGTCGAACTTCTCCCGTCCTTGGGCAACCCGGATGGCGATCTTGTCCGCTGCCTCGATGATGTCGGTGAGGCGTTCGGCGTCGCTCTTCATATAGGGACTGCCTCAAGCAGGACGCGGTCCCGCATGCGGTACTTCAGGCCCGCGGGCGTGGCGACGTGGGTGAACACGTCAAGCCGGGCCTCGACGGCAAGGGCGAACCCAGCCACGTCGAAGTAACCGTGCCCCCGGTCCACGTCAACAAGGAGATTGAGGTCGCTGCCCGGTGTTGCCGCTCCTCTGGCGACCGACCCGAAAACCCGGATGTTACGCACCCCGAATTGCCCGGCGAGTTCCTGAATCTCGTCGCGATAAGCGTGAACTTCGTCAAGTGTGACAGCCCGGCGCGGTGTTTCTGGCTTCACTCCGCCGACCTCCATGGATGCTCTCGCCGACAGAGTACAGTCCGGGACATTGCTGATTATGGGCAGGGATCACGATGCCCGGCGTGTCCTGATTTCAGGTAATGCGTGCGCTCAGCCCGTACCGCTGGTGACACGGAATGTGCCCACATAGCAGGCCAGGCACCCTATGGACACGTGATAGGCGCCGGGTGTTACCCGGTGCTTGCGGCCCGGTTCCTGAAAGCACTGGCCGGGCGCACCGGAAATAGCGAATTCCCCAGTGAGCCTCCCGGCCTTGCTGATCCGCAATGTGAGCGGCCGATTGGCCGCGCCCCCTATCAGCTCACACCCGTCTGGGAAATCACGAATAAGCGCCAGCCCGATTGCGGTCGCGCTGCGGTTGGCAAGGCTTGGGTCGAATCCTGAACCGGTGACGCGAACAACCGTTCCAACGGGACCATGATCTGGGACGAACCGGGCTACTGGGTTGCCGGGGATGCGGCTGCTAGGGCCTGTAGACCGCACGGCCGGGTGCGCGTAACGGCTCGCCGAGGAGGCCGGCTGACTGATCGAGTGCGCCGGCGCGCTTGTCTGGTGAGCAGCTGACGGTGTGCCCGCGGCGGGGCCCTCGCATGAGGACAGGGCAATAACCGGGAGGATGGCCGCCCAGGCGATGATCACCCACCGCGATATCCGTAACGAGTGCTGCCGGAAAGCCGCATCCATCGTCCACGCCTCCTGGAGTGAGCCAGAAACCGACACTTTCACCACTGTGACTCGCGACCAGGCGGCTTGGTTGTACCCCAAAGAGTTCATTAAGGCACATACCACCTCTGCCGCCGTTTGTGATCATGGGGTTGGTGGGGTGTGCACCCCACCAACCCCATGATCACAAACGGGGGGTGGGGCAGGGGGCAGATCACGGGGTGAGCGGGCTGGACAAACGGGACGTGGGGCAGATCACGTGGTGAGGCGGGGCCTGGACTGCGGGAGTGCGGCATGGACCCGCCGGCGAGGGCGATCTGAGGTGCTTACCGGCGGGCGCTGGCCACGGCGGCATGGCCGGCAGCTTCCGATGCGAACTGCTGTGCCTGGGCGGGCCGGCCCTCGCCGCTGGCCTGCGCGAGGTTGATCCGCACCAGTTCCGACGCCGCCCCGGAGCCCGCTGCCGCCAGGAGCGCAGCGGTGATGGCGTCGCCGCGCACATTCGGGTTCCCGCGCTGGGCGATGGTGGCCGCGAGCGCGGCGACACGCGCCCCGATCTCGGCTACCTCCATCGGGACTGTGGACGCCGCCGACAGGGCGCCGCCCACACTCTGCTCCCTGTCACGGAAGGCGGTGATCACGGCTCGGTATGCCTCGGCGTCGGCTTGCGCCAGCGGGGCGGCACGCTCACGCAGGCGCTGAGCTTCGGCCACAATCCCCGCTGCTCCAGCTTCGGGCACGATGCCCGCTGCTGCCGCCCCGGCCCCGATTCCCGCTGCTCCAGCGCGGGCTACGATGCCCTCCGCTCCAGCTTCGGCCCTGATTTCTGCTGCTCCTGCTTCGTTCCCGGCAGACAACTGCGGTGTTGAGATGCGGGCGGTCATCGCGCACAAACTGGCCGCGAGGGCAACCGTGATCGCTGCCGCCGAGCCGCCACCAGGCGCGGGTGTGGGGGCCGAGAGCGCCTGGAGGAACTCGCCGACCGGCAGGTCCAGGTACGGGGCTGACCCGGTCCCGTCGGCTTCCGCATGCGCTGGCGGTGACGCGCCCGCCCGGTGGGCGGGCGCGTCTGGCTGCGTGCCCGGGTCAGTCATCAGGTCCGCGATCCCAGCACTTTGTGCTGGCCTCTCCCTGTCCTCACGCGAGGCCGACTACCTCGCCGTTGGCGTCGATGTCGATCCGCTCGGCGGCGGGGTGCGCGGACAGTCCTGGCATGGTCCGCATGTCGCCGCAGATCGGGTAGATGAACCCGGCGCCGACCGACGCCCGTACCTCCCGCACTGGCAGCCGCCAGCCCGTGGGCGCTCCCTTGAGCTTGGGATCCGAAGACAGCGAGAGGTGAGTCTTGGCGATGCACACGGGGAAGTTCCCGTACCCGTTCTTCTCGTACGTGGCCAGTTGCCGCGTGGCGGCGGGGGAGTAGTCTACCCCGTCCGCCCCGTACACCCGGGTGGCCACGGTCTCGATCTTCTCCTGGATGGATGCCCCGGCGGGGTACAGGAACCGGAACTGTGAGGGCTCCGCCGCCGCCTCGGTCACCGCCTCGGCGAGGTCGGTGGCGCCACGGCCGCCGTCGCGGAAGTGGGTGCACACCGCGGACCGGACGCCGAGCGACGCGGCCACCTCGCGGATGGCGGCATGCTCGGAGGCGAAGTCTTCCGGCATCGCGTTGATGGCCACCACCGGCGTGACCCCGTGCAGGCGCACGTTCTCGATCTGCTTGCGCAGGTTGGCCGCGCCCGCGATGACCTCTTCGGGGTTCTCCGCCAGCAGCGCGGGCGGCAACGGCTTCCCCGCGACCACCCGGTGGTTGCCGGAATGCACCTTGAGTGCCCGGACGGTGGTGACCACGACGGCGGCGTCGGGCGTCAGCCCGGACACCCGTGACTTGATGTTGAAGAAACGCTCAGCCCCCATGTCCGCGCCAAACCCAGCTTCGGTGATCAGGAAGTCTCCGCTGTGAATGCCGATCAAGTCGGCCACCACCGAGGAGTTCCCGTGCGCGATGTTCCCGAACGGGCCGGCATGCACCAGCACTGGGGTGTTCTCCAGGGTCTGGAGCAGGTTCGGCTTGATCGCCTCGCGCATGATGACGGTCATCGCGCCTGCGGCCTTGAGCTGCTCGGCGGTCACCGGTTCCCCGTCCGGCGTGTAGCCGACCACGATCCGGCCGAGCCGGGCGCGCATGTCAGAAAGCGACGAGGACAGCGCCAGGACAGCCATCACCTCGGATGCGGCGGTGATGTCGAACCCGGTTTGGCGCGCAAGACCGTCCTCCTTCGGGCCGAGGCCCGCCACGAGATTCCGCAGCGCCCGGTCGTTGACGTCAAGGACGCGCCGCCAGGTGATGTCGCGCAGGTCCAGCCCAAGCGCGTTGCCCTGGTGCAGGTGGTTGTCGATCATCGCCGACAGCGTGTTGTGCGCGGTGGTGACCGCGTGCATGTCCCCGGTGAGGTGCAGGTTGAGCCGCTCGAACGGCACCGCCTGGCTGTAGCCTCCGCCCGCCGCACCACCCTTGATCCCGAAGGTGGGGCCCATCGAGGCCTGCCGGATGGAGATCGTCGCGCGCTTGCCGATGACCCGCATCGCCTGGCCCAGGCCGATCGTCGTGGTGGTCTTCCCCTCGCCCAGCGGGGTGGGCGTGACCGCGGTGACGACCACGTACCGGGCTGGCGGCGCTTCTTCGGCGAGTGAGCTAATCGCCGCCAGGTCGATCTTGGCCACGTGCTCGCCGTAAGGCTCCACCAGCCACGGGGGCAGCCCGATCTCGGCCGCGATGTCGGCGATCGGCTTGAGGCCTGCCTGCCGGGCAATCTCCAGCGCGCTGGGCATGGTCACTGAGTTCTCGCCGCCTTCCGGGTGATGGGTATCGGGATCAGCCGTCAAATCCAGGGGCCGGGTAGACGATCGTCCTCGGCTCGGTGAATGTCTCCATCGCGTAGGGCCCGCCGACCCGCCCGCGGCCGCTGACCGACCCGGACCGGCCGCCGAAGGGCAGGTGGGACTCCCACAGGTTGGTGGAGGCGTTGATGTTCACCCAGCCGGCCCGCGCCCGCTCGGCGAACGCCAGCCCGCGCTCCAGGTCGCCGGTGAACACCGCCGCGGTCAGCCCGTACGGCGAGGAGTTCGTCAGCTCCAGCGCCTGCGCGGCGGAGGCCACCTCGACCACCGGCACGACCGGGCCGAACGTCTCGTCCCTGGCGATCTCCATGTCCGGCGTGACCCCGTCCAGCACCGTCGCCTCGGTGAACAGCCGGGTCGCAAACCCGTCCGCCCGGCGCCCGCCGCAGCAGACCCGCGCCCCCCGGGACAGGGCCTCACCTATGTGGCGGTCGAACTTCGCGGCTGTCGGCTCGTTGTTCAGCGGCCCCATCGTGGTGGCCGGGTCAAACGGGTCACCAAGGCGCACCCGCTCCTTGGTCGCGGCCACCACCCGCTCCACGAACTCGGCCCTGACCCGCGCGTGCACCAGGAACCGCTCGCCCGCCGTGCAGCTCTGCCCCGCGCACAGGTACGCGGCCTCCAGCGCCGCGCCGGTGGCGAGGTCCAGGTCGGCGTCGTCCAGCACCACCATCGGCCCGTTGCCGCCCAGCTCAAGCAGCTGGGTCTTGCCGGCCGAGCGCGCCGCGACGAGCGCGCCGGTCGCGACGGACCCGATGAAGCCCACCGCGTTGACCCCGGGGTGGCCCACCACGGCATCCCCCACCACCGGCCCCGGGCCGGGCACGAAGCTGAACACCCCCGGCGGGGTTTCCGCGCCGGCGATGATCTGCGCCAGCAGCCCGCAGCAGGCGGTGGTGCTGGGGGCGGGCACCCACACGACCGCGTTCCCGGCAGCGAGCGCGGGCGCGAACAGCTCCGCGCCCATCGTGTACGGCCAGTTCCAGGGGCTGACGACACCCACCACGCCGAGTGGCACCCGCAGCGTCAGCACCCGGCGGCCGGTGGCGGTGGACGGGGGGGTGGTGCCCGCCAGGCGTTTGGCGTCTTCTGCCGCCATGCGGAAGTACTCGGCGAGCTCGTTTACCTCGTCGTAAGCCTCCGCGGCGAGGGGTTTCCCCTGGTCTTCGGTGAGCGCGTGGGCGAGGTCATCGGTGCGGGCCCCGATCGCCGCCGCGACCGCCTCGCACCAGGCGGCGCGCTCGAAGGCGGAGCGGGCCGCCCACGATGGCGCCGCCGCGCCCGCCGCGGCCACCGCGTCGTCAACGTCGCTGCGGTCGGCCACGGCCACGGTCGCGAACGTCTCGCCCGAGGACGGGCTGATGGCGGCGGCGGTGCCGGCCCGGCCGGGGCGCCAGCTGCCTCCGATGAGGAGCAGGTGTTCACGCATCTGGTGGGCTCACTTTCTCACGGGCGCCCGGGTCAGGCACTCGCGCACAGGCGCCCGAGCCCATCCAGCATCTCGGGCGTCATCCGGAACTCTGGGCCGGAGATGGACAGGGCCGCGACACAGGTCCCAGCCGGGCCGAACACCGGCGCGGCGACTGCGACCAGCCCTTCCTCCAGTTCGGCGACCGCCTTGGCGTAACCGTCGCGGCGAACCGCCGCGAGCTCTGCGGCGAGCGCGTCGAGGCTGGTGATCGTCTGCGGCGTGAAGCGCTCGAGCGCGCGGGGCTGGGGCAGGACGCCGTGGGCGAGCAGCACCTTGCCGTTGGCCACCGCGTGCGGCCTGGTCCGGCGGCCGATCCAGCCGCCCGAGGCGGACAGGATGTAGGTGCTGGCGACCTCCGCCACGTTCAGCACGTCCATGCCGTCCGGGACGGCCAGGTTGACCGTCTCCCCGGTCCGCTGGGAGAGCTTCTCCATGGCTGGCTGCATGGTGGCCACCAGGTCGAAGCTCCGCAATGCCAGGGTGCCGAGCCGGATGATCTCCACGCCCAGGCGGTACCGCTTGCCGACCCTGGTCAGGAAGCCGGTCCGTTCCAGGGCGGCGGCCAGCCGCGAGGCGGTGGACTTGTGCACGCCCAGCGCGCGGGAGATCTCGGCCACCCCGAGCTCGACCCGGGTGTCATCGAAGCTCTTGAGCAACGCCAGCACTCGCTCGGCTGACTGATAGGTTGCGTTGGGTGCAACCTCGTTCTCGCTCATGCAACTAGAATGAGTGATCACCGTGCCGGGCGTCAACCACCTGGGCTGGGATTGGGGCCCCTCCGCGCGCGAGACAGCGGCGGCGCCTCCGGCGCGCTCCGGCGCGAGCCGCTGCGGCTTGCCGCGCGACGGGAAACCGGGGGCCTTCAGGGGCTGGCGCGCGCGAGCCGGCGTGACATACTCGCTGCACGCCTATTGTGCCGGGCGCTGGCATCGGCGCGAGCGCCCTGGAGAGAAAGAGCAGGCTGGGCATGGCTGTACCCGGCGCGCCTGATTCGGTTCCCTCCGACGGTTCCCTGCCTGGTGGCCCCTCCGACGGTTCCCTGCGTGACGGCACCTCCGACGGTTCCCTGCCTGGTGGCCCCCCGGCCGGTGGCCTGCTACCCCATGACCCCCTTCCCGAGGCGCTGGTACTCGCCCGCGGTGCCGCGCGGGCCGGGCTGGGGCTCAAGCTCCTCGGCGGGCTGGCTGTGCGGGTGCTTTGCCCGGAGTTCCCGCCGCGGCTGCGTCGCGACCAGGACATCGACTTCGCCTGCCTGTCCAGGGAGCGGAAGAAGGTGGCGTCCCACCTGGCCGAGGCCGGCTGCGAGCCCGACCGGCGGTTCAACAATCTCAACGGCGACCGCCAGATGTACTTCAACGCCCCGTCCGGGCGCCCGATCGACGTCATGGTCGACCGGCTGACCATGTGCCACACCCTCGACCTGCGGCCTTCGTTCTCGCGCCTGCCGCTCACCGTCGACGCGATAGACGTCCTTCTTTCCAAGCTCCAAATTATCGAGCTGAACGAAAAGGACGTGCGTGATGTCGTTCACCTGCTGTCTGCCCTGCCACTGGGCGGAAACGAGGACGTCTCGCTCGATGTGGACCGCTTCTGCCGGCTGCTCGGGGCGGACTGGGGCTGGTGGCGGACCGTCACCGGCAACCTCGCCAAGCTGCCCGGACTGATCGCGGAACGCCCGGACCTGGTCCCGCCAAACCGGGCCGCCGATCCTGTTTCCCAGGCGCAGCGGCTGGCCGAGCTAGCCGGGGAAACCCCGAAATCGATGAAATGGCGGCTGCGGGCCAACGTCGGCGACCGTGTTCGGTGGTATGAACTTCCGGAAGAAGTCGCACACTGATCGATCGCCCTGCTTGACGCCCGTATGTCCGGATGCTAGACGTTGCACAGGGCGCACGACAGTTGCGCAGGGTGCATGAGGAAGGCATGGGTGGTCCGGGTGAGAGTCTTCTTCGCCACCGACATTCACGGCTCCGAGGTTTGCTGGCGCAAGTTCCTCAATGCGGCCAGCTTCTACCAGGCCGATCTCGTGATCCTGGGCGGCGATGTCACCGGGAAGGTGATGGTGCCGATCACCGCGCACAACGGGTTCTGGGAGGTCGTGGTGCGCGGCGAGGCGCTCCGGATCGAGACCAAGGAGGAACTGGAGAAGGTCCAGACCCAGATCCGCAACGGCGGCTCGTACCCCGCGATCGTCACCGCGGACGAGCTTAACTGGCTGAGCAAGGAGGAGGGAGCGGTCGACCAGAGGTTTAGCCAGGAGATGCTGCGCTCACTCGACCGCTGGCTCGACATGGCCGACGGAAAGCTCAAAGGCGGGCAGATCCCGTGCGTGCTGAACGGCGGGAACGACGATATCTTTGAGATCGATCCTGTAATTGAGTCGTCGCCATGCGTGACATTTGCCGAAGGAAAGCTGCTGGACCTCGGTGGGTTCCAGTTGGTCTCGATGGGCTGGACCAACCCCACGCCGTGGGACACCTTCCGGGAAGCGCCAGAATCCGATCTCGCGCAAAAGATCGATGCCGTAGCCGGCCTGGTTCCCGACATGGAGCACGCGATCTTCAATTTCCACGCTCCGCCTTACGGGACAGGGCTTGACGAGGCGCCCGCGCTAGACGCCAACCTGCGCCCAATGCACGGCGGCGCGGTGATGAAACCGGTCGGCTCCACCGCTGTTCGCGACGCGATCAAGCGGTACCAGCCGATGCTCTCCGTGCACGGCCACATACACGAGAGCCGGGGCGTGAAAAAGATGGGCAGGACCCTCGCGATAAACCCTGGCAGCGTCTATGGTGATGGCGTTCTGCAGGGAGCCCTGCTTGAACTGAACGCGAAGAAGGGCAAGGTCAGCAAATATCTTCTCGTCAACGGTTGAGCAGCGGCACCCGGCCCGCCTGAGGCGGGCCGTTCACCGCCCACCCGGCAGCCCACCTGGAGGCAAGTATGGCGGCTGAAGCAGTCGGCGAAGAGAGACCGGCACTGTTCCTCCGCAAGGCGACCGGCTTGGTCCGAGGCTGGTCGGTCAGGGACTCGATGATCTACGCGTGCCTGGCCACCAACGTAGTCACGCTTGGTATTTACGAATTCTCGTTCAACTCGTTCATCCCCAAGGGCCAGCTGCTGACCTCCGTTCTGGTCTCGGCGGTGTGGGTTTCTTTCCTCGTCATCGCCTACACGGGGCTCATCGTCACGATCCCGCGCGCTGGCGGCGACTACGTCTGGCAGACGCGCATCCTCGGCAGCGGTCTCGGCTTCGTGATGGCCGCCACCGGGTGGTGGTTCATCCTCTGGCTGTGGGCCCCCATCTACGGCAACATCCTGTCTGCCGAACTGTTCCAGCCGTTGTGGGCCACGCTTGGCCATCCGGGCGCTGCCACCTGGTTCGCTTCGAAGAACGGCATCTTCGTGGTGTCCCTGATCACGATTGTGCTGGCCGGCATCCTCGTGTCCATCGGGATGGCCGGGTACGCCAGGATCCAGAAGTGGTGCTTCATCGGCGGGCTGGCCGGGTTCGCGGTCGTGCTGCTGCTGCTGCTGTTCCACAGTCATGCCAGCTTCGTTTCCTCGGTCAACAGCCAAGCGCACAAGATCTTCGGTGTTTCCAACGCTTACGGGGCGACCAACGCCGCGGCGGCCAAGGACGCCTACACCGCACCGGCCTTTGGGTTCACCCCGATCGGCGCCAGCATGCTGCTGGTCCCGATGATGATGTTCTACATCCTGTGGCCCAACTGGGGTGCGACCCTGTACGGCGAGATCCGCGGTGCCAGCGACTTCCGGCGGGTTTTCACCGGCATGTTCTCCGGCCTGTGGATCACGGTCGCCCTCTCGGTGCTCTTCCTGCTGCTGGTCACCAAGACCTTCGGCAACGGCTTCTACAACAACGCGAACGCGGTGTACTGGGATGCCTTCTACGGCAGCAAGGTGGGTTCGGCGATCCCGATCTGGCCCTACCCGGTGATGCTGGCCGGCTGGCTGGTGCACAACACCGTTTTCCAGGTCGTGCTCATCCTGGTCATGAGCCTGTGGTTCTTCGGCTGGGTAGGGACGCTCTTCCTCTCCTCGACCCGGGTCATCTTCGCCGCCGCGTTTGACCGGGTGCTTCCCGACCGCGCCGCGGAGGTCTCGGAGAAGCGGAAGGTGCCGTTCTACTCGCTGATCCTGATGCTGCTGCCGGCGGTGGGACTTTCGGCCGTCTATGCCTACTCCACGACGTTCGAGAGTTACATCCTCGACGCGACCCTGGTCATCGCCGTGACGTATCTGTTCAGCGCGATCGCGGTGGTGCTCCTGCCGTGGCTCAAGCCGGAACTGTGGCGGGCCTCGCCGGCCAGCCGGATCAAGCTGTTCGGTATCCCGGTCGTTCCCGTCTCCGGGGTGATCACCATCGGGCTGCTCGTCTTCAACCTGTACGAGTGGTTCACCAACGACGCTTACGGCGTGAACAACAGGGATTCGCTCTACTTCATGGGAGCGCTGTACGTGCTGGCCATCGTGGTGTACGTGATCGCACGGGTGGTCCGCCGGCGGCAGGGTATCGACCTGGGGCTGATCAACAAGGAAATCCCGGTCGAGTAAGCCGGGTCAGAGCTCGTTCATATGGGATACATCCTGAGGGGCCGCCGGCTACGGCCGGCGGCCCCCAGGCAACCAGGGAGGGAATTGCGGCGCACGCCTAACCGGAGCCGCCGCACAAGTGATTGGCAGGAAGTAACAGCATGAGCGAAACACCGTCCCGGGCAAGCGCTGTCATCATCGGCGCGGGCATCGTCGGCAACAGCCTCGCCTACCACCTGGCGCTGCTCGGCTGGCGTGATCTTGTTCTGGTGGACAAGGGGCCGATGCCCAACCCGGGCGGTTCCACGGGCCACGCTTCCAACTTCATCTACCCGATCGAGTACTCGAAGATGATGATGGAACTCACCCGTGACAGCACCGGGCAGTTCACCGAACTCGGGGTGTTCACCCAGAGCGGCGGGCTCGAGGTAGCCCGCACGCAGGAGCGCATGCACGAACTGCAGCGCCGGTGCAGCGCCGCGAAGGCGTGGGGCATCGCGGGCCAGGTGATCACGCCCGCCGAGGTATCCAAGCTGGTGCCGTTCCTGGACGAGTCGGTGATCCTGGGCGGTGCGCACTTCCCGGCCGTGGGAGTGGTGGACTCACTGCGCGCGGGAACCCTCATGCGCGAGCACGCCCAGCAGTCCGGCGCGCTGTCGGTGCTTGCCAGCACCGAAGTGCTCGGCATCGACACCGTCGCCGACGGGAACCGCCCGCGGGTGACGGCGGTCCGCACCACGCAGGGTGACATCGAGACCGGCAACTGCGTGATCTGCTGCGGAGTCTGGAGCCCCCGCATCGCCCGCATGGCCGGAGCCCGGCTGGCGCTCACCCCGATCGTGCACCAGATGATCAGCGTCGGCCCGATCCCGCTGTTCACCGATACCCCGGGCGAGATCTCCTACCCGATCGTGCGTGACGTGGACACCAACATGTACGAGCGGCAGCACGGCAGCGACATGGAGGTCGGCTCCTACGCGCACCGCCCGATGATCGTCGACCCCGGCGACATCCCCTCGATCGAGGAAGCGGCGCTGTCCCCGACCGAGATGCCGTTCACCGCCGAGGACTTCGACCCCCAGCTCGCGGAGGCGCTGGAACTGATGCCGGACCTGCTCGGCGATGAGAAGGCCGGCATCCGCTACGCCATCAACGGCCTGATCTCGCTGACCCCGGACGGCCACCCGCTGCTCGGCGAAATGCCCGAGGTCAAGGGCCTGTGGGCGGCCGCGGCGAGCTGGATCAAGGAGGGGCCCGGCTGCGGGCGCGCGGTTGCCGAGCTGATGTCCGGCAAAGTCCCGGCCGTGGACGTGCGCGAAGCCGACCCGGCCCGCTTCTACCCGTACCAGCGCACGGTCGCGCACGTGCGCGCCCGCGCCGACGAGGCGTTCAACAAGATGTACGGGATCGTCCACCCGGCCGAGCAGTGGGAGTCAGGCCGCCCGCTGCGGGTCAGCCCGGTCTACGACCGGGAGCGCGACCTCGGCGCGTTCTTCTACGAAACGGCCGGGTGGGAGCGCCCCCACTGGTACGCCTGCAACGAGCCGCTGCTGGAGCGTTACGCCGGCCGGATCGCTGACCGCGGCGCCGAGTGGGACGGCCGCTGGTGGTCACCGATCATCAACGCCGAGCACCTGGCCATGCGCGACACGTGCGGGCTGGTGGACCTGTCCGCCTTCGCGGTCTTCGACATCACGGGGCCGGCCGCGCTGGAGGCCGTGCAGTCAGTCGTGGTCGCGCAGGCTGATGTCCGCCCCGGCCGGGTGATTTACACTTCCCTCCTCAACGAAAGCGGCGGGTTCATCGCCGACCTCACCGTGATGCGGCTCGGGGCTGATCACTTCCGGGTGGTCACCGGGGGCGCGACCGGGATGAGCGACAAGAAGTGGTTCACCGATCATCTGCCTGCTGGCGCGGCGCTGGCCGATGTGACCTCCGCCTGGACCACGCTCGGCGTCTGGGGGCCCCAGGCCAGGGACGTGCTGCAGGGAGTCACCCTGGGCGACCTGTCCCACGCCGGGTTCGGCTTCGGCACCTGCCGGGAGGTGGAGATCGGCGGGGTGACCGTGCTCGCGTCGCGCATCTCCTACGTCGGCGAGCTCGGCTGGGAGCTGTACGTGCCGATGGAGCAGGGGGCCAAGGTCTGGGACCGGGTGTGGGATGCCGGGCAGCCGCACGGGCTGGTGCCGGTGGGCATCGGGGTCTACGGCACCACCGGCCGGCTGGAGAAAGGGTACCGGGCTTACGGCAACGAGCTCACTCCCGACTTCACGCTGGTCGAAGCCGGCATGACCCGGCCGAAGGTGAAGCAGGCGCCGTTCATCGGCAAGGACGTGTACCTGCGGCAGCGCGACACACCGCCCACCGCCTTGCTGTGCACCCTCACGGTGGACCACCACCGGTCGGCCAGCGGCCAGCTGCGCTACATGCTCGGCGGCGAGCCCATCCTCTCCGCCGGTGGCGAGCGGCTGGTGGACGCCGACGGCAGGCCGTCGTATGTGACCAGCGCCGGCGCTGGCCCCTCCGTGGGCAAGCACCTGCTGATGGCCTACCTGCCGCCGGACCAGGCACGCGAGGGCAACCACCTGGCGGTCGAGTACGTCGGTGAGCAGTACCCGGTCACGGTCGCGGTGGCCGGCTCCACCCCGCTGTTCGACCCGGAAAACATCCGGGTCCGGAGCTGACGCCGATGGAGATTCTCGTCTGCGTCAAGCGCGTTCCCATGGTCGGCGGCAAGATCGTGCTGACCGCCGGCGGGCAGGAGGTCGAGACCCGCATGTCGGGGTTCGCCATCAGCCCGCACGAGGAGTGCGCGGTGGAAGAGGCAGTCCAGATTACGGAGCGTTTGGGCGGCATGGTGTCCGTGCTGACGCTCGGGCCTGCTGCCGCCGCCGACCAGTTGCGCGAGGCGCTGGCGCTCGGGGCAAAGCGCGCGGTGCTGCTGGAGACCGACGGCCGGGAATGGGGCCCGATCGCCACCGCGGACGCTATCGTGGCGGAGGCCCGCCGCCGGGCGGACGCCGGGCAGGGCTATGACCTGGTGCTGCTCGGGAACGAGGCGGCCGACACCGGTGACTACCAGGTCGGTGTCCGGGTGGCGCACGCGCTCGGCTGGCCCTGCGCCACCGGGATCAAGAACCTGGAAATCGTTGCGGATGGTGCCCGGGCACGGCGGGAGTACCGGGGGACCGAGGAACTGTTCGAGTTCGGCCTGCCCGCTGTGATCACCGTCAAGGAGGGCATCAACCTGCCGCGCTACCCGTCCCTGCCGGGACGGTTGCGGGCCGCGCAAGGAGATCCTCCGGGTGCCCGAGACCGAGCGGAAGCAGGCCACGGTGCTGGGCACCGGGGTGGACGCTGTGCCCGCCCTGGTCAAGGTGCTGGAGGAGATGGGGGTGCTGCCGTGACCAGCGGTGCTGCCGTGAGTGGGGGGCTGCCGTGACTGGGGGTGGTGGCGTTACCATCCTGTGCCTGGTGGAACTGGACGCGGGCGGCCCCGCCGACGCGTCGCTGCGGGCGCTCACGTTCGCCCGCCGCCTGGCTGGCCGGGACGGCGGGCGGGTTGCCGCGCTGGTGTTCGCGGACGTCGGCCAGGTGCCCAGCGATGTGCTGGCCAGTTACGGAGCGACCGACGCCTACATGGTCGATCCGGCCCAGCTGGCGGGTTACACGCCACTCGCCTGGGCGCGGGTACTCGCCGGGCTGGCGCGGCACACAGCCGCGGAGGCCGTGGCCGCGGCGAATACCGACCGTGGCAACGAGGTGCTGGCCCATCTCGGCGCGCTCAGCGGCGTGCCGATGGCCGCCAACTGCGTCTCGGCTGAGCGCAAGGAACCGGGAACGTACCGGATTGTCCGCCACCGGTGGGCCGGGCTGCTGCTGGAGGACGCGCACCTGGCGGCGTCGCCCGTGCTGCTGACGGTCGCCGCCGAGGCCGTGGCGGCCACCCCGGTGAGCGCGCCCGCGCCGCTGGCCGTGCACGTCCATGAGCCCGAGTTCGCCGAGGGCGATCTGCGGGTGCGCGCCGCCGAGTCGGTCGAGCCCAGCGCGGGCGTTTCGCTGGCTACCGCCCGGGTGGTGGTCGGCGGCGGCCGCGGCGTGGGCGGGCCGGATGGCTTCGCGCGGCTCGAGGAGCTGGCCGACCTGCTCGGGGGGGTTGTCGGGGTGTCGCGGGTGGTCACCGGCGAAGGGTGGCGCCCGCACAAGCAGCAGGTAGGCCAGACGGGCACCCGGATCACCCCGGAGGTCTACCTCGCCTGCGGCATCAGCGGGGCGATTCAGCACATGGCCGGGTGTGCGGGCGCCAGGCACATCGTGGTGATCAACACCGACCCGGGCGCGCCGATCCTCTCCCACGCCGATTACGCGGTGATCGGCGACCTGCACGAGGTGATCCCGGCGCTGGTGTCCGCCATCCGGGCCCGCTCGCCCGGCCCCCGGAACGGCACGGCCGGGCCCGCCGAGCCGACCGCGCCGGGCCCGCGATAGGGACGTCCTGTTGTGGCAGTGGCGGCTTCTGGGCTCCGGCGGGCGGTCAGCCAAAGCGTGACGAGCGTGGCCCTTCTATGACGCGAACGGGAACCTGCAGGGGTGGTGAGCCATCGAACGAGAACTACCGCACACAGCCGTGGCCGGACGCGGGCTGCGCCATGGGCATACGGAACCCGCCTCGCAGCCGACGGCAGCAGCCGGGCACTTTGCTCGCGCGGTTGACCAGCCTCCCGTGCTGGGCGCAGCCCTCGACGGGGACAGCGTAGCGACGGCGTCATCGGCGGCTAGTGTCTGGCCGCTTCACAGTTATTTAGAGCTTGGCGCGCTCCCGGGCGCCGTCCCTTGCGCCCGCCTGCACGCCAGGCAGGTGCTCTGGGAGTGGAACCTGAAAGGACTCGGAGAATCGGCCGAGCTCGTCGTCTCGGAGCTCGTCACGAATGCGATCCAGGCGTCACGTGCAGCGGGCCGGCATCTGCCCGTGCGGCTCTGGCTCCTGTCGGATCAGGCGCGCGTCGTGATCCACGTCTGGGACAGCAGCCCCAACCCGCCCCAGCCCGCGCAGGCCGAGAACACTGACGAGAGCGGCCGCGGGCTGCTCTTGGTGGAGGCAATGAGCACCGCCTGGGATTGGTATTCCCACGATGGAGGCAAGGTCGTCCGGGCCACCCTGGAAGTGGAATCCTGACCTGCTCGGCAGGCACCAGGTAAATGCCGGGACACCTGCCCTGGTCCACGGCGGCTCGGAGCGCCCACAGCGCGCTCAGATGAGGATGCCCAGCAGGGCGCCAGCGAGCAGGAACGGCCCGAACGGGAAGCTGTCTTTGCGAGAGGCCGACGAAGAGCGAGCAAGGCCATAGCATAGGCGCCACCCGCGAGGAACGCGCAAAGAGTGCCGACGAACAGCTCTGGCCATCCGTACCAGCCGAGCATGGCCCCTACTGCCAGCGCGAGCTTGGCATCACTCGGGGCGGATGCAGGCAGCCGTCGGGGACCGGTTTCATGTGCGCGGCAGCATCGTGGGCCAGCCGAAGCGGTCGGGCGAGATCGTCGAGGTCCGCGGAGCGGGCGGGGAGCCGCCCTACCTGGTGCGTTTCGACGACGGTCACACCAGCCTGGTGTTTCCCTGGTCCGGACGCGATCATCGAGCATCCGCGCAGGAAGGGTAAGAAGGGCCGGCGAAGGTAACCAGTCAGGCCCCCTGTTGATTTGCGGCGTGTCGGTGCTGGCGCCTGGTTTGTGATCATGGTTGGGTTCGGGGATGCCGCATCCGGAGCAGCCCTCGTATGAGGAACTGGCTGCCCGGAACGCGGAGTTGCTGGCGGTGGTGGCGGAGCAGGCCGCGATGATCGAGACGCTGCGGGCCGAGGTCGCGGCGCTGCGCCGGCAGGCGGGCCGGGACTCCTCGAACTCCTCCCAGCCCCCGAGCCAGGACGGCCCCGCGGCGAAGGCGGAGAAGAAGGCCGGCCAGCGGGAGGCACGGCGGGTGCGGCCGGGCCGGGCGCAGGGCGGGCAGAAAGGCCATCCGGGTGCGAGCCTGGCGTGGGCCGCCCGGCCGGATGAGACCCGGGTCGTCGAGCCGGGCGCATGCGGCGGGTGCGGCGCCGGCCTGGCCGGCGCTGACGGGCGGGTCGCTTCTGCCGTGCAGGTTTTCGATATCCCGCCGGCGGCGCTGACGGTGACGGAGTACCAGATGATGTGCCGCACCTGCGGGTGCGGGCAGGTCACGACCGCTCCGCCGCCGCCGGGGGTGACCGGCGGCCCGGTGTGCTACGGGCCGAACGTGGTGGCTGCGGCGACGCTGCTGGCCTGCACGGACGTGATCGGGGTCGAGCGGGCAGCGGACCTGATGGGCGCCTTGCTGAAGGCGCCGGTCTCCACGGGGTTCGTGTCGCGGTGCCTGGTCCGCCTGGACGCGGCGCTGGCCGCCGCCGGATTCGGGGACGCGCTCAAGGACGCGCTGAGGGCATCGGAGGTGCTCGGCACTGACGAGACCCCCGCCCCGCTGACCACCGCGGCCACCAGCGCAGGAGGCTGCGGGAACCCGCATGTCTACACGGTGCGGACCATGCGGGCCTATACCGGCGGCGGGCCGGACCTGATCTGGTGTGGCGCGGCGGGCGACCGGACCAAGGCGTCGATCACCGGGTTCGGGATCCTGGACGGCTACCGCGGGGTCCTGGTCCGCGACGACTACGGCGGCTACCTCAGCTACGACACCGGGCTCACCGGAGTCCAGCAATGCCTCGCCCACCTCTACCGGTACCCCGGCGACGCCTACGCGACCGGCCCGGTATCCCAGGTCTGGACCCGGCAGGCCGGCGACGCCCTCCGCGAGGCCGCCGCCACGGTCAGGACCGGCCGCGCCGGCCACCGCGCCAGCCTCGACCCCGCGCTCCTGGCCCGCCTGCGCCACAGCTACGGCCAGGCCGTCGCCTTCGGGATCTCGGTGAACCTGTCCCGGCCCTGGCACAAGGGCAATCACCCCGGACTGATCCTGGCCCGGCTGAAACGCAAGGCCGGCCAGGTCTGGCTATTCGCCAGCCGCTTCGACGTCCCGGCCACGAACAACGGATCGGAGAACGCCATCCCCACATGCGGAGCCGCAAAAGCCAGGCCGGAGCCCGGCCGCCCCATGGACTGCCGGATGCCCAGCCGGCCGCACGCCTGGCGGAACAGGGCCGCGGTGTACTCGCTGCCCTGATCGGTGTGCATGATCACGCCGGGCACGGCACCGCCGCGCACCGCCACCGCCATGGTCAGGGCCCCGTAGGCCAGCTCTGCGTCATGATGCTCGCCCAGGCTGAACCCGAGCAGGCGCCGTGACCCCATGTCAAGGACTGAGGCCAGGTGGAGCTTGCCCCCTGTCGGCCGGGCGGGCGGGGCGTGCGCGTCGCTAGCCGAGGCGGAGACCTATCTCAACCTGTTGTTCGCCCAACTTCGGCTCGACGACACGGGGATGGCCAAGATCCGGGAGGCGGTGGCCGTCCGACGGCGCCAGGGGCAGTTCGCGGTCGCCATGAACTACGGGATCGCCAAGAACGCGCACGGCTCGGTCAACGCTAACGCTAACTTGGAAGCCGACTTCATCATCGCCAACCGGATCGCTCCGACGCTCAGCCGCGGACTCCGAGGTAACCCCAGGCAACTGAAGCGCTTCCTCAACACCATGCTCCTGCGCGTTCAGACTGCCAAACGGCGAGGGGTCGAGCTGGATTTGGCGATCCTCGCCAAGCTGATGGTCCTTGAGCAGGTTGCGCCCAAGGAGTTCCAGCAGCTCTTCCTCTGGCAACTCGCCGGGGACGGCGCTCCGGAAGAACTGGCCATCGCCAAGAACGCAACCGACCCATCGAAGATCCCGGATAGTGCGGAAGAGCTCAAGAAGTGGAGGCGTTACGGCATCCGCGTCGTCCCCGGATGAGCGTTGCGCCATGATGGAGATAACCCTGGTCAAGGCCGCAGGTCCGCGCGTGCCCTCTCGCAGGGGGCAGTTTAGAGCGCTGCACGGGGATCTGGCCAGCGCGCGGCGGCCGAAGGCAACCAGGCTGCCTGCAGAAGAAGAGGATCTTGCGCAGGCTTCGGGACATGGCCGGTCGCATGATGGCCGGCTCGAAGACTGCCGTGACCACAGCCATCCTGGCCCGCAGCAATTCCTCCCACCTCCCACTTACCGCCCGGGCTCATCACATAAGCCCCATTCCGCCCCCTTCTGCCGAATTGAGTGCGCTGCGTATACGCATGCTTATGCGCTGGTTGGCATGTTCACAGCCATGAGAGCAGACCAGAGGCCACGACGATCGGCAACTCAGTATCGTCATTCGTATCCAAGGCGCGCCGAACGCCGATTGCGAGCGTGAGGTGAAGTGGCAGGATTGCGATGGCAGGTTCACACCGGCTCGGCGAACCAGTCCGGCGCAGCGGATCAGCTCCGCCAAAGCGCTGTCGACCGCCTTGTCCGGGCCGACCAGCAGGGCAAGCTCGGCAAGCAGCTGGGCCAAGTCGAGGCGGCGCTGGAGGTCACTCGCGGCCACGTTACCGTTGCCCGGGTCAAGCAGGACGACGTCA
>WNGL01003289.1_pt1 | contig 23686 bp, 12 predicted proteins | sample 5400591 | NCBI WGS metagenome assembly WNGL01 (sample SAMN13153377, study PRJNA577476) | soil metagenome | isolation source: 80 cm soil or saprolite under Garry oak tree replicate 1 | place: USA:California | collected 2016-06-15 | reverse complement strand
CCTGGCTCCTCCCCAGCCGGTCTTCCGCGCAAGCCTTGTTGAAGCGGGCGAGCGCGAACTGGGGGTCGGCCGCCAGGGCGTGGTCGAAGGCGAGGAGCGCCTCCACCAGCAGGCCGAGGGCGAAGAGGCTCTCCCCCTTTCCCACCCAGCTCGCGGGGCGGGCCGCGTCCTTCTGGAGGGCCTCTTCGTACCAGGCCAGCGCCTTCGCGTACTGCCGCTCGCCCAGGGCCCCCGCCCCGCGCTCCTCGCATTCGACGGCCGCCAGGAAGACCGCCTCCCGCGCGATGGCGGACGCTTCGGATCCCGCGGCCGCGTTGTCGGCCCCCGCGGCCCGCGTGGCCGGGACCAGGACGCGGAGGCGCTCCTCCGCCCGCTCGCGCCGCGAGCTCCCCTCCGCGGGCGCGGCTTCGAGAAACGCCTCCCAGGCGCGCACCGCCTCGGGCAGGCGCGCCGCCTGGTCCAGGGTCCCCGCCCGATTGAAGAGCACGATCGGGTACACGGGACCGACGGCCAGGGCCTCGTCGAACGACGCCACGGCTTCCGCGAGGCGGCCGAGCTTCTTCAGGCACATCCCGCGGTTGTGCCAGGCCCAGACCTGCCGGGGGTCGATCGCGAGGGCTTGGTCGAACGCGGCGACCGCCTCCTCGAAACGGCCGAGGTCGTCGAGGGCGTTGCCCTTGCAGAAAAGCGCGTTGTCCAAGCGGGGGTCCTTGGCCAGCGCGTGATCGGCGCACTCGACCGCCTCCCCGTAGCGCTTCAACCGATAGAGGCCCGCCGCCTTGTTGTACCAGGCGTTCGCCCGCTCCGGATTCAGCTCCAGGGAGCGCGTGTAGCAGTCGAGGGCCTCCCGCTCCTGGCCGACGGCGGAGAAGGCGTTGCCCTTCAGGTACCAGGCGAAGTCCTGCGAGGGGTCCAGGGCGACCGCGTCCTCGAGGCACTGGAGGGCCTCGAGATACCGCTCGAGCCCGTTCAGGGCTTGTCCCTTGTCCAGCCAGGCCCGGGCCAGACGCGCGTCCTTCGTGAGCGCACGGTCGGCGGAGGCGAGTGCATCGGACCATCGCTCGAGCGTGTTCAGGCAGCTCGCGCGCCGGGACCACAGGGTTTCGTCCTCCGGCTCGGCCAGGAGCGCCTGTTCGAACAGGGCGAGCGCTTCCTCCGCCCGGCCGGCCGAGAGGGCCAGGGCCCCGCGGGTGGAAAGGTCGGCCGCGGGGGCGGCGACGGTCGGAGCCGGCGGGGGCGCCGCCGGCGGCGCCGCCTCCAGGGCCTGGCGGGCCGCCCGTGCCTGCGCATCCCGCGGCTCGCGGGCGAGGGCCTCGTCGAGAGCCCGCGCCGCCTCCTCCCCTCGGCCGAGGTGGGCGAGGCACTCTCCCTTGTGGCGCCACGAAAGGAAGACCGCACGCCGGTCGTCCCGCTCCTGCTCCAGCACCCGGTCGAAGCAGGCCAGGGCCTCGTCGTGGCGCTCCTGGGCCTTCCGGACCGCACCGAGGAAGTACCACGCCGCGTTCAACGACGGGTCCCGCTCGACGGCCTCGCGGAAATCGGCGGCCGCTTCCTCGAGCCGGCCCAGGGCGCGGAGGCTCAGGCCCCGGCGGTGGCGCAGGCCGGCTTCGTCGAGCCCGAGCTCGATGGCTTTGTCGAAGCAGGAGAGGGCCTCCGCGGCGCGGCCGAGGCTCATCAGCAAGTTCCCGCGCTCGTTCCAGGCCGGGCGGCAGGTCGGGTCCCGGGCAAGCGCGGTCTCCTGCGCGGTGAGGGCGTCGGCAAAGCGTCCCAGGGTCTGGAGGGCGCGACCCTTGTCGGACCAGGCGGACGCGCTGTTCGGGGCAAGCTCGGTCGCCTTCTCGAAGCAGGCGAGGGCCGCCTCCGCCTTCCCGAGCCCGGCGAGAGCGGTCCCCTTGCCCTGCCACGCGACCCCGGACAGGGGCGTGAGCTCGAGGGCCCTCTCACGGGCTGCGAGCGCCCCCTCGAAGTCGCCGAGCCCCTCCAGGCACTCGGCCCGGCTGTTCCAGGTCAAGGCCCGGCCGGGATCGAGAGCGACCGCTTCCTGCAGGCAGCCCAGGGCCTCCCGATGGCGGCGCGCGTTCTTCAACCACAACGCCTTGCCGTTCCATGCGGCAGGGGAGTCCGGCTCCAGGGCGAGGGCCTGGTCGAAGCAGGGGAGCGCCTCCTCGGGGCGGCCGAGGTGGCTCAAGCACACGCCCTTGTCGCGCCAGGCGGGGGCGTGGCGCGGGTTGCGGCCGAGAGCCTCGGTGTAGCAGACGAGGGCCTCCTCGGATCGGCCCAGGCGCTGGAGGACGTTGCCCTTGTGGCTCCAGGCCGCGGCGTGGCGGCTCTCCAGGGCGATCGCTCGGTCGAAGCTCGAGGCCGCCTCCTCGAACCGCTCCAGGGCGGCGAGGCTCAGGCCCTTGTCGACCCACTCCCCGGCCAAGAGCGCCTTGCCGGTGGGCGGGGCCACCTCCTCGTCGGCCTCGCGCTTCAGCAGCACGCCGAGCTCGCTCCGCAGCTCCGCGAAGCCCGGGTAGCGACGGGCCGGGTCCTTCTCCAGGCAGCGCTGGATCACCGGGAAGAGCGGCGAGTCCAGGACCTCCACCTCCGCCTCCGCGTGGAGGCGGCTCATCTCCTGCCAGAAGCGCCTCGCGCGTCGCTGCGGGTTCCGCTCCCCAACCTGGGCGAGGAAGGGCAGGCGGCCGCCGCTCGCCATCTGGAAGAGGACGACGCCGAAGGCGTAGAGGTCGCTGCGCTCGTCGCAGGAGTCCGCGCCCCTGAACTGCTCGGGCGCCATGTGGGTGGGGACGCCGAAGACGGTGTCGACGCGGGTGCGGTCGGCGGGAAGCACGGAGCCGGGCTCGCGGCCGGGACCCGGCCGGGCGCCCGCGAGGCCGAAGTCGGACACCCTCGCCGCGCGGTCCGCCCCGATGAGGATGTTCGCGGGCTTGATGTCACGGTGGCAGAGAATCCCTCCCGCGCGCGCGTGCTCCATGCCGTGGCAGAACTGGATCCCCCAGCGCAGGCTCTGGACGAGGTTGGGGGGGCGACGCCCCAGGTGCTCTTCGAGGGTGCCGAGGCCGGGCTCTTCGGGGGCGACGTACTCCATCACGAGGTAGAGGCGGCCCGCGATCTCCTCCACGAAGCAGGCGCGCACCAGGTACGGATGCCGCTCCAGCTTCGCCCAGGTTCGGGCCTCCCGCTCGAAGGTCTCCCGGGCCTGCCGGTCCGCCAGGTACTCGTCGCGCAAGGTCTTGAGGGCGTAGACGGCCTTCGTCGCGTGATCGTAGGCCAGGTAGACGGTGCCGAAGCCGACCTCGCCGAGCACGTGGTAGACCTCGTACCTCGGACCGATGAACGCGTGCTCCGGGCCCCCGGACCCCCTGGGTGCAGTGGGGCCCGCCGCCGGCGGAGGCGGCGGCGGGGCGGAGGCCGCCGGCAGGACGGCGGGGGCGGCGATGGCCGGTGCCTTTGGAGGGCCCCCGACGAGCGCTTCCGCCTTCTCGAAGGCGCTCCGGGCCGCGTCCTCCCGGCCCATGCGGGCGAGCACCGTCCCCCGCTGGTTCCAGGTGTCGGCGCTGCGCGGGTTCCTGGCGAGAGCGCGCTCGAAGCACTCCAGGGCTTCCTGGTCGCGGCCCTGGGAGGCGAGGGCGCGCCCCTTGCTGGCCCAGGGGGCGGCGTACTTGGGGTCGAGCTCCGCGGCCCGCTCGAACGACCGCAGCGCGTCCTCCAGGCGCCCGAGGGCGTCGAGGGTGTTCCCCTTGTTGTGGTGGATGGCAGCGGCGAGCGGGTTCATCGCGAGCGCCCGCTCGTAGCACGCGAGGGCCGGCTCGGGCCGGCCCAGGGCCATGAGGCCCCTCCCCTTGTTCGAGAGCTCCCAGGCCTCCGTCTCGGTGCGTCGCGGAGGGCGCAGCACCTCCTCGGTCTGGTGGAGCAGGAGGGCCTCGAGGTCACCCCGGAGGTCCGCGAAGCCCGGGTAGCGCCGGTCCGGGTTCTTCTCGAGGCAGCGGGCGATGATCGGCGCGAGCGGGGAGTCGGGCAAGGGCGGGGCAGCATCGCGGTGCAGGCGCTGCAGCTCCCGCCACGTCCGCGGAGCGCGGTCCGCTTCCTCGGGGAGGGCCGGGGGCGGGAAGGGGAGCTGGCCCTTCGAGGTCATCTCGAAGAGAACGACTCCGAATCCGTAGACGTCGCTGCGCTCGTCGCCGCGCGCGGCGTTTCCGAACTGCTCGGGCGCCATGTGGGTCGGGGTTCCGACCATCCCGTCCCCTGCCCTGGCCACTGCGAGCCGGAGCCCCGCGGTTCCGAAGTCGGAGATGCGCACGGCGTGGTCCTGGCCGATCAGGATGTTCGCGGGCTTGATGTTCCCGTGGCAGCGCACCCCGCGCGCGCAGGCGTGCTCCATCCCCTGGCAGAAGTGGACGGCCCATCGCAGGCACTGGGCGAGGTCGGGGGGGCTCCGGCGCAGCCGGCCCTCGAGGCTGTTCAACCCCTCCTCGTCGGGGGCCACGTACTCCATGGCGAGGAAGAGGCGGCCCTCGATCTCCCCGGCGTGGAACGCGCGCGCCAGCCAGGGGTGGCGCTCGAGGGTGACCCAGATCTGCGCGTCCCGGCGGAAGGTCTCGCGCGCCCGGGGGTCCGGGAGCAGCTCGTCGCGGATCGTCTTCAGCGCGTAGACGGAGCCGGTGGAGAGCGCGTCCACGAGGTAGACGCGGCCGAAGACCCCTTCGCCGAGCTGGTCGACCACCCGGAACTTGTCGCCGATCACCTCGCCGGGGGCGGGGGGCGGGGCGGGGACGCGCGGTGGCGGGGAGCTCGGGGCCGTGGGCTCGGACGGCGCGCCCGGGCGGGTCGGCTGGAGGGCCTTGCAGAACGGACAGGCGGGGGCCCGGTCCGAGATCCGCTTGCCGCAAGAGGAGCAGGTGACGAGCAAGTCCTAGGAACGGGGCTCCACGAGGAACGCCGGGACCTGCCCCCCTCCGGAAGTCACGTTGGCCAGCGAGGTCCCGGAGAGCCGGGTCAGGAACCCCTCCACTTCCCCGTCGAAGACGTACGGGTCGAGGTCGACCACGAAGTCACGGAAGCGCAGCTCGGGCCCCAGCTCGGGGAAGGCCTGGCGCCGCAGCTCCACGCGCTGCTGCACGACGTACGGGGTGCGGAGCGCCTCCTGGAGCGCCCGGGCCCACCGAGCACCCGAGGTCTCCCAGCCGATGAAGACCCCCTTCCCGCCGTACTCGTCGTTCGGCTTCATCACGAGGGTCTCGCGCTCCCGGAGGATGAAGGCCGGCAGGTCGACGGTCTCGCCGTGGCGGGTGGTCTTCCCCTCGCGCACGCGCCGCGTCCAGGGGACGTGGGCCCGGATAGCGGCCCGCTCCGCCTCCGTGAAGAGCGGCTGCAGCTCGTCGTCGGTGAGCACGGCGAAGATGGCCTTCTTGTGGATGGGCTTGCAGCGGAACGGGTTCACCATCACGACCGCGCGCTCCCGGACCGCCCGCAAGAGCGGCTGCAGCTCGGAGACCCGCTCCAGGAACTCGTTCACGAGGAGCCGCTTGTAGACGAGGTCGATGACCTTGCCGTCGTGGAGCAGCTTCCCGCCCTCGTAGGCGAGGTGGCGCGGGTCGCAGACGAGGGACGAGCAGCCGTGGGCGGCGAAGAACTCGGCCACCATGTGGTGCTCGACCCGGGTGGGGACGTCCTCGTAGTCCACCACCGCGATGGTCGGGCGCTCGGCCTTCCCCCCTGCCTCGCGGTAGCAGCCCAGGAGCGTCTCCAAGAGGCGCTCCTGGGTCCGGAAGCGCTTCAGGTGGTAGCGCTCCTGGAACCTCCGCACGATGGGCATCTGCAGGAAGACGTCGGCCAGCCGCTCCGCGTAGGCGCTGCCCGCGGGGGTCTCCGCGTTCAGCTCCACGAACTGGTAGGTGGAGGTGGTGATGAACGAGTCGAGGCGCGCGGCGGGCGAGGCGCGGCGGAAGCCGGGGTCCAGGGCCACGAGCTCACGCTCCTCGGGCTGGAGACAGACCCGCTCCCAGAGGTCGCGGCCGAGCGTCTTCTCGACCTTCTCGATCGCCCCGAAGATCCCGCGGCAGACCCCGCGGATCTCCTCGTAGACCGCGGTCGAGACCAGGTTGGGACGGGGGAACGAGCACAGCATGCGCCCCCCGAAGGTGAGCCGGGCCTCCTTCATGCGCTCGAAGAAGCGCTCCTCCACCTCCTGGGCGAGCGCCTTCTCGTCCCGCAGCAGCCCGTGGTAGTGCTCGACGGCACGGTCGGCGATCGGGTCCATTCCGCCTTCACCACCCGGCGATCGCGCGCTCGCCCCGCACGTCGGCCCCGCCGAAGAGGGTCCCCGTCCGGGGGTCGATCCCCACCGCGGTCACCGCGGTGCCCATGCGCCAGGGCCCCACCACCCGGAGGTCGTGCCCGCGCCGGCGCAGCTCGTCCAGCACGTCCCAGGGAACCCGCCCTTCGATCGTGAGCACGCCCGGCTCGTCCCGGTGGTCGCGGAAGGACTGCCACATGTGCTCGGAGTTAAGGCGCGGCGCCTCGATCGCTTCCTGGATGGGCAGGCCGAAGTCGAGGTGGGCGAGCAGCACGTTCAGGTTCTGCTGGTCCTGGCTGTCGCCCCCCGGGGTCGAGATGGCCAGGTAGGGCCGGCCGTCCCTGGTCAGGATCGTCGGGGTGAGGGTGATGCGCGGGCGCTTCTTCGGGGCCACCACGTTCGGGCTTTTCGGGTCCAGGTTGAACTGCTGCATGCGCTGGGAAAGGGGAACCCCGGTGTCGCCGGCGATGAAGGCGCCGTCCAGGACCCAGGCCCCCGAGGTGACCGCCGAGAACAGGTTCCCCGCCGCGTCCGCCGCGTTCACCGCGGTGGTGTCCCCCGGCTGCCCGGGCGGGGCGGGAGCGAAGGCCGCGCGCGGCGACTGCAAGGTCTTCGGATCGAGGCCTCCCGGCGAGCCCGGGCGGTGCTCACGGCTGGCGTGGGCCCGGTCGATGAGGGGACGGCGCGCGTCCGCATAGGAAGAAGATAGCAGCGCCTCCCCCGGAACCTTCGAGAAGTCCGGGTCGCCGTAGAACACGTCCCGGTCGTCGAAGGCCAGCTTCATGGCCTCCGTCAGGGTGTGGAGTTCCTGGGCGGACTGGAAGCCCATGGCCTTGAGGTCGAAGCCGGAGAGCAGGTTCAGGGTCTGGAGCATCACCGGCCCCTGGGTCCAGAAGCCGGCCTTCCAGACCTCGTATCCGCGGTAGCTCACGTGCACCGGCTCCTCGAGCCGGCCCCGGAACGTGCCCAGGTCCTCCTCGCTGAGGAGCCCGCCCGCGTCCCGCGCGGCCTTCACGAGCCGGCGCGCCACCTCCCCCCGATAGAACGCGCTGCGCCCCGCCTCGATGGCCTTCAACCGGTCCTTCGTCTTCTTGTACTCGGCCTCGTCGCCGGCCGCGATGGCCCGCAGCGTCCTCGCGAGGTCGGGCTGGCGGAAGACCTCGCCGATCTCGGGGACCCGACCTTCGGGATAGTACACGGCCATGGTCGTCGGGTAGCGCTCGCAGTTCTTCCGCTCGCGGAGGAGCGCGGCGCGCAGGGCGTCGTACATCGGGAAGCCGTCGGCCAGCTCGATGGCGGGAGCGATGGCTTCGGAGAGCCGCTTGGTCCCGAACTGGACGAGGACGATGGCCATCGAGTCGAGGACGGCGGGGACGGTGGCGGCCCGCGGCCCGTGGTAGTCGAGGTAGGGCTTGCCCGCCCAGGCTTCCGGGGTAGCCGCCGCCGGGGACAGCCCCTGGCCGTTGACCACCACCACGCGCTTTCCCTTCGCGTCGTAGAGGACGACCGGGGCCTCCCCCCCGAAGCCGAAGAGCTGGATCTCGGTAACGCTGGCCGCGAGGACCGCCGCCGCTCCGGCGTCGAAGGCGTTGCCGCCCTCCCGGAACATTCGCATCCCCGCCTCGACCGCGAAGTGGCGTCCCGCCGCGATCACGTGGTGGCGGGCGTTCACCTCCGCGCGCATGGTCTGGGCGGCGGGGAGGGGGGGAACCATGAGCACGGCCAGGAGCAGGAAGCCGCAGGTCTTCACGAACGTTGCCTCCCTGGAAGTGAGGCGACGGTAGCACGGCGGGCGAGGGCGGTCCAGCCTCCTACCGCGACCCGCCCCTTCCCCGCCACGTCCGGAGCGCCCCCCGCTCCGCGTCCCGGTGGGCGTGAAAGGCCAGGCGCTCGGGCCGCAGCGAGTCGCTGGGCAGGACCAGGCGCAGGAGGCTCGGGGCATATTCGGCCTGGGACGATCGGTACCACCTGGCGGCGCCGTCCGCGATGAGGAGCAGGCCGAGGAGCCCCACGAAGGGAGCCAGCGGGTCGGCCGCCGGGCCCCCGGGCAGAAAGCTCAGCAGGTAGAAGCCGAGGACGATCGAGGTGGCGGCGGTGATCACGGTCCAGCGCCGGATCGCGGGTGGCCCCCCGCGCCGGTCGCAGGCCCGCTTCTGGAGCGTCGTGGCCAGCAGGCTCACCAGCCAGTCGAAACCGACCCGCAGGTCGTCCCACTCGCGCTGGACCCCGGCCAGGACCTCGTCGGCATAAGCGGTGGCAGGGGGCCCCGACGGCTCGGATTCTCCCGCGGGGAGCGGATCGCCCAGCCGGGACACGCGGTACCGGTGGAGCAACCGGCCGCGGTGGAGGGCCGGCGGCAGGACCGTGGGCAGCCAGTGGTGGCGTCCCGCCTCCAGGCGCCGCCCTCCCTCCCAGGTCAGGTGAGGCAAGGTGCTCGCGTAGAGCAGGGAGCCGTCCGACTCTCGCTCGATCTTGTCCGGCAGGGCGAGCCGCTGCCAGAACGCCACCCGGGTGAGGGGGACGAGCGTCGCGTCGTGGCGATCCACGGCCCGGCCGAGGGCGCGCGCGATGTCGTAGCCGAGGATGACGGGCCACGAGCCGGCGGTCTCGCGGAAGGCCGCCGCGGAGAAGGCGCGGCCGAGGCCGGGGAGGACGAAGGCCAGGAGCGGGACCGCCGCCCGGGAGGCGAGCCAGAGCGCGACCAGGAACGCCAAGCCCTCGACGAGCCCCGATACTAGGGTGGCGGTCACCGCGTAGAGCCCGAGCCGATCGCAGGCCCGGTCCTGCTGCTCCTCGGGGAGCAGGCCCACGATCGGGTAGAGGAGCCAGCGCCAGGGTCGCAGGCGCTCGCGGGTTCGGGCGTGCTCGCGCTCGGCCTGCGCGGTGCGCACGAGTCGCGGGCCGTAAGCCACCCGGTCCCGCTGGACCTCGCCCTCGGGCCACGGGGCGAGGCGGTAGACCAGGTTCTCGCCCTGCTCCACTTCCTCGACCACCTCGAAGGTGGAGTCGCCGAGCACGACCGCCGTCCCCGGAAAAGCCGGCCGCAGGCGGTACCGGTCCTCGGTACGGACGCGCAGGGGCAGATAACCCCGGCTCACGATGTGAGCGGTGGTCGGGCCCTCGGGGGTGAGGCGGGCCTCCTCACCATCCGCGACCCGGAAGCGGTCGGCCCCGCGGGGCGGCATGGGCGATCCTCCCGGAAACGTGCGGCGCAAGCATAGCGCCGGCCGGGGCTCGGGGTGGGACGCTCTGCTATGATGGAAAAACCGGAGAAGCCCGAGTCATGGTCGATCCGCGCGAGCCCCTCGACACCCTGATCGCTCCGCCCTCCCGCTTCACCGCGGGGACGGCTTTTCCGCGGGCCCGGGAGATCCGGCTCTACGACACCACGCTGCGGGACGGCGAGCAGACCCCCGGAGTGGCGTTCACCCCGGAGCAGAAGTACGAGCTGGCGGGCATGCTCTCCGACGCGGGCCTGCACATCATCGACATGGGCTTCCCCTCCGCCGCCCCCTCCGAGCGGCGCGCCCTCGAGCTGATCCTCGAGGGGAAGCAGAGGGGCCGCATCCGCCCGGACCTCGAGATCATCGTGATGTGCCGGTCGAACACCGGAGACATCGACGTCACGGTCGACACCCTCAAGAAGATGGGCGCGACGCCCAAGGACTGCACGTTCTTCATCTTCACCTCGGGCTCCGACCTCCACCTCAAGTACAAGATCGGCAAGACGCTCCTCCAGCTCGAGGGGAGGAGGCCGGAGGAGTGGCTGGACCTGCCGGTGTCCTTCTACCGCGAGGCCAACGTCAAGATGGCCTGCGAGGCCATCCGCCATGCGCGGAGCCGGGGAGTGGAGGAGATCGAGTTCGGGGGGGAGGACGGCTCGCGGGCCGACGTGGGCTACCTGATCGAGCTGGCCGAGGCCTGCTACCGCGCGGGCGGAACCCGCTACTCGTTCCCCGACACGGTCGGGTTCTTCGCCCCCGAGGGGGTGGACTACTACATCCCGAAGCTGGTGGCGGCCTTCCCGAAGAAGCCCCTGGTGGTCCACTTCCACAACGACTTCGGACTCGGGGCCTACAACACCGTGCGCGCGCTGCACCACGGCGCGACCATCCCCACCTGCACCGTGAACGGGATCGGCGAGCGGGCGGGCAACGCGCCCCTGCACACCACGGTGATGATCCTGAAGGAGCTCTACGGGGTCGCGATCCCGGGCTTCCGCTACGACATGCTGTGGGCGCTGCGCCGCAAGGTCGAGGAGTTCAGCGGCCTGCCGGTGGGGGCCACCGAGCCGATCATCGGCCATAACGTGTTCAGCCACGAGACGGGGATCCACACCGCCGGGATCACCATCCATCCCGCGATCTACCAGGTCATCGAGCCCGACTCCGTGGGCGGGCACCTGCGGTTCCTCTTCGGCAAGCACTCCGGGGCCATGGCGATCGAGGCGGTCCTGAATCGGCACAAGGACGAGCTGGCCGCGGCGGGGGTCGAGGTCTCCCCGCGGCTCGTGCAGATCCTGCTCCGGCTGGTCAAGGAGGTGCGGGAGAAGAAGGCCCTCGTCTCCCAGCACCTGGACGGGATCCGCAACTACTACGCGCATCTCGAGCGGCTGGGCCTCACCGAGCAGGACCTCCTGGCCTACGCGCTCGTGCTCGGCCGGCAGGAAGCGGCTCCCTGAGCGGCGCCGCCCCGCCCGCCGATCCCATCCTCGACATCCGCGTGCGCTGGCGCGCGGGCCAGGTGGCCCTCGGTCTGGCGGCCGCTTTCACCCTCCTCGCCTTCTTCCGTCCCCTCGCCGCCGCCACCTCCCCCTACCTGAAGCTCGCCCACGCGGTGGGGGTCGGCCTGGGGGTGACGGCCTCGGCCCTCCTCGCGAGCCTGAAGGGCCGTGGTCGCGCCGAGTCCCTCGCGCTCTACGCCTTCCTGGTCCTGGCGGTGGACGCGCTCGGCCAGGTGGTCGGCCCCTGGGGGTTCCCGGTCTGGCCGCTCATGGCGGTGCTGGTCTCCGCCCTCACGGTCGCAGAGACCCTGCCCGTGGCCTTCGGGTTCGCGGCCCAGGCGACGCTGCTCGCTCTGTTCGAGGCCCTGCGGGCTGCCGCCTTCGACGCCCGTCCCCCCGCCGCCGCCGCGTTCGCCTACGCGGCCCTCGTCCTGACCGTCAACCGCGCGCTCCTCGGGGAGAAGCGCCGGCTCAGCACGACCCTGGCCGAGCTGACCCGGCTCAAGCACGGGATCGGGCAGCTCGAGGATCTCGAGCCGGGGGCGGCCGCGCTCCGGCCGAACTCCGCCGCCCACGCCCTGCGGCAGGTCTCGGAGGACGGGCGGCGCGCCCGGCAGTTCGAGCGCGCGGCCGAGCTGGGCGAGGGGTTGTCGCGGCTGGTGGCGGTGGCCCACGCCGCCCTCGGCGCGCACTCCGTCCTCTACTTCGACGTCGACCGGCAGCGCGAGCAGGCCTACCTGCGCGCGGCCAAGGGCCCCATTGCACTCGGGGGGTCCGGGGGCCCGGCCGCCCTCGTTGCCGACTGCGTCGTGCCCCTGGGCACGGACCCGTTCGCGTTCGTCCTCGACCGCGCCCAGTCCTTCTACGCCACCGACTTCAAGCGCCTGCTCTGGGACCTGCCCTGGTACCGCGGGGAGGCGAAGGTGGGCTCGCTGCTGGCGGTCCCCGTGAAGACCGCCGACGTGATCGCGGGCGTGCTGGTGGCCGACCGTCTGGAGATCCAGTCCTTCACGGGCAGCGAGCCCGCGCTCCTGGATTCGTTCGCGGGCCTGGTGGCCGATGCCATCCTCCGGGCCCGGGTCTCGCTGTCCCGCGAGGAGCTGGACGCGGAGTTCAAGGCGGTCTACCCGCTCTCCCAGAAGCTCTCCACTCTCTCCCGGGAGGCCGAGGTGCGCGAGCTGCTCCTGCGCTCGGCCCGCAACCTCGTCCCCCTCGACGGGGCGGCGGTGGTGATGGCGGACGACCTCCAGACCCGGTACGTGGTGGAGGAGTGCCACGGCTGGGCCGCCGCGTTCGCCAAGCGCGAGGTCGGCCTCTCGGAGAAGACCTGGGCGGCCTGGGTGCTCCGGAGCGCCGAGGACCCCTATCTCCTCGACAACGTGGCCTCCCACCAGGACCGCATGCCGATCCTGGTCCTCGACGAGGGCGGAAACCGCACGGAATCCCTCCTCGCGGTCCCCCTCAAGGCCCGGAACCGCACCCTGGGCGCGCTCATCCTCACCGGCCCCCGCGGGTCGTTCGACGCGGCCTCGCACCGGGTGCTGGGGATCCTGGCCAACCAGGCGGCGGCCACCGTCTCCCTCATCAAGGACCGCGAGCAGCAGAAGGAGCTGGCGGTGCGGGACGGCCTCACCAACCTCTACAACCGGCGCGCCTTCGGTGAGCTCCTCGCCCAGGCGGTGGCCCGCGAAGACCGGCAGGGGGGCCGCCTGGCCCTGATCCTGCTCGACCTCGACCACTTCAAGAAGCTCAACGACACCTACGGCCACCCGGCGGGGGACGAGGCCCTGCGCGCCACCGCGCGCGTGCTCACCCAGCACCTCCGCAAGGGCGACCAGGCCGCGCGCTACGGAGGCGAGGAGTTCGTGGTGATCCTGCCGGGGACCGAGGAGGAGGGCGCGCTGCACCTGGCCGAGCGCGTTCGGGAGGCGATCCATACCCACCGTCTTGTGTTCGAGGGGGCGCGGATCGCGCTCTCCGGTAGCCTGGGGGCCGCGGTGTGGCCCGGCGACGGCAAGGACCCGGAGGCCCTCCTCGGAGCGGCGGACCGCGCGCTCTACGCCTCGAAGCAGGCGGGGCGGAACCGGGTCACGGCCGCGTCGCGGGTTCCTGCGGCGCCATCGGCCTGAGCAGGTCCTCCACGTCGACCGTCCCCCCGGCCGTACCGGTCTGGAACACCAGAAAGCAGCGCGATATGGGGCACCGCCCGATCATCGCCGAGACGCCGCACCGCGCCCGGAGCGACCGGCGAGGGTGTAGAATCCCGATCTCAAAACGATTGGAGGATTCCCATGAACATTCGAACGGCATTCGTGTCCTTGTTGGCTGCGTTGGCCTTGGCTCCGCTGGCGCACGCACAGACCAAGATCTCGGGAATCGTGCAGTGCGCGAAGCCGGACCAGGAGTTCAGCATACCGGTCGAAGGAGCGGCGGGACACGCCTACGCGATCAGCCACGGCAAGTGCACGTGGACCAAGCCCATGGAGATCGCGGGCAGCAAGACGAAGGAAGACGTCTTCACCAACTACGACGAGGTCAAGGGCGACACAGCTCATGGGCATGGCGACGGCGTGGGAACCCTCGTGAGCGGCGACCAGTTCCGGGTGCGCCTCGAAGGCAAGACCCTCCTCAAGGACGGGGCACCCCTGAGCTCAGAAGGGAAGTGGAAGTTCGTGGGCGGAACGGGGGCCCTCAAGACCGTCAAAGGCGGCGGCCCTTACACGTGCAAGGGCGGCCCCGAGGGCATGACCTGTGAAGTGAGCGGGGACTACTCGGTCACGAAGTAGGCCAACGTCTCGAGCTGCGGAGTGCTAGGACCTGAATACATCAGGCCCTCGCAGGCGTGAGCACGGTACTGTAGATCACGAGGTCTCTAAGTACGTGTTCTTCAAGGCTCGCGGAAAGCAATAGAAGACCTCGAGCGGAAGCTGTATCCTCCTCTTCGATTCCCGCAGGGTTCGGGGGGGGTGTGCAATGCGATACGTGGTCACCCTCGTCCATGGAACCTGGGCCCGGGGCGCACCGTGGACGCAAGATGGCTCGCCCCTTCGCCAAAAGCTCAAGGACGCCCTCGGAAGCGACGTGCGGTTCGAGCGCTTCGACTGGACAGGCTGGAACCGGCAATCGGCCCGACACGCCGCGGCGGAGTGCCTGGCCGGCAAGCTCCGGGCCGTGATCGGTGAGGAGCGCGATGCGCGTCACTTCGTGGTGGGCCATAGCCACGGGGGCCTGGTGGCCCTCTACGCGCTGCAGGCCGATCAGGGCCTTCGGGACCGCATCGATGGCGTGGCCTGCCTGTCCACGCCGTTTCTCCATGCTCGGCGCCGCTACGTGGGCCGGTCGATGTCGGAGGCACTGGCGGCGCTCCTGGCTTTCGGAGGCCTTGCGGCGCTCGTCTGGACCCTGACGTCCCTCTCCGTCCGGGGCTTGTCGTCCTTGATGTTGGCGATGGGCGGAGCCGTGCTTCTGGTGCTCCTCATGGTCTCGGCCGTCGTGGTTGGGCTGCGCTGGACGAAGAAGGCCGACCACCTCCTCGAGACTTTCGCGTTGCCCGACCTTCGCGAGGACCAGCTGCTGATCGTGCGGACGACGGGCGACGAGGCAGCGACCGCCCTGGGAGCGGCCCATCTCCTGGCCCTGATGATCACCCGACCCGTCCAGGTCCTGGACGACGCCGCCTCGGGGCCGGCCAAGCGGCTTGGGATCAGGATCGACGCTGCCGGACCGTGGTTGCCCGTGCTGGTCATGGCCGGGCTCGCGCTCGTTTTCGTGGCGGAATGGCTTGCGCCAGGCCGTGTCCCACCCGGGCTGGGTTACCTCGTGTTGCTGCCGATCCTGCTCGTTGCCGCCTGGTACTACCTGCCCGCTCTCGTGGCCTACGTGTTGGAGGCCTTCGCCGGGCTGGGCCTCGCCGCGGTGTCGGGACTCGTCTCCCTGCTCATGCTGCCCTTCGACCGGCGGGCGGCGCTCTTCAGCCTGCTCGTCGAGCCCGCCGCCGAGCCCACGCCCGAAGGCTGCTGGAGGGTCCATCACGTGCCTGTCGAGGCGGGCCCCGGACTGTCGCACAGCGCGGCCTACGAGGTCGACCAGGCGCTCCATGTGCTTGCGGAGTGGATGATGGGCCCTCACGACAGGGCCGCCAGGAGGTGACTCAAAGAGCTGTGCCGGCCCTTCGCCGCTACGGCTGCGATGCGTGCGGCGAGCGTAGGCCAAGAGCCCCTCCCCCTTCAGTGAGGAAGCCGCCAGCGGTGAAGGAGCGGTCGATGCCGCCCCCTGCGCTGTACGCAGTGGTTCAGTCCAGTGGCTTGAGGCTGCCCAGCAGCGTCGGCAGCAACTCGGCGACGGTCGGGTGGATGTGCATGGCGCGCTGGAGCACCGTGTAGGGCGCCCGGGCGTACATCACGTCGAGGACGGCGTGGATGACCTCGTCGCCCTCCACGCCGAGGATCGCCGCCCCGAGGATCCGCTGGGTCTCGGCGTCCACCACGATCTTCATGAATCCCTGGGTCTCGCCCTTCTCCACCGCACGGCCCACCTTCTCCATGGGGCGCCGGGCCCCGAGTACCTTGCGGCCCGACCGCCGTACCTCCGCGTCGGTCATCCCCGCGCGGCCCAGAGGCGGGTCGATGTAAAGGGCGTACGCCGGGATCCGGTCCGTGACGCGGCGGGGGTCGCCGTCGAGCAGGATCGCGGCCACGATCTCGTAGTCGTTGTACGAGGTGTGCGTGAAGGCCCCGCGGCCGTTGCAGTCGCCCAGGGCCCAGACCCCGGGCACGTTCGTCCGGAGCTGGTCGTCGACCGTGATGTAGCCGCGCGCGTCCAGCTCCACCCCCGCCTTGTCGAGGCCGAGGTCGTGGGTGTTGGGCTCGCGTCCCACGGCGAGCAGCAGGTGCGAGCCCGCCACCTCGGGGGCCCCCCTGACGCAGCCCACCTTGATGGCCACGCCTGCGCCCTGTCGCGTGACGCCCAGGCATTGCGCCTGGAGACGGACCTCGATCCCTTCGCCCTCGAGGATGTCCCGGACCGTGTCCGACACCTCCGGGTCTTCCCGGCCGAGCAGCCGATCGCCTCTCTCCACGATCGTCACCCGGCTGCCGAAGCGCCGGTACATCTGACCGAACTCGAGGCCGATGTAGCTGCCGCCCACGATGACGAGGTGCTCGGGGAGGAAGTCGACCTCCATCATGCCCGAGTTGGTCAGGTACGGGACGTCGGCCAGGCCCGGCAGGGGAGGGACGGCCGCGCGGGCGCCGACGTTGATGAAGATCCTCTCCGCCTCGAGGACGTCGTCGCCGACCCTGACCGTATGCGGACCTTCGAAACGAGCATGGCCGCTGTAGACGCTCAGGTTCGCGGTGCCTTTGAGCCATCCTTCGACCCCGGTCCGTGACTTTGCCACCACGGCGTCCTTGCGCGCCTTGACCCTCGACATGTCGACGCCGACGGGCCCTTCGACCATCACGCCCCAGTCCGCCGCGCGACGCGCGACCCAGGCGGCCCGCGCGCTCGCCACCAGGGTCTTGGTGGGGATGCAGCCGACGTTGACGCAGGTCCCTCCGAAGAGCTTGCGCTCGACGACCGCCACGCGTTGCCCGGCCCCCGCGAGGCGGGCCGCGAGCGAAGGCCCCGCCTGTCCGGTCCCGATCACGATCGAATCGAACTTCGAAAGCATGGCTCCTCCCATGGCACGGAGGGTCGGCCCCGGCGCTAGGGGCGGCTCGGTGAGGGGACGGGCGGCGCGGGCAGCATGTTGCGGATGGCGGCGATGCGCCAACCGTCGGCTTCGTGCGTCAAGAGCATGGTCGTCCACATCCGCCGAGCGGCTTCCCCCGCGAGACCGCTGATCGCGTAGCGTCCATCGGCCATGGCCACCCCGGGCGCGGGGAACCGAACGGCCTCGACCGTGATCGTGCGCGTGCCCCCGCTGGCCCGCGAGGAGGCGAGGGAGCCCCGCACGACCTCGTCGCGCCCCCTGCGCCATTCCCCGGAGGAGGTCAGCTGGTCGGCGTCGGGGGTGAACAGCGCCTCCAGGGCCTTGGCGTCCCTGCCCTCGCGGGCGTCGACGTACCTCCTGACGACGTCTCGCACCGCCACCTCGTCGGCGCCGCCCGACCCCGTGCCCTGGGCGAGGAGCGGGAGGACGGCAACGGCAGCGGCGATGAGCGTCGAGAGCACGCGCATGACATTACCTCCGAATGGTTCGTGACATCGCTTCGACGAGGGTAGACCATCGCGCGGGGGCTTGACAGTCCCGCGCTCCCCGGCGCAGGATTTCGCGCATCCGAAGTGCACGGGGCCCCCTTCCCTTCTGACACGAGGACACGATGAGGATGCCCGCGATGCCTCCCGTCTCCAGGTGGCGTTCCCGCCTGGCCGCATGGTCCGTCGTGCTCGCCTCCGGGTATCTGACCGTACCGCCCCCGGAGGTCCGCGCGGCCTCGCCCGATGTGGTCATCAGCCAGGTCTACGGAGGCGGCGGCAATACCGGAGCGCCCTACACCCACGACTTCGTGGAGCTCTTCAATCGGGGGAGCGCGACCGTTTCTCTCGCCGGCTGGTCGGTCCAGTACGCGAGTGCTTTGGGCGCGGGGAACTTTGGCGCCACCCCGACCCAGATCACCCCCCTCACGGGATCGTTGGCGCCCGGCGCGTACCTGCTGATACAGGAGGCCTCGAGCGCCCCGGTGGGGAGCCCCCTCCCCACGCCGGACGTGACCGACCCTTCGCCCATCCTCATGTCGGCGACGGCCGGCAAGGTGGCCCTCGTCAACACCACGACCCCCCTCGGGTGCAACGGCGGCTCGACGCCCTGCCCCCCCGCGGCCCTGGCCACGATCGTCGATCTCGTGGGCTACGGAAACGCGAACTTCTTCGAAGGCTCCGGATCCGCCCCGACCCTCAGCAACGCCACGGCTGCCTTCCGGCAGGGGGACGGCTGCACCGACACCGACGACAACAGCGCCGATTTCTCGGCCGGCGGCCCGAGCCCGCGGAACTCGGCCTCGCCCGCCCATTTCTGCAGCAGCTCGGGGCCCACGGGCGTGGGCGCGGCGAACCCGAGCTCCGGGCCGGCCGGCACCCCGACCCTGCTGACCGTGACCGTCACCCCCGGCACCGGGCCCACCAGCCCCATCGTCTCCGTCAGTGCGAGCCTTTCCGCCATAGGCGGAGCCAACTCCCAGACGTTCTTCGACGATGGGACGAACGGCGACGCGACCCCGAATGACAACGTCTTCTCCTTCCAGGCCACCGTGGGCGCGGTGTCGGGCGGCGCGAAGAGCCTCCCGTTCACGATCACGGACGCCCTGTCACGGACCGGGAGCGGTAGCATCGGCTACACCGTCGACCCGCGGGTCCTGACCATCCCGCAGATCCAGGGCAGCGGGAGGACGTCGTCCCACCGCGACGAGTTCGTGTCGACCACCGGCATGGTGACGGGGATCAAGACCGCCGGCGGCCGCGGCTTCTTCATCCAGGACCCGGTGGGGGACGGCGACCCGAACACCTCCGACGGCGTGTTCGTCTTCACGAGCTCGCTCCCCCCTCCGGCGGCCGCCATCGGTAACGAGGTCAGGGTCACGGGCACGGTCACCGAGTTCATCCCGGCCTCAGACCCGACGAGCCCCCCGCTCACCGAGATCTCTTTCCCGACGGTCGAGGTGCTCTCGACGGGCAACCCCCTGCCGGCAGCGGTCCTGCTCACGAGCACGGACCCCGATCCCGCCGGGAGCTTCGACCAGCTCGAGAGGTACGAGGGGATGCGCGTCCACGTCGACACCCTGCGGGTGGTCGGGCCGACCCTCGGCAACGTGAACGAGGCCACCGCCACCGCCACCTCGAACGGCCTCTTCTTCGGCGTGATCCCGGACAACCCGAGGCCGTACCGCGAGCCGGGCATCGAGGCCTCGAGCCCGCTCCCGGGCACGCCCTGCTGCGTGCCGATCTTCGACACGAACCCCGAGCGCCTGCGGGTGGACAGCTTCAACCAGCCGGGCACGAGCCCCCTGGACGTCGCGACGGGGGCCGTGGTCTCGGACATCACCGGCCCCCTCGACTTCGGCGGCCGGACCTACTCCATCCTCGTCGACGGCGGCGCGGCCCCCACCGTCGACCCGAGCGGTGCCCTGACCCGGGTGGACGCGCCCACGCCGCTGCCGGACGAGGTCACGATCGCCTCCGCCAACCTGCAGCGCTTCTTCGACACCGCCAACGACCCGGACACCAGCGATCCCTCGCGGCTCATCCGGGACGTGCTGAAGTCGCCCGACATCGTCGGCGTCGAGGAGGTCGAGAACCTCGCGACCCTCCACGCCATCGCCGCCCGCGTCAACGACGATGCGGTGGCGGCCGGGGGCGCGAACCCGGGCTACACGGCGTACCTCGAGGAAGGGAACGACGTGGGCGGCATCGACGTGGGCTTCCTCGTGAAGGGGTCACGCGTCACCGTCGACAGCGTCACCCAATACGGGCACGACGAGACCTACATCGACCCCGCCACCGGCCTGCCATTCATGGTGACCTGCTCCTCCCCGACCCCGCATCCTTGCCCGGACAACCTGAATGACCGACCGCCGCTGGTCCTGAAGGGCTCGGTCGGCCATTCCGGCGGCAACAGCACCTTCGCGGTGACGGTGATCGTCAACCACCTGCGCTCCCTCAGCGGCATCGACGGTACCGACGGTTACCGCATCCGCCACAAGCGCCGGGCCCAGGCGGAGTTCCTGGCGAGCCTGATCCAGTCGCTGCAGAGCGCCGACCCCGACGCGCGCATCGTCTCCGTGGGCGATTACAACGCTTTCCAGTTCAACGACGGCTACGTCGACGGCATCGGGACCATCAAGGGGACGCCGACGCCGCCGGACGAGGTCGTCGTGGCCTCGCCCGACCTGCTCGACCCCGACCTGGAGAACCTCACGGACGGTGCGCCCGCCGCCGAGCGCTACTCGTACGTGTTCTCGGGGAGCGCCCAGGAGCTGGACCACGTGCTCGTCAACCCGGCTGCGCTCGCATCCTTCACCCGCCTGGGGCATCCCCGGGTCAACGCCGACTTCCCGGAGGTGCTGCGCAACGACCCCAATAGCCCCATGCGCACCTCCGACCACGACCCGGTCGTGGCCTACTTCCGGTTCCGGGCGGACGTGTCGATCGCGATCTCCGCGGCGCCCGACCCCGTGCCGACCGGCTCCACCCTCACCTACACGCTGACGGTGGCCAACGCGGGCCCCGACGCGGCCGACCAGGTGGTCGTCTCCGACACGCTGCCCCCGGGGCTGACATTCCAATCAGCCATCGCGCCCGCGGATTGGTCCTGTACGACGCCGGCCCCGGGGGGCACGGGAACCTTGACCTGCCACGTGGCCTCTCTCGCCCGCGGCGCCTCCGCCACCCTGACCCTGGCGGGGAACGTGGACTGCAGCCTGGCGAACGGTCACGCGATCTCGAACACCGCCACTGTGCAGTCCGGGATCGACGATCCGGATCCGGGCAATGACGCGGCGACCACGACCGTCGCCGCCTCGAATCCACCGCCGACCCTCACGTGCCCGGCTCCCATCTCGGTGGACGCCTCCGGCGCCTCGGGCGCGAGGGTGACCTACCCGCTGGCGGTGGCTTCCGACAACTGTCCCGGGGTGTCGGTGGTGTGCCTGCCCCCTTCGGCCAGCACGTTCCCCATCGGAATCACGGCCGTCACCTGCACGGCGACAGACTCCGGCGGCAGCTCGGCAAGCTGCGCCTTCTCGGTCGCGGTGATGGCGCCGCGCGCGGTGAAGCAGGATGTCCTCGGTGATCTGATCGCGCTGAGGGCGACGGTGACCGGCCAGCGCGACGGAGACAGGCTCGATGCGGCGATCCAGCACCTCGGAAAATTGGTCGACTCGAGCCTCTGGCTCGACGACTCCCGCCCGCAGGAAGAGCACGGCGGCACGGTCTTCGGTGAAGAGAAGGACGCGGTGAGCACGCTGCGGGGCTTGATGGGGGACAAGGACAGCACGATACCCGACGCGGTCTTGAAGGGTCTGATCGACCGGCTGGGGGCCGCGGATCGCCTGATCGCCCAGGTCGCCGTCGCGGATGCGGTGGCGCGAAGCGGTGATCCGGCCGGAGTCGCCAAAGCCTACGATGAATTGGCGAAGGGCAACCGCGCCTGGTCAAACGGCCGGTTCCCTCGAGCAGCGCCCCCACCACCTGCCGGGCGGCGCGGGTGACCCGGCCCGAGGAGGGCTCGTGGGTCACCCGGACGCAGAACGCGACCCTGGGGTCGGGCCAGGGGCCCACCCCGATGTGGTTCGCGTGGTAGCCGAGGTGCCAGGTGGCCCCCGTCCCGGTCTTCATGGCCACCGGGAACCGCTCGGGGGCGAGTCCGGCGGCTGTGCCGTAGGCGGACACGGCTAGCATGGCCCGGCCCAGCACCCCCAGCCAGGCGGGGTCGATCACGTCGCGGGCCGGAGGGTGATCGAAGGGCCGCGGCTCGAGGCCGAGGGGTCCCTGCGCGGCCTCCAGCAGGAACGGCTCCGGCATCCTCCCCTGGTTGCCGATCACCGCCGCCAGGAGGGCGCCGTGGAGCGGGGTGAGGTCGGTCGCTTCCAGGCCGATCGAGAGGTCGGCGAGCTGCCGCTCGCTGCCGGCGGCGGTCAGGATGCGGCCCGCGGGGCCGAGGCCGAGCTCGCCGCCGTCGAAGCCCCAGCGCCGGAGCTCGTCGAGCAGCCGCTTGCGCCCCACGAGCACGCCCAGGTTCGCGAAGGCCACGTTGCAGCTCATGGCCAGGGCCTCGTCGAGCCCCTGGAGGCGGCCCGCCGGGTGGCTGCACCAGAGGGTGCCGCCCTGGTAGCGCTGCGAGCCCGTGCAGGTCATCTGCGCGATCGCGGCGTCGGGATCGAGACCGGCCCGCAGCGCGGCGGCGGTGGTGATCAGCTTCGAGATCGAGGCGGGCTCCCGCCGCTCCTCGAAGGCGGGGGTCCCCGGGCCCCTTGGGTGCCCTGGGGTCCCCCCGGCCGCCGCCGTGCGCGGATCGCTGACCGCGGCCAGCACGGCGCCGGTTCGGGGGTCGAGCAGGACCACGCTGCCGCGCCGCCCCAGGAGCGCCGACTGCGCGAGGTGGGCGAGGTCCAGGTCGAGGCTCAGGCGAAGCCCGGGGGAGGGGGCGGCGGAAGCGAGCGTGGCCTCGAGCGCGGGGGGTACCCAGGCCGGGTCCACGCCGTCCGCCAGGACCAGCCGTCGGCTCGGGTCGAGATGCCCGACCCGGCGGCCGCCGCGGTCGCGGACGATGGTGACCGCGCCCTGGTCGAGAAGGGCGAGGACGGCCTCGATCTCGCGCCCGAGGCCGCGGCTCTCGAAGGGCGAGGAGTCGGCCCGCAGGCGCTCGCGGGCCTGGGCCAGGTCCCCGCCCTCGACGGCGAGGGCGGCCCGGTATACGCCGGCGAGCGGATGGCCGGTCCGTTCCGCGAGGCGGGTCAGCGCGCGCAGGGCCGGGACGCGCCGATCCCGCCACGCGAGGTCGAGGAGCAGCGCGAGATGCCCTCCGAACGACGGATCCTCGGAAACGTCGGGCGCCGGGGCCTCGGCGCTCTCTGTTCCGTCGAAGGCCCGCGCGAGGACGAGCCCCGCCCTCGCGCGGAGCCCGATCCAGGGCCAGCCCTGGTGCCGCGCGAAGGCCGCCGTGGTGCCGCGCGCGTCGCCTTTGAGAAGCGCCGCCCGGGCCTGCTCGACCTCGGCCCAGGCTCCGAAGAGCCGCACCGCCCCGAGCGCGCCCAGCGCGATCGTCGCCGCCAGGCTCCCGGCGAGCAGGCGGACGCGCGCCGCGTCCGAGAGAGTCGGCGGGGTCACTCGGCTACGTCTTCTTGAACAGGCTGTCGAGGGCTGCCCGCGCCCGGGCCTGGGAGGACGGTTTCCCGCCCATCCCGGGCTGCGTGAGGGCGGACGTCTCGCGGAACTCGAAGAACTCGCAGAAGTTCGCCTTCTCCTTGTCGGGGCACCACTCGGCCTGGGGCTCGCGGCACTGATTGTTCATCGCGGGATCGAAGAAGCGGCAGTTCAGGCAGCACTTCAGGTCGGAGAAGCAGTGGCCGCAGGAGTCCGTGCGCTGCAGCTCCGCCAGGAGCTGCACCTCGCGCCCGCAGCGGTGACACAGCTTCATGGGGAAGACTGTAGCGCCTTTCGTGGCCCCGCGAGAAGGGCCAGGGCGAGAAGCGCGTAGAGGGCCGCGTCCAGGTAGTAGATCCCCCGCAGCTCCCAGTGGGCCAGAGCGCCCGCGAAGGTGGGAGAGATGGCTCCCCCGAAGAGGGCGGCCCCCGAGAAGAAGCCGAAGGCCGTGGTCCGCACCTGGCCGGGCACGAGCAGGCCCCCGATCGTGTAGCAGAGGGTCAGGGACCCGCCGGCCGCCAGGCCGAGCAGCACGGCCAGGCCGAGCAGCAGCGGGAAGGACGACACGAGGGCCATGGGCAGCACGCAGACCGCACCGCCCGCGAGGGTGGCGGCCAGCAGTCCCTTCGGCGACCGGGTCCGGGTGGCCCGGCCCAGCAGGGTGGCCGAGAGGGCGGCCGCGATCGAGTAGGCCGAGATGAGCGCGCCGGTGGCCGAGGCCAGCCGGGCCCGTCCCACCCCCAGCCCGGCGAGGTGCTGGGGCAGGATGGGCGTGAACGAGCGGCCGATGAAGTTGACCAGGAAGA
>WNGL01002222.1_pt1 | contig 23691 bp, 15 predicted proteins | sample 5400591 | NCBI WGS metagenome assembly WNGL01 (sample SAMN13153377, study PRJNA577476) | soil metagenome | isolation source: 80 cm soil or saprolite under Garry oak tree replicate 1 | place: USA:California | collected 2016-06-15 | reverse complement strand
GGTACGCGGCGCGGCCTGCTGCTGGCGCTGAACATCGCTACCGGCCGTGGCGTGCAAAGCGGCAAGCTCATCGTGATCGAGGACTTCCGGTTGCGGCGCATTCTCGCCACGCTGCTCGGCGTCGATCTTGGCGACGAGACTGATCCGCTGTTGCCCGGGCTCACCCAGAGCGGCAATTCCATCGTCGGCGACACGCTGGTGCTCGGCGATCAGGAGCGGGTCGAGCTGCTCGCCTTGTTTCGGCCGGAAGTTGCGACCGCCGCGGAGAACGACGCCGTGCTGAGCTTCTACGGCCAGCTCGCCAACCGCGCTACGGTGCTCGTCCACCAGGATGTAGAACCGCAGGACCTGGGCCTGATCCGCCGCATCGTCGAACTCGAATCCCCGGCGCACGTCGACGTGCGCGTGGTCACTGCCACCCGGCCGCTGATGGTGGGCGTGTACAGCCTGGTCGGTGTCGACACCTTTCTCGGCCCGCCACTGCACGCCCTGCAGGTGCAGCTCGATCGTTCGGGTCTGGGCCTGGGAGATTACTTGATCGGCCCGGCTGCGCTCGACCCGCGCATGCGCGGCGCGGCTGCTCCGCCCCCCACGCCTCGCCCGGTAGCCGACGCCGGGCCGGATGCGACGGTGGGTTTTGGTCACAGTTTTGAGCTCGATGGAAGCGCGTCGCACGCGGCAGCCGGGCGCGAAATTTCCAAGTACGTGTGGCGACGCCTGCCCCCGGAAATCACCTGATGTCTAGGAGTCCTTTTCACGCAACCTAAGTCAAGCAAGGAGAGCGAAATGGCTGAATTTGCAATCAATACCGACGTAGTAACGGACCAGCCTACGGTCGAAGTAACGGTGACTGCCGCCAAGCCGCTGCCGTTGGGGCGCCATCAATTTCGTCTGATCGTCGTTGATGATTCGGGCAACAAGTCCATAGGCGATGTAAAGGAGGTGCTGGTCGCCGACCTGGATAACCCCACCGCCATTCTCAGCGCGCCAACCGTGGTGGGCTTCGGCAGGAGCTTCGTGCTGGATGGCAGCAAGTCCTTCGATGTGGGCGGCGGCAAGGTCGCGCAGTACGTGTTCACCTACCTTGGCCCGAGCCTGTGAGCTTGGCATGACGAAATTCGTGGTCGGCGTACCGGTCGTGACCCCGGAGTCCGGCGTCGTGGTCGATGCCGGACTGCCCGTGGGTCAGCACCGCTTCCAGTTGGAAGTGGTTACCGACAGCGGCCGGAAGAGTCCGCCGGACATTGCGGTGGTACAGGTGGAAGCGATGATCGCTCCGGTAGCGACCGTGCCGCCCGTGGTGTCGCCGAGCCCCATCGTATCGCCCGTGGCAACGCCGAGCGTGGTGTCGATCGCGTCAACGCAGCCTAAAACGGTGCCGCTATCCACAACACCGCGCACAGCAATCCCAAGCCGTCCTCGCAAGAAAGCCGTGCCGCCATCCACAACGCCGCGCACAGCGATCCCGCGTCGTCCGCGCAAGAAAACGGTATCGCCGTCCATGACTCCGCGCACGGCAGTTCCAAGCCATCCGCGCAAGAAAACGGCGTCGCCACCCATGACATCCCATGCGGCAATCGCGCGCCGTTCGCACAAGAAAACGGCGTCGCCGTCCACGACATCGCGTACTGTAATCCCGCGCCGCCCGCGCACGGACACACGGCGCAAAACTCGCAAGAAGAAGGGGTAATCCATGAACACCGTCGCCCGAACGCCCGAGGTCGATCCGCTCTACGCCCAACCGCTCTCCGAGCGGCCGGCGTATGCGACCGGCATGCTGCTCGACGCGCAGGACTTTGCCGACGAGCAGACCTATCACCGCGTGCAGTTGGCGCGCGCCATGGCTTTCCTGGCCGGCGGTGGGACGCTGGCGGGTTTGCGCGTCACGCACCAGATCGCCACCACCGGCGCCGATGCGGTACCGGAGGAGATCCGCGTCGAGCCCGGCCTGGCGGTCGATCGCCTGGGCCGCCTGATTGAATTGCCGCGCCCGGCCTGCCTGCGCCTGCCGCGCTGGTACGACGCACAGAACGCCATAGACGGCGGCGACACGCTCAAGCGATCGGCATACGCCGATTTGAACCGCTTCCTGTCCGCGCGGGCGATTGCCGAGGCCGCAGGCGTACCCGATCGCGCGGTGGTGGCGGACGTCTTCCTGCGCTTCGTCGCCTGCCCGCGCGGCCTCACACCCAGCTTCGCAGCGGGACCTTTCGATGCGCTCAATGCCGTCAGCACCTCGCGCGTGCGCGATGCCTACGAATTGCTGTTGATCCCGCGCGAGAGATTGGACAACGACCACGACGGCCTGCCCGCCGCGCCGGGCGCGATTGCGATTGGCGATCCCACGGCGGCCCCCGCCGTGCGCCGCGCCGCGTTGCAGGACGCGGTGCTCGCCGCGTATGCCGCCAGCGTGCGTTCCGGCAACGCCGGCCAGCTCGAGCGGCTGCTGGAGCAACCGACGGGACTCGACCCGACGGCCGTATTCATCGCCCGTACGCTGATCCCGGTTGCTGCGGGCGATCCGCCTGTTCGCCAGGGCGACGCCGTGCTGGTCGACGGCTGGCGCCGCCGCTTCCTTCCATCCGCTTCCCTGCTGGCGCAGTGGACCGGCATCTGAACAAGCACCACACGGAGCCCACCATGAACCTGACTCAAGGCACTGCCCGCGAACAGATCGATCCTGCCGACGTCGCTGCATTGCGCGCTGCCGGAGTGCTGATCGACGACGCGCGGCGCGAGCGACCGCGTTACTTCGACGGCCGCTTCCTCGCTGCGCGCGACCTTATCCGCGATCAGCAATATTTCCTTACCCGCGAAGCCGACCTCGGCCAGGCGGCGGGCAGCGGCGTGGCCGCCGGGCTGTTCGTCGAGCAAGGCGATGCGCCGCAAACGTTGACGGTCCGTGCGGGCCACGGTGCGACCCCGGCCGGCGAGCTGGTGCTGCTGCCGCGTGACGTGAGCGTGCAACTCGCCAACATTCCGGTCGCGGAGCAACTGTCGGCGAGGTTCGGCCTGTCGCGCGTGCCGCAGCCGCCGTTGCGCAGCCGTACCGGTTTGTTCGTGTTGGCCTTGCGGCCGGTCGAGTTCACCGCCAACCCCATCGGCGCCTATCCGACTTCGATCACCGGGCAGCGCACGGTCGAAGACGGCGATGTCATCGAAGCCACGGCGGTCGTGCTCGTGCCGTGGAATGACGATGGTGCGACCGATGCGCTGCAGGCGCGGCGCGGTCGCGCGGCGCGCGCCATCTTCGCCCAGGGCGTCGAACGCGGCGTATCGGCCAACGTGTTGCCGCTGGCCATGCTCGCGCTTCAGAACAATACCGTGGTGTGGATCGACGAGGCGATGGTGCGGCGCGAACTGGGCGCGGATCGCGGCGATCTGCCCGGCCTCGGTTTCGCGCCGCGCGGGTTGCGACTGGCGCATCTGATGCAGCACCAGATGCATCTCGCCGATGTGATCCATCTCATGAATGGACGCAGCTTTCCGGCGGCCACGCAGTTTTCGGCCCTGCCGCCCGCCGGCCCCTTGCCGCCGAACGTGATCAACCCTGCCGATTTCACGCAGAATTATTTTCCGGCCCAGGTCGACGTCGATTTCACGCCGATCCCCGAAGACGAGCTGGCCGCCCTTGTGGAAGAAGCCCTCGCGCTGCCGCCGATCGATTTCTCGGCGCCCGCCGAGGTGCTGGACTCGACGGCCGTGGTGATCGTCGCGCCGGTGCCGCGCGACGAATGGCTCACCGTGCTGACCAAGCTCAATATGACCGCGCCGTCCCCCCGCATCATCAAACCCGCGGCGTCCAATCTCATCTCCCAGCGCAAACCGCTGGAGATTTTGCAGCGCTTGCGGCTTCCGCGCATCGACCAGCCGCTGCCCGATGTCACCAACCCGTCGGACGCGGAATGGCAGCGTCTGGCCAGGCTCAGCACGTTGTGGTTCGTGCGCCGCCGCAACCTGGCTTATCGCGACGACCTCGCCGGTGCGCCGGTGGTCACGCCACCGGAAGCGGGCGCTCTGGCGAGTGACACGATGCTGGCCGCGCCGGTCGCTGCACGGCCCGTGGCGAGCTCGGCACTGGTGCAACCGAGCGTGGTCGCAACGACGGTCATGCCCAGCCCTAAGACATTCAGCGCTATGGCCAAGGCTGCGCCGGTGAATGTGCCCGCCCCAAAGGCATTGCCGAAAAGCGCGGTACTGCCCGCCGCCTCGAAGCCTGCGGCTGCGAAGCCGACGTCCACAGCCAAGTCCAGGAAGAAATAGGGCCGATATGACGAACAAGGCAAAGTGGCAACCCCCGGTTCCTCTCCACGCGGCGGAGGACAAGGAGCGGGTGCCGCTGCGCCGTTCGTGACACGGGAGAACTGACGTGAGCATTACGACTATCGCACAAGCGCTGATGGGTGAACGCGTCGTTGCACTGTCGCCGGAGAACGCCAGCGAGGCGGCTACCGACTGGTCGCGGCGGCCCAATCTCTTCCCAGGTCGCGCGCTGACCGTTGCCACGCTGGATGAGCGCCAGCGCTGGCAGGCCGGGCATATCGCGCAGCGCGGGCAGGCGTTCACCCCCGGCGTCGCGCGTGGCCTGGAAGTCGGGTACGTGGTGGACGCTGACGCGGACGGCCATGCAATCGTCAGATTGAAGATCGGCGACGGTCAGGGGCTCGCCGTGAGCGGCGAGGACGTGGTGCTCGTGCGCCACGTCGAGTGCCTGCTCTCGGCCTTGCCGGTGGTGGCGCCGCCTTCCGTGTTTGTCGGGGTGCTGGATCCCGACGCGCAGCAGGCCGCAGAAGACCATGCCGCACAGAACGCCGATCCCACTCCCGGCGCGCCGCTACCGCGCGCCATCGGCCCCAAGCTGGGCGACTTGATTAAAGTGCCGGGTAGTTTGCCGCCAGTAGGCGTCCTGGTGCTGCAACCGGTCACAGTCGATACCGCCGACTTCGACCCCAATGACCCCTGTGATCGTTGCCCCTGCGATGACGGCAGCGGCGCCGGCTCCGATCCGTCGAGCTTCGAAGATTGGCGCATCGCCGACGGTGTCCGGTTGTTGTGGTACGCCTGGCCGCAGGAGTGGCTGGCCCTGACGCTCGGCTCGCAACTGTCCCCAGAGCGACTGCGCAATGAATTGGCGCATTGCGTGTTCGACGCAGAAGGCTCGCTGCAGCATGCCGAGGTCTTGCCATGGGAAAGTTGGGGCGTGCCGATCGCCTCAATCCGTGTCGATGCCAATTGGCAGCCTCTGTTTATCGATCGTGCCTCGGTGGTGCGTCAGGGCGGCCGCGCGCGCGATCCGCGCCTGCAACTGGCGTTGTCCGAGACTGCATCGCTCGCGGCCAACAGCCGCTTGCCCGCTTTGTGGCAGGCGCGTATCGAGCAGTTCGCCGAACAGGTGGCCGCCGCGGGCGAGCCGGCGCCCAGCGCGAGCGTTCTGGCACAGGGTTTTGCGCGCCTGCCCCCCTGCGGCCTGTTGCCGAAAAACGCCGTGGACTTGCAGAACCTGCGCAGCGAGTTCTTTCCCAAGGGTTTCGACATTGACGCGGCACCCGTACCGGTGGATCAACTCGATCTCGCCTTGCGCGCCAGTGCCGGACTGGCACCCTTCAACCTGTCGAACGCCGAGAGCGTGCGCATGCTGGTGCCGGTGCCGCAGGGCGTGTGGGAGCCGCGCCTGTTGCTGCACGAGGCAGTGGCGCCGGAATTCCAGCAAACGCTGGACGAGTTCCTGCTCGTGCGCGCACGCGCTCTCGGGGGGCGGCAGGGATTGCGCAACAAGCAGGCCGTGCTGACGAATGCCATCAGCGGCACGACGCCGGCGGTGCCCGACTTCAATGACGATGTCGATGCGCTGGAAGTCGAGAGTCTCAGTCCCTGGGGGCCGCCGCCTGCGGGCGGTGGTCATCGCAGCAGCGTCAACGCCGGGTTGCATCGGCACTACTTCCAGGACGCGACCGAGACACTGACTCTTGCCGCCGGCGACCGGCTGTACTGCTGGGTGTATCTCGATCCCGATAATCTGCCGCGGACGCTGATGTTTCAATGGCGAACCGCCGCCGACTGGAATCACCGCGCCTACTGGGGCGACAATCTCATTGACTGGGGGCAGGACGGCACTGCTTCGCGCCTGCGCATCGGCGATCTGCCCACGGCGGGTGAATGGGTGCGCCTCGAGGTGCCCGCCGCCAGCGTCGGGCTGGGCAATACCGTCATCAATGGCATGGCATTCACGTTGTACGGCGGTCGCGCGGCATACGCCCAGACGGGTGCAGGGACTCCTATAGCGAGCGGCACTATCTACCGCGACTGGTTCGCCAGCATGTTACCGCTGGGTGCGCAAACGGCCGGCGAGGACCCTTGGGATCTGATCACCGACAACGATCTGTGGGCGCCGTTCGAGGCGTCGTTCGGCGTGCTGCCTGCGACACCGGCCACCGTACCGGCTGGCGGTGGGCACGTGGAGCCCCCGGCCGGCAACGTTCACCAGCACTTCTTCGATGGCGCGACCGAGACGCTTACCGTTGCCGCCGGCGAGCGGCTGTTCTGCTGGGTGTACCTCGACCCGAACGATCCGCCCCGCGAAGTCATGTTGCAGTGGCACACGGCGGCTGGAGGCTGGGAGCATCGCGCCTACTGGGGAGCGAACCTCATCACCTGGGGCACCGATGGCTCGGTGTCGCGCTTGCGCGCGGGCGATCTGCCCGCGCCGGGCGCTTGGGTGCGCCTGGAGGTGCCCGCCGCCAGCGTCGGGCTGCCCGCTGCCGGCGTCGGCGTGCCCCCCGCGGTGATCGACGGCATGGAGTTCACGCTCTTCGGCGGCTGCGCCGCTTTTGGCGCGACAGGTGCCGTTGCCGCCGCCGCGGGCAGCGCCGACCGGCCCTGGTTTTCCGGCACCTTGCCCGCAGACGCCCACCCCAATCGCATATGGAATTTCCTGACCCAGCGCGACCTGCATGCGCCCACGCCCGCCAGCCGCGTCGGCCAGGTCGGGGTCGTGTCCGATCTCATCGCCGACCCCTCGCTCGCCGTTCTGTCAGGTCAGGAGCGCTCGCAGTTGCCGGTATTGGGCCTGCAAGGCTTCATCGACTATTTGAAGTCGCGCGCCGACCGCGCCGACGACATGGTCGATCACCACTTCGTCAAAGTGCAGACCGATGTCTATCGCATACGCCAGTTGATGCTCGGCAATACGGCGGCGACCCGCCTGGCCGTGTCGCCTGCGCTCGCCACCATTGCGCAGGCGGACAGCGCCGTGGCATCGCAAGCGCAGATTGCGACCTTCCTCGCCGGATTGAAGACGCCGGCCGTGGCGCAAGAGATCGCCCCAGCGGCGGCTGCCGCTACCAAAGCGATTGCCCCCAAGGCGCTGCAAATCGAGGCTGCCAAAACCGAGTTCACTCTCGGCAATGTCAGCGTCAATACCCTCGCATCGCAGACCAAGACTTTCAGCCAGGCCAAGCTGGTGGACGGCTTGACCGGCATCACGCCCATCATTAGGCAATTGGGCACGTCTTTCGAGGTCTCCAATGCCACTCCCCTGGCGGGTAGTACGTTCGTGCGTACGATGGCCATTGCCCAGCGCCTGGAAGAGCCGAAAGCCAAGGAGGCGCGCGACTACGCCACCGCATCGCGCTATGAAGCCGTGCATTCGCTGCTGCAGCTGGCAGACGATCTGCGCGCAGCGGACAGCGGCGTGACGCCCGGATTGTTCGCCGGCGTCGATTTGAACGGTCTGGAGGGCGATCCTTTCCTGGCAGACCCAGACCCTAACGTGAAGAGGCGCAAGCGCCCCTTCGCGGACTTCATCAATGCGACCAGCGAAGAGCGCGGCACGCTGCTGAGCGCCTTGCTGGCGATGCCGGTGCGCAAGCGCCAGGACGGCACTGTCATCGATCCGGATGAATCGAGCCACTTCTCCGACAGCTCCGACCTGGCCGACCACGTCGTCGCGCTGATGCGGCAGATGGAAGGACGCATCAAGCTATACCGCGATGCGATCAATGCTTGCCAGAGCGTGCTCGACGGTCTGAAGAAAGACGCCAACGCCCTTCAGGCAAGCCTCGCCGCCGCCGCCGATCATCTGGCCGAGGCGCGCCACGACGTCGGCGTCGCGCGGGCCCTGCTGGCCGAGGAGACCGATCGCATCAACGGCATCAACGAACGGCGCGCGACGGTGCTCGCGGAGCAGGTGCGCTTCCTCGCCTTCGTGCGACCGCGCGAGGTAGACAACCTGCTCACCGCGCCGCGCCGCGATCTCGACCCGGGCCTGATGGACGCACCCGTGCCGGCCTGCCTGAAAGATCACAGCGACATACCGAACGATTTGCAGGATATGCTGCGCGTGGTGCGCGAGGCGCCCGCCAACTGGTTCGTAACCGTGCCCAGGCTGATCGATCAACTCGACCGGCCCGATCTTCTGATCAAGACCCTGCAAAGCGCGCAGATCCGCACCCAGATCAAGACCATGCTGCTGCCGGTGGCCAGCGCCGCCGTGACGCAGAACAAGGTGGCCGACGCCATCATGCGCGTGGCAGCACGGCAGACGGAGCTGTTGAGCCCGCGGGTCGACGCCATTCAGCGTCTGAACCTCGCCAGTCTCGCTAGCGCCACCTGGCAGGGTGTGCGCAGCCAGGCGACGCAGCTGGTATCGCTGGGCGACCTGATCGACGGTGCACACGGTCGCAGCCTAGTTGCCCGCCAGGCGGCCGACGAATTCGACAAGGTCGGGCATATCGCGGCCTGTCTGCACGCCGAGTTCTCCGGCGTGTTGCCGTCCGTTCGCCTCGACTGGGCGGAGACCTTGTCGGAGTTCGATGCCGCGCCCAACCTGCGCAACCTCGGAAGCCTCGCGCGCTGGTCCGAGATCGGCTACATCGACCGGCGCCAGATGCAGTCCTACGTCGATTGGCTGTTCGCGCAGATCGACCCGCAGCAGACGCAGGGCGAATCCATGATGAACGACGTGGTGCGCATGTGCCTGCTGCTCGCCAGCCACGCGCCGGTCGATCGCATCATCGCCGGCCGCATGAAACAGCCGGTCACCGGCGTGCGGCCGGGCGTGCGTCTGCCGCTCACCGTCTTCGATCCGAGCCGGCTGCGCATCGGCATGCAGGCGCTGATGGTTCGCGCGGGCAGCGTGGTGGCGCGTGCCACGGTCGAAGACATCGGCAGCGCCGAAGTCTCTGCGCGGGTCATCCACACCACCGCAACGCAGGTCGATCTGGGCGACGACGTGCGCGTGCAGTTCAGCGATGCGGCAGCGGTCAGCCTTACCTCGGTCAAGACGGTCATGACCAAAGCATTGTTGCGTTGAAAGGGAGGCGAGGTGGGCGCAACGGAGCGCATTGTCCGGCATCTTCGCTTGCGCGCCGACAGCGAAGCGAGCGTGCGTCGCGCGGCGCTGAAGCTGGAAGACGCGCTGCGCTGCGCGAGCCTGCCCGACGCCGGCGCGCGCGTGCTGCTGGTGCGTCGCCTCGACCTTGGCCTCATCGCCGTCGGCGCTTCGCCGCAAACGCTGTCGCTTTTGCTGGAGCGGCGCGTCGCCGCAGCTGGCGCCACTTGGGTGCACGGCGCCGGCCCGAACGCCGATCGCGCCGATTTCGTGTTCTTTCGCGACGCGCTGGAAGCACGGTGCGAGCTCGCGCTGCAACTTGCTCACGCTGCCCCGTGCGCCGCTTGGTTTTGGCCGCTGGCGGTGCCGGAGTTCAAACCCGCGGAAGGCGCGCAGGCCAATCTTCGCCGCATTGCGCTGGCCATCGCCGCACTGCCCGAAGCACCCGCTGCGCTACCTGCATGGATCGCGCGCCTGACCGCCGCAGGTGTTGCCCCCGTGCTTGCGCAGGCGATCGGACCCGTGGAGGCCGCAGCGCTGCTGCGCGCCGCACGCCTGTCCGTGGACGCTTCGCGCTCGCGAACAATCCAGATGGCGCCGTCGGAACTTCCGCGGCTCGCATCCAATGCACAGGATGTTGACCACGCCGAAGGGTCACCGCGTCGAGAACTTGCGCCTGCTTTCACGGCGCTCCCTTCATGGGTGCAAACACTGGCTCGTGCAGGCGGCTTTGTGCCGCAAGTTGTGTCGGTGACACCTGTCGCTCGCACCGCACATACGGATATTGCCGCCGGGCCGAGCCAGACAGGCAACGAACGAACTTCCCGAAAGCACGGGGATGTCGAAACGCCTTTGGCATTTGTCGGCCCCGACGCCGGTGCGAAGGATGTGCACAAATCACCCGTACCCAAGCAGATCAAAGCCGACACCGCGCGCTTGCCGGACCAACCGGACGGCATCACGACCGAAGCAGCGCCTGAACCACCATCGAGCGGCCGGCCTTTTCCGGATGCTGCACCCAGCGCGTACGGAGGCTTGCTGTTCCTGCTGCCGGTCTTGCAAAGACTGGGTTATGCGGCCTGGGCCGAAGCCTTGCCCGAAGGCGCGGCCGCGCAGGTTGTGCAGCATCTGTTGGCGTTAGTTCTACGGCGTGTAAATGCGCTGTTAGATGATCCGGCATGGATGTTCGCCAGCTCTCCATTGAACTATGACTTTGGCAATATCGACCTCAAAGCGTCTGCGATTTGGGGCGACCCAGCATTGGCGGCGCCACGCGGCTGCGTGGCGAAAGACATCGTTGCACTGGCAGAACAAGCCCCGTCCGCCGCAGCGCTTGCGCGCATCTGGCTCATCGCTTGCCGTCGCTGGTTGCGGCGGGTCGCGGGCATCGGTGTAGCAAGCCTCGTCATGCGGCCGGCAGCGATTGGATTCAGCGCGACGCATGCCGATGTTTTCTTTCGATTGAGCGATGCCGATATGCGTGTGCGCCGCGCGGGGCTCGACTTCGATCCCGGATGGGTGCCGTGGTTCGGCCGGGTCGTCGCGTTCCATTACACCAACCAACTCCCATCGGTTCCGGCCCCGCGCACCGGTAGAGTACCCGATGGCGGTTGATCTCAAACCGGTTCCGCTTGAGGCGGCACCCGCCGGCGTTGTCTTGCGCAGTTATGCGTTTGCCGGGCTCGCACAGCTCGCCCAAGGCAGTGTGCCAACTTCGCCACCGCGCCCCGAGCAGCGCTATCTGCTCGACCAGCTCGCGGCCGTTGCGCCGACAGACTGCGGCTTCCTCGCTACACTGCCTGCGTACCTTTACGCGCCCGACGAGAGCGATGCCCGCCTCGGCCGTCTCGCCTCCGCGTTCGGCCTCACCTTGTTCGAACAGCTTGCCGTGGCGCTCGCTTCGGCCGTCGAAGACGATGCGATGGCTGGGCGGGCCGTAGCGTGGCTCCAGGCGCCCGTCGGTGGGTCGCGGCCCACGCTTGGCCTCGTGGCCAGCGCGCTGGCGGCCGCACCCGGCGCAGGGCCGCAGGCGCTTCATGCACTCGTGAGTGGTGCGGCGATGCACAGTGGCCTGCTGTCGGTTATGAGCGAATCGGGGCCCTTGCCCGAGCGGCCCTTTGGCGTTCCAATCCCGATTTGCCTCGCTCTCGCCGGCCGCGACGCCACCTTGCCCGGGATGACGATCGGGCTCGGCGACCCGCAACCGGTCAAGCTTCCGCCGTCGGTGCACGCGGAGGCGGAACGGCACGCGCGGGGCCTCGCCGCCGGGGGCCAGCGGGGCCTCATCGTGCGCGCCAGGGCTGCTGCCGAAGGTCGCTCGGTCTCGGCCGCCATCGCCGCGGCGCTCGGCCTGCGCCCGCTGTTCATCGAGACCGACAAGCTCGCGGGCCTCGGACCGCTGCTCGTGCTGCGCGGCCTCCTCCCCGTGTTCTGCTTCGAGATGGGTCCCGGGGATCGGCGCAAGCTGCCGCACGTGCCGCTCTACACAGGGCCCTGCCTCGCGCTGTGCGGCCTGGAGGGTACCGTCGAGCACGCGGGCGGGGCGGTGCTTTCGTGGTCGCTGCCGGTTCCGTCGCGCGAGGAGCGGCGTGAGCTGTGGCACGCGGCGCTCGGCGAGGGCGCGCTCGCCGACCGTCTGGCCCGTGAGCACCGCCACGGCAGCGACCGCATCGCGCAGCTGGCGCGCCTCGCGCACCACCGCGCGACACTCGACGGCAGTGCCCGTCCCGCGCTGTCGCACGTCGCCGATGCCGCGTGGGCCGGCGAAGGGCTCGGGCTGGAAGCGCTGGCGCAGCCGCTGCGCGACGCGATCTCCGACGAGGCGATGGTAATGACGCCAGTGCTGCGCGGCGAGCTCGAGACGCTGCTCTTGCGCTGCCGCTCGCGCGACGGCCTCGAGCGCGGGCTGGGCGCGTCGGCGACGGCACGCTACCGCCCCGGCGTGCGCGCGCTGTTCGTCGGCCCGTCGGGCACGGGTAAGACGCTGGCGGCGGGCTGGCTCGCGACCCGCCTCCAGATGCCGCTCTACCGCGTCGATCTCGCGTCGGTGACCAGCAAGTACATCGGCGAGACGGAGAAGAACCTCGCGCAGCTCCTCGCGCACGCCGAGCAAGCCGAGGTGGTGCTGCTGTTCGACGAAGCCGATTCGATGTTCGGCAAGCGCACCGAGGTCAAGGAGGCCAACGATCGCTTCGCCAACGCGCAGACCAACTACCTGCTCCAGCGCATCGAGACCTTCGATGGCGTGACGCTCCTCACCAGCAACAGCAAGAGTCGTTTCGACGCCGCGTTCATGCGCCGCCTCGACCTCATCATCGACTTCCCGCTGCCCGGTCCCGAGGAGCGCCGCGCGCTATGGCTGTCGCACTTGGGCGCCGGCCACCGCCTCGGGATGTCGCAGGTGAACCAGCTCGCCGCGGCGGTGGACTTCGGCGGCGGCCACATCCGCAACGCGGTGCTGACCGCGGCCGTGCTGGCACAGGCACGTGGTACGCCCATCGAGTTCGGCGACGTGGCGGCCGCGGTCGGCGACGAGTATCGCAAGCTCGGGCGGCAGGTGCCGGCGGAGCTCGAAGCGAAGCGCTGACGCCATGCCCGCTGCCCTTGCCGCCAAGACCGCGGAGCGCCGCGCCGGCATGCGCCTGCCCAAGGCGGAGCCGACCCTGCCGAGCGGGGCGGGACCGGATCTCGGCGCGATTGCTGGGATGCCGGCGTTTCTGCAGCGCAAGAGCAACCACAGGGGCAATGGCCACGGGACCGGGATCGATTCCTCCGACGACGAGGAGGAGTTGCTCGGCACGGACGCTCTTCCGAAGTCGATCCAGGCCAAGGCCGTGATCGGCGCGCCCGATGATCCACTTGAGCACGAAGCGGATCGGGTGGCCGAGGCCGCGGTGTCGAGGGGACCGTCTGCAACCAGGCTTGAATCGGGCAGTGCCCAGGGAGGGTGCGCATGCGGGACGTGTGATTCGTGCAGGACCAAGAAGGATCAGATCCAGCGAAGCACTGTCGCGGGTAGCAGCCGCGCGTCGATCGGGACCGCTACGCTGCCAGGCGTGGATGCCGGCTTGCCGTTGTCGAGCAACGTACGCGAGCGGGTGGAGCCCGTGCTCGGCGTGAATCTCGGCGGCGTGCGAGTGCACTCAGGCGAGGCAGCGGGGCGAGCGGCGCAGGCGATTAACGCGCGTGCCTTCACTTACCAGAGCCACATTTGGCTTGGCCCGAACGAGCGCTCCGACGACACCGAACTGCTCGCCCACGAGGCGGCACACGTGGTGCAGCAGAGCGGGAACGACACTGGGTTGCAGACGTTGCAGCGCAAAGAGGCAACTGACGATGGCGAGGGACCGCGCCAGCGCATCCTGGGGCGGATCCACGAAGAGCTTGGTGACGACGCCGAGGCCGTCGAGTCTGCCGCTAGGCCGCGTCGCGGTGAGGTAAGCACCGAGCAGCAGCCGGCCGCCGACGGGGAGGCGGCGTCGCAATCACAGGACGGTCCGGCCGCGACGGCGCGTGCGCCGGAACAGCAGATCGACCGGGGCGAGCTCGCAGCGAAAAAAGGCGAGTTAGAGCCGGAAGCGCATCCCGACGTTGATCGGCCCGCGGAGATAGCGCCGCAAGTGAAGGAGGCGGCGCAGCAGACCACGACGCAAGCTGACACACCGGGCGATCCGCTTACACCCGAGCAGGAACCGAAGGCGGAAGGCGAAGGTAGCAAGAAGTCGCCCGCCGTCGCCGCCGCGGAACAGGCGGCCGGTCAGGCCGATGTTGCCTTCAGCGCCGCGACGAGCCAGATGCAGCCGCCGGAACCGCCGGTCGTCGAGCCGCCAAGGCAAGTGGAGCCCGTCGACTCGAAGGGCGCGCCGGTACTCACCGACCCTACGCTTGACAATGCGCTCATCGACGTCGCTGAGCAGGCACAGACGCTCCGCCAGGAGGGGCTTAATTTACGCCAACACGCCGCCGAGGAACGTGCCAACGCTGAGCTGCTGCGCGGGAACCTCGCCCTCGTTGAGCAAGGGGTGGGCCAAGCTGAACAGGGCGTTGCGACGTCGAACGATCATCTCGCTTATCGCCGCGAAGTAGCCGACACGGCACAGCAGTCGCTCGACGTATCCAAGGAGAAAGCGCAGACGGTGGCCGATCAGGCACCCGGCTACGCGGAACAGGCCGACGAGGGCAAGGCCAAAACTGGGCCGATGGCCTCCGAGGCGAGTGAGGTGGCTGGCGAGAGCGCAGCGAACACTCCAGACGATGATGAGGCTGCAGCCGATGCGCAGGAGCAGTCGGGCAAGATCAACCAGGCCAGCTCGGACATCTCCTCCACCGACGACGCGATTGAGCAGACGCAAGCCCGAGCCGCGACCTTGCAGGAGGATGCCGCCCACGCCGCCGAGGTGAATACCGCGACCGAGGAGCGGCTTGCTTCCGTCGATGCCACGCTTACGAGCACGGAGGAAAGGCTCGCCTCAATGGAAGAGCAGAACTCCGCCGCGCGCGGCCAAATGGACGCGCTGAGCAGTGAGCCGGACGCCCTTCTCGCGCAGGCCGATGCCCTAGACCAACAGGGACAACAGATGCTCGACGCCTCGACGGCTATCGAGGATCGCCTCCACGGCGCGCAGGATACGCACCAGTCCTCGCTCCAGTCTCTGCCCGAAATCCGCGAGGCGCCTCCCGATGCGGTGGTCCAGGCTGCCTCCGAGGCGCCAAGCGACATGCCTGAAGCGATCCCCGCCGAAGGAGCAGTAGCCGGCCCACCTGCCAATGGGAACCCAGAAGACTACCGCTACGAGGATCGCGCCAGCGTTGACCTCGCCTCTCATCTGCCGTCCTGGTTCAGCGGCGCGGATCCAGTCTCCGCGGAGGAACGGGCCGAGGCCGAACAACGCGAGCGGGAGCGCCGAGCCCGCGAGGTCCAAGAGATCACTGATATGGCGGGCGGCGACGTCGCCAGCATCGGCTCTGGCCAGCGCGCCTGGATCGCGCTGCGGATGACCGGGCGCCATCTTTTCGGGTCCGTGAGCGGAATCAGGTGGCCGGGGTGGGGACACTTGGCACTCGGGCTCATCGATCCACGCGGTCCGCTTATGGGGGTGGTCAGCGGCCTTAGCATGATGCTGTCGGGCGGCGCCAACCTCCTGTCGGGCGAGCAGTGGCGGCGCGATCCGCTCGGGAACCTGCTCAAGTCGGCGGCCGACATCGCGACGGGCCTCACGATCATACTTGGCTCCATCACCGCGCTGGCTGGCGTGATCATCGCCATCATGGGCGCGATCACACTGCTCTCGCTGGGTACGGCCGCGCCGGTGACCGGTCCGATCATCGCGTTCTGCGCATCGGTAATGACCACCGTGGGTGGATGGACGCTGACCGTGGGCGAGGTCGCGCTGGTGTTGCAGGGGTTGGTTCTCATCAAGAACCTCATCGACGCCGCCTGCGTCCAGACCGCCGAGCAGCTGCAGAACCAATCCGACAAGATCACCACCGACGTCGGAAACGCTGGCAACGTGGTCATGCAGATGGGCATGGCCAAGCTCGCGCAGGTCGGGGGCCGCGCTATGCAAGCCGAGATCGCTGAGGCGGGTGGCGGCGTCAACTTCGCCCGCACCGTCGGCGGCGTGCGCACGACCGGCGCCGGGAGCTACGCGCGCGCGGTCGGCGGCGTCGCGCGCGCCGCGCCCGGACGGATCCTGCGCGGGGCAGCGGGCCTGGCCACCCGCGAGGGGCGCGGGCGCGCGTGGGCCGGGATCAAGGGCATGTTCCGCAGTGAAGGGGAGCCGATGAGCGCGCGTGAGGGGTTCTCGCGCGACTTCTTGGTTGGCCGTCGCGAGCCCGTTCCCGTTCCGGCCGGTGAGGCCGGGGCGGCGGCGCCGCGGGTGGCACCTCCAGCAGGAGAAGCGGGGGCCGTGCCGCGCCCGGCGGCGCGCCCACCCGAGACGCCGCCACCGCGCGCCGAGCCCGCGCTCCCCGAGCCGCCCCCGCGCGCCGCCGAACCGGAGTCGGGCGCGGCGCGCGACCGCAGCGTCGAGGCCAGCGGCCACGTCGAGAGCCAGGAGCTGAGCCATCAGCAGCTCGCCAACGAAACGAAGTTCATCGAGGACAACCCGCACCTCGTGCAGGAGGGCCCCCCTCGCAGTATCAAGATCGGGGAGCACGAGTGGACCGAGAACCCGGGCGGCGGCTGGTGCCGGCACTCGAACGGCTCGGTGTGCGTGCCCCGTCTCCGCGTCAATCGCGGCCCGGAACTCACCCCGGAGAACGTCGACGACATCATCGCGGAGCTCAGGTCGAAGCGCACCGTCTCGCCCGCAGAAGAGGCCCGCCTGCGTGCTGTCGCCGAACAGCCGGGAGGCATCTGGAACCTGCGGGCCGAGCTGGGCGAGGCCGGTAGCCCGGCCCTGCGAGGCGAGGTTGGGCATCAGCTGCTCGGCGAAGAGCTGCCGTACGCCGCGACCATCGATAGTGCCCCTCGCATCGATCCCGCTACCGGATTGGCGACCGAGGTGAGAAGCATCAAGACTCACCAGCTCTATGCTTTTCAGGAGGAAGGATCGCTCGCCGCGCAGCTCGAGGCGGAGGCGAGGGAGCTCAGCCGCTTCAAGACGACGCCGAGTGGAACAGGGACCCGAATCACCGCCGCGCCAGGCGCCGATCGTGTCCTCGTGATCGGCGTGCCGCCAGATACGCTCGAAGCGACCGCGGGCAGAACGCTCACGGCGCAGTGGCGGGCGGAGGCATCCCAGGCCATCGCCTACGCCCGCGGACTGAAGCCACCGGTTAGAATCGTGTTCAAGACGATCAGATGAAAGCCCACCAGCTCGACGTGTACCTGCGAAACGGCGATCTCTACGTTGTCCCCAGCCTGCCTTCCCGGAAGGGGATGCTCGCCCTCGACGCAGCGATCAAGGTTGAGGGTGGTTGGGACGGGCTGGCGGCAGCGCTGCGTGAAGGTGAACGCTTGGCACTGAAAGAGTCGGAGCGCCCTGCGGTCAAACGCCGCTTTGGAAACCTCGAGAAGCTGGTTCAAGCGGCCGGCTGCGAGTCGTTCGCCGAGCTCGTCCGGGGCACGGTCATATGCTCGATGCCCCGCGTCCCGGACTACGTTCTTGTGATGAAGCTGCTGCCGGATACCAAGCGGAGCACGTTCGTGGGCACCTCGCTTCAGGATCAGTATCCCCCCGACACCCCGATCGAGGAGCTGGCCCGGATCGCCCGCCGGGTTCTCGAGGACCCGGAGATCCAATGATCGAAGTCGACGACCTGCTGACGGACGCTGCGCTCACCATGCCGCGGAGGGAGGAGCTGCTGGCTGCGGCGTGGGTCCGTCACGCCGACCGCGGTGCTGCGCGTGCCCTCGAGGTGCTGTCGTCAGCGACGGATCCCACGGCGGCTGCGCTGGCCGCCGGCTATCTGGCGCTGCTTCCCAGCCACCGCGCCGAGAAGCAGCGGGCGGTAGAATCCCTCGCCCCGCGGCGAGGGGACTGGGCGACCGCGGTGGCCGACCTGATCAAGTTCGTCACGCCGCCGGCATCGAACCTCCTTCTCCGCCAAGCGCTCGACGCACGGGATGACCCGTCAGCCGACAGCGTGCTGTTCGAGGTCACGAAATACTTCCCTTCGCTCGTTCAGCCTTTCGTCGAGGTCATCGACGATCCGCTGATCGGGCCGGCGATGTTGCCCGGTGGCCCGGACGCCTGGGCGCGCGACTTCGTCCGGCAGTTCCACGAGAGCGAAGACCCGACGTTCTTGCAGGCGCTGGTCCGCATGCGCACGGGCACCGCCCGACGCGAGCTCGAGGGTCTGCGGGCGCAAGCGCCCAGCCGCATGTGGCCGGCGCTCGACGCTTCGATCGAGAACTGCGGCGTCTTCCCCGACACCGGCGCACGGTCGTACTTTCCGAAGGTGGCGCTCGGGTTCGTGGTCGATCGCGGCGAGAGCCCCCACCGCGTGGGCGGGGACTACGCGGGCCGCGTCCCCTTCTGCGAGCTCTGCTTCACGCCGACCGCCCACGCGCTGACGCTGGCGGCGGGCGCTCTCGGCTGGGAGCTGTCGCGCGATCCGAGCTTCTTCTGGTTCCAGTGCCAGCACCACGATCGCGACGACCAGCCGCTGTTCGTGCGCCTCACCGACGAGGGGACAGAGCGGCTGGTGATTATCGAGATCGGTGAGCCCACGAGCGAGGGGATGCCTTTCGTTCCCGGCGAGAGGGCGCTCGCCCTCGAGGATCACCCCAACCAAATGGGGATCGGCAGCGATCGCGTCCCGGTACGCGGGCTGCATGACGTGGGAGGCCCGCCCAACTGGTGTCGGATCGACGCACTCCCGCGCTGTCCGGTCTGCGATCGGGGCATGCGCTATCTGGCTGCGCTGGACGGCGGGATGACGCCGTGGGGGCGCGTTCGCATCCCGGGAACTCTGTTCATGTTCTGGTGCGATCCCTGCGCGGTGTCCGCGACGCGTCTTCAACGCTAGAGACGGGGGCATTTCTTTTGGAGCGGAGACGTATCGACCTCAAACGCCTGCCACGCTGGTTGCAATACGTCATCGCTCTGACGGTCACTGCGGTGGTGGTTGCGCTGGCATGGCACGTGGGAAAAGATCGCCCCGTGCCGCATTGGATTCAGGCCTACCTAGTGCCGGCGCTCGGCTGGGTCGGGCTGATACTGTTGGTGACCGGGGTGTTGGCGTGGGTGCTGAAAAAGGAGAAGTCGTGGCGGGTACGATTCCGGGAACGGAGGCTGCATTAGGGATAGCAAATCCGGCGCGGAGAAAGTTCTCGACGATGCGCACGCGATTGGCGCGGCTGGAGAGCTCTGCCGTCGTGCGGAAGCCGAAGATCTGAGATATCCTGCACGGGCCTTGCTTTGCCATCCCGAGGCTCGGTTCGACTGCACCCAAGAGGAGCAGTGCGGCGGCCCCCTCTAACGGAGGATGATCCATGGGACAATCCGCTTATCGGTCGATCGCTGCAAGGCCACTAGCCCGCTCCCGGCCTGCGCGATCGGATCGCCATGCGGGGACGCAGGGCGCAAATGGAGCCCGCGCCGGCGTCCCTATTTTTTTACAGCGTGCCGCACGCACCGGTGGTGAACGGTTTCAGCCTTCAACCCAGGCGGGACTGAAAGTGAACGCGCCCGGTGACTCATTCGAGCGCGAGGCGGATCATGTTGCGCGGCAGATCGCGACCGCTCCCGACGCATACTCCGGCGCCGTCGCGCAAACCAGTGACCGGCACCACTCTCCGGAGACGGCCTCAGGCAACGCCGGACCGTCCAGCGTAGCGCGCGCACTGCGCTCATCCGGTCAGCCGCTCGATGCGGGAACGCGCGAGTTCATGGAGGCGCGGTTCGGAACGGATTTGAGCCGGGTGCGCGTGCATACGGGAGGCGAAGCGGGGCAGTTGAATCGCGACCTGAACGCTCATGCCTTTACCCACGGCAATGAGATTTTTTTCGGGGCCGGAAGGACTCCTGCCAGAGACGCGCTGACCGCCCACGAGCTGGCGCATGTCATACAGCAGGACGGCGGCCTCCCGCCCGGACGGCATGCGGACGCTCTCGGTGGAATTTCGGCGCGCACGGGCGAGCGGCCCATCCAGTGCACCTTTGCTGCGAGCTACAGCATTCCGGGCAGCACCAGCGCTTTTGAGATCGACCTCGAAACCCGCGAAGGCGCGCTCGCCGCTCCGCCGACCCAGAGTGGCTTGGATGGCTATATCCGCTTCGTGCCCGTTGCGGGGGCACCCAATTCGAATGTGATCACGATGGTACAGATGGCCCGGGCGACGGACATCGCCGGAGCTGACGTCGCTGCGGCATCGGTGCCGGCTGCGCAGGCGCCGCGCGGCGCCTTAGGGACTCCAGGCTTGCGTACCCAGGACGATGCGGCGCGCGGCATCGTTGGCGGTTTCGGCACCGACGTGCACCATCGCCCGAATGCGGGCGCTCCGGGCGTCCCTCAGGGAACCTTTCTGTCGCCGCGCTACAACTTCCAACCGGCTGCGCCGGGTACGGTAGGTGGGGTCGGTCAGACAGCTCAGCCCGCGCTATACGGCGGCGGCATAGGAGGCGTCGTCGGACAAACGCCGGGATTCAAACGGTCCGACCACCCGGCAGACATACGTTCGGCGGTGATGTATGACTTTCCCGGGACGAACAGCAATGCCGTCAACGTCGACTTCGCCTTCGAAACCGTGGCCCTCGGTGAAGACACGATGGTGACTTATGGCGCGGTCGATTGGGGCTTCGGACTTCGCGCCGGCCACGTCGTCAACGAGCGTTTGACAGTAGAACCCGGGCAGTCCGCGACCTTCGGCGAGGCGCTGGAGCGGCACCGCGACTTCTACGTGCATGAACCCGTGACGTTCTACTTCGCCTTCGACAGTGACGTACTCAGCGCAACGGAAGCAGCGAAGATTGACACCTTCCTCGCCTATCTCGTCCGCAATCCGGATGTGCATCTGTTGCTGGAGGGGTTTGCCGACATAGTGGGTGGGCCCAACGACTACAATAGAAATCTGTCCTTGCGACGTGCGGAAGCTGTGGAAAGTGCCCTTCTCGCCCGCGGCATCGTGGCTGCTCGAATCGACGACATCATCCTCGGGCACGGCGCATCAACGGCCGCGACCATCAACGCGGGATCGGGCGATCAGGGCGGCGACGCGGCCGTCGGTGCCAACCAGATGCGCGAAGCCAACCGCTGGGCTAACCGTCGAGTAATCCTCACGTTCCAGCACGTGCCCGCTGCAGCTCCCGCTGCCAGAGGCGGGTCATGATGCGGTCATGGCGTCGGCCATACCAGAGCTGGTAGAGCAACTCCGTTCGGTCGACTTCAACGCGCGGGCGCTCGCGCTCGCCGCGCTCGTGCGTCGAGGCAAGGCGGCGACTCCCGCCCTCGTTGAGGCGCTCAGGAGCCCGGATGACGGTCTGCGCATGCAGGCGGCCCAAGGCCTGGCGGAGATCGCCGATCCCGCGTGCGCCGAAACGTTCGCCGATGCGCTGCGCGACAGCAATAAACAGGTGCGCGCCCGTGCGGCGCAGGGCTTGGCACGAATCAAGGACGGACGGGCGCTCGATGCACTCGTGCAGACCATCGACGACTTTCCGGACGTGCTGCACAGTCCCTTCACCCTATCCGCTTACGAGTTGATCGACATTGGCCCCATCGCACTGCCGGCCGTCGCGCCCCTTCTCCGATCGGCGGACCCGATGACGCGAGCGCACGCTTTCGTAGTCGTGAGATCGATCGTTTCCCAATTACCGGAGGCCGGCGACTGGGATCAGCTCTGGCGGTCTCTGGGCTGCTATGAGCCTTTCGGGGCCGACCCGCAGCGCGACCGCGCGGCCGACCAATGGCTGACTTGGATCAGGCAGCGGACGCCGATGTGAGATTTTCAACGCGCTCACCCCAGAACATTCCAACGGGTCATGATGACCAACCCTTCGCGCACGACGCCTTCGCACTCGATCCGCTTGCCCTCCAGGGCGTCGAGCTCGGGATCCCGGAACGGATTGCCTTCCTGGCGGCGCAGTTTGTACTCCTGATCGTCCGGCGTCACCAGCACCAACGCCTCGTGCTCGCTCTTGGAGCCTATCGAGAGGCGTTTGCGCACGACGCGGCCTTGGAGAGTCATCGGCTGTGGACTCTGCGCATGTGCACGATCGTATCATCCTGGACTGTCGCGGCCAGGGCGACCACGCGCTTTACCTTGCCGGAGCTGATCTTCTCGCCGAGCAGCAGATAGACGGACCGCGCGCGCCGAGGGGCGGCGAACTGCTTCATGTCGCCGCTGGAGGTGAATTTGGGAAAGGCGACGGCATAGGACTGGCGTGTCAGCTCTTTGATGCGCGACTCCTTGGCGGCGGCGTTCAGCGCACGCGTCACATGGGCAGGCGGCCGCGCCTGGACCGGCCGGACGGCGCCCAGGGAGCGCTCCAGGTTGGTCCCGGTGCGCGCCAGCCGCTCGCGGCGAAACGCGCGCCCACCCGAGGTGGTCTTGGCTCCCTTGAATGTGTTCTTAAACGCTTTGGTGCGCGAGAGCGCGTGCGGTATCGTCGCGACCGGCTGTATCGAAGGGTCTCCGAGCAGGTAGAACTGAGCGAGAGTCTTGAGATCGGTCGGATCCAGATGAGTGTACAGCGCCGCGAAGCGCTGCCGCGCTTCGAGAGCCGCCCTGCCGAGCGAGGCACCGTCCAGGACCGAGTCGAGGAAGAACTGGCAGATGAGGTCGGCCTGGCCGTTGCCCTCGCTCGGTCCGTAGGCGATCGTGGTGCTGCCGAAGAACCCATAGGCGCCGTCGGCGAGGTAGGTGCTGCAGATGCCCGCCTGACCCTTGCTGTCCTTGGGGTCGTAGAGCTGAGCACCGTAGCAACACTCCGCGGCGATCACCGTGCCGTTGCTCACTTTGCGCTTGAGGCGCGCGGCATCGTGCGCCACCGGATACTCTTCCTTTCCGGCCGGCTGCCCGTAGTATTGGGGACTGCTGTCCGCGCCATGGCAGTTGATGAAGTGGGCCCGCAGCGCGAGTTGTGCATCAGGCCAATTCGGACCGCGCGGCGGCGTGGTCTGCAGAGCTTTCGAATCGCCAAAGACCTTACTCAGGCTCAGGGCCGTCGACGCCTGCCACACCTGCGCCGACAATCCCAAGTAGCGTTGATACTCCTCGCGGGGCCGCGTGCGGTAGCGCGAGGCTGTGCCGAGCAAGCTCACTAGGTAGGCGGGGTCGCCGCTGCCGAACAGGTCGGGCAGCCGCCCGACCACGCGGGTCGGCCCGAGAAACACCGACGGGTCGCTGCTGTAGGGCGCCGCGCAAGCGTAGGGCAGATCGCTGGGCACGTTGGCGTCACCATCGCCTTGTGCGGGATTGCGCAGGATCTGCATGGGCACGACGTCCGGGGCCCCCAGGATCATCAGGTAGTCCGGGGTGTAGGCCGTCCACACGGCGTCGATGGCGGCCTTCACCCGGATCTGATCCGAGGCCGTGGCCACCGGCGAGCCCTTCACCGACCGCATGTCTGCAGCCGAATCGATGGCCACGAGCAGCGTAGTCAATCCGCGTTTCTTGTCCGCCGCGATCAGCCGTCCGATCGCATCGTGTATGCGCCGGAAGCCGGTCGAATACTTGAGCTGTAGCGCGGAAAGGTTCGTCACGATCACTTTGTTCGCTGTCATTTTACTTCCTCCTGGTGGTGTCCCTTGTCGAATTTATGTCGCTATGTCTAATACCGCGGTCGTTCCTCAAACACGGTCGCTCTTCAGGTCGCTTCTGCGTCACGCGCAAAGGCTATGCGCTCAAGCCCGTACTTTTTCACGAGCTTTCCAAGGCGGCTGCGTTCCTTGCCGGAGATTCGAGCCGCATGGCT
>WNGL01005282.1_pt1 | contig 23700 bp, 22 predicted proteins | sample 5400591 | NCBI WGS metagenome assembly WNGL01 (sample SAMN13153377, study PRJNA577476) | soil metagenome | isolation source: 80 cm soil or saprolite under Garry oak tree replicate 1 | place: USA:California | collected 2016-06-15 | reverse complement strand
GGCGGTTCGCGCGGCCGCCACGACGGCCTGGCCGAGGCTGATCCCGCCGTCGTTGCACGGCACCCTGGAGTGGGTCAGCACGGCGAAGCCGCGCGCCTCGAGCCGCCCCACGACGGCCTCGAGCAGCAGCAGGTTCTGGAACACGCCGCCGGACAGGGCCGCCGTGTTCAGTCCCGTCCGCTCCCGCAGCAGTACGCAGCAGTCCACAATCAGCCTCGCGAGCCCGTTATGAAATCTGGCGGCGATCACCTCTCGTCCGACTCCGGCGGCGAGGTCGTCGGCCGCGCAGCGGAACAGGTCGGAGCCCGATGCCCGGAGCACGTCGCCCTGCTCGACCGCGGCCGGATACCCGCCGCGTTCGGCCGGATCGGCGAGCTGCTCGAGCTCGACGGCCGCCTGGCCCTCGTAGTTGACCCGGTCCCGGACGCCGACCAGCGCGGCCACCGCGTCGAACAGCCGTCCCGCGCTCGAGGTGCCTGGTGAGTTGACGCCGCGGCGCGCCATCGCCAGCACGCTGTCCCAGCTTCCCTCGTTGCGGCACCGCACGTCGAGCGGGCCGGGCGGCCCGTCCGGGTAGGCCTCGCCGGTGTAGGCGGCGGCCATCCGCCACGGCTGCCTGATCGCGGCCGCGCCGCCGGGCATCGGCACCGGCGCCAGGTGCCCGGCCCGCTCGAAGCCGGCCAGCCCGGCGACCAGGAACTCGCCGCCCCAGATCGTGCCGTCGGTCCCGTAGCCGGTGCCGTCGAACGCCACCCCGATCACCCGCCCGCGCGAGTCGCCGTCGGCGCCGTTGTCGGCCAGGCAGGACGCGATGTGCGCGTGATGGTGCTGGACGCCGACCAGGTCGGGCCCGTCCGGGTCGGCGTCGGGGTCGGCCAGGTCCAGCGCGTACTTCGTCGACAGGTAGTCGGGGTGCAGGTCGTGCGCGATCACCTCCGGCGTGATGTCGAACAGAGCGCGGAAGTGCGCGATCCCCTCGGTGAACGAGCGCAGCGTCTCGGCGTTCTCCAGGTCCCCGATGTGCTGGGAGACGAACGCGCGGTCACCCTTGGCCAGGCAGAACGTGCTCTTCAGCTCGGCGCCGCAGGCCAGGACCGGCCTGGCGAAGGCGGCCCGCACGGTCAGCGGTTCGGGCGCGTGCCCGCGTGCCCTGCGGACCAGTGCCGCGCCGCCGCGGAACGGGCGGACGACGGAGTCGTCGGTCCTGACGTGGATCGGCCGGTCGTGGATGAGGAACGCGTCGGCGATCCCGCGCAGCCTGGCCAGCGCGTCGTCGTCCGCGTAGGCGATCGGCTCGTCCGATACGTTGCCGCTGGTCAGGACGATGGGGCCGGTCTTGGCGAGCAGCAGGTGGTGCAGCGGCGTGTAGGGCAGCATGACGCCGAGGCAGCGGTTGCCCGGCGCGACCGGGTGGGCGACGACGGCACCGGACTCGGTGTCGGTGTCGGTGCGCGGGCCCGCGGCCGACCTCGTGCGGCGCGGCAGGAGCACGACCGGCCGGCGGCGGCTGGTCAGCAGGTCCGCGGCGACATCGTCGACCTCGCAGAGCGCACGCGCCTGGTCCAGGCCGGCGACCATGATCGCGAACGGCTTGTCCTCGCGGTGCTTGCGGGCGCGCAGCGCGGCGGTCGCCGCCTCGCTCGCCGCGTCGGCGGCCAGGTGGTAGCCGCCGAGGCCCTTGACCGCGAGCACGCCACCGCGGGCCAGCAGGTCGGCCGCGCCTTCGACGGGATCAACGGCGGGATCAACGACGGGATCAACGACGGGATCAACGAAAAGCGAGGCGCCCGTGTGGTCCACGAGGCGCAGTCGCGGCCCGCAGCCGGGGCAGCACGTCGGCTGCGCGTGGAAGCGCCGGTTGGCCGGGTCGTGGTACTCGGCCGCGCAGGGCCCGCACATCGCGAAGCCGGCCATGGTGGTCAGCGCCCGGTCGTAGGGCACCCCGGTGACGATCGTGAACCGCGGGCCGCAGTTCGTGCAGTTGAGGAACGGGTAGCCGAACCGCCGGTCGGCCGGGTCGGCCAGCTCGGCGAGGCAGTCGTCGCAGGTCGCGGTGTCGGCGGATACCAGCGTCCGGCGCTCGCCGCCCGGCTGGCTCCTGGCGATCGAGAAGACCGTCGAGCCCTGCGGCCGCAGCGGGCTGGTGGCGATCCGCTCGACGCTGGCCAGCGGCGGCGCGTCCCTGCTGAGCGCGACCATGAACTTCTCGACGGCCTCCGGCGCCCCCTCGACCTCGGCGAACACGCCGTCCACGTCGTTGCCGACCAGCCCGCCGAGCCCGAGCCCGGTGGCCAGGGAGTACACGAACGGCCGGAAGCCGACTCCCTGGACGATGCCGGTGACCCGGACGCGCGTGCGGATCCGCTGGCTCACCATCCCAGTGTGGCGCCGGGAGTGCGGCTGTGGCGCGGGGAATGCGGCGAGCGGTTCACACCGCCCGCGCGCACCGGGCCGGAGTTCCATGATCACGGTGGGTTGGGGTCGCATAGACCAGTCAATCCACCACGATCATGAAAACGCGGGCTCGTCCCGACACCCAGGGACGGCGGGTTTGGGCCGAGTCGGTACCAAGGTCCCTTCGCGGGGTCCTGAACGGCCCTATCTGGTCGCCGCCCGGTTCGGGCAGCCTGCTCTCAGCAACTGAGTGCGGGTGGGTGTGATGTCCGAGATACTTCAGCAGGCAAGAACCCGACACGTGCCTATCCCGGTCGAGTCGGTCCCGGAAATACTGGCGACCGCGGCGCGCGCGCCGTCGATCTTCAACACGCAGCCGTGGCTCTTCCGGGTCACTACCTACGCGATCGAGCTGTACCCCGATCCGAGCCGCAGGCTCCGCAGCGATCCGAGCGGCAGGGAGATGCTGATCAGCTGCGGTGCCGCGCTGTTCGGCCTGAGGCTGGCCATCAAGGCGCTCGGCTACCAGCCGGCGGTCGGCCTGCTGCCTGACCCGGAGCGGCCTGACCTGCTCGCCAGGGTCAGGCTCGGCGCCAGGACCCCGATGAGCGACAGTGAGCGCCGCCTGGTCGACGCGCTGCCGCACCGCCACACGCACCGGGGCGCGTATGCCCCCGGGCCGCTGCCGAAGGGACTCCTCATCGGCCTGCAACACGACGCGGTGGTCGAGCACGCGTCGCTGGCGCTGATCGACCAGCGGATGGCGTACACCCACCTCTCCGCGATCGTGGCCAAGGCGGCCAGCACCCTCAACGCCGACGACAGGTCCAGGGCGGACGTGCGTCACTGGGTCAGGCTGCCAGGCAGCACGGCCAGGGACGGCGTCCCGGCCAGCGCGGTCGCCGAGCCGTCGGGGCCGCCGCCCGGCCGGCTGGCTCAGCGCGACCTTGACCTGGGCCGCGGCATCGCGGGACAGTCCCAGGACGGCCCGCCGGCGGCGGCGACCGCGATCCTGTTCACCTTGGCCGACACCAGGGCGGACTGGCTGCGGGCCGGCCAGGCCCTGCACCGGTTGCTCACGCATGCGGCCAGCCAGTGGGTCTTCGCCACCTTGTACTCCCAGCCGCTCGAGTCCGCGCCGGTCCGGGCATTGATCAGGTCCCGGCTCGGGCTGCCTGGCGCGCCGCAGGTACTGCTCCAGTTCGGACGCGCCCAGACCGCACGGCCTACCGCCCGCAGGCCGGCCGCGGAACTGATCGTCCCTGACCGGCCCAGGTAGCCGGCCGGTGCCAGCGGGTAGCGGGCAATGGTTGCCTGAGCGCGCACGACGAAGGTCCTGCCGCCAGCCGGACCTTCGTACCTAGACCGTCATCGCCAGCCGGCGGTCTACTGAACCTGCGGGCAGGTGGCCCGCGGGCGACCTGCATGCCGTGTCAGGGCCGACGGCCCGCGCCGACCGGACAGGAGTGGGCCATGAATGTGTTCTGGGCGCCATCGGGAGAGCTTCCCAAGGAGGCGAGCTCCCCGGCGGAGATCTCCCGCTTCGCGGTGGAGGCGGCCGTGCATGCGCCCTCGGTGAACAACACCCAGCCCTGGTGGTTCAGCACGGGCGACCGGGAGGTCGGCGTGCACGCCGACGTCGAGCGCCGGCTGCGCCTCGCCGACCCGGACGGCAGGGAGATGATGATCAGCTGCGGCGCAGCGCTGTTCACCGCCCGGGTCGCCATCCGCTATCTGGGCCTCGTGCCGACCGTCAGCGTGCTGCCCGACCCTGACCTGCCGAACCTGGTCGCCAGGATCCGGTACGGCAACGAGCAGACCGCGCCGGTCGAGTACGAGCGCCAGCTGTTCGCCGAGATTCCGCGCCGGCGCACGCATCGCGGCGGCTTCGACGCCGAGCCGCTGCCCGCGGGGCTGATCTCGGCGCTGCGCGACGAGGCGTCCAGGGAGAAGGCCACGCTGCGGGTCATGGCGGAGGAAGGCCAGCGCGGTGCGCTGGCGGCAGTCGTTGAGGCCGCCGACTACGCGCTCAGGCTCGACGCCGACCGGGTGCGGGAGCAGTCGAGGTGGGCGCCGCCGCCCGGGAGCCCGCGACGGGACGGGGTTCCGCCCACCGCCTACCCGGCCAGGCCGGAGCGCACCGAGCCGTCGTTCCCGAGCCGCGACTTCGCGCACGGCCACGGCTGGGGGCTGCCGCCGTCAGGCACCGGCGCGGTGCCCAGGTCCGCGGGTGTGGTCGCCGTGCTCACGACGGCGGCCGACCGGCCTGAGGACTGGGTCGACGCGGGCCAGGCGCTGCAGCGGGTGCTGCTGCTGGCCAGCAGCTGCGGGGCGACCGCGGCGCTGCACAGCCAGCCGCTCGAGGTGGCCGAACTCCGCGCCTTCATCAAGACCGTGCTGTGCGACGGCGCCTACCCGCAGATGGTGGTCAGGGTGGGAACGAGCGACCAGGCGGCGGCGAGCGTGCGGCGCAGGGTAGACGAGGTGCTGCTCTAGTGTGTGGCTTGACTCCCCGGCAAGGCGGCGAGTCAGGTAGTAGACCAAGGCAGGCGATGGCCGGCCGGAAGGCGCTGTAGCTATATGGATGAGAACGCTCCGGAGACCGGGCAGATCAAGGTGTTCCTGCTCGACGATCACGAGATCGTCCGGCGGGGAGTCAGGGACCTGCTGGAGGCCGAGTCCGACATAGCCGTAATCGGCGAGGCGGGTACCGCAACATCGGCGCTGGCGAGGATCCCGGCCCTGCGGCCCGATGTCGCCGTGCTCGACGTGCGGCTGCCGGACGGCGACGGCGTCAGCGTGTGCCGGGAGATCAGGTCGCGGATGCCCGAGGTGGCGTGCCTGATGCTCACCTCGTTCGGTGACGACGAGGCGCTGTTCGACGCCATCATGGCCGGGGCCGCAGGTTACGTGCTCAAGCAGATCAGGGGAACCGACCTGGTAGGCGCGGTCAGGACCGTCGCCGCCGGCCGGTCGCTGCTCGATCCTGAGGCCGCCAGCCGGGTGATGGCGCGGATGCGCGACCAGTCCAAGCGGTCGGACCCGCTGGCCGCCCTGACCGGCCAGGAGCGCAAGATCCTGGAACTCATCGGCGAGGGCCTGACGAACCGGCAGATCGGCGGGCGGCTGTTCCTGGCCGAGAAGACGGTGAAGAACTACGTTTCCGCGCTCTTTTCCAAGCTCGGCATGGAGCGGCGCACCCAGGCCGCGGCGTACGCGGCGAGGCTCTTCGACGAGGAAGGCCACCAGATCGGGTAGCCCCACGCGGGCTGGCTAGGGCCCGGCCGACCGGCCGAGCGGAACCTTCCAGACGATCTCCGTGCCGCCGCCGTCGCCGGGCCGGGCTACCAGGGACCCGCCGAGCCCCATCGCCCGCTGCTCCAGGTTGCGCAGTCCGCTGCGCCTGCCGCCAGGCGCGATTCCGACGCCGTCGTCCCTGACCGTGAGCACGAGCTCGTTGTCCACGGTGACCGTGACGTTCACCTGGCTCGCTCCCGCGTGCCTGGCCGCGTTGGACAGCGACTCGCGCAGCGCGGTGAGCATGTGCTCGGCGGTCTCGTCGGGCACCACCGTGTCGAGCGCGCCGTCGAGCTGCAGCCGACCTGATCTCCTTGATCGTGTCGTCGAGCGCGTCGACCGACCGGCTCACCCGGTCGGCTACCTCGGGAGCCCTGATCATCGACGTGACGCCCTGCAGCGACATGCCCGTCGCGTACAGCCGCTGGATCACCAGGTCGTGCAGGTCCTTGGCGATCCGGTCGCGATCCTCGAAGACCGCCATCTGCTCGGCCTGCCTGCGATGCTCGGCAAGCTCGAGCCCGATGGCCGCCTGAGCGGCGAAGGTGGCGAGCATGTCGGCCGCGGCCGCCGACAGGGGCATGGCACCCTCCTGTCGCCCCGCCGACAGCACGCCGCGGACCTTGCCGGGAGCGCCCAGCGGCACGACCTCCAGCGGCCCGAGCGGCAGCCTGGCCTTCGCGGTGTCGCTGACCTGCTCCTCGGCACGGTAGTTGGGGATCGACATCCGCTCGCCCTTGGCGATCACCTGCTCGGTGACGGAGCTCTCGATCGGGACCACGAGGCCGAGCGCCTGTTCCGCGCCCACGCCCGCGGCGTGCTCGACTCGCACGTGACGGCCGTCGGCCATCGGCAGTGAGACCATCACGATGTCGGCACCGGTCATCTCGAGCGCCTTCTCGGTGATCATCGAGAGCGCGTCGCCCGACTCGGCACCGGACAGCAGGTGACTGGTGACCTCGGCGGTCGCGCTCAGCCACCGCTGCTGCCTGCGGGCCTCCTCGTAAAGCCTGGCGTTCTCGATGGCGACGCCGGCGGCCGCCGCGAGCGCGACGGCGACCGCCTCGTCCTCGGTGTCGAACTGGCCGCTGCCCTGCTTCTCGGTCAGGTACAGGTTCCCGTAGACCTCGCCGCGGATCCGGATCGGGACGCCGAGGAAGGACTTCATCGGCGGGTGACCAGCCGGGAACCCGAATGACGCCTCGTGCCCCTTGATATCGGCCAGGCGCAACGGCCTCGGTTCGGTGACCAGCAGCCCGAGCAGGCCCTTGCCCTCCGGCCAGTGGTGGATCGACGTGATCTCGTCGGCGGTCAGCCCGACGGGGATGAAATCGACGAGCCGGTCACCCTCGCCGATCACGCCCATCGCCCCGTACCTGGCGTCGACGAGCGACACCGCGGTCTCCACGATGCTGCGCAGGAGGACCTCGAGCTCCAGGCTGGAACCCACGGCCACGACGGCCTCGAGCAGCGAGTACACCCGGTCCCTGGTGGACAGGACAGCCTGGAGCCTGACCTGAAGCTCGTCGAGCAGCTCGTCCAGCTTGAGGCTGGGCAGCAGTGGCTGCTGATCCGCCGACTCCACCAGTGGGCTCCCGACTCTCAAACGCCGTCCAACGCCCCGATAGTACGTCGGTCTGTCACGGGCTGGTAGTCACCCGGTAGCGGTGACCGAGGTCCCGCGCGGTGGCGACGAGCGGCCCTGATCGCGGCGGCGGGGGCGGGTGATGCTGGCGGCAGTGAAGGAGCGGCGCAGAAGATCGTGTTCCCGCCGGCGGCCAGCGGTGCGGTCAAGGCGCCCATTTCATCGCGGTGCACCTGGGCGAGATCGGCGGCGGGCTGACCTGCAGCCAGCTGTCGGCCAGGGCGATGGCGGACCCGAAGAACGCGGCGCTGGCTGACCAGGTCGAGACGGTGTTCAAGGGCACGACGCTGCGGGGGATGCTGCTGAACGCGTACGGGTTCTGGAAGATGGGCCTGATCGCGTTCCTCGGCGCGATCGCGGCGTTCGCCGGGGCGGCGCTGCTGCTGATCTTGTCGCTGTTCGGGGTCTGGCACCTGCGCCGGGTTCGCGAGGCCGCCGAGGTGCTGCCCACCCTCACTCACGCTGCCAAGGTGCAGACAGCCTGACCCGACCTGAACGTTCCCGACTCTGTCCCCGCCGGCCGCGGCCGGCGGGGACAGCCCTTTTTCGCCTGGAGCCTTTTCCGTGACTTGCCGGATTCTGGTGACGAAAGTCCCGTGACTGGATGACTGACATCCCTGCCGGGCGTGAACGCTCTCGGGCGACAGTATGGGCACCGGTCTTTGCCTGGCGTAAATCCCATCTACCTTGTGGAGCCTGACATGAATCCCACAGCCCTCGGTCACGCGGGCCCCCTGGCGGTTAACCTCAATCAGCCAGGCCACTATCTGCACTGGTCGTTCATCGACATCTCCGTCGCTAACCTGATCGTCATTGCCGTGATGGTGGTGATCTTCGGTGCGGCCTTGCTGTTCCGCTTCCCGCACCCCGCGGGCGGCGAGCTCCCGGCCGAGGACATGGCCGAGGACCCGGCGGCCGCCGCGGCCGCGGCCGAGCCAGGCGACGCCGGCATGTGGACCGCCAGGGTGCGGACGAGGGCCGCGAAGCTGTTGCCGCCCAAGAAGCTGCTGCCCGACCGGGCGGCTCGGACTGGTGGCACACCAACTCCGTCGGCCATTTCTTCAACAGCCTGCACCTGTGGTCGGTGGAGCTGTTCATGGCGTTCATGGTCATTCACCTGTGGGGCAAGTTCTGGATGGCCGCGTGGCGCGGCCGCCGGGCGCTGACCTGGATTACCGGCGTGATCGCCTTCATGGCCTCGGTCGTGACGGCATTCACCGGCTACCTGTCGCAGCAGAACTTCGACTCGCAGTGGATCGCCTCGAACGGCAAGGACGCGTTCAACGCCGTCGGCATCGGGTCCTTCTGGAACGCGATGAACTTCGGCCAGATGTTCATGTGGCACATCGTGCTGATGCCGCTGGTGCTGGTCGTGCTCGTCGGAGCGCACGTCCTGCTGGTGCGGGTCCGCGGCGTCAGCCGCCCGCTGCCCGAGCGCGCCGCCTGGGGCCGCGGGGCCCGCAAGGCGGCGGCCCGGTCCGATGCCGGGCCGTGGCGCGGCCCGACCCGCCGGTACGACCTCCTCAAGGAAAGCGCCGTCGCCACGGTCGTTGTCGGCGCGCTGACCCTGGTCATGGCAGGCGTCCTGTCCTCGCCGGATGTGCCGCCGCTGACCGTGCAGACCTGGGGCAATGTCACCCCCGTCGACTTCGTCTACACCGCGGCCAGCGAACTGAACGGCACGACAACCGCTGGCGACTACGGACCGCCGTACAACCACGGCACCGGGGAGGTACAGCAGGTCGGACCGGTGAACTGGCAGAAGGTGGCCGGGATCACCCAGCCGATCAACACCGCGAAGGTGTTCGTGCTCGATCCGCTGTCCTCGCTGGCCAAGACGACTCCCGCGCTGGCGACCGCGCTGAGCACGTACAACGCGGCCTCGCCCGCCCAGCAGGACAAGTGGGCGACCGCGTACGCCGACGCGACGGCGCCGGACGCCAAGAAGGTGCCGTTCCGCGGCGGGAACCTGATTCTGCCGGCGGCCGGGCCGGTGCCCGTGCTGATGTCCTACGAGCTAACCATGGCCCGCAGCGGATCGCTCGACTCCGACTTGCTCGCGCAGCGGCAGTTCTACGGCACCGACTTCACCAAACCGTTGCTGTTCATCGCCGACGGCGGTTTCTACGAAGCCAAGGCCGCCAGCGAGCACCTCACCGGGGACCAGTGGGGCGTCATGAACGAGACCGGCAGCTACCCGGGACAGCCGTGGCTGTGGCTGTTCCAGATGTGGTACCACGTCTCGCCGTTCCAGAACTCCGGCAGCGTGGACGTCTGGGCGGTCTACCTCACCGGCATCGGCACGCTCCTGCTGCTGCTCGTGCCGTTCATCCCCGGCCTGCGCGACATCCCGCGGGTGATCCCGGTGTACCGGCTGATCTGGGGGTCCTGGTACCGCGCCTCCGGGAAGCCGGCGTCACCGCAGCCGCCGGCCGAGACAAAGCCAACCCCGCACCGCGTGTAACACGCTCCCTCAGATCGGCGTGATCCAGCAGGGCCAGTGCCGGACCGGGCGACCAGCCCCTTCCGGCCTGGCCCTGCCTCATCGGGGGAACGCCTCGCGCAGCGCCCGGTGAACGGCGTCCGGGCGGGGGTCCGCGGTGGCGATGGCGTGCTCGACGACGCGGCGGGCCGCCGCGGTGCCCGAGCCGAGTGCCGGCCGGTCAGGCGCCAGGCCCAGCAGGTCGCTGGCCAGCAGCAGCTCGCAGGCCAGCAGGTCTTCGAGCAAGTCCAGCGCGGCGTCGGCCTTGCTCACGCTCAGCGGCGCGCCGGTGCCGTGGTCCTCGATACCGAGGTCCTGCGGCGGGACGTCCAGGCTGGCGGGTGCCGCGAGCTGCTTCAGCTCGGTGTACAGGGCGGCAGCCGGGTAGCGCAGCGCCAGCCCGTACAGAGGTCCCGGCGGCGGGCCGCCGGCCAGCCGCTGGAAGGTCGCGTCCCACAGGTGGGCCATCCGGCGCTCGCTGAGCTGGCCGGCGTGCGCGAGCGCGACGCGCAGCGCGTCGAAGGAGATGGCCAGGACCATGGGGTGGAAGTTGCCGTTGCTGATCAGCGCCTGGTCGGGCAGCGACACCAGCGGGTTGTCGGCCGCGGCGTTGAGCTCGGCGGTGACCGCGGACCTGGCGGCGGTGACGAACTCGCGCAGCGCCCCGTGCACCTGGGGAACAACGCGGAACGACAGCGGGTCCTGCACCGACCTGGCCGCGCCCGGGTCAAGCAGCGGGCTGCCCGCGAGCAGCTCCCTGACGTGATCGGCGGCGGCGATCTGCCCCGGGATCGGCTTGGCCTGCCCGACGGCAGGGTGCAGGACGGATGCGTTGGACCTCGTGGCTTCCATCGACAGAGCCGCGGCCACGTCAGCCGCCTGCGCTGCCCGGCCGGCCCGGGCCGCGACGAGCGCGGCGTGGCCGACCGAGATGCCATTGGCCGAGATCAGCGCGAGCCCGTCCTTGCCGCCGAGCGCGAGCGGCGCGATGCCCGCCCGGCGCAGCGCCTCGCCGCCTGGCAGCACCTCGCCGGCGTACCCGGCCAGGCCCTGGCCGATCGCGACCTGGGCCAGGAACGCCATCTGCCCGAGGTCCCCCGCTCCGACCGAGCCCGTCCGCGGCACGACCGGGTGCACGCCGGAGTTCAGCATGGCCGAGAGGATGTCGGCGACGGCGGGTGCCGCACCCGAGCCGCCCCTGGCGATGCCGTTCAGGCGTACCGCCAGCGCGGCGCGGACCGTCGCCGCGGGCAGCGGCGGCCCCGTGGCCCCGGCGTGCGACAGGACGAGGAAGCGCTGCTCGCCGGCGATCTCCTCGTCGCTGAGCCTGGTGTCCTTGCCGTGCCCGACCTGGGTAGTCAGGCCGTAGACCGCCGCGCCGCCGGCCAGGGCCTGGTCCACCACGGCCCGCCCGGCGGCGATTCGCGCGCGCACTCCGTCGCTCAGCCGCACCTCGGCGCCGTCGACCACGGCCAGCAGGTCCTCGATCGACAGGGGAGCCTCGGTGATCGTCACGGTGGTCATAGATTGCTCCGGATCGGCTGGGGAGGCGGCGATGCGCGGCGTGGGCCGCGGCTGCGACAATTCTGGCCTGACGCGGCGAACGGAGCGACGGCATGGAGATATGCGTGACGGGTTCGAGCGGACGGGCCGGACGGGCAGTCGTGACCGACCTCACCGAGCACGGGCACCGGGTGGCCGGCACGGACCTGGTCCCGCCGCCGGACGGCGTCGGCCACGGCCCAGCGGCCTTCCTGCGCGCCGACCTGACCGACTACGGGCAGGCCGTGGAGGTGCTGAAGGGCGTCGAGGCCGTCGTCCACCTGGCCAACATCCCGGCTCCCGGGCTGCGCACGCCGAGCGTGACGTTCAACCAGAACATGACCATGAACTTCAACGTGTTCCAGGCCGCCGCCGAGACCGGGCTCGAGCGGGTGGTCTGGGCCTCAAGCGAGACCACGCTCGGCCTGCCGTTCACCGTGCCGCCGCGTTACGCGCCCGTGGACGAGGACCACTACCCGGTGCCGACGTCCACCTACGCACTGTCCAAGGTGGCCAGCGAGACGGTCGCCGCGCAGGTGGCGGCCTGGTCCGGGATGCCGTTCGTCGCGCTGAGGTTCTCGAACATACTCGGGCCGGCGGACTATCCGGGGTTCGTCTCGTTCACCGGCGACCCGGCGGAGCGGAAGTGGAACCTGTGGGGCTACATCGACGAGCGGGACGCGGCGACGGCATGCCGGCTGGCGCTGAGCGCCGACGTCACCGCCGTGGACGGCACCCGCAACGCCAGCTTCATCATCGCGGCCGCGGACACCGTGATGACGATGCCGTCCGCCGACCTGATGCGGCGGGTCTTCCCCGACGTCCCGCTGCGCGGCGAGATCGAGGGGAACGCCACGCTGCTGTCGATCGAGCGGGCCAGGCGAGTACTCGGCTTCGAGCCCCGGCACTCCTGGCGCCAGCACGTGCGGCTAGGCCCTGGGGCGTAGGGCACGCCCGGGGCTGACCCGGCGGGGGAGGTGGCAACATCATGCTCGGGGTCGGCTGGGACACCGTGCGGCTGTTCCTGCACGTGCTGGCGGCGACGGTCTGGGTCGGCGGGCAGCCCACGCTCGCCGCGCTGGTGCCCGTGCTGCGTCGGCAGGGGCCCGACGCGCCTGGGGCCGCGGCACGCCGGTTCAACCTCGTGGCCTGGCCCGCCTACGGCGTGCTGATCGTCACCGGCACCTGGAACATCGCGGCGGCCGGACCGGAGACGGCGGCATACCGGGCGACGCTGATCGCGAAGCTGGCCGTGGTCGCGGCGTCGGGCCTCACCGCCCTGCTGCACGCCAGGTCCAAGAGCCCCTCCGGACTCCTCAGCCACCGTCTCAGCCACCGTCCGGCAGCGGAATCAGCTTCGCCGGGTCGGATGGATGGCACTTCCATCATCGGATCGCCGGATGGATGGCACTTCCATCGGCAGCGGTCCGGGCCAGTTGGTGTATAAGCCTCGAATATGGTCAAAATGACTAGCCTGCTGCGTGCGTGGGCTGGCGCGGCCGGGCCCGTCACGCCGCCGACCGGTGCGGCGTGACCGTGGTGATCAGAAGTCACTCGCGCAGCATGCTGTCGTAGACCGCGAGCAGTGCTGCCTTCTGCGCCTCGCTCAGCCGCTGGTCGGCTCGGATCAGCGCGGTTACCTGCTCGGTGGTGCGGGTGCCATCCGCGGCATCCTCGTCCTGTCCGTCCAGCAAGCCGGCCTGCACCAGCAGCGTTTCGGCGGACACGTTCAGCGCTTCGGCGAGCAGCTTGAGCACGCGGACCGACGGCTGGTGCAGCCCTCGCTCAACCTGGCTCAGGTACGGGTGGGACAGGCTGGTCATTTCCGCGAGCTGGCGCAGCGACAGGCGGGCAAGCTCACGCTGGCCGCGGATGAAGGCCCCGAGGGCTGCCGTCTGCGCTTCCCAAGGATCGGTCAAGTCTGCCTCCTCCCGGCGTGTTCACCAAGATCGTGGATGATTTTCTGCGATATCGCAGAAAATCATCCACGATCCTCTGCCGCGGCGCGGCGGTGCGGGCGCGCCGCTGTCGAGGCCGCAACTCATTGTTACGTGCGCGGCAGACCGCATGAAGCCGGCTGCCGCGCACGCGAGGTCACTTCGCGGCACCGCCGTTCTTCTTGGCCGTGCCGGAGCTTTCCTTGCTGGCGAGCACCGGTGCAGCCGCCTGCAGCACGTCCTCGGCGAACTTCCGCTGCGCGGCGAGCAGCTGCTCGGCGAAGTCGTAAGCGTTCGCCACCAGGTCCTCTGGCTTCGGCAGCTTGTCGGCGAACGGCGCAGCGGGGACCGGCAGCGGCGGCGTGATCGAGTGCACGGCATCGGCCCACGTCCTGATCGCGTCGGTGACAGCTTCCTGGCTCTTGCGGATCGTGTCCAGAATCTGTCCTTGCAGCTCCTGGCCGATGGCATTCGGATTGGTCATCTCTGTCTCCTCCAACTCTGGATGTCTTGTGGTAACTATACCATACATCATGGCATGTTTGCCAACCACGATGCCGACCGCCATGATGCCAGCCGCGTCGTCGCGGAGGAATCACTGCTGCGACGGTCTTGCCGGGCTGGGTCAGCCGCGGACGTAATCACCCGGCGCTGAACCAAGAGCAGGAAACCGCTCGCTTCCCATAGGCGGTGACATGATCAGGTGGCCTGCCCGCGAGTCGGACCAGGCCGCCCAGTCTTCCCACCACGAGCCGGTGTGCCGCTCCGCGGCGTCGCGCCACTGGCTCGCCTGCTCCGGATGGTGCTCGCCAGCTTGATACCAGGCCTTCGGGCCAGGCGGGTTAACGATTCCCGCGATGTGGCCCCCGCTGGACAGCACGTAACGGACGGTGCCGCCAAGCAGCCCGGTCGCCTTGTAAGACGACGCCCAGGGCACGATGTGATCGTTCACGGCGCCGACGAGGTAGGTGTCGCACTTGATGTCGGCCAGCGAGAGCGGCCGGCCTGCTAGCACCAGCTCTCCCCTGGCGAGCAGGTTCCGCTCATACAGCGAACGCAGGTAGAAGGAGTGCATCGACGCTGGCAGCCTCGTGCTGTCAGCGTTCCAGGCCAGGATGTCGAAGGCTGGCGGCCGCTGGCCCATCAGCCAGTTTGATGCCACGTAGTTGAAGATCAGGTCGTTCGCCCGCAGGACGTCGAAGGTAGCGGCCATCTTCGTGCCAGACATGACGCCAGTGCGCGCCATCGCGGCGTCGAGCCTGGCGATGGTCCGCGCGTCCGCGAAGGCGCCGAGCACGCCGGGCTCGCTGTAGTCGAGCAGCGTGTTCAGCAGCGTGAGCGAGCCGACCCGGGACTCGCCGGTTCCAGCGAGATAGGCGGCAAGCATGGCCGTCAGGGCGCCGCCGAGGCAGAGCCCGACGATGTCGACCTTTGGCGAGCCGGTGATGTCGGCGATCACGTCCAGGGCGGCGCTCGGGCCGTGAACGAGATAGTCGTCAAGCGTCACGTCGCTCATGGAAGCGTCGGGATTGCGGTAAGAGATCGCGAAGACGGTACGCCGGTGCTGGACGGCCCACTCGATGAAGCTCCGGCCGGGAGCCAGGTCCATCACGTAGTACTTGTTGATCCACGGAGGGCTGGCCAGCAGCGGCACGGCACGCACCCGCTTCCTCTGCGGCGCGTACTGAATGAGCTCGATGAGATCGTTGCGGAAGACCACTTGCCCTGGCGTGGCCGCCAGATTGCGGCCGAGCTCGAACGGCGTCGTATCCACCTGGCGCGGGCGCCCGCCATTGTGGGCTAGGTCATCAACGAAATTGCGCGTTCCCGCGAGCACGCTCGCTCCGCCGGTCTCGAAGGCCCGCTTGAGCGCCGCCGGGTTGGTCAGCAGGAAGTTCGTCGGAGCGAGGGCGTCGAGGGCGAAGTGGACGGCTAGCTCCGCCTTCTGATCGCTCACAGGCTCGCCGTGGCCCGCAGCGAGCAGGTCGTCGGCGAGGCGCCTGCCGGCGAAGTAAGCCTGGAGCAGCGCGTTGTGGGCAGGGCTGTCGGCCCACGTCCGGTCGGCGAAGCGCCGGTCCGTGCGGCCAGCCGCCGCGCCCTGCTCCGCGTCCGATCCGAGCCACCGGCTGACCGCGTTGGGCCATGCCCGGCCGATCGCCGCGGCGAAACGCAGCCAGGCACCGCCGACCTGCTGAGGGTGAGTTGCCGCACGGGCGAGCACGGCGAGCGTGGAGAGCCCGAAGTCGGCCGGATCCACACCGGCGAACAAGCTGCTTTCCGGGCCGAGTACCTCGCTCGCATTAGCGGCGGCCTGCCATGCCGCGTCAGGCACCTCGCGGGCGGCGGTATCCATCATCGCCCCTCGAATATCGCGGCAATACCCTGGCCTCCGCCGATGCACATCGTGACCAGCGCATACCGGCCGCCGCCCCGCCGCAGCTCGTACAGTGCCTTCACAGCCAGAATAGCGCCGGTGGCCCCGATGGGGTGACCTAGCGAGACGCCGCTGCCGTTCGGGTTGGTCCGTTCCTGTGGCAGATCGAGCTCGCGGATGACCGCCAGGGCCTGGGCGGCGAACGCCTCGTTGACCTCGAAGACGTCGATGTCACCGACCGTCAGGCCGGCCAGGTCGAGTACCTTGCGAACGGCCGGAACCGGGCCCATTCCCATGATCCTCGGCTCGACGCCGGCGTGGCTGTACGCGATCAGCCGGCCCAGCGGGCTGTGGCCGTGCTGCTCAGAGAAGTCCGCGGTAGCGAGGACGACCGCGGCGGCGGCGTCGTTGACGCCGGAGGCGTTACCTGCGGTTACCGTGCCGGCATCCGCGAACGCGGGCCGGAGCCGCGCCAGGTCGTCGGTCGTTAGGCCCGGCCTGATGTGCTCATCCTCGTCCACAATCACCGTGCCCTTCCTGCCTGGCACGTGCACCGGCGTGATCTGCTCCTTGAAGTAGCCGGCGGCGGCGGCTGCCGCCGCCCTGCGGTGGCTCTCCACCGCGAGCGCGTCCTGGTCCTCCCGCGAGACGCCGTAGTCCTCGGCGACGTTCTCGGCGGTCACGCCCATATGGCAACCGTCGAACGGATCGGTCAGCGCACCGACCATCGCGTCCACGACAACGCCGTCCTGCATGCGCTGTCCCCACCGCAGGCCGGGAACCCAGTACTGCCCGCGGCTCATGGACTCTGTCCCGCCTGCGACGGCGACGTCGCAGTCACCGAGGAGGATCGCCTGGGCGGCCGACACGATGGCCTGCAACCCGCTGCCGCACAGCCGGTTGAGCGTAAAGGCCGGCATCTCGACCGGCAGGCCGCCGCCCACGGCGGCGACGCGGCCCAGGTACATGTCCCTGACCTCGGTGTGGATCACGTTGCCGAAGACCGCATGGCCGACATCCGCCGGGTCGACGCCAGCCCTGCCGACCGCCTCCCGTACCACGGTCGCGGCTAGATCGCAGGGAGGGACGGCGGCGAGACCGCCGCCGTACTTGCCGATCGCCGTTCGCGTGCCGGACAGGACGACAACATCTCGATTGCTCATGGCTAGGTACCTCTCGCTCGTCCTCGTCACATATCCAGGCCGCCGTTGACAGCCCAGATCTGTCCGGTGATGTATGCCGACTGGTCGGCCGCGAGGAAGCAGACGACCCTGGCGATCTCCTCAGGCTTGCCGAGCCGGCCAACCGGGATCTGAGCACGTATCCGGTCCAGCACCTTGTCCGGGATGCTGGCCAGCATGTCGGTGGCGATGAACCCGGGGGTGACCGCGTTCACGGTCAGGCCGATGCCGTCGCCCACCGGGCGCTGAGCGCGGCTGAGCTGAAAGACCGCTTCCTTGGCCAGCGATTTCGTTAGCCCGAAGAGGCCCGATTTCGATGCGGCGTAGTTGACCTGGCCGACATTGCCGGTTTCCCCGATGACCGATGACACGTTGATGATCCGGCCGGTACCCCGGCCGATCATGTGCTCGACCGCCGCCTGGGCCATGAAGAACGCGCCGGACAGGTTGACGGCGATTACCCGCTGCCAGTCATCGTCGGTCATCTTGGCGACGGTCCGGTCGATCGTGATGCCGGCATTGTTGACCAGTATGTCGAGCCGGCCGTGCTGGTCGATAACCTCGTCCAGCACCCGGCGGCAGTCCTCAGCGGCGCCGATGTTCCCCTCGTGCACCGTGATGCTCCGCCCTGGATGGTCAGCAGTCATCGTGGCCAGGAACTTCTCGGCACTCTCATGGCCGCGCCAGTAGCCTGCCGCGATGTCCGCACCCGCGGCGGCTAGCTCGCGGCAGATGGCGGCGCCGATTCCGCGGGTGCCGCCGGTCACGAAAGCCACCCTGTCGCTCACTGTCACTGGACCGGCCACTGGCCCGGATGGTCCCGAATGCTGTGTGGGTGTCATGGCATGCTTCCCGTCCTTTGCGGTGCGGCCAATTGCGGCTGCTGCCGCGCCGTCCGCGCAGGAACGTGAACGCTGGTGTGGCGGTAGGAACCCGTGAAACGGCGGCGCTACCTTCTCAAGCTACGCTCGGATCATTGCCAGATGAACAGGCCAAAGGACCCTGCTGCCATGACGAATGGCCCCTGCGTTGCCGGGCTCGGCGCCGCGATCGAGCAGGAAGTCGGCCAATGCGGTGGCGAAGCCGCCGGGATCCTCCCAGTGGGGGAGGTGACCGAGCGGCGGGAAAATGACCAGCTCAGCCCCGCTGATCCGGTCCGCGAGGAGGCGGGCGTTCCGAGAATCGACGACGTTGTCCTGCGCTCCGTGCAAGATGAGGGTACGAGCGTGAATACGGCGCTGCCGGAAGTGGCTCGCGTACCGCGCCCCGGCCTTGGCTTGCGCGCTCCATGTAGCCGGATGCTCGCCCGCCGCCGATCGCTGGTGCGCGAGAATGCGGTCGGCGAGCTCCGGATGCTCGGCCACGGTCGCCGCGGATAGCGCGCTCTCGATGAGAAGCCGGGAAGCGGCGCCTTCTCCAAGGCGGCGGCTCGTGCCATCACCGGCAGCGACACCTGCTGGGCGATCCTGAACGCCTGGATGTGCAGGTCCATCGCCTCCTGGTTGGTCTCCGCGTACAGCTGGATCCAGCCGCAGTCACGCTGGCTCATCGCGTCGCTGTGGTCGTTCCAGATGTTGATCGGGGCGCCGATCGCCCGGTTCGCGACCGTCATCACGATCGGCGGGCCGAGACCGGAGGCGTTGTACAGCGGCTCGGTCATGTACAGCAGGCCCTGGCTGGCCGTCGCCGTGTAGGCGCGGGCGCCCGCGGCCGACGCGCCGATCGCCACCGACATCGCGGCGAACTCGGACTCCACGTTGATGAACTCGCACGGGGCGAGCTTGTCCGACTTCACCCGCCGGCTCAGCGCCTCGACGATGTGAGTCTGCGGGGAGATCGGGTACGCGCAGATCACCTCGGGCCGGCAGCGCGCGACGGTCTCAGCGACGCCGGCCGACCCCTCGATCGCCGCGGTCACCGAGCCGAGCGCGACCAGGCCGGTCATTGCGGCGAACCCGCCGAGCAGCGCCGCGCTCGGAACCGGCCTGCCGAGGTGCGTCAGCGCCAGTTCGCTCGGGACCGTCAGCACCGCGCCCGGCCGCAGCTTTCTGGTGAACTCGCCGATGTTCAGGTCAGCGGCCGGCGCGCCGAGTTGATCAGCAGCCGGCAGTCGGCCTGCGCGCCCTCGAAGACGTTGACCTGGTGCAGCAGGGTCGGATCCTGGATGACCAGCACGTCCGGGCGGGTTACCGGCTCCCGGTTCCTGATCGGCTTGTCGTCGAGCCGGCAGAACGACATCACGGGCGCGCCGGTGCGTTCCGAGCCGAAGCTGGGAAACGCCTGGGCTGCCTGCCCTCGGTGAACGCCGCCGCGGACAGCAGCTCGGCTGCCGGCCGCCGGTCAGTGGTGCTTCGGGCTGCGGATGACGACCACCGGGCAGGTCGCGTGGTGCAGGCAGCGCACGCTGACCGAGCCGATCAGCGCGTCGGCGAACCCGCCGTGACCGCGGCTGCCGACGACGAGCAGGTCGGCGTCCTTGGCGGCGTCGAGCAGCACCTGGGCGGGGTTACCCTCCACGACAACCTGGTGCACGGTGACGCCGGGCGGCGGGCTGACCTCGACGACCGCCTCGCTCAGGGACTTCGCCGGGAGCTCGGAGTAGTCGGTGTCGTCATTTCCCGACGTCGGCGCCCAGCCCATGCCGCCGGCGGCGATCGGGAACACTCAGGCGATGACGGCATCGATCCTGCCGCCGGTCAGCTCGGCCTGGTGCACGGCCCAGCGCAGCGCATTGATCGAGTGCGTCGAGCCGTCCACTCCGGCCACGATCCGGGGGACAGTGCCAGCGCGCGGTGCGGACATCTCGGCCTCCTGGGGCGACGAGGCGGCGGGTTCTGCGTTATGCCGCCGATGTCTTCAGCATCAGTCACCGCAGGGTCGCGAGCGCAGTGCCATTGCGCCCGCGCAGACGGGACCTTCGGCCGTGCGCTGGGGCGAGACAGGCCTAACGCAGCCGGCGCAGAAACGGATCCTGCGGCTCGGCCGGGACGAGCCTGATCCGCGCGTCCACCGGGCAGGCTCCGTCGGCGCGGGCGATCACCGGGTTGAGGTCAAGCTCGGCGATCTCGGGCACCTCGTCGGCCAGCCTGGAGACCCGCAGCAGGACGTCGGCCAGTGAGTCCAGGTCGACCGGCGTGCTGCCGCGGTGGCCGGTAAGCAGCCGCGCCGCCCGGATGCCGAGGATCATCTGCTGCGCGTCGATGTCGGTGAGCGGCGTCAGCCTGGCGGCGTGGTCGCCGAGCACGTCGGTCGCCACGCCGCCGAGGCCGAAGACCACCAGCGGTCCGAAGACCGGCTCGTGCACCACGCCTATCAGCACCTCGACGCCGTCGGAGATCACCGGCTGGATCAGCACCCGGCGCAGGCCGGCGCCGAACCGCCTGGACAGCTCGGTGTACCCGCGCCTGATGTCGCGCTCGCCGCGCAGGTCGAGCAGCACGGCTCCGGCGTCGCTCTTGTGGACCAGCCCGGCGACGTCGGCCTTGAGCACGACGGCGGCGTCGCCCAGGCTGCCGGCGGCCAGGACGGCGGCATCGGCGTCCGCTGCCTCCAGGGTCGGGACCAGCGTGATCCCGTAGCAGGCGAGCAGGCTGGCCACCTGGTCAGGCGGGAGCCACCCGCCGAGGTGCTGGCCGGCCAGGAACCTGGCGACGAGCTGCCGCGCGTCGGCCTGCCAGATCCCGGTCAGCTCGGGCACCTCGCCCTCGGGGCTTGACCGCCAGGCGCCGTACCGCACGGCGTGGCCGAGCGCGCGGGCGGCGCTCTCGGGATACAGGTAGGACGGGATCGCCTCGTCGGCCCCGCCGCCGGCTCGCTGTGCGTCGTGGTCTGGGCGGCGCTGCCCAGGCGACCGGCGCAGCAGCCTGACCGACTCCTGCTGGTCGAGCATGACGGCGACGAGCGGTTTGGCCACGTTCGCGCTCAGGATGCCGGGGGCGAGATGGCCGAGCGCGGTCGGCACGGTGATCGCCATCACGGCATCGACGCCTTCGTCCTTGGCCACCCGCTCCAGGCAGGACCGGAACGTCCCCTGGCTGACCGCCGCGGACGTGTCGACGGGACCGGCCACGGCCGCGCCGCCGGGCAGCAGCCCGCGCAGCCGCTGCTGTGTCGGCTCGGAGAGGGTAGCGACCTTCAGGCCGTTGTCCCCGCAGGCGTCGGCGGCCAGCACTCCCGCGCCGCCGGCGTTGGAGACGATGGCGACCCGGCTGCCCGCCGGCAGCGGCTGGCAAGCCAGCAGCGCGGCCGCGTCGACGAGCTCGCCGAGGCTGGTCGCGGCGATCACGCCGGCCTGGCCGAACAGGGCCTCCTGGGTCACCAGCGGGGTGGCCGCGGCCGCCGTGTGCGAGGCGGCGGCGCGCTGGCCGGCGGCCGACCGGCCGCCGATGACGGTCAGCACGGGGAACTGGCGGCCGACCCGCCTGGCCGTCTGCGCGAACCTGCGCGGGCTGCCGAACGACTCGACGTAGAGCACGCCCAGCCTGGTCGTGTTGTCCTGCTCCCACCACATCAGCATGTCGTTGCTCGACAGGTCGTACTTGTCGCCGACCGAGGCGAACGACGACACCCCGATCCCGAGCCTGGTCAGATGCTCGAGCACGGCGATGCCGATCCCGCCCGACTGGACGACCAGGCCGGCGCTCCCCGGCGGCGGCTCGGCGTTCGCGAACGTGGCGTTCAGCCCGAGCGGCGGGATCGCCACGCCGAAGCAGTTCGGGCCGACCAGGCGCATGCCGTGCCTGCGGCAGGTCGCGAGCAGCTCCGCGCCGCTGTCGGCGTCGATCCCCGCCGTCACGACGACGAGCGACTTGGCGCCGCGCCGGCCGCAGTCCTGCGCCACGGCATTGACGTGCGCCGCCGGGACCGCGACCACGGCGATGTCGGGCGGCTCGGGCAGGTCGGCGACCGAGGGCACGCAGGCGACGCCCAGCACCGACTTGGCGTGCGGGTTCACCGCGTAGACCCGGCCGGCGAAGCCGGCCGCGACCACGTTCTTCAAGATCGCGTGACCGACCCTGCCCGGCTTGCGGCTGGCCCCGACGATCGCGACCGACGACGGCTCGAGCAGGTGGCGCAGGCTGGCCACGTCGGCGGACCGCTCCCGTTTCGCCACCGACCGCAGGTAGCTGTGCAGGCGCTGGTCGGCCTCGTCGGACGGCAGCGGGAACGTGGTCTCGACGACGCCGTCGGACATCTGCCGCTTCGCGGCCAGCCCGGCGTTGGCGAAGACCCGGAGCATGGCGACGTTGCCGGCCAGCGTCTCCGCGGTGAACGCGCGCAGCCCGCGGAGCCTCGCGTTCGACACCAGGTGATCGAGCAGCAAGGTGGCGACCCCGCGGCCGTGCATGTGGTCGGTGACCGCGAACGCGATCTCCGCGACGCCCGGCTTGCCCGTCGGCTCGTAGCTGGCGACGCCGACGAGTTCGTCGCCTAGCCAGGCCAGCAGCGCGCAGTGGTCGGCGTCGGGCGGCCTGGTCACCCGCTTGGCCTCACGGTCGGCCGCGGCCGGGCTGATGCTGAAGAAGCGCAGGTGGATGTTGTCCGGCGACATCTGCGCGTGCATCTGCCTGACCGCGTCGCGGTCCCGCCGCCTGGTCGGCGCGATCAGGACCGTGGTGCCGTCGGTGAGCAGCGCGTAGACACCGTCCGCCGGCCCTGGCGCCGCGGCGACCTCGGCGTCCGCGGTCATAGCCGGTTGCCCGCGGGCCGCGGGCCGCGGGCTGGCTGAACGCGTTCCGCGCGGGCGGCACCTGCGCTGTCGGCCGGGACGAGCGAGGCGTAGCTGTCGGGTGACACCAATGCGATATGCCCGCCGCGCCGCCATTTGACGACATAGGGCGGCGACCCGTCCGCGTGCGGGACACCGATGACCTCGCCGACCCGGTCCGAGTCGCCGTCGATGATGAGGCGATCGCCTGGCATGGCTTTCATCGGGACACCTCCTGCCGTCTAAACCGGAACAAACACCAGCATGCCCGCTGCACCGGCCGCCGCGCAGGGCATGCGGCCCTGGCCGGCCAGGACGTAGGCCACCGCCCGACCGGGTACAACGAGGGGTCTTTGGGCCCTAACCAGCAGGCGGCCGCCGCGACACAGTGGGGACACGTCGCATGGCGGAGCGACGCCGGACGCGGAGGTCTGCGATGGACGAGCAGAGGTCGCTACAGCAGCTCAGCAGGACCAAGTCACTCGAGCTGCTCGGCAGCATAGCCATGGGCCGGCTGGTGTTCACGCACCGCGCGCTGCCGGCCATACGCCCGGTCAATCACCTCGTCGAGGGTGAGTCGGTCATCGTGCGGGCGACGTCGGGCGCCGCGATCACCTCGGCGGCGGGCCGCAACGGCGTCGTCGTCGCCTACGAGGCCGACGCGATCGACGCCGAGACCCAGCTCGGGTGGAGCGTGATCGTCGTGGGAACCGCCAGGTTGCTCACCGACGAAGATGCCGCGGCGCGGTACCGGGGCCGGCTGCGGCCCTGGGTCTCCGGTGCCGTCGACGACGTGATCACGATTTCAGCCGACATCGTCACCGGCTTCCGGATGGTGGCAGACCAGCCGGTCGGGGCCGGGCAGCGGGCGGCAGTGAGCACCTGGAGCCGTTGAAATCCCGGGCCCGTCGGCGGCCAGCCGCGGACCTTGGACCCTACGGCCGCCGAACGCCCGCGCCTAACGTCGAACTGGCATTGACCAGCGACGGGCCCGACCCAGGTGCGGGCCGGGCGGCGCGCCGCTACCTGAGGAGTAGCCATGAGCAAGACCATCCTGCTGGCCGTCGACACGACGGGACACACGGTTGCGGCCGCCGACCTGGCCCGCGATATCGCGGCCGGGACCGGCGACCGGGTTGTC